>Ga0190271_10002758_pt1 | contig 10815 bp, 9 predicted proteins | sample Popmic356T_FD_133747 | JGI IMG/M metagenome (GOLD analysis project Ga0190271, IMG submission 133747) | Populus adjacent soil microbial communities from riparian zone of Weber River, Utah, USA - 356 T | ecosystem: Environmental > Terrestrial > Soil > Riparian zone | place: USA: Utah | collected...
ACGGCGTGCTGAGCGAGTGGTCGCGCGTGGCCGCCTTCCGCGTCGTCGGCGTGATGGGCGGCGGGCCGCTCGCCGTCTCCGACGTCGACACCTCCGGGCCGGTGTCGGTGGGCTACGACTGGCGGCTCGAAGCCCGCTGACGTGCGGCTGCTGCTGATCTCGGCCGAGTACCCGCCGGTCACGGACGGGATCGGCACCTACGTCGCCTCGGTCGCGCCCGCGCTGTCCGCGCTCGGGCACGAGGTGCACGTGCTGTCCTGCCGCGCCGGGCAGGCGGCCGAGGATGTCGAGGACCACGGCGTGCAGCTGCACCGCCGCGGGCTGCTGCCACTGCCGGCGCCGGCGCGCCTGGCCCCGGTGCGCGACCGGCTGCGCGCGGCTGCCTCGGCGGCTCGCGAGGCGCGTCGCCTCGGGCGCTTCGACGCGATCGAGGCGCCCGACTGGCTGGCCGAGGGGCTCGGCCCGGCGCTCTGGCGCCGGACCGCGCTCGTCGCCCATCTGCACACGCCGATCGGGCTCGTCACGCGCTCGAGCGGGCTGCCCGAGCGGCGCGCGGTCCGCGCCGCCGACGCGCTCGAGCGCCTCGCCTGCCGCCGCGCCGACCTGCTGACGGCGCCGTCGCGGCTGCTCGTCGAGGCGCTCGAGCGTGACGGCTGGCTGCGCCCGCGCCCGTGGTACCGGCACCCGCCCGTGCGCGTGATCCCCTACCCGATCGACCTCGCTCCGTGGGCCGGGCTGCAGGGTGCGGAGGCGGCGCCGCCGGTCGTGCTCGCGATCGGGCGCCTCGAGCGCCGCAAGGCGCCGGAGGTGCTGCTGGCGGCCTGCGCGGCGCTGGCGCGCGAGGGTTCCGCGGTCGAGCTGGTGCTCGCCGGACGCGGCGAGGAGGAGCTCGACGGGCTGCCGTACGCGGACTGGCTGCGCCGCGAGGCGGAGCGCGAGGGGCTCGCCCTGCGGCTCACGGACCGCGTGCCCCACCACGAGCTTCCCGCGCTGCTCGGCGGCGCCCGCGTGGTCGCGCTCGCGAGCCGCTTCGACAACTTCCCGATGGCCGGGCTGGAGGGCCTTGCCGCCGGCCGGCCCGTGGTCTGCACGACCCGCACCGGCACGGCCGACCTGCTCGCGGGCACCGACGCCGGCTCGATCGTCGCGCCCGACGACCCCGCCGCGCTCGCGGCGGCCCTGCGCCCCTACCTCGCCGACCCGGCCGCCGCCGGCCGCGCGGGCGCCTCGGCTCGCGCGCTCGTCGAGCGCGAGTGCTCCCCGGCCGCCGTCGCGGGGCGCCGCGAGGCGGTCTATCGCGAGGCCGCGGCACGTCGGGCGGCGTGAGCTAGCCTGCCGCTCCCATGGCCCCGGACGTGACCGTCGTCATCCCCGCCCACGGTCACCCCGAGGTGGTCGCCGAGCTCGTCCGCGCGCTCGGCGAGCAGGCCGCCGGGGAGCGGCTGCGGCTGCCGGTGGTGGTCGCCGACGACTGCTCGCCCGAGCCGCTCGCCGCGCCACTGCTCGCCGCCGCGCCGCCGTCGGTCGATCTGCGCGTCGTGCGCACCGCGCGCAACGGCGGCCCGGGCGCCGCGCGCAACCGCGCGCTCGCCGAGGTGATCACCGAGTGGGTGGCGTTCATCGACGCCGACGAGCTGCCGGGCGAGGGGTGGCTGGCCACGCTGCACCGGCATCTCTCCGACCCCGGCGTGCCCGACGTGCTCGTCGGCCGCGTCGCGATCCCGACCGCGGCCGGGCCGTTCGAGCACGCCACCGAGGCGACCGCGGAGGAGGAGCAGTACGTCGCCGGCAACATCGCGTTCCGGGCGGCGCAGCTGCGCGGCGACGGCGGCTTCGACGAGCGCTTCTACGACCCCGCGCGGCGGCTGCACTTCCGCGAGGACGCCGAGCTGCGCTTCCGGCTGGAGGCCGCCGGGCGCACCGCCCGCTACGCGCCCGACCTCGTCGTCGAGCACCCGCCGCTGCCGGCGAGCCTGTTCGGGCCTGCGCGGCTCGCGCGCCGCTACTACTTCGACCCGCTGCTGTCGCGCGAGCACCCCGAGCGGTTCACCGAGTTCGTGCGCTCGCGCACGGTCGGCCCGATCGGCCTGCGCCGCGCGCGCCACGACACCGCGGTGCTGTTCGCGGCCGGCGCCGCCGCCACCGGCGCCGGGCTGGCGACCGGGTCGCGCGGCCTCGCGCGCAGCGGCGCGATCGCGCTGCTGGCGGGCTGGGCGGCGCAGTTCTTCGCGCTCGGCTGGCGCCGGCAGGTGCGTCCCGAGCACGTCGCGCCGCTCGCCCTGCTCAGCGCGATCACCCCGCTCGTCTACCTGTGGCACTTCTACCGCGGGGTGGTGGCCTTCCGCCACCACCCGCGCTGGTAGGCCCTCCGGGTCCACGTCAACTGCGGCTGGGCAGGGAGTCGGTTCCCCGGCCGCGCCCGCAACGCGGTCGCGCTCGCTCCTGCTCAGCAGGAGCCATCGATACCGCGTTCGGGCTGTTCCAACCCGGTCGCGCTCGCTCCTGCTCAGCGTGAGTCATCGCTCCCGCGTTGCGGAGCGGCCGGGAGGAGCGAGACCCGCGCGCGCCTCACCACCTCCCCACCCAGCCGCCGTTGACGTGAGCCCTCGCTACCGCATCCGCGCCGCCAGCGCCAGCCGCGCCGCCGCCCGCCGCGCGGTGCGCCGAGCGGCCCGCCGGGCCGCGCGGCGCTGCTCCGTGCGCGTCGCCGCGGACGTGGTGTGCGCGGTGGTCGAGCAGCCCCTCTTCTTGCACCTGCCGGGCGGGACCCAGGGGGTCGGCGCCGGGGTGGGCGCCGGGGTGGGCGTGGCCGTCGGCGACGGGGTCGGCGTCGGCGTGGCCGTCGGCGCCGGCGTCGGGGTGGCGGTCGGGGCCGGGGCGGGCGTCGGGGCGGGCGTCGGAGCCGGTGTCGGCGCGGGGGTCGGCGAGGGCGCCGGGGTCGGCGTCGGCGTCGGCGTCAGCTCCGGGAAGCCGGCGCTGATCGTGCCGGTCAGCGTGGTCCACGCCGGCTTGAGCGACCCGTCGTAGCGCTGGAGGCCGTAGTTGCCCTCGCGGTCCGTCGCGACGCCGTTGGACTTGTCCCAGCCGAAGATGAAGATCCGCTCCACCTTCTGCTTGGTGATCGCGTTGCCGATCGCGTCCTTGGTGAACGTCGCCTGCGTCGCCTCGGTCACGGCGTCGCTGACCGACGCCGCCGTGCTCCAGCCCACCTCGGTGATCCAGATCGGCTTCAGCGTGTTGCGCGCCGACGCGATGTCGCGGGTCAGCTGGGCGCGGTCGAAGCGGTACTCGGGGCCCGAGGTCGTGTCGAGCGGCCCGCGGTTGCGCGGCGACGGGTACGGGTGCGTGCTGTAGGCGTCGAACAGCGGCGCCAGGCCGCTGTCGGCGGCGAGCACGTTCTCCAGCCAGCGCGCGCCCTGGCCGTCGCTGCGGATCGCGATCAGGTCGCCGGAGATCAGGATCTTCATGTCCGGCTTGACGGCGCGGATCGCGGTCGCCGCGGTGCGCACCATCCGCGCGTAGGCGGCCGGGTCCGGGTTCGGCTTCCAGAACCACGAGCCCCACGGCTCGTTCCACAGCTCCACGGCGGCCAGCGGCCGGCGCGGCAGGTCCGGCCGGGCGGCCCAGAACGTGCCGTTGGATCCGTAGCGCTCGACGACCTTGGTGGCGAAGTTCGCGTAGTCGGCGAAGTTCTTCGGCGGGTAGTGGATGTCACCGCCGCCCGAGGGGTCAGAGGAGGCCCATCGCGCCGAGTAGTCGAGGATCGCGAGCACGTTCGTGCTCGTCTTCGCCGCGCCCGCCATCAGGGCGTCGGTGCGGCCCCAGCGGAAGTCGCCCTTGGCCGGCTCGATCTGGTCCCACAGGAAGTCCTCGCGGATCCAGCCGACGCCACCGCCACGGAGGCGCGTCAGGTTCGCGGTGATGTCGCTCTCCCCGAGCCAGAACAGGTGGGTGGAGAGGCCGACCTTGTCGCCGGCGGAGGTGGCCGGGGCGAGGGTCTGGGCGCTTGCGCCCTGTGTGGCCGGGCCCAGCAGCGCCGTCGTCGCGACGGCCGCCAGGACGGCGAGCGAGCGCGCTCGACAGCGCCCGCGGAAAAGCGTTGGCATCGGGGTCCTTGAATTGGTTGCGGAAGTCCGCGACCCCGGTGCCTGTGTTCCGGCAACCCGGCTGACTCAGAGAGTCCCGTGGCTTTGCGTCCCCACCTCGCGATGGGTTTGCCCTTGTCGGGGGCGGCGGCGGTACTTGTCACAACGAGGATCGGCAGCCCCCGCGCGGCCCTTGAAGAGGCTGGACGGAAGACGGACGGATGCCCGGCTACATTCAAGCCGCCCTCATGCCCGTCTCGGTGCAGATCAGCCTCGCCCCCAGCGACCTGCCCCACGCAGGGGCGATCCTGCCGCACCAGCTGCGCACGTTCGCGGGCCAGGCCGGGGAGGTCCTGCTGACCGTCGACGACCGCAAGGGCACCGCCCACGGGCGCTTCGCCGATGGCTGGGACGAGCGCCGGCCGGGGCTGGAGCGGCTGCTCGAGCAGTGCGCCGCCGAGCACCCCGGCGTGCGGATCGCGACCGTCGACTACGGCGAGCAGGCCGCGCGGGCGATCGCCGGGCGCTTCTTCGACGGCCACGAGCTGCCGGCCAAAGACTCGCGCGGCGGGCCGTTCTACTCGTACTTCTTCGGGCTGCACGAGGCGCGCCACGACCTCGTGATGCACATGGACTCCGACATGCTCTTCGGCGGCGGCAGCCAGACCTGGCTCGGCGAGGCGGCCGCGCTGCTGGCCGAGCGCGACGACGTGCTGGCCGTCAACCCGATCGGCGGCCCGCCGACCGACGACGAGGCGCGCTGGCGCGACCCGCGCGAGCCGCATCCGACGCTCGCCTTCCGCTGCTCATCGATCAGCACGCGGCTGTTCCTGCTCGACCGCGCCAAGCTCGCCGCGCGCGTCGGCGCGCTTCCGCTGCGCCCGCCCGCGCGGCTGCGCAGTCGCGCCAAGGCGCGCATGCACGGCAACCCGCCGTTCGCGCTGCCGGAGGACCTGCTCACCGAGGCGATGCACCGGGCCGGGATGATGCGGATCGACCTGCTCGGCGCCGAGCCGGGCCTGTGGGCGCTGCACCCGCCGTTCCGCTCCGAGCGCTTCTACGCCGAGCTGCCGGACCTCGTCGCCCGGATCGAGCGCGGCGACGTCCCGGACGCCCAGCGCGGCGACCACGAGCTCAACGACTCGATGATCGACTGGGCGGACGCCCGCGCCGCGTTCCGCCGCCGCCGGTGGGTCAGCTAGCCCGCGCGGCGCGCGACCGCGTCCCAGGCGGGCTTGAGCGAGCCGTCCGCGCGGCGGACGCCGAAGTGGCCCTCGAGGTCGTCTCCCGCGCCGTTGTCGCGGTCGTAGCCGTAGACGAAGACGGCCGCGACGAAGTCGCGCCACGGGCCGAGCGCGCGGTCCAGCGCCGTGCCGAGATAGGCCGCCTGGAGCGCCTCCGAGACGCCTCCGGGGCCGGTCGACGTGCTCCAGCCGAGCTCGGTCAGCCAGATCGGGCGCGCCACGCCGCGGCGGCTCGCGAGCGATCGGATCTGCTCGACGCGGTCGAACGCGTACGGCGAGCTCGCCGGCCTGGCATTGGGACCCTGGTCGCGCGGCTCCGTGTAGGGGTGCACGCTCCAGCCGTCGACGAGCGCGGGCAGCTCCGGGTCGGCGTCGAGCAGCTCCGCGAACCACGGCCGCACGGCGCCGTCGGCGCGGACCTGGCGCAGGTCGGCCGACACGAGCACGTCGACGCCCCCGCCGGCGTCGCGGACGGCCTCGGCGGCGGGCCGCGCGAGCCGCGCGTAGGCCGCCGGGTCGGGCTCGGGGCGCCAGAAGAAGTGGCCCCACGGCTCGTTCCAGAGCTCGACGGCCTTCAGCGGGCGCACGGCGGCGCGCCCGCGCCAGAAGCTCCCGCCCTCGCCGTAGCGCTCGACGACGGCGCGCGCGTAGGCCGCGTAGTCGGCCGGGTCGCGCGGCGGCGCGTGGACGTCGCCGTCGTCCGAGCTCGCCCAGCGCGCGGAGTAGCCGAGGATCGCCAGCACGTCGAGGTCGTGCTCGGCCGCGGCGCCCATCAGCGCGTCGGTGGCGCGCCAGTCGAAGCGGCCCTGCTCGGGCTCGATCGCGTCCCAGAGGAAATCCTCGCGGATCCAGGCGACGCCGGCGCCGTGCAGGCGCTCGAGGTCCGGGCCGGGGTCGCCGGCGAACGTGAGGTGCGTCGAGTACCCGACCCGGCCCTCGCCCCGGTCGCCGCCGGGCGCGAACAGCACGACCGCGACGGCGACCGCCGCCAGGGCGATCGCGAACGCCGCAGCCTTGAGGAGCATGGACCGCGACTGTACGGGCGGAGGGTGAAGGGGTGACGAAGATCGTCATCGACGCCAACTGCCTGGCCTGGGACTGGGGCGGGATCCCGAAGTACGTCGACCGGATCGTGCGCGAGCTGGCGCGCGACGGGACGCTCGACATCGAGCTGCTGGCCAACGCGAGCGGCCCGTTCAGCGAGATCGAGGGCGTCCGCCAGCGCTGGCGGCGGATCCGGGGCGGCGCGGCGTGGCGCAACGGCTTCGTGCTGCCGGTGCTGGCGCGCGCACGCCCCGACGTGTTCTGGGCGCCGCAGGGCCTCACGCCCGTCCACGTGCCGGTGCCGTCGGTCGTCACGCTGCACGACCTCGCGCCGCTGCTGTTCCCGGGCACCAAGCCGTGGCGCGAGACGCTCGCCTACCGGACCAACATGCGCCGCTCCGCGCGCCGCGCCGACCGCGTGCTGGCGGTCTCGGCCACGACGGCCGCCGATGCGCGGCGCCTGTGGGGACTGCGAGAGGAACGCCTGCGCGTCGTCCCGAACGGCGTCGACGCCGCCTTCACGCCCGGGGACCGCGCGGCAGCCGCCGAGGCGGTGCGCGCCCGCTTCGGGCTCGGCGGGCGGTACGTCCTGCACGTCGGCGCGCTCGACCCTCGCAAGGGCCTCGACGTCCTCTTCGACGCCGCGGAGCGCGCCTGGGCGGCGGGCGACGGCTGGCGGCTCGCGCTCGCCGGTAGCCCCGGCTTCGGCAGCGAGGCGCAGCTCGCCCGCCTCGAGGGCGCGCCGTGGTGCGCGCTGCTCGGCCGCGTCAGCGATGCCGAGCTGCTCGCGCTCTACCGTGCCGCGGAGGCGCTCGCCGCACCGGCGATCTACGAGGGATTCGGGATCCCCCCGGTCGAGGCGATGGCCTGCGGGACCCCGCCCGTCATCGCGGCGAATTCCGGGGGATTGGAGGAGGTCTCCGGCACCGCTTCGGTCGTCGTCAGCGAGCGGACAGCGGAGGCCTGGCGCATGGGTATTTCCGAGGCGTTCCACCGGCGTGCCGAGCTCGGCGCCGCGGGCGCCGCGCTCGCGAGCTCCTACCGCTGGGACGACGTCGCCACGCGAACGCGCCAGGTCTTGCTGGAAGCGATGTTAAGAACGTCGTCGGGCGGTCTTTCGCGGCACGGCATGAGTTAGAACAAGGCGCTCAGTCGTTGGCCGCGCAACCATGTGGTCAGGGTGCGAACCCCATGTTCAACCCACCCACTTTGTGGGGCAACCAAGGGTCATGAACATGAAAGGCGGTCGGGCTGCTTGAGGCGGCGGCCCCGCTGGCCGAAAAGCTGAGTGAGAACCAGTGTCAAGGACGCCACAATCGCCTATACCGCAACGATCAGGATGATCGGGAGAAACATGATGTTTCAGTTGGTCACAGCCGTCTTGGCCGTACTTCTCGCCCTTCCGGCGACGGCCGCGGCCGCGCCAGGGTCTCCGGTGGAGCAGCGCGGCCTTCCGTTCTCGATGACCGACCTCGGCTGGCTCGCGCTCGGCGCGATGGTCCTGCTCGTGCTCTCGCTCATGCTCCAGGCGGTCGCGCGCCACCGCCGCGCCTCACGCGGCGCCCCGGCCGTCGCCGTCGCGCCGCAGCGGACGGAGTCCTAGCCCTCGCCATGGCTGGACGTCACTCACATATCGCGTACTCGGTCCCGACAAGCGAGCGCGAGACGATCCGCCCGGTCGCCCCGCTGCGGCCGCTCACCGGGATCCCGGACCCGCCCGAGCTTCCGCCCGGCTCCGATTCGCGGCTCGCCCACTACCTGCTCGAAGGCCGCGGCTGGATCCCGCTCCGCGTCGTCGTCGACCTGCTCGCCGGCGTGCTCGCCGTCGTCGCCGCCGTCTCCGGCGCCGCGGCGGCCGGTGTGGAGTCCGACGTCCCCGACTCGCTGTTCGCGATGCCGCTGCTGCTCGTCCTCGCGCTCGCCGTGCGCGGGATGTACCGCACGCGGCTGCAGGTCGTGATCCTCGACGGCGTCGCGCCGGTGGTCGGCGCGGTGTCGATCTCGGCCATGATCGTCGTCACCGCGACGCTGCTGTTCGGCGGCGCGAGCGACATCGGGCCCGTCGTGGCCCGCGCCTGGGTCTTCGCGCTGCTGTTCGTCGGCGGCGGCCGGATCGCCCTCGGCGCCACCCAGCGGATCGCGCGCCGGCGGCGCGAGGTCGGCAAGGCGACGCTGATCGTCGGCGCGGGGGTCGTCGGCACGCAGGTCGCCGCGCGCCTGAACGCCAAGCCCGAGTACGGCCTGCGCCCGGTCGGCTTCCTCGACGCGGAGCCGTCGCCCGCCGTCGAGCGCCACTCGCTGCACGTGCCGATCCTGGGCGGTCCCGACGACCTGGAGCGCGTCGCCGCGATGACCGGCGCCAAGCACGTCATCCTCGCCTTCTCGGCCGCGCCCGACCGCGGCCTCGTGCAGGTCATCCGCGACTGCGAGTCGCTCGGCCTCGAGGTCTCGCTGGTCCCGCGGCTGTTCGAGTCGATCACCGACCGCGTCGCGCTCGACCGACTCGGCGGCCTCCCGCTGCTCGGCCTGCGTGCAGTCGACCCGCGCGGTTGGCAGTTCGCGTCGAAGTACGCCGCCGACCGCGTGTTCGCCGCGCTCGGGATGGTCGTCCTCGCGCCGCTGATGCTGTCCGTGGCGCTCGCGGTGCGGCTCAGCTCCAAGGGCCCGATCTTCTTCCGCCAGCGCCGCGTCGGCCGCGACGGGCACTCGTTCGACCTGCTCAAGTTCCGCTCGATGCGCGGCTCCGCCGCCTCCGAGGAGGACTTCCAGCCGATCCCGGGCCGCGCGCCCGGCGGGGTCGAGGGCTTCGACCGCCGCACCGCCGTCGGCCGCTTCATCCGCCGCACGTCGCTCGACGAGCTGCCGCAGCTGTTCAACGTCCTGCGGGGCCAGATGAGCCTCGTGGGCCCCCGCCCCGAGCGCCCCGAGTTCGTCGAGGTCTTCCGCCACGACGTCGACCGCTACGGCGACCGCCACCGCGTCAAGTCGGGCATCACCGGCTGGGCCCAGGTGCACGGGCTGCGCGGCCAGACGTCGCTCTCCGAGCGGGTCGAGTGGGACAACTTCTACATCGAGAACTGGTCGCTCTGGATGGATCTGAAGATCCTGCTGATGACGTTCGCGGCGGCCTTCCGGCACTTCGATTGAGCGTCGAGTCCGCGCGGGCGCGCTTCCCGCGCGTGGCGATCTCCCATGAGTGGCTGACGATTCCCGGCGGGTCCGAGCAGGTCGTCATGGCGATGCTCGACGTGTTCCCGCAGGCCGAGCTGTTCACGACCGTCTATGACCCGGCGCCGTGGCCGGAGGCGATCACGTCGCGCCCGGTGCACGCGTCGCCGCTGGACCGCATCCCCGGCGCCGCGCGTCACTACCCGAAGCTGCTGCCGCTGATGGACGCGGCGTTCCGTCGCTTCGACCTGTCGGGCTTCGACCTCGTGCTCTCCAGCAACCACGCCTGCGCGAAGAACGTCCGCGTCCCGGCCGGCGTGCCGCACGTCTGCTATTGCCACACCCCGATGCGCTACGCCTGGGACCCGGCCTTCCTGGCGGGTGAGGAGCTCGGCCGCGTCGGCCGGCTCGGCGCGCGGGCGCTGCTCCCGTGGCTGCGCCGGCGCGATCTCGCCGCCTCGCGCGGGCCGTCCCGCTTCCTCGCCAACTCGAGCTTCGTGGCCGAGCGGATCCGCCGCTTCTACGGGCGTGACGCCGACGTCCTGCATCCGCCCGTCGACGTCGACCCGCTGCTCGGCCTCGAGCGGCGCGACGGCGGCTACTACCTGTTCCTGAGCCGGCTCGTCCCCTACAAGCGCGCCGATCTGGCGGTCGCGGCGTGCGCGCGGCTCGGGCGGCCGCTGAAGGTTGTGGGCGGCGGCCGCGCGGAGGCGGCGGTGCGCGCCCAGGCGGGCCCGGGCACGGAGTTCCTCGGGCGCGTCGGGAGCGCCGAGCTGCCGGCGCTGCTGGCCGGCGCGCGCGCCCTGCTGTTCCCGGGCGAGGAGGACTTCGGGATCGTGCCCGTCGAGGCCCAGGCCGCCGGCGTGCCCGTGATCGCCTACGGTCGCGGCGGCGTCCGGGACACCGTGATCGACGGCGAGACGGGCGTGCTGTTCGGCGAGCAGACCGTCGGGGGCCTGTGCGCCGCGATCGAGCGCTTCGAGACCCAGGAGTGGCCCGCCGGGCCGCTGCGCGAGAACGCCCGTCGCTTCCGCCCCGAGGTATTCCGGCGCGGGCTCGCGCAGGCCGTGCTGGCAACCGTTGAGGAACGGGCCGCGACGACCGATACGCTCATTCAGCGGTAACAGCGCCATGGACTCCAACCAGCAACTCCGCACGCTCTGGTCTTCGCGCTACGTGATCGTGGCGTTCGCGCTGCTGGCCGCGATCGCCGCCTACCTCGTGAGCTCCTCCTTCCAGAAGCGCTACGACGCCAGCGCGCTGGCGCAGATCAA
>Ga0190271_10002759_pt1 | contig 10814 bp, 8 predicted proteins | sample Popmic356T_FD_133747 | JGI IMG/M metagenome (GOLD analysis project Ga0190271, IMG submission 133747) | Populus adjacent soil microbial communities from riparian zone of Weber River, Utah, USA - 356 T | ecosystem: Environmental > Terrestrial > Soil > Riparian zone | place: USA: Utah | collected...
GCCCTCAGCTGCGACACCAAGGGGCCGGCCGCGCAGCGGGTCACGGTCGACGCCCTGGTCGGTTACGCCGATCTCCGCAAGGGGCTCGAGCGGCGGCTGCGGGGGCGGAAAGTCAGCGGCACGCTGCGACTGACGCTGAGGACCGCCCGGGGACGGGTGCTGGCTCGGGACCTCGATCGCGACCGGCTCCGGTCCGGCGCGGAAGGAAACCGGGTCCACCACACTCAGGAACTCGTCCTCGACAAGGCGGCCAGCGCCCGGGTGCTTCGCTACGCGCATGGCGCCGCGAAGTGCGGGGTGGCGCCCGAGCGCGACCGGCTCGTCAGGGTGGTGCTCGAGGCCCAGCAGACGCTGGCGGCACCGCCCGGGAGCGATGGCGACAAGGGCGCCGCCACCCCCGTCGCGCAGCTGGGCGGGACGGGCGAAGTCATCGGCCTCCCCGGCGCCCAGGCCACCTCCTGCGCGCCCTATCCGTGCTACCAGAAGGCCGCCGAAGTGCTGGCCTGGAACGCGGGCCTCGTCCGTCCCATCGACGTCGCCAACGTCCCGCAGGCCGACCGCGTCGAGTTGCCCGAGGGCCCGCGCATGGCGGCGGGCTTCGACAACGGGGCGTGGGCCTACTGGGCCGGCTCCGACCTCAACTCGCAGGGCGCCCGCAACGGCAACGTCTTCAACTTCCGCCACTGGCAGTTCGTCGACACGCTCTACTACTACGCGCACAACCTCCTCTCGGTGCCGCCGACGGTGTGGGTCAACGCCGCCCACCGCAACGGGGTCAGCGTCCTCGGCTCGGTCACCGGCGACTGCGCGGGATGCGGCCCACAGCTGAACGAGCTGTTCGAAAAACACCAGAAACAGGCGGTCGACACGCTCTACGGGATGGCCGCCGCCTATGGCTTCGACGGCTGGGTGATCGACATCGAGGAAGAAGCGGAATACACCCCCGAGCTGCTCGAGGCGATGGAGGAACTGCGGTCCCGCAAACTCCCCAACGGCCACCTGGTTCAGGTCGTCACCTACGAAGCCGGCAAACCCAGCCTCGACGAAAGTCTGCTGAAGCCGTTCCTCGCCGCCGGCGAATGGCAGGCCGACTACGAGGGCTACGGCAGGACCCCCGCCCCGCAGGCGACCTACGACTTCCTCGGCGAACAGGCCCCGCCCCTGACCGACAGGCGGTTCGACACCTACTGGGCGAGCTACGTGTACAAGCCCTACGAGCGGCCGGCCGGGGACTGCAACAGGCAGTCCAGCCCCGTCTTCCTCTGGAACGGCTTCGCCTGCAACGACATCAAGCTGCTGTTCGAAAACCTCGGCAGCGCTCGGGTCTCACCCACCTCGTCCCAGTTCCTGCAGTCGCTGGCTCTGTTCGCGCCGGGCTGGACGGCCTTCGCGGGCCGCAAACGAACCTCCGAGGCGCCGGCTCCGCGACCCGTCACCCAGGCCGCCGAAGAGCGCTTCTGGGCGGGCGTGGGCGGCTACCTGGAGACGGGCGGGGCCTGCCAGCTCGCCGCCCCGGTCCAGAACTCGGTCTCCTCGATGCTGACGCCGCGCTCGACGCTCACCCGGGTCCCGTTCTTCACCAACTTCAACACCGGCGAGGGAGACGCCTTCTCCGTTCAGGGCAAAGCGGTCGGCACGCAGTGGAACCTGCTCTCCGCCCAGGACCCCCAGGCCACCGGGTACTGCAGCCAGAGCCGCGAGCTGGGCGCCGGGATCGACTACGTGAACGCCTACGACGGCGGCGGCTCGCTGGAGGTGGTCGGGCGGACCGTCGGCGACGCCCGCAGGATCTACCTGTTCGAGGCGGACGCGAAGCTGCCGGCCCAGCCGGCCTTCCGGCTCCGTTATCTGCGGGCCGGAACCGAGCCGCAGGTCAGCGTCTGGATCGACAAGAAGGGCCCCTACGACCTCGCCCCGTTCGTGAAGAAACCGGAAGGCTCCTGGACCCTCAGCGAAGCGGTTCTCCCCGGCACGGTGCCGGCCGGCACCCTGACCCGGATCGGGGTCGCCTTCGCCACCAACCTCCCCAAGGTCGACGCCCGGATCGGCGAACTGGCGATCGTCGACCGGGGCGCCAACCCACCGGCCCAGATCTCACCGGACGTCTCCCCGGGCCAGCTGACCTGGACGGACGCGGGCCCAACCCAGTACTACAACGTCTGGGCGCAAGCACAGGGCGCCTCCTGCGCCAGCTTCCTCGGCCGCACGACCCTGCGCCGCTACGACACCACCCAGTCGCTCTTCCCGCTGGCGGCGCCAGTCGCCCGCTTCGCGATCCAGCCGGTCTCCACCTCCGGCCTCGCCTCGCCGCTCTCGCCGCCGCCCTGCTAGCGGCGAGGTGCCGCTCAGTCGTAGGTCTTGATCATGCGGATGTTGAGGAGCAGCATGACCACGCCGAAGGCGCCGATCACGGCGAAGCCGGGGAGGATCTTGTCCCAGTCCAAGTCGGTGAGGATCAGGGAGCGGAGCGCCTCCATCAGGTAGGTCACCGGGTTGAAGGTGGCGGCGATCTCCATCGGCCTGGTCAGCATTTCGCGGGGGACGAAGTTGGGCGTCAGGAAGAGGAGGGGGAAGAAGATCAGCCCTCCGGAGTTGGTCGCCGCGGCGCTGCGGGTCTTCAGGGCGATCAGCTGCATGAAGCCGGCGTAGACGATTCCCCAGAGGGCGCTGAGGGCGACGATCAGGAGGAACCCGATGACGCCGCTGGCGATCTCGATCCCGAACGGCAGGGCGATCAGCAGGATCAGCGAGGAGATGACGATGCCCTTGACGCCCTCGGCGACGAGCCGGCCCAGCACCATCGAGTAGCGCGGGATCGGCATCGCCCGCAGCTTGTCGAAGTAGCCGCCCTCGATTTCCTCGACCAGGAACAGCGCCGCCATCCCGAAGGAGGCCGCCAGCAGCAGCGTGATCGGCAGCTGGAAGGCGCCGTAGCTCTGGCCCTCGAGGAAGCCGGTCGTGTCCGAGGGGAAGATCTTCGCCGCCTGGCCGGTGTTGACGATCAGGAAGAAGATCGGGATGAACATGGTCATGAACAGGGCGTCCGGCTGCCGCAGCGCCTCGCGGACCGAGCGGAGCCCGAGAACGATCGTGGCGTTCATGCGCTCACCTCCTGGACCTCGCCGGCGGCTCGGTCGCGGCTGCGCCCGGTCGCGTCGAGGAAGACGTCGTCGAGGCTGATCTCGGCGCCATCGCGGCGGGCGCTCAGCTCGGCCTTCAGCTCGGCCGGGGTGCCCTCACGGACGATCTTGCCGTCGTCGATGATCGCCAGCCGGTCGCAGAGCTGGTCGGCCTCCTCGAGGTACTGCGTGGTCAGGAAGACGGTGGTCCCGTGCCCGTTGATCCGCCGCACCTCCTCCCAGACGGTCAGCCGGCTGGCCGGGTCGAGGCCGGTCGTCGGCTCGTCGAGGAAGAGCACCTCCGGCTCGTGGACGAGCGCCGCCGCCAGGTCGAGCCGGCGCTGCATGCCGCCCGAGTAGCCCTTGGTCACCCGGTCCGCTGCGCCCTCCAGTTCGACCAGCTGCAGCAGCTCCTCGGCCCGCGCCGCGGCCGCCGCCTGGTCGAGGCCGAACAGCCGCCCGTGCAGGGTCAGCAGCTCGCGGCCGGTCTGGCGCGGGTCGAGCCCGGCCTCCTGCAGCGCCACGCCGATCCGCCGTCGCACCTCGTCCGGTTCGGCGACGACGTCGGCGCCCGCCACCTCGGCCTTGCCGTCGGTGATCGTCAGCAGCGTCGTCAGCATCTTCACCGTCGTCGACTTGCCGGCCCCGTTGGGACCGAGGAAGCCGAAGATCTCGCCGGTCTGGATCTCCAGGTCGACGCCGCGGACGGCCTCGACGGTGTCGTCGCCTCCGTCGAAGTGCTTGACGAGCCCCTCGGCTCGCACGGCTGGTACTCCTTGCTGCGTCATCTCAACTCCTGTTTCGGGCGGTCGAATCTAGCGAGCCGGGCGGCGCCTTTGCACGTGAGCTTGCGGCGCTTGCGCTCTCGCGCTTCTCTACCCACTATTGGCGAATGCGTCCGGTTCGAGCGATCGGCGCATTGGCGCTGGTTGCCATCCTGCTCGCGGCTCCCGCGCGCGCCGATGCGTCTCCTGCCAGGGTCGCCGCCCTGCAGTCGGCCCTGCAGGGCCTGCACCTCTACCGCGGCTACGTGGACGGGATCGCCGGCCCGCTGACCCGGCGCGGCGTCCTCGCCCTGCAGCGCCGCCGCCACCTCGCCGTCGACGGCGTCGCCGGGCCGCGGACGCGGCGGGCGCTCGGTTGGCGCGGGCGGCCCGGCCTCGGCAGCCGGGCGATCCGCCAGGGCAACCGGGGCTGGGACGTGGCGGCGCTGCAGTTCCTGCTGCAGCGGGCGGGCCACGGACCGGGTCGCGCCGACGGCGTCTTCGGGCCGCTGACCCGCGCCGCGGTGGTGCGGGCGCAGCGCGCGGCGGGCGTCGCCGTCGACGGGGTGGCCGGGCCGGTGACGATCCGCTCCCTGCGCGGCGGGCCCTCCGCGGCCGACACCCCGACCGGCCCGGTCCGCTTCCTGCGCCCGGTCGACGGCCCGATTGCCGACGGCTTCGGGGCGCCGCGCAGCGACCACACCCACCAGGGGCTCGACTTCCCAGTTCCGTACGGGACCCGAGTCGGCGCCGCCGGCGTCGGCACGACGATCTTCGCCGGCTACAACTACGGCGGCTTCGGCAACCTGGTCGTGATCCAGCACCGGCTCGGCTTCACCACCTGGTATGCCCACCTCTCGACGATCACCAGCTGGGTCGGCGAGGAGGTCGTCGGCGGCACCCGGATCGGCTACGTCGGCTCGACCGGCGCCTCGACCGGCCCGCACCTCCACTTCGAGGTGCGCCGCTACGACACCCCGATCGACCCGGCGCCGCTGCTGCTGTCGACGGTCGCGGCACGAGCCTCGGGCGCTCGGCCCGCCACCGGCGTCGCGACTCCCGCAGCCGAGTGCGCCGGCAAGCACCGCGAGCCGCGCCAGCCCCGGCCGGGCGCCGACTGGATCGCCCGCGAGCGCCTCTGCGCACCGCGCTAGAACTCGATGCGAAGCCCGATCTGCCCCGCTCGCTCCCAGATGCCGTCGACGATCCTCTTCACCGGTTCCTCGGCGTGCTCGACCTCCTCGGAGAGATCCTCGGCCGTCCCCGCCACCCGCTCCACGAACGGGAGCATCCGCTGCTCGATAAAGCGAGGGGCGAAGCCCACCTCCGCGGCGAGCTTCGCCCAGGCCGGCTTGCCCACCTCATCGAGGTGGGTGGCACCGTCGATCGACATCGCCAGGCGGGTCGACAGCTCCCCGTAGACCGCGGTCGAAAGCAGGTCGTAGAACGGGGCGAGGCTCGGCGCGGGGGAGTCGTAGAGCAGCGAGTAGTTCTTGCCGTGGGCGTCGCAGTTGCCGATCAGGACGTTGAAGGCGAGCGCCAGCCAGATTTGCTGCCGATCGCGGCCCGGCGCCGTCGAAACCTCGTCGATCAAGCCGATCGCCTCGCGCACGCCTGGCCCACCTTCGTGCTGGTACTTCTCCACGTAGAGCTTGCCGAGGGCCTGGCAGAAGTCCTCCTGGTGCAAGCGGCGGATCGGGTCCTGGGTGAGGTCGCGGTCGTAGCGGCTGACGATCAGGTACGGCAGTCCGGAGATCGTCTCGGCGCGCCGAACCTCGGCGACGTTGAGGCCGACCGCCTCGGCAAGGCGCATGCAGAAGAGCTCGTTCGCCACCAGGCCCGGGAACCGCTCGGGCTGCGGCTTGAGGATGTGGGTGGTGGGACGCGCCGAGCCGTGGGGCAGCGCAAATCCCCCGTCGACCTCGATCGCCGGCAGCTTGCTCTGCGCCCCGGCCAGGGACATCCGCACCTCGCCCTTCTCGTCGATCCCGAGCGGGCGCTGCGGCAGCCCCGTCAGCAGCTCGTCGAGCCGCTCCGGGGAGAGCGGCTCGAGCCCGTCCGGCTCGGGCTCGTCCCCGTCCCGGCCGACCGGCAGGAGCGTGACCGCACCGGCGACGTCGCCGCCGAAGCGCTCGAGCAGCTTGTAGTCGTTGGCGGCCGATATCCCGGTCGCGAGGGCGACCTGGGCGCGGACGTCCTCCTCGGGCAGCAGGTTCCCGAAGAAGGCCAGGCAGTCGCGGTGGGGGTACGCCTCGGTCCTGAGCGGCAGGTTCACCGAGAGCGGCATCCCTTTGGCCGCGAGGTAGGCGTCGTCGTAGCGGAACTGCAGGTTGCCGTTGTCCTTGCCAAGCAGGACTCCGGCGCACTCGCCATTCAGGCGGACTTCAAGAGCCGGCTTCGCCACGCGCTTCCACTCCGACGTTCAGCCCCAGTGCCCGGGCGGCATTCAGCGCGATCTCGAGTCGGACCGTCTCCTTGCCCCCCTCCAGCTGGCCGATCACCTTGCGGTTGACCCCGATCGAGAGGGCGAGGTCGTCTTGGGTCATCTTCAGCTCGGCGCGTCGCGCGCGAATGGCGCTTCCCAGGGCAGATGGGGAGTTGGTGGTCCTCACGGACCCGAGTCTACAGGCGATGCGACCGATCGGTCGCATTTCACCCCTTCTGGGCCGATTCGGGCAATATGCGACCGATCGGTCGCATATCACCTTTTGTTCCCAGTTTCGGCCCGGATGCGACCGATCGATCTCAGGGGGAGCGCTCGGCGGCGACGAGCTCCAGCAGCACCGACGGCACGTAATCGCGCTCCTCGGGCGGCAGGGTGGCGACCCGCAGGCCGAGGACGTCCTCGAGTTCCTGGGTCGGTTTGAGGCGGTACTCGGCGACCATCCGCTCGACCTCGGCGCGCACCCGGGCCTTGTCCTCGCTCGTCAGGGCCATCCGTGCGAGGGTATCGGCAGGCATGGATCGGAGGCGGTGGCTGATCGGGAGCGGGGTCGCGACGGTGGTGCTCTACGTCGTGCTGATCGTCCTCGACCGCAAGCTGACCGACACCGGCGGTCCCTCGATCGTCGCCTTCGAGCTGGCCGGCAGCGAGGAGCGCGCCGCCGAGATCCTCGCCGAATGGGGGTCGAGCGGCCGCGACCACGCCCGCTCCTCGCTCTGGATCGACTTCCCCTTCATGCTCGCCTACGGAGCCTTCCTGACCCTGGCGGCGCTCGCCACCCGCGACTTCGCGCGGCAGCACGGCCGGCGGGCGCTGGCGACGGCCGGCGTCGCCGCCCCGCTCGCGGCCGCCGCCACGGCCGGCTTCGACGCGCTCGAGAACGTCTTCCTGCTGCTCACCCTCGGCGGCCACGGCGGCAGGGCCGGGCCGGCGATCGCCGCCGCCGCGGCCAGCGTCAAGTTCCTCCTCCTCGCCGCCACGATCGTCTACCTGCTCTGGGGGCTGGCGAGCCGTCTGCGGCTGCGGCGGGCGCGGGTCGCCTGATGTGGGTGCAGCGGGAGATCCGGCTCGGCGCCCGGCCCCGCGGCTTCCACCTGGTCACCGGCGAGGTGCTCGACGCCCTGCCCGAGCTGGCCGAGGTCTCGGTCGGGCTCCTCCACCTGCTGATCCAGCACACCTCCGCCTCGTTGGCCCTGAACGAGAACGCCTCGCCGGACGTGCGCCACGACTTCGAGACCTGGTTCGACCGCGCCGTTCCCGAAGGCGCCTCCTACTGGACCCACACCCTCGAGGGCGACGACGACATGCCCGCCCATATAAAGGCGGCGCTGCTGGGCCCCTCGCTGACCCTGCCGATCCACGCCGGGCATCTGGCACTGGGAACCTGGCAGGGCATCTTCCTCTGCGAGCACCGCGACCGCGGCGGCTCCCGCTCGTTGATGGCCACCGCGTGGGGAGAACCGGACAAACAAAAAGGTTTGGTTTAGGGCTCTTGTTTTAACAGGGTTCGCTCTGGTACTTAGAGCAGGTGTCCGTCGCCGAGCGCCAGCTGACGATGCTCTTCACCGACGTCGAGGGGTCGACGCGGTTGGCGCAGGAGCTGGGGGAGGCCTGGGCGCTGGTGCTCGCCGATCACCGCCGCCTGATCCGCGCCGAAGTCGAGGCGGCGGGCGGCCGGGTGGAGACGACCGAGGGCGACTCGTTCTTCGCCACCTTCGCCTCGCCGGCCGCCGCGGCGCGGGTCGCCACCGGGGTCCAGCGGGGGCTGCGGGAGCATCCCTGGCCCGACGAACTCGACGGCGAGCTGCGGGTGCGGATGGGGATCCACGCCGGCGCCGCCCGCCACACCGACGGCCACTGGGTCGGCATCGAGGTGCACCGGGCGGCGCGGATCGCCGACGCCGCCCACGGCGGCCAGGTGATCGTCAGCGAGCCGGTGCGGGCGAAGCTGGGCGCGGGCGACCGCTGCGAAGAGTTGGGGCGCCACCGGCTCAAGGACTTCCCCGCCGCCGAGCCGCTCTTCCACCTTCGCGTCGACGAGCGTCACGCCCGCGACTTCCCGCCGCCGCGCACGCTCGGCGCCGTGCACTCGATCCTCGGGCGGTGGGGGGAGCTGGACCGGATCTGCGCCCTCGCCGATCGGGCCGCGGCGGGCGGGCCGGGGGCGTTGCTGGTCGTCGAGGGCGAGGCCGGGATCGGCAAGACGCGCCTGCTCGACGAGCTGCGCGAGAGCGCCCCGGGGTACGGCATGGCCGTCTGCTCCGCCCGTGGCGCCGAGCTGGAGCGGGACTTCGCGTTCGGCCTGGTCCGGCAGCTGTTGGAACCGCCCCTGGCCGCCGCCGACGAGTCGGAGCGGGCGAAGCTGCTGAGCGGGGCGGCGGGGCTGGCGGCCGCGGTGCTGGGCGCCGGCAGCGGTGGGGTCGAGCCCGGCGCGGCGATGCACGGCCTCTACTGGCTGGTCGCCGCCCTCGCCGCTCGCCGGCCCCTGGTGCTGGTCGTCGACGACGCCCACTGGGGAGACGAGGCCTCGCTGCGGTTCCTCGCCTACCTGGCCCGCCGCGTCGAGTCCCTGCCGGTCCTCCTCGCGGTCGGCTCGCGACCGCCGTCCGCGGACGAGGACACCGCCCCGGCCGCCGAGCTGCTCGCCGACCCGGAGGCCGAACACCTGCGCCTGGCGGCGCTCGACGCCCCCTCGGTGGCGCGGCTGCTGAGCGAGCAGCTGGGCCGTCCCGCCGACCCCGACTTCGCCGCCGCCTGCTTGGAGGCGAGCGGCGGCAACCCGTTCCTGCTCGGCGAGCTGGCCCGTGAGCTGCGTCGCCTGGGGATCGAGCCGCGGGCGGCCGAGGCGAGCCGCGTCGTCGCCCAGCGGCCCGACCGGGTGGCGCGCTCGCTGGCCCTGCGGCTGGGGCGCCTGGGGCCCGCGGCGGAGGCGCTGGCGCCGGCGATCGCCCTGCTCGGCGACGGGGCCGAGCTGGGCCTCGCCGGCGAGCTGGCCGGCCTCGGCGGCGAGGCGGCGGCGTCGACGTTCGACGGGCTGGTCGGCGAGGGGCTGCTGGTGCCGGCGCTGCCGCCGCGCTACGCCCACCCGCTGCTGCGGACCGCGGCCGAAGCGCTGCTGGCCCCGGCCGAGCGCTCGCGCCTGCACGGGCGGGCGGCGGAGCTGCTGACCGAGGCGGGCGCGCCGGCCGAGCGGGTCGCCTCGCACCTGCTCGAGGCGGAGCCCCGCGGCGATCCGGGTCGCGTCGACCTGCTCGCCGCGGCTGCCCGCCAGGCCGGCGACCGGGGCGCTCCCGAAGTGGCGGCGCGGCTGCTGCGCCGGGCGATCGAGGAGCCGCCTCTCCCCGAGCGGCTGCGGCCGCTGCGCTATGCGCTGGGGCGGGCGGAGAGCGAGCTCGGCCTCGTCTCCGCCGCCGAGCACCTCCGCGCCGCCGCCGCGGCCGAGGATCCGGACCTCGCCGCCCGGGCGACCCGCGCCCTGGCCTGGGCGATCGGCCCCGACCCGGAGGCGCACCGGGCGACGGCGCCGATGCTGGGCCGGGCGATCGAGGGCGTCGCCAGCCGCGACCGCGAGCTGGCCGCCGAGCTGGAAGCGCTGCGCTTCGGTTCGTTCTGGCTCGTCCCCGAGTTCGACGACCGGCTCGAGCGCGAGCTGCCGCGCTTTCGCGACCTGCCGGGCGAGAGCCGGGCGGAGTCGCTGGCGCTGAGCCTGGTGGCGCGGGTGCTGATGCAGCGGGGCGAGCCGGCGAGCGTCGTCGAGGACATCGTCCTGGCGGCGACAGCGCAGGCCGACGCGGCGCTGGGCGACGACGACATGGCCGGCCTCTGGACGATCAACCTGGCGATCGTCGCCAGCGCCGTCGACCGCCTCGACGTCGGCACGCGGCTGACCGAGCGGGCGCTGGCGATCGCCCGCGAGCGCGGCTCGGCCAACCGCTTCGCGCTCGCCTCGAACCTGCGCGCGATGATCCGCTTGGACGCCGGCGACCTGCGCGGCGCCGAGGCCGACGCCTGCGCTGCGCTCGCCTCGGAGGGCCTGAAGGGCCCGATGGCCTACCAGTCGCTGATCCCGCTGGTCGGCTCGCTCGCCGACCAGGGCCGGGCCGAGGAGGGGCGGCGGCTGCTGGTGGATCGGCGCCTCGACGGCGAGATCCCGCCGGCGCGCCCGCTGACGGCGCTGCTGGTCGAGCGGGCCCGACTGCTGTTGGCCGCCGGCGACGCCGAGGCCGGCCTGGCCGACCTGGTCGAGGCGGACCGCCGCCTGGCGGTCGCCGCCGCCGGCAGGGGCGCGATCGGGCTCGACGCCTGGCTGGAGCGGATCCTGGCGCTGCGGTCGCTGGGCCGCGAGGAGGAGGCGCGGCGGGAGGCGGAGGCGGCCCTGGCGGCGGCCCGCGCTTGGGGGACGAACCGCGCCGTCGGCGGCGCCATGCGGGTCGCCGGCCTGCTCACGGAGGGGCGCCAGGGCCTGGCGCTGCTGGCCGAGGCGGCGGA
>Ga0190271_10002760_pt1 | contig 10813 bp, 9 predicted proteins | sample Popmic356T_FD_133747 | JGI IMG/M metagenome (GOLD analysis project Ga0190271, IMG submission 133747) | Populus adjacent soil microbial communities from riparian zone of Weber River, Utah, USA - 356 T | ecosystem: Environmental > Terrestrial > Soil > Riparian zone | place: USA: Utah | collected...
CGGACTGATCGTCGAAGTGGCGGCGTCGTGGGCTCGACGCCGCGGAATCCCGGTGGTGCTGACGTTGTACGGCACCGAGATCTGGCACTACCGGCGCCGCTGGCCGATCGATCCGTTCACCCGTGCGTACCACGCGGCCGCCGCGGTGACGTTCTACAGTCAGGGTCTGCTCGACCGGGCGCGCGAACTCGGTCTCGACCGCCCCGGCCTGTCGGTCATCCACCCGCCAGTGGCGGCGGCGTTCGGTCAGGCCGACGACCACGTGCGCGCGGAGCTCCGGGCCGCGCTCGGCATCACCGAGCCGCACGTCGTGCTCAACGTCAAGCGCCTGCACCCGCTGGCGGGGCAGCGGCACCTGATCGACGCCTTCGCGCAGATCGCGCGGGAACGCGCCGACGTCCGCCTCGTGATCTGCGGCACGGGTGAACTCCGCTCCGACCTCGAGACCCGGGCCGCAGCCCGCGGCGTCACATCGAAAGTGACGTTCACGGGCCTGGTCCCGAACGACGTGGTCGCGAAATACGCGGCCGTGGCCGACGTGTTCGCGCTGCCGTCGGAACTCGAGGCGCTACCGACGGTCGCGGTCGAGGCACTGGCCGCCGGCACACCGGTGGTGTCGACCGACCATCCCGGTGGGGTGGAGCTGAACGCCATCTTCGGAGACGACGTGAGGGTCGTGGCGCGAGGCGACGTGGAGGGGTTGACCGGGCTGCTGCACGATGCGCTCGCCGCCCCGCGGCGCACGCGCGAGAGCACCGCGGCCCTGGTCCGGACACGGTTCGGGCCGGACGCCGTGCGGGCCGCGTATCTGGCGTTGTACCAGCGGGTCGTCACCCGGACGTAGGCGAACGCCGCGGGGTATCCTTCTCCTCATGCCCACATTGCTCGAACAGGTCACCTCGGACATCGCGGACGCCATGCGGCAGAAGGACCAGGTCGCGCTCGGACCGCTCCGGATGCTCAAGGCGGCCCTCATGAACCGCGAGGTCGAGAAGAAGAAGGCCCTCGACGCCGCCGAGTCGATCCAGGTCGTCAACTCGCTCGTCAAGCAGCGGCGCGACTCGGCCGAGCAATTCACTGCCGGTGGGCGCCCCGAACTCGCGGACCGGGAACTGGGCGAAATCGCCTTCCTTCAGCGGTACCTCCCGCCGGCCGCCGACGACACCACCGTGGCCGCCGCAATCGAGGCCGCCGTGGCCGAAACCGGAGCGGCCGGGCCGAAGGATATGGGCAAGGTGATGAAGGCGGTCGCTCCGAAGCTGGCCGGCCTGTCCGTGGACGGCCGGGTACTGAGCGACGCGGTGAAAAAAAGACTCGCGGGCTGAACAACCGACACAACCTTTTGCTGATGTGTTGCGTCTAACCCGGTGAAAGGCACGAGCCTCTCATCCATCCTCCGGGCAGGGGCCTCAACGCAGGGGTTGAGGCCCCTTCTTTTTTCCGGTACGCTCTCGGCCACTTCCCGCTTTCGCGGGACTGGTCTCCGCTGCCCGTTTCTTTCCATGTACCCTTCCTGCAACCACGCAGCACTGAACCGATGAAGGGCGGGCTTGCGCGGTCGGCGGGGACGGTCGGCCTGGCCACACTGACCAGTCGCATTCTCGGCCTCGTCCGCGACGTCGTCCAAAGCGCCTACTTCGGCACTGGAGCGGCCGCCGACGCGTTTGGCGTCGCCACACGGGTGCCGACGCTGCTACGTGATCTCTTCGCCGAAGGCGCCATGAGCGCCGCCTTCGTCCCGACGTTCACCCGGCATCTCGAGCGCCATGGCAAGGCGGGGGCCTGGCGCCTGGGCGCCCAGGTGATGAACGCCCTGCTGATCGTCACCGGTGTCCTGGTGGTGCTCGGCATCGTGCTGGCCGGACCGCTGGTGGAGTACTACGCACCTGGGTTTGCCGACCAGCCGGACAAGCTGGCCCTTACGGTCCTGTTGACGCAGGTCAACATGCCGTTCCTGACGCTCATCGCCGTGGCAGCGGCAATGATGGGCATGCTGAACGGCCTGCGCCGGTTCTTCGTGCCGGCCATGTCGCCGGCGCTCTACAACGTCTTCTTCATCGCATCGACAGCCATCCTCACGCCGGTCTTCATGCGCCACGGCATCGAGCCGGCGATGGCCCTGTCGATCGGCATGCTCGTGGGCGGCCTGGCCCAGGTGCTCATCCAGGTGCCGGCGTTGCGACGCGAGGGCTACCGCCACCAGTGGCGCTTCGACCGCGCGGATCCCGGCGTGCGCGAAGTCCTGATGCTGATGGGCCCGGGATCCATCGGTGTGGCTGCGGCGCAGGTGAACCTGTTCGTCAACACCATCCTGGCCACCTCTGAAGACGGAGGTGTGTCGGCGCTGCAGTACGCCTTCCGCCTGATGTACATGCCAATCGGCATCTTCGGGGTATCGGTGGCCACCGCAGCCGTCCCGGAGATCGCGCGGCGTGCCGCTGAAGCCGACTACGCGGGCATGCGCGCGATGTTGTCGTGGGGCATCCGGTTGATGCTGATGCTGAGCGTACCGGCGACCGTCGGCCTGATGGTGCTCTCGGCGCCCATCATTCAAGTGATCTTCGAACGTGCCGCGTTCGACGCGAACTCCACGGCCATGGTTGCCGCAGCCCTGCTCTTCTACGCCCCGGGCATCATCGGCTACTCGGTGGTGAAGATCGTCACGCCGTCGTTCTACGCGTTGCAGGATGCGCGCACGCCGATCCGCGTCAGCCTCATCACCATCGGACTCAACCTCGCGCTGAACCTGATCCTGAACGCCTTCATGGGTTTCAAAGGCCTGGCGCTCGGCACGGCCATCGCCGCCAACGCCAACGCCGTGGTGCTGCTCGTGCTGTTGTCGCGCCGGCTTGGCGGCGTGGACGGCCCGCGGCTCTGGTGGTCACTCGGCAAGATCGGCCTGGCGTCGGCCGTCATGGGGCTCGCGGCGTGGACCGGCGAGCGCTGGCTGCACGAACTGCTGCCGGGCGAGACACTGCTGCTGCGGGGATTCCGCCTGTTCACCACCATTGCGGTCAGCATGAGCGTGCTGGGCGTTGCCGCCTGGCTGCTCCGCATCGAGGAATTCCAGCAGGCCGTCGCCCGGATCCGCACGAAGCTCGGCCGCTGAGCCACGAGGGTGCTGAAAGAGCCAGGAGCCTCAAGTACGACGTACGAAGTTTGAAGTACGAAGTGAGGAACCTGACCTGTTTCGCTTCGTAGGACAGATACCTGAAAGACGCTGTAGGATTGCCCCGTGCGGCAGTTCCCATCCACCGCGGGGGTTTCGTTCGGGCCGGGTCCAATCACGCCGGCCGTCAAGCTCATCATTCTCGTCAACGTCGGGCTGTTCCTCGTCACGATGGTGGCGCCGACCACGGTGGTGACGCTGCTGGGCCTGCAGCCGTCGGCAGTGGTCGGTCAGGCGAAGATCTGGCAGCTCGTAACGTACCTGTTCGTCCACTCGCCCACATCGATCGGACACGTCCTCTTCAACATGCTGGCGGTGTGGATGTTCGGCGTCGAGCTCGAACGCCGGTGGGGCACGCCGTTCTTCGCGAAGTTCTACGCCGTGTGTGGCGTCGGCGCCGCCCTCTGCACCATCGTCGTCTCGCTTCTGCCGTTCGATGCCACGTCGTCGCTGTACGACACCACAACGATTGGTGCGTCAGGGGCCGTGTACGGCCTGCTGATGGCGTGGGCCCTGATCTTCCCGCATCGCGAGATCCTGTTCATGTTCATCTTCCCGCTGAAGACGCGCATGTTCGTGCTGATTGTCGGCGCGATTGCGTTCCTGTCGGCGCTGAACGCGAGCGGAGGTCCTGTGGCCAGCATCGCTCACCTCGGCGGCCTCATTGCCGGCTGGTTCTACCTGCAGGGACCGCGCGGGATGATTCTGGAGATCCGCCGCCAGATCGCGCGCCGCCGCATGGATCGCCTGCGCCGCCGCTTCAATGTCCACAAGGGCGGGCGCGATTACTGGAACGACAACGACCGCGTCCACTGACGCTGACGTCGCGGACTTCCGCCGCGACGACCGGCCAGGCGGACGTTCACGTCTTCGAGCCCTGGCCGTGAAAGCGGGCTACACGTACGCGAGCAATCGCCCGCAGATCAGCACGACAGTCCACGCGACGAGCGACAGGAGTGCCGCGGCCCTCGCAGCGCCTGGCGTATCGGGGCTGTAGCGCCAGGTGGAGACCGATCGAAAGACGCCCCGGTGGAAGATCGTCGCATTGATCACGGCGACCGCAATGCTGCCCATCTTGATGTAGAAGAGCGCCTGCCCGGCGAACGTCGTTGCCTGCATGCTGAAAAGCAGCGCTCCTGAGAGCGCGGCGATCACCAGGCCGATCCGCGCGCACGGCAGCAGGAAACCCGCGAGGGCGTCGACCGCCAGTCGCGAGCCGAAGCCCAGCAGCCGAAAGTCGAACGCCACCGCCGTTCCGATCAGGACGGCCAGTCCCGCGATGTGCACGGATTCAACGGCCGGATAGCCCCAGGCCGAAGACCGCAGCCAGGCCGACAGCGACGACGCCTCGACCGCAGCTGCGACCCCGATCCACCAACCGGACATCAGCGGAGTTCGACTTTCTTTCCATCAACGGTGACGTTCTCGGCTCGCATCTCGGTGGCGATCTTCCGGTGCTGGTAGCCGACGACGCGCGCTTTGGTACCCGCGGCCAGCATCTGTGCAGTCAGGCCGCGCGTCTGCATGCGCGACACCGGCGCCAGCACCACGTCCCACGTCTTGCCGTCGGCCTCGAACTTCATGGTGCCGTGTGGATTCGTGTACGTGGAGGACTTGACGACGCCATCCACGGTGAGCGGCGTCTTCTCGTCGTACTCACTCCAGCCATGGTGAGCGACAGCCGCCGACGCCGTCAGGCCAAGGGACAAGGCCGCAACGATCGCGCTTCGGGTCCAGAATCCAGACATGTCAGCCTCCTTGCGTGTGAGGAATGTCTTACCCTTGTATCGACTCAGCGCGCGCTGGTCAAGCAGGGCCTCCGGTTACAGCCGGGCCCGTGCGACCATCAGCACGAACGCGTCGTCGAACACTTCGGCCTGATGCGCCGTGCCGGGCGACACCACGAGCAGGTCCCCTTCACGCAACGTCATGTCTTCGGCGCCAGCCAGGACACGGATCACGCCCTGCAGCACATACAGCAACGTCTCGCCGTCGTGCGCATGAACAGGCACGCGTGTGCCCTTCTTGAAGTAGGCCTGGGTCAGCTGAAATTCCGTGCCACCCAACGTTTTGCGGGCAACCATTTCGGTTACCTTGTCAAGGGGAACTTCGTCCCATCGATGCCGGACGATCCGTGGGGTCATTGCGAAGTGTCGAGGAGTATAATCGAGCGGTTGCAGAGGTGTCAGACGAGACCGGAGGGGATGTCGCCGGATGAAGACCAGCACGCTGTCACGACAGACCGCCATCGCGCCGGGAGTACCGGCCGCCGACACGCCAGCCGTCTCCCCTGACGCCCTGACACGCGACGACCTGGTCCGGATCTACCGTCTGATGCTCCTGTCGCGTCGCATCGACGACAAGGAGATCCAGCTCAAGAACCAGAGCCAGCTCTTCTTCCAGATCAGCGGAGCGGGCCACGAGGCCATCCTCGTCACGGCCGGGCTGGTGCTGCGTGCGGGCCACGACTGGTTCTATCCCTACTATCGCGACCGCGGGCTGTGTCTCGCGCTCGGCATGTCCCCGCGCGAGATGTTTCTGGCCGGTGTCGGCTCGAAAGACGACCCGACGAGCGGTGGCCGCCAGATGCCGTCGCACTGGGGCGACCCGGCGCGCCACATCGTCTCGCAGTCGAGCGCGACTGGCACGCAGTGCCTGCACGCGGTGGGCTGCGCTGAAGCGGGTCTGCTCTACGAGCGGCTGACCGACATTCCCGATCGCCTCACGAAGTTCGAGTCCGACGAAGTCGTGTACGTCTCGGTCGGCGACGGCGCCACGAGCGAGGGCGAGTTCTGGGAGTCGCTGAACGTTTCCTGTCTGCGGAGACTGCCGGTGTTGTTCCTCGTCGAGGACAACGGGTTCGCCATCTCGACTCCCGTCGAAGCGCAGACTCCGGGCGCGAGCATCTCGAATCTGGTCGAGTCGTTCCCGAATCTGAAGATCATCCGCTGTGACGGTACGGATGCCGTCGCGAGCCACCGCGCCATGTCGGAAGCGGCGGCGTGGTGCCGGCAGCGGCGTGGACCGGCACTTGTGCACGCCACCGTGACCCGCCCCTACTCTCACTCGCACTCCGACGACGAGCGGGCCTACAAGGCGGCAAGCGAACGGGCAGAGGAAGCCGGGCGCGATCCGGTGACGCGGCTGTCGGCGCTGCTGCTCGATCGCGGGATCGTGTCGGAGGCGGAGCTCGCAGAGATTGCGCACAGTGTCGATCAGGAGGTAACCGAGGCGGCCGAGTCCGCGCTCAAGGCCCCGAAGCCCTCGCCGTCGACGGTCGGTCTGTACGTCTACTCCCCCACCGTGGACCCGACGTCATCGGCGTTCGATACGCCAGCCGTGTTCACGGGGCCGCCTGACACGATGGTGGCCGCCATCAACCGGACGCTCAAAGACGAGATGGCCGCCAACCCGCACATGGTGGTATTCGGTGAGGACGTCGCCGACGTGACGCGTGAAGGCCATCTCGACGAAGTGCAGGGCAAGGGCGGCGTGTTCAAGGTGACGCTCGGCCTGCAGCGGCAGTTCGGATCGGACCGGGTCTTCAACTCCACGCTGGCCGAGGCCGCGATTGTCGGTCGCGCGTGCGGCATGGGCATGCGTGGCCTGAAGGCCGTGGTCGAGATCCAGTTCTTCGACTACATCTGGCCGGCCATGATGCAGCTGCGCGACGAGATTTCGATGTTGCGCTACCGCTCGAACAACACCTTCTCGTGCCCGATGGTGGTGCGCGTGGCCATCGGCGGCTACTTGCGGGGCGGGTCGGTGTACCACAGTCAGTCGGGCGAGAGCATCTTCGCGCACTGTCCGGGACTACGTGTCGTCTATCCGTCAACCGCGCAGGATGCCGCGGGCCTGCTGCGTACGGCGATCCGGAGCGACGACCCGGTGCTGTTCCTCGAACACAAGCACCTCTATCGCCAGACGTACAACAAGAGCGAATACCCGGGTGTCGACTATATGGTGCCCTTCGGCAAGTCTGCCGTGCGGCGCGAAGGCACCGACGTGGCCGTCATCACCTGGGGCGCGCTCGTGCAGCGGTCGCTGCTGGCCGCGCAGCAGGCCGAAAAGGAAGGCGTGAGCGTGATGGTCGTCGACCTGCGAACCATCGCGCCGTTCGATTGGGCCGGCATCGCCGCCGCGGTCCGCAGGACCAACCGCGTCGTGATCGCGCACGAAGATCAACTGACCTGCGGCTTCGGAGCGGAAATCGCCGCCCGCATCGCCAGTGACCTGTTCGAGCATCTCGACGCGCCAGTGCGCCGCGTGGCCGCACTGGATACGCCCGTGGCGTACCATCCCGATCTCGAGGACGCGATCCTGCCAGGTTCGGCCGACGTGCTCAACGCCGTGCTCGACACAGCACGGTACTGACGCGCGCGTATACTCGGGATACTTCCATGCGGAGTGTCCCGGGCCGGATCGGATGGTGCCTTGCCGCCGCGGCTCTCGCCGCGACGGTGACAACCGCGCAACACCGGGTCGACGTGCTCGAACCGGTCTCCGGGCTGCCCGCCCACGTCTTCGCCCGTTTCCAGCAGCCAGCCACAGTCGTCGTCACATCGACGGGTGACTATCTGGTGCTCGACCGCCGCGCCCACACGGTTTTCCGGGTCAATCCATCCGGGCAGATCGTGAGGCCGATCCTCGGCATCGGCCATGAACCGGGTCGCCTGCTGCGCCCGATGGCCATGGCACTCAGCGACGATGACATCCTGGCCGTGCTCGACGCGCCGAACAACGTCCAGCGCCTGCAGTACTTCGGCACGGATGGCACGCTGATCGGCCAGTTCTACCTGACCATCCTCGGCACGCCTGGAGTGGTCGTCAACGATCAGATCGTTTCGGGCGCCAGCGCGATGGCGTTCGACGGGAAGACCTTCTGGTTCACGGCGCCCGCAAGGGGCACGCTCATGTTTCAGACCGACACGGCCGGCACGGTACTGGGGCAGGTTGGACATCTGCGTCGGACCGGACACGAAGCCGACAGGGAACTGCACGCGGCGCTCAACGCCGGACTACCGGTCGTGGACCCGACTGGCGGCATGTTCTTCGTGTTCCAGACAGGGCGGCCGATGCTGCGCAAGTACGACACCGCGGGCGTCCTGCTGTTCGAGCGACACATCGAAGGGCCCGAACTCGATCCGATCGTCGCCCGGCTGCCCGATCGCTGGGACACCCCAAACGACGGCTCGCGGCCACTGCCGGCGCTGATGGTGCGAGCGGCCGCGGCCGACCGCCAGGGGCGCCTCTGGGTGGTGCTGCAGACGGGTCACGTGTACGTGTACGACACGTCGGGCGAGAAGGTCCGCACACTCGTCTTTGGAGGACCGTCCCGCGAGTTGACGTCGAGCCTGTTCTTCACGCGCGGCGGGCGCGTGCTGACCGGACCCGCTGGCTACGAGTTCGGCGTCACATCCAATCTGGCAAGGTAGAGCGTTTTCGGAGGGGTGTAGTGCGTTGCAAGGCCGAGTTTGCCGCAGCGCACCCGACGCTCGCTGCGCTCGGAGGGTGCGCGAGCGTGCGGCCCGAGGCCGGCAACCGACTACACCCGTCCGAAAACGCTCCAGGGCGTCAGGTGAGCCGCGCGCAGAAGCGCTGGATGCGTGCGCAGGCGTCTTCGAGTAACGCCGTCGACGTGGCGTACGAAATGCGGAAGCAGGGGCTCGTGCCGAAGGCTGCGCCGTGCACCACGGCTACCCCTTCCCCCTCGAGCAATTCCCGCGCGAAGTCCTCGTCGGTGGCAATGACGGCGCCACCCGGAACGCGACGACCGATCAGATCGGCGCACGACGGATAGACATAGAACGCCCCCTCCGGCATGGGGCACGTCAGGCCGGGCGCCTGGTTGAGCATCGAGACCACGAGATTGCGCCGCTGCTCGAACAGCCGCTGGTTGGGTTGGATGAAGTCCTGGGTGCCGTCGAGCGCTTCGACACTCGCATACTGCGAAATCGAGCAGGGGTTCGATGTCGAGTGCCCCATCACGGCGGCCATGCCCTTGATGATCGCCTCGGGACCGGCGGCATACCCGATGCGCCACCCCGTCATGGCATACGCCTTCGACACCCCGTTCATCGTCAACGTTCGTGAATAGAGCGCCGGTTCGACCTGTGCGATGGTTGAGAAGGTGAACCCGTCGTAGACGAGGTGTTCGTAGATGTCATCGGTGAGCACGTGCACGTCCGGTGCCCCGACGAGCACGTGCGCCAGCGCCTTGAGCTCCGTCACTGTGTAGGCCGCGCCCGACGGATTCGACGGCGAGTTGAGCAGCACCCACTTCGTGCGTGGCGTAATGGCTTCCGCCAGATCCTCGGGCTGCAGCTTGAATCCCAGGTCGAGTCTGGTCTGGATGAAGACGGGCCTGGCATCACACAGCAACGCCATGTCGGGATAGCTCACCCAGTACGGCGCAGGGATGATGACTTCGTCGCCAGGACTGAGCGTCGCCAGGAAGGCGTTGAAGATGACGGCCTTGCCCCCCGGCGAGACGTTGATCTGGGCACGCGTGTAGTCGAGCCCGTTCTCGCGTTTGAACTTCCGCACGATGGCGTCCTTCAATTCCGGGATGCCGTCAACGTCCGTGTACTTCGTGCGGCCGTCCCGGATGGCGCGAATCGCGGCTTCCTTGACGTTCTCGGGTGTGTCGAAGTCCGGTTCCCCGGCGCCGAGCCCGATCACGTCGCGCCCGGCGGCCTTGAGCGCGCGCGCCTTGGCCGTGACGGCCATGGTTGGCGACGGTTTGATTCGACCGAGGGCTGCTGATGCGAACGACATGGTCCTGTTCCCTCACCCGCCAAGGTGCTGCAGCAGGAACACGCCGACGCCGGCGAGATATCCGAGCAGCGCCAGCGGCGCAATGTGCCTGGCGTACCACAGGAAGTTGATGCGCTCGAGTCCCATGGCCGCGACACCGGCTGCCGATCCGATGATCAGGCAACTGCCGCCGGTCCCGGCGCAGTAGGCCAGGAGCATCCAGAATCGATTGTCCATCGGCATCGTGTACATCTCGATACCGGCGGCCACGAGCGGCACGTTGTCGACGACCGCCGACACCAGGCCGATGATGACCGCCACGATGTCACGGTTGGGCACGACTCGATCGAGCCCGGCGGCCAGATTGCCGAGCAGGCCGGTCGCCGACAGCGATCCCACGGCCAGCAGGATGCCCAAGAAGAAGAGGATCGTGGACATGTCGACGCGCTTCAGGGCCGCGAGGACACCAGTGGTGGAGCGCGTGGCCTCGTCAAGGGTATGGCCGACGAACTCGGCCACGAGCCACAGCACACTGAGGCTCAGCATCATGCCCATGAAGGGCGGCAGATGCGTGTAGGCCTTGAAGACGGGCACGCTGAGCAGTCCGGCCAGACCCAGCACGAGGAAGAGCATGCGGTGCCACGTCTGGATGCCGCCATCCTCGGTCTTGTTCGAGGCAGGGGCCTTGGGCTCGAGGTCACCCTTGATGACCCGGCTCAACACAAGTAGCGGCAGCAGCAGGCACACCGCACTCGGCAGGAACAGGTCTCGCATGACCGCCACGGTGCTGATCTTGTGCTTGATCCACAGCATGGTCGTCGTCACGTCGCCGATGACCGTCCACGCTCCACCGGCATTTGCCGCGATGATCACCACGCCGACGAGCAG
>Ga0190271_10002761_pt1 | contig 10812 bp, 14 predicted proteins | sample Popmic356T_FD_133747 | JGI IMG/M metagenome (GOLD analysis project Ga0190271, IMG submission 133747) | Populus adjacent soil microbial communities from riparian zone of Weber River, Utah, USA - 356 T | ecosystem: Environmental > Terrestrial > Soil > Riparian zone | place: USA: Utah | collected...
ACGGTTCGCGAAGCCGACACGCCGAAGATCTTTGTGTTGCAACTTGGTGTCGTCGATCGACGGATCGCAGAGATCGAGACGCTCGTGATTCGCAACAAGGACGCGGCTGAGAGTCTCGACAAGATCGCGATGCCGCGGCGCGCGTGGTACACCACGGTGCCCGAGTCCGAACGCCACTCGCGCGACGACCTGGTCCGCATTGCCAACATGTATTTCTCGGGGATCGAGTTGAACGACGGCAAGGGCGTGTATCCGCTGCACGAGGCGTGCGCGCGTCTCGAGAATGGCTCGGTGACCGCTGGCGATCCGGCTCTAATACCGGGCGCGCCTTCGACGCCGCCAAATCGTGCTCGCACGAGCTGCCTGCAGCAGTTTCAGTCCGGCGTGTTCTTCTACGTCACGCGCATTCGCGACCGGCGCTTCGTGGCGATCGATCGGGAGCGCGGCATCGTGTTCGCGTTTGGATTCTTCGACAACGGATCTGGCGACGCGCGCCACGGCACGCTGCGCGACGGCCGCAAGGTGTCGTCCGGGCCGAGTATTCCGTGGACCTGGCAGATCGCCGAGTTCTTCAAGATTGAGAACGGGCTGATCGGTCCCGTCGAGTCAGTGCTGCATCAGGTGCCCTATGGGATGGGCTCGGGTTGGAGCACGTGGGAAGACGCGATGTCGAGCCGGCCACGCTGGTAGTCGCACTTCAGGCCGACGTCCCGCTCGTCGCGCGCGGCTGATAGGTGCCGGGCACGGTGCGGCCCGCAATCGCCAGGCGATTCCACGCGTTGATGGTCGCGATCGCAAACGTCAGGTCGGCCAGCTCTTTCCCGTCGAAATAGTGGCGCACCGCTTCATAGTCGGCATCTGACGCGTGGCCGTCCGTGATGAGCGTGACGGCCTCGGTCCACGTGAGCGCGGCGCGCTCGCGTTCGGTGTAGTAGGGGCTTTCGCGCCAGGCATCGAGTCCGTAGAGACGCTGCTCGGTTTCACCGTGTGCGCGCAGATCCTTCCAGTGCATGTCGATACAGTACGCACAGCCGTTGAGTTGTGATGCCCTGAGCTTGACGAGGTGTATCAGGTCTTCCTCGAGGCCGCAGGTGTGGAGATAGCTCTCGAGACCGCGCATCGCCTTGTAGACGCCAGCGGCCTGAGCTTGATAGTCAACTCGTTGGTCCATGATCTCCTCGCGAGGTGTCGATCTAGACTGACTTTTTCACGTTCGAGGTGCCAGCATGATGACTCGTAGAGTGTTGATCGGAAGTGCCGCTGGGCTGCTCCTGGCCAATGAGCTCATCGCCGCGCAGGCGGCCGCGACTGGGCCGAAGGTTGTTTTCGAGCACGATGTGCCCGATCTCACCATGAAGGGCTGGTCGGCGTCCGCAGTCGAAGTGACGTACGGGCCTGGCCAGAGTTCACCGCCGCACCGGCATCCCGGGATCACGATTGCCTACGTACTCGAAGGCGAGATTCGATCGAAGGTCGGCGACGAACCCGAGAAGGCCTATAAGGTGGGCGAGATGTTTCTCGAAACGCCGAACCAGCTGCACGCCGTCTCGCGCAACGCGAGCACGACAAATCCGGCGAAGCTGCTCGCGGTGATGCTCACCGAGAAGGGTAAGCCGCGCACGACACCGGAGAAATGAGGCGGTCTTGACCTAGAGCCTTTTCAACAGGTGCGTAGCGGCGGCTCACCGGGCGGCCCATGATCGGCTCCCGGTTCGTCGGCGTGGAAAATCGGATCCTCCGGCGATGGTGCTGACGGGGACGCCGTCGCCTTGGATGCTTCGAAAGACAGCTGGGAATCGTGTCGGTAACCAGCTGGCCCGTACGCCTGGTGGCGAATCTGCGGCGACGGCGCTCGCAGCGCCTTCAGATCCGATTTACCCTCTTCGCTCTTCACGCCGCGAACAGGTCGCCGACACCAGGCCCGCCCAGTGAGCCGCCGCATTGTCTGCGAAGTGACGACGTGTGGTGGGGCGGAGCGACGTCCCCGCCACACCGCTGTCGCTTCGCCTCGGTGCGCCGGCGCTACATAGGCGTGAAGAGCGCGCTAGCTAGCGCGTGGGGGCCGACCACCCCTCGTCGTTGAGCAAGGCTTCGACGCGTTGACGAATATCGTCACGAATCGCGCGGACCTGCGCGATAGGTTTGCCTTTCGGATCGTCGAGTGGCCAATCGTCGCGCTTCACGCCAGGAACAACGGGGCACTGATCGCCGCACCCCATCGTGATCAGCATCTGAGCCTGGTGCGCCACCTCCGGGGTCAGCCTGGTTGTCGCGGCGTTTGAAAGATCGACTCCGACCTCGTTCATGGCGTTGATCACCTCCGGGTGAACGCGCGAGCCCGGATCGGTGCCGGCGGAGATCGCGCGCGCCTTCGCGGGATCGGCAAGCCTGTTGAACAACGCCGCCGCCATCTGTGACCGGCCAGCATTGTGGACGCAGGCAAAGAGCACGACATTCATGATGGTGACGTCTGGGATCATGGAATGACGACCTCTTCAGCGGTTCGGGGAAGAGCAGGTACCAGCCATTTGAACAGCAGCGTCGCTGCTGTGGCGCCGGCAAGCTGCGCAACCACGAAGCCGGGTATATCGAATGGCCGGATGCCAGCGAACGTGTCGGTGAGACCCCGGGCAAGCGTCACCGCGGGATTGGCGAACGACGTCGACGCCGTAAACCAGTATGCCGATGTGATGTAGGCCGCCACCGCGAATGGCACGGCGTCTGTGCGACGTCGTGAACAACCCCAGATGACCGCGAGCAAGCCGAACGTGGCGACGAACTCGCTGAACATCTGCGACGCCCCGCTGCGCTGATGCAGTGACAGCATGAACACGGGCTCCCCGAACATCAGGTGGGCAGCCCAGACACCAAGCACCGCACCACCGATCTGCGCGCACAGGTAGCCTGGCACATCCCGCCAGGCGAGACCGCCTTGCGATGCGTCCGCAATCGTCACCGCGGGATTGAAGTGCGCGCCCGAGATCGGGCCGAAGGTGAGAATCAGTGCCACGAGTGCGGCACCAGTCGCAATGGTGTTGGCAAGGAGCGCGATCGCCTCGTTGCCGCCGGACAGGCGATCCGCCATGATGCCCGACCCAACCACCGCTGCCAGCAGCAACGCGGTGCCAACCGCTTCCGAAGTGAATCGCCGGCCAGCGTCGGAAGCCATCACACGCTCGTCAGACGCTTCCGCATCACGATTGCAGACGCGGGGCACGCGGACGTGAATTCCACCGACGCTTGTACCGAGGGAGGCACGTCATCACGCGCAATCTGCTCGAAACCGAATCGCGGGAAGAACATCTCGGCAGTCGTTGTCAGCAGGAACACTGCGTGAGCGCCGTGCTCTCGCGCCAGCTGCAGCGCGGCTTCCGTGAGCAGATGGCCGACATGCCGGCCTTGCTGGCGGGCATCAACAGCGACTGATCGAAGCACCGCACCCTCGGCGTAGATCTCCAGTGCGGCACTGCCGACGATCTGCGAGTCCTCCCTTGCTACGAGCATCGTCTGCACGTGATCGTCCACGCCATCGAGTGGTAGCCGATGACGCGTGAGAAGTTCGTGCACGTCTGGCAGATCGCGAGGAGTGGCGGCGTCGATGGTCATGACCACACCCGCTAAGCGCGTGGGGCGCAGCAACTTCCGCCAGCAGGAGAGTCGAGCACGTACAGCTGCCCGAACGACCGCTGGAACTGCTTGCGGTCCTGTGTCGCGGCCGGCACCTTCTTCAAGGCATCGACAGCGGCGGTGACGACGCTTCGGATCGTCGGATCGAGCGACCTCGAAACCTGGTAGTGCATCCATACGCCGTCGCGACGGGTGTCCACCAACCCGCTGCGCCGAAGGTACGCGAGATGACGGGACACTGTCGGCTGCGGGAGCGCCAGCGTGTCATGAATGTGACAAACGCAGACTTCGTTATTTCCCAGCAGCCCCAGAATCCGAAGTCGCGTCTTATCGGCCAGAGCCTTGAACACGACTTCCAACTGATCGATCGCAGGTCGCGGTCTGCCGGGTGATGGGCGGCTCATATATTCGTCTTGACGAATGTATCACGAGCCTTATATATTCGCCAAGACGAATATATAGGAGGAGCGTATGAACGCCATCAAGGAAGCGGTTCTGGAGAAATACGGTCAGGCTGCGCTGCAGGCTCGGAGCGGTGCGCAGGCCAGCTGTGGGTGCGGGACGTCGAGTTGCTGTGGACCTGATCCAATCACCTCGAATTTGTATGATGAATCGCAGGCCGCGGCGATTCCCCCCGAGGCAATGCTGGCATCACTCGGGTGCGGAAACCCTACCGCACTCGCCGAACTGAGAGCGGGCGAGGTGGTACTCGATCTCGGATCTGGCGGCGGCATCGACGTCCTGCTCTCGGCGAAGCGGGTGGGGCCGACCGGCAAGGCGTACGGCCTCGATATGACGGACGAGATGCTCGCGCTCGCTCGTGACAACCAGGCCAGGTCGGGCCTGACGAACGTCGAGTTTCTCAGAGGAGAGATCGAGCACATTCCGCTCCCGGACAACAGCGTTGACGTCATCATCTCCAATTGCGTGATCAACCTGTCCGCCGACAAGGATCGCGCGATTGCCGAAGCGTTTCGTGTGCTGAAGCCTGGCGGCCGGTTCGCGGTGTCGGACGTGGTCGTCAAGGATGACGACGTGCCGGACGAAGTCCGCCGCAGCATGGAGCTGTGGGTTGGATGCGTCGCCGGTGCGCTGAGTCACGACAGCTACCGTGACAAGTTGCACCGCGCCGGGTTCGAGCGTATCGACATCGAGCCCACGCGGATCTACCGCGCGGCCGACGCCCGGCAATTCCTCGATGAAGCGCGGCTCGCGGATGACGAGATGCTCGCTCAGATTGACGGACGCTTCATGAGCGCCTTCATACGAGCGGAGAAACCAGTCGCGGCACCGCAGGCGTGCTGTGGGCCAACCTGCTGCTCTTGAGTCGGGGCGGCCCGTCTAGGAGTGGACTGACACTCCGCGGGCCAGTTCCCCCGCGCCCGCTCCCCACTTGGAGATGACCTTGACCGCCTGAGTGAAGGGCACGTCCAGGGGATGGACTCGCTCACGCGGCATGATCAACAGGGAGCCGGCCGCTGGCGTCGGCACCGAGGGTATGAGAACAGTGTAGCGGCCGTCGTTCAGCTCCTCGATGATGAAGCCGGGCGCGAGCGCGTCCTCGATTTCTACCAGGGCCGGTCGGAACGCGCCCTCGCTCTCATCGCCGGAGGCGCGCTGGGCGAGACCGCGTACCAGTGAATAGCCCGGGATCTTCTCGAGCACCGAGCGCTCGAGCGCGTGCTTGGCGCGCAGTCCCGGACCGGTGCGTACCACGATCCCGGCCACGAAGCAGACGGCGAGCACGATCAGGACGGCGATGACCTGCCGGAATTGCACGCCTGCGGGAATCGTCGCCGTGACCGGCGAGAGCAGCGTCACGATGCCGGACAGCGTCTTTGCCAGCAGCAGGATGGACAGATAGATCGGCAGCACGATCAGCAGTCCGCCGATCAGCGTCGTCTTGGTGAGCTCGGCTAAGCCTTTCATGTGCGTCCTCCTTGTGGGCGATGCGCCAGCCTAGCACTCCTGCAGTCGAACTCCGCAGGCCGTATCCTCCGGGCATTCTTGCGGGAATAGTCAACGAACCACTTGACCGACGCTGAGTTCCAGGCCGCCTTCGACGAGCACAAGGACGCTGTCTATCGGTTCGTATGGCGTATGTCCGGCTCGACGGCCGCGGAGGACATCACCCAGGACGTGTTCGTGGGGCTTCTCAAATATCCCAACCGGTTCGACCCGGCCCGCGGGACGTTGCGTGCCTTCCTGCTGGGGATCGCCCGGAACCTCGCGCTCAAACACTGGCGATCGGAACATCGATTCGAGCCGCTCGACGATGAGGCGTTTGTCGCGGAGCCGCTCGACCTCGATCGCGGAGACATCGGCGACATGGTCGGCCGCGCGGTGCGTGCGCTGCCGCTGCTGCAGCGCGAGGCGGTGATCCTCTTCGAGTACGAAGGCTTGACGCTCGCCGAAGTTGCGCGAGCCGTCGATGCGGACGTCGGCACGGTCAAGTCGCGGCTGCACCGCGCACGCGAGAACCTGCGCCGCGCGCTCGCGCCGTTGCGCAGCCGCCAACCGACCACCACGTGAGAACTGTATGGACGACCGAGAGCTGAATCGACTGCTGCATGAGTGGAGGGCGCCGGATGCGCCGCTCGATCTGCGTCCGCCCCGCGCGCCTGCATCGCGCCTGCGATGGTTGGTCAGCGGCACCCTTCGCGTGCCCGTGCCCGTCGCGCTCGCCGCACTGCTGCTGGTTGCGTTGTGGATCGGTTCGACACGGCTAGGGCCGATGCCGGCACCCGATACATCCGGGCCACGGCGATCCGGCGAGCTGGCGAGGTATGCGCTCTCGGGTCCGCTCGAGGGATTCGACGCGGTGCTCGTGGAACTGAACTTCCAACCCGGCGTGTCGGTTCCAGAGCATCGGCATCCCGGTCCCATCCTCGGGTACGTCGTGGATGGGCAAATGCGCACCGGCATCAATCACCAGTCGGATCAGGTCGTGCCCGCGGGCGGCACGTTCTTCGAACCGCATGGCGCCCTTCACACCTCGTTCAGTTCCGCTAATCCTGATGCACCCGTGCGCGCGGTGGCATTCCTGGTGGTTCCCAGCGGCAGCCCGCTGACGGAGCGCGCGGCGACAAGGGGAGAACGATGAAGGAGCAGATCAGCGTTGTGCTCGTGCTCGTGGCCGGACTTGCAGCGCCGATCCGCGCGCAGACTCCACTAGCCACGCCGATGCCTTACACGGCCATCCATCAGCCGGAGTATGTGGCGGCATCGGAGGCCACGTTTCTTCAGGACGACGACATCATGCTCGGCGTCGTCAGCGACAAGGTGGCCAAGGCATTCCCGGCGGCCGATCTTTCGCAGCATGGCGCGGTGTTCGACAAGATGCCGGACGGTCCCATCTCGGTGACATGGTGTGGAGTCTGTAATACCGGCGTCGTCTTTCGCGCCGAGGTGAAGGGTCGAACGCTGCACTTCCAATACGACCGCATGGTTGGCGCGAACGAAGTGCAGAAGGATTTGGAAACGGGTACCAGCTGGCAGCAGGCCACTGGCGAAGCGATCGATGGTCCTCTCAAGGGCACACGCTTGACGCTCTATCCCGTGGTTCGCACCACGTGGGCGGAGTGGCGCAAACGGTACCCGCACACGATGGTGCTCAAGCCCCTGCCGGGATACGCGGAGCGCATGCCCATCCAAAGCACGCGCATCAAGGCTGTCACGCGGCTAGGCCCAGAAGGGGCACCGAACGGCGCGCTCGCGCTCGACATGCGTTTGCCGGCGCGGGAAACCGTGGCGGGACTCGACGTCGGTGGCGAGAGCGTCGCGTATCCGTTCTCGGCGCTGCGCATCACGCGTGTCGTCAACGACCGTGTGGGCGGACTGCCGATCGTCATCGTCCATCAGCCCTCGTCTGATACGACGACGGCATTCGACGCGCGCAGTAAGGGCAAGGTGCTCACGTTTCAGGCGGCGAATGGCGATGCCAGCACCGTGACCGATCTCGAGACCCGCTCGACATGGAACGCGTATGGACTGTGCCTCGAAGGTCCTCTGAAGGGTACGCAACTGAAACAGCTGATTCTCGTGCCGCAGTTCTGGTTTGCCTGGTCGCAGTTTCACCAGGGGACCAGGGTCTTCACGGCGCGTTGAGAGAAGAGGTCGCCATGCAGGATCGACGAACGTTTCTTGGAATTGCGGCAGCGTCGCTGTTGCCGATCGGCATTGATGCACAAACACCCGCGCCACGGCCGGCCGCCGAACTGGCGAGACACGGGTTGACCGGTGCTCTCGACGGGTTCGAGGTGGTGCTCGTTGAACTGAACATCGCGCCAGGCGCACGCGCTGCTGGGCCTGGGCATCGTCATCCGGGCCCTGTGCTTGGTTATGTCGTAGAGGGGCAGATGCGGTTTGCCATCAACAACGAGGCGGAAAAGATACTGCCTGTGGGCGGGACGTTCTTCGAGCCATCTGGAGCTGTTCACACGACGAACGGTTCTGCGAGGACGGACGGGCCGACGCGTGCGGTGGTTTTCATGCTGGTTCCAAAGGGCAGCCCGCTTACGGCGCCGGCCTGATCGACCAATACCTTTGTGGGCAGGGGCGTCGTCCCAGCCCACGGGCAAATGTGAGCTGCGAATCGTCGTCATGTTGCCGCTCGTCAGTGTGCAAAAGAAGACAGCGGAGTCTGGAGCGAGTCGGCCACTCTCGACGCTGGCTCGCTTTGATCCGTGCTTACCGATTTGGCAGATTTGATTGTTCAAGAGCGATGCAGGTCGGTGCAAGAGCGGCTTCCGCCGCATCGGGCAGTCGATGTGGCTGATAAGCCCGGAGGTGTTTGTATCCAGGAGAGCGATATGAATACAACTTGCTCGATGTTGCCGACTCCTCGGGTCCGACTCCGCGGCGCTGAACGTGCGCTGCGCAAGAGCGAGGCAGTATGCCGTTCGAATCACCGAGAGGCCGCCATTCTCGCGGGTCGCCTGATTGCAGCCCAAGAATCCGAACGCCGCCGCATCGCGCGTGAGCTCCACGACAACGTGGGCCAGAAGCTTGCGCTGTTGTCCATCGAGATCGGAAGCCTCGCCGCGCATACAGGTGTGGTGCCAGCGCTCGCCGACGCCATTGCCAGTCTTTCCGAGCGGGCCAGAGACATCGTGAGCGACGTCCACTGCCTGTCGCATAACCTCCACCCGCCAAGGCTTGAACTCCTGGGGCTCTCTCAAGCCATCGCAGGTCTCTGCCATGACGTGTCGAGTCGATTCAGCGTACGAATCGAATTCCGGCAGGGTGTGGGAAGCCCCTGTGTCTCGGCCGACGGAGCCCTCTGCTTGTTCCGCGTCACGCAGGAGGCGCTGCAGAATGTCGTCAAACATAGCGGCGCGCGGGCGGCGATTGTGCACCTGACCCAGGTTCGGCAGAATATCCGTCTACATGTCGCGGATGACGGAAAGGGGTTCGCCGGCAGCTCGAACGATGGCGTGGGGCTCGGTCTTCTGAGCATGCGCGAGCGTGTGAGAACGGCCGGTGGGTGGATTGTCATCCGATCGGTGCCGGGTCAAGGAACGCGCGTCGCAGTCACACTTCCAAGCCAGGCTGCTGCCGTTGAGGGCGCATTCCGCCCATCGAAGACGACCGCTCGTAGCGGGGTGTTATGAGTCACGATGTGGGCGTGTGGATCGATCACAAGAAGGCCGTCATTGTGTCCATCGCGGCTGGTCAGGTCACCACCAGGACGCTGGAATCCGATGTCGGGCCGCACCCGCACTACTCAGGCTCTCAGGAAGGCGGCGGTGAGAGGAAATACGAGGCGCGCCACAACCTGGACCTTGACCGGTTCTACGACGATGTCATTGGTCACCTTGGCAAGCCGGACGCTCTTCTGCTCTTTGGGCCAGGTGAAGCGAAGCTGCAGCTCAAGGAGTGTCTCGGCCGTTCCCAGGCGTCGTCAGAGACCATTGTTGCAGTTGAGAGCACGGACAAGCTGACGGATCCGCAGATTGTGGCGAAGGTGAAGGAGCACTTCGGAATCGCTCGCTGAGCCGACCGGTGTCAATCCGCCAGTCGGAAGGTGCGCGCTGAGGCACGCTGCTTTCAAGCGAACGTCCCTTCGGTAACCTCGTGGCTGGATCACGCACATTTCGCGGAGCGGCAGTACTCACCATCGTCGCGGTCGTGTCCGTGGTGTGGGTCGTCCATCGAACCGTCCAGCGGTCTCAAGCCTCCAACGAACGGGTCGTTCACACCCAAGAGGTGCTGACCGCGATCGAGAGCGTTCTCGCGACGCTCGTGGACGCGGACACCGCTGCACGGAGCAGTGCCGACGCTCGGAATCTCACGGCGCTCGGGCACACCGCGCGCGCGGTCGACGGCGACATGAATCGGCTGGCGGCAACGGCAGGGAACTGTCACCCTGCGGCAGGCGAACGAGGATCTGAAAGCACAGGTTGACGCGAGTGCAGCGGATCTCCGTGACTCGAATGCGCGTTTGCGATCGAGCATCGATTCCGCGGTCGATGGCATCATCGTGATCGACGACCGCGGGCGAATCGAAGCGTTCAACCCCGGGGCGGAACGGTTATTCGGCTACCCGGCGCCCGAAGTGTTGGGTCGTAACGTCAAGATGCTGATGCCGTCGCCCTACCACGAAGAGCACGACACGTATCTGGCACGGCATCTCGCGACCGGCGTTCAGAAGATCATTGGGACGGGTCGCGAGGTCACAGGCCTGCGTCGACACGTTTCCGCTGCACTTGTCGGTCGGAGAGATGACGGCGGCCGGAGAACAACGATTCACCGGGATACTGCACGATCTGAGCGCGCGTGTCCGGATCGAGAAGCAACTGCGCGAGCAGACGTCGCTGGCACGCTCAATGAGCTGATGAAGGACCTCCTGTTGTTTGCCCGTCCGCCGCAGCCGAAGCTGGCGGTCGTGGACATCGGGGCTTTGGTGACGACCACGGCAAACCTCCTCCGTGGCGATCCGGCGTTCGAGCAGGTGGAGGTCATTGTTGGCGGAGAGCCGGCGCGCGCGCTCGGAGACGCCGAGCTCCTCAAGATTGTGTTCGTAAATCTCCTGGTGAATGCGGGCCACGCGATGCAGGGACGCGGAACGATCCAGGTGCGCTGGTCTCGATCGCGAACATCTGTCAGATTGCGTTTGCCGACGAGGGGCCGGGCATTCCCGCGGACGTGTTGGAGAAGATCTTCACGCCGTTCTTCACGACCAAA
>Ga0190271_10002762_pt1 | contig 10807 bp, 18 predicted proteins | sample Popmic356T_FD_133747 | JGI IMG/M metagenome (GOLD analysis project Ga0190271, IMG submission 133747) | Populus adjacent soil microbial communities from riparian zone of Weber River, Utah, USA - 356 T | ecosystem: Environmental > Terrestrial > Soil > Riparian zone | place: USA: Utah | collected...
CTCCTGGTTTTGGCGGCGCGACAGGTGGGCGAGTCCGATGACGATGACGTAGTTGAGGGCTTCGTTGTAGGTGAAGTCGTGTTCGGCGGCGACTTGCTCAACGGACCTCAGCCGGCATGTGCCGCAGGTGGGGCAGGGCCGTTCGTCGTCGGTGGGGTTTTGCAGTCCCCATTGGCCGGATCTGATGTGGTCGGCGCATTCCTGGACTTTGCCGGGGCGTTCGTTGTTCATCGGTGCTGTCCTCCTTTTTTCTTGTTGGGTGCCGCCCCGACCTTTTTCTTGATCGCGTGGAGATCGGTGGGCGGGTCGGGGCGGCATCCCGATCCTGCCATAGACACACCTGCACGCAACTGTTTGAGGAGGAGACATGCCCGCTGGACGACCACGGGGAACCCGTGGAACTGGACTTCCGACCGCGCTGAAGATGCTCAAGGGCGGGCACCCGGAACGGATCAACCACGACGAACCCAAACCCGACGACGGTTTGCCCGACTGCCCCACCGACAACCCCGAGGTGCGGGAAGTGTGGGACTACACCATCACCCAGTTGCGGCAAATGAAAACCGTTACCATGGCCGACCGGGACATCCTCCACGCCTACTGCGAACAGGTCGTCCAATACCGCAAGGCCGCCCAGATGCTCCACGACGACGGGCTGATCATCGAAGGGCCCCGCGGCCCCGTGAAACACCCCGCCACCGTCCTGCTGCGCGACTCCGCCTCCCTGATGCGCGGCTTCGCCGCCAGTTTCGGCCTCACCCCCCAGGGCCGCTCCGCTATCCGGGTCGGGGACCAGCGGGCGACGCCGGCAACGCAGGCTCAGGCCCCGGCGGCTCGTCTGCTGTCAGGCTGAGCGGCACCACCACCCGCGACCCGTCCACGACGAGGTACAGGCCGACCTCTTCCGCCCCGACCCGCAGCGCCCACTGCAACACGGCGATCACTGTCGCGCTCGCCGCACCGTCGGCGTTCACTGCGCCTCCTCCTGGTGGCAGTCGGTGCGGGTCCACTGCTCGGCCAGCCATTCCCGGTCGATGCCGCCGTCGACGGTGCGGAAACCCAGGGCGTCCAGCGGGGCGTGGGTGACGATGGCGTTCAGGCTGCCTGCCCCGTCAGGGCGGGCCGCAAGTCGTTGGAGGACGTCGCAGGGCCAGCAGCAGGTGGGGCAGCAGGGCCCGGCCGTGTACAGCTCGTTGATGGCGTGGATGGTGAGGATGGCCAGGGCTTCGTCGTCGGAGATGGGTTCGATCATTGTTCGTCACCGTCCAATAGGGGTACGTCGGTGAAAGCGTTGTGCAGCACCACGTACAGGCCGAACTCTTGTGCCTGCACCGCCCGCGCCCACGCGACCAGGCGCGACAGGGACGGATTTTGGATGCCCTTGCCCGATTCGAGTTCGTTCAGCCAGGTGTCGCCTTTGCCGGCCTGGTGGGACAGGTTTTCCTGTGACATTTGGAGCCGGGTGATGCGATGCTCGCGCATCACCAGGCCGAGCGGTTTCAGTCTCGCCTGGAAGTCTTCACGCATCGTTGTCTCCCAGCAGCAGTTCCACTTCGGTGCATTCGCCGCCCAGGATGACGTAGACGCCGAACGTCAGCGCTTTCACCGACTGGGCCCAGGAGTACAGCCTGCCCAGGGATGGGTTTTGTAGGCCTGCGCCGCCTTCCAGGTCGGAGATTCCGCCCCGCGGCACCCCTAGCGAGTCGGCGAATTCCTGGGCGGTGCGGTGCAGGTAGCGCCGTTGTCGGCGCATCAGGATTTGGAACGGGATCAGGACTTCTCGCAGCTCGGCGTATTGGGTGCCGTCCCGGATTGTCCATGGTGGCGGCTCGTCGATGTCGTAGACGGGGAAGGTGTGGTAGCCGCTGTCGGCGGTGGTGATCGACAGGCCGAACTCTTGGCCGTCCAGTAGTTGCACCCAGCGGGCCATCCGGGACAGGTTCGGGTTGACCAGTCCGGCTTTACCGGTGAGTTCGGAGAACCAGGTACGGCTCTGCCCTTGGCTGGCGGAGAGTTCCCGACCGGACACCCCGATGATCCTTTGTTGCCGGTTCATCACGTCGCGGAAGGGCCCCATTTTTGTCGTGAAGTTGAATCGTGTTCCGTCCCATCCCGTGCCCCTCATGCTCAAGGAACTCCCTTCGTGGCGTCTAGGTGACGCCCGGTGTGTGTCGTCACCCGTTTGGGGGGTGTATTCGAATGGCTAAGCGGCCACCGGTGTGTGGGAAAACCTTCGACGACATCACCTGTACCAGGCGCGGTGATCACCTGTGTAAGCCCCGGGTGGAACATGTCCAGGCGTTCTTCACCGAAATCCTCGTCCACACGAAAGGCCGGTGGTCTCGGACCCCGTTCCGGCTGTCTCAGTGGCAGCTCGACGACATCATGGCCCCGCTGTTCGGCCAGGTTGTCCATTCCACCGAGTTCGGCCGCTACGTCCGCCGTTACCGGCTCGCCTGGATCGAAGTCGCCCGGAAAAACGGCAAATCGGAGCTTCTAGCCGGTATCGCCCTGTATTTGATCGTAGGTGACGACGAGGCCGGATCTGAGGTGTACGGCTGTGCGCTTGACCGGGAGCAGGCCCGCAAGGTGTTCGACGTCGCCGAACGCATGGTCCACCTGTCGCCGCTGCTCTCCAGCCGACTCCGGATCAACAAGCAGGCCAAACGCATCTACGACACCACCACCGGCTCCTACTACGAGGCCACCGCATCCGACAGTGCCGGCAACCTGGGCCACAACCCGCACGGCATCGTCTTCGATGAGGTGTTGACCCAGAAGAACGCCGACCTGTGGAATGCGATGCGGACCGGCATGGGCGCCCGGGACCAGCCGTTGATGGTTGCCGCCACCACCGCCGGAGACGACCCGCAATCCTTCGCCAAGAACGAACACGACGAGATGGCGAAAGTCGCCGAAAACCCGGACCGGGCGCCGCACATCTTCGTCTACATGCGCAACATCCCGCAGGACGCCGACCCCTGGGATGAAACGCTGTGGCCCCTCGCCAACCCGGCCCTCGGCGAATTCCTGTCGTGGCAGTCACTACGCGACGAGGCCCAGGAGGCGAAGAACGACCCGGGGAAAGAGAACGCCTTCCGACAGTTCCGGCTCAACCAGTGGGTGTCGCAGGCCTCCCGGTGGATGCCCATGCACCTGTGGGACACCTGCACCGGTGATCTGTGGCTGAACCCGCAATGGCACAACAATGAGCTACGGGGACGCACCGCCTACGCCGGGTTTGACCTAGCGGCGAAGTTCGACCTGACGGCATGGGCGGTGGTGATCCCAGGAGACGAGCCGAAGGAGGACCCGGCGCACATCATGTGGCGGTTCTGGCTGCCCGAATCGGGGCTGGAACGGCTCGATCAGCTTCACGATGGCCGTTTCACGCGTTGGGCGAAACAAGGTTGGCTGACGGTGACGGACGGTAGCGTCATCGACTACGACAAAGTGGTCGACGATATCGCAGAGGACGCCAAAAACTTCCGCATCGTCGCGGCTGACTGTGACGAATGGTCGATGTGGCCGGTGATTAACCGGATCAGCGAAGCGCTCAACCTGGACATCGAACAAGGCGAGCTGACGGCGTACCGTAACACCTACGACCGCATGAGTCCCGGGATGACAGACCTCATGGGAACCGTCAAAAGGGGACTGCTGCGGCACCACGGCAACCCGGTGGCCCGCTTCTGTTTCGACCAGTGCGAAGTTCGCCACGCCCCGTACGACCCCAATCTGATCCGGCCCGAAAAACCCGAACGGGCCCGCGACAAAGCCCGCATCGATGCCGTCCCCGCCGCCGCAATGGCCGTCAACGCGTGGAAGAGTCGCGAAGGGATCGAACCGCTGCGGTCGGCCTACGAAAACGGCGCCCTGATGGTGGTGTAAGACCGCCCGCATCACCTGGCGGGCGGCTTGTCGGGCGCAAACCAGGCAGTCCTTGGCAGCACCGGATTGCCCTCCCGGCATTCGGTGCAGCAGTGCAGGCACGGTTCGGCGTGGCCCCGCTCGTCATGCCACCGCCGGGCCACCCGCATCAGCTCGTCCACCTTGTTGCCCTCGACCTTCTCGTCCTTGGTCACAGATCCTCGCAAGCGTCGTAGGGCTGAAAAGAGGTGAATGGGCCTGGGGGCCCGCCACCCCCGCCAGAAGTGTCGGGCCCCCAGGTTGAGGGGCCCACCCGATGCCCCAGGTGGGCCCCTCCAATGCCCCGGGGTTGGAAGGCCCCGCGCCCGTCAAGAGGCGGCAGGGAACCCCGGGAGTCTCTACCCGTCGCTGATCTTCTTCGCCCGGTGAATCAGCGCGTACGCCTCCGCCTTGCTCAGGTACCGCTCCGGCTGACACCCATAGTCGCATTCCAGGCCCTCAGCGACCCCGTACAGGCGGCAGATCAGCGGGCGCATGTTATGGATCGCGCACCGGTTGCTCACCGTCAGGGCGGCGCAGTCAGGGTCGCTGCCCCGCACCTGCAAACCCGTCCGGAGCCGTTCCGCGGCCGACATCGGCAGCAGGGCACCGCACGTGGTGTGGCACTGCCCGCAGCAGTCGATGTCGGGGACTTCCGCGTACAGGGCCTCAAGCTGCGCGTATTTGCCGTTCACACCTTCACCCCAGGGTTTGCCAGGGCCAGCCGTTCCCGACTGAACCGGTAGTCGCAGGTATCGACTTCCACGAACGCATACCAGATGCAGAACCGGCAGGCGTAGTGGGTGCGCCCCCCGGCTGGGCGCCGCCGCAGCGACACCCCTTTCAACTTGCAGTCCGGGCACCGGTAGTAGGGGCGGCTGGTCATAGGCGGTGCCGATCAGAAGACACGATGATCCTAGAAGTCGTGGATGCAGTGTGGGCAGAAGTAGATGTTCTTGGCGCGGACCATGGCCAACCTCCATGCGACCCGCCACAACGGAACAGCCGGCATGTCCACCGGCACCCCGGCGATCACGCCGTCGATACTCCGGTGCGCCTTCCACAGTCCCCGGCGGTGGAGTCGGCGCAGCTCCCGGGCGGTGCGGAACACGTGCCCGCATTCGCCGCACACGATGTAGCCGGTGCCGGGTTCATCCACCATGCACGAGTAGCAGTGCATGTCGGCGCAGGACCGGGTGGGCTCATGCTGGTCGCGCATCAGGTCAATGGGGCGGGACTGGTTCATGGCCTACCGTTCTACTGTTTCGCGGCGTGGAAAACCCAGACGGCGAGGATGAACCCGACAGCGAACACCCAGAAGCCGACCTTGGTGGCCGCCCACCACGCCAGCCAGTAGTCCTTGCGGAGCGGAACAATCTTCGCCTTGGTGTCCCGGTAGTCGGCGCCTGCCTGTTCAAGCCGCCGTTTCAAATAGCCGAAGCTGAACGCCGTTGACGCCCCCAGCACCACTATCAGGACGCTGATCATGACCGGGTTTGCCTTCTCCTCCGTCACAGCCTCCACCGTAGAGCACCCGGACGCCCCATGGCGCCACTCATCCCCCGTTCGTGCACCACCCGAAAGATGGAGGTTGACCCCATGGCGAGCTGGGTTCTCGTTCCATGCCTCAAGTCCCTCTTCGACGAGTTCGACGAACTCAACCCCGACCGAGACGACTCCACCGACGGCTCTATCGGCGACTCCGCCCACGCCGACAGCAGCTCAGACCACAACCCCGACGAAACCGGCTCCACCCCCCGCGAAGACGACGACTCCAAAAACGAAGTCCACGCCATCGACGTCGACTGCACCGGCCCCTGGCCCAACGGCATGACGTTCGACGCCGCAGTAAAACTCATCGTCCAAAACCACAAAGACGGCAAAGACTCCCGCCTCTACAACGTCATCTGGAACAAGAAGATCGCCGCCGAATCCTCCGGCTGGGTGTGGAACAACTACTCCGGCTCCAACTCCCACACCCAACACGGCCACTTCTCCGCCAAATACGACACCGGCAACGAGAACGACACCAGCTCGTGGGGCCTCGTCGACAAATGGGGTGACAACATGAACGAATCCGACTTCAAGAAGTGGATGACGAACTGGTCCAAGAGCGCCGACGGCAAGAAGGCCCTCGCGACCGCCGCCTACGAAGACTGCATCCAACGCTACGACAGCAAAGGCAACGCGGTCCCCGCCTCCGACCCGAACCCGATGATGGGTGTCAACGCCGGCATCGGCTACACCGGACGCGACCTGCAATGGGTCAAGTGCGACCTGAAAGACATCAAGGACGACCTGGCGGAGCTCAAGACGGCGGTACTCGGCGAAGGCGCGGAGGAGTAGACCATGTTCGCCATCGTCGCGGTGATCCTCTTCGGAGTGGCGCTGCTGCTCGACCTCATCGACACCGGTGGCGAACTCATCGGCGTCCTCACCCTCGCCGGGCTCCTCGCCGTCGCCGCACACCTCGCCATGGGTGCCTCCGCCTGGCCCTGGCGCCGCCCGTAGAAGAACGCGGCGGGCCCAGAACTGCCTGGGTAGCCGCCGCGCCCTTGAGTGACACGGCACTGCCGTGTTCCGTCCCCCGATCCACACCAGCAGTGCGGCCGAGCCTTCGGGTAAGGGCCGCCGGGACCGGGCTGAGCGGCCAATCACGGCGACCCCTACCTCGTTGCGCGGGCCGGATTCGAACCGACGGCCTCCGGATTATGAGTCCGACGAGCTACCGCTGCTCCACCGCGCGGGGCACGGGCTCCTTCGCCACACAGGAGTGAAGGAACCCGCCGGAAGGCAGCCGCCGGAGAACCGCCGAAGGTGAGCCGGGCTATCTCCTGAACCGCTTCCAGGGCCAAGCATGGCAAGCCTGCACCGGTGCCCGCAAACCCTGTCACCCGTATGGAGCACACCTGCATGTTCAACCGTTGGCCCGTCTATGCCCGGGTCCTGGTCAGTCTCATCGACGGCTCCGCCCTGGAGGGCCTACTCACCCGCAAGGCCGGGCCGCTGATCGTCTTGTCCGACGCCACCCTCTACACCCGCGAAGGGGAACCGGCCCGGCTCGACGGGGACGTCTACATCGAACGGGACCGGGTGTTGTACCTCCAGGTGGCCCTACCGAAGCTGCCCGACTAACCGAAAGGGGGTACGGGTGCCTTTCGTGCTGACCTCAGGCTCGATCGACCGGGTCCGTCCCGCACAGTCCACACTCGGGTACGGGCTGCCGACCTACGTCCAGATGGGGCCCGACAAGTACCGGACCTACGAGCACATTTACAAAACCCAGCCGGCGGTACGGACCGTCATCGACTTCCTGGGCCGTAACGTCGCCCAGCTCGGCCTGGACGTTTTCGAACGCACCGGCGAAACCGACCGTAAGAAGCTGCGCGATCATCCCTTGTCGGAGCTGCTGAACAATCCGTGGCCGGGGAGCAAGTGGACGAAGTACCGGCTGATCAACTGGACCGTCCAAGAGTATTCGATCTACAACTCGGCGTTTTGGATCAAAGGGAAAGCCCCCGACGGGCGCAACGGGGTCATGCCGATGCCCCGCCGCTACATCGAACCCATCGGCGACAACCTGTTCTTCCCCGACAAGTTCCGCATCAGCGGCACCAAAGGCCACCAAGACCTCGACCCGGACCAGGTCGTCCAGTTCTACGGCTACAACCCCGACAGCCCCCGCGACGGGTGGCCTCCTATCGAGACGCTGCGGCAAATCCTGGCGGAAGAGTACGCCGCCGCCGAATACCGCGAACAGCTCTGGCGCAACGGGGCCCGGATCTCCGGGTTCATCACCCGCCCCGAAAAAGCCCCCCGCTGGTCCAGTACCGCCCGAACCCGGTTCACCACCGACTGGGGCGCCTACAGCAACACCCAGCAAGCCGGAGGGACACCCATCCTCGAGGACGGCATGGTCTGGCATCAGGGCGGCATCACCCCGAAAGACGCCCAATACATTGAAGCCCGGCAACTGTCCCGCGAAGAGGTAGCCGCCGCCTACCACGTCGACCCGTCAATGCTCGGACTGTCCAAGAACGCCACCCAGACGTCACTGGGTGAACTCCGCAAAATGTTGTACGCCGACGCCCTCGGACCGCTGCTGGAACTCCTCCAACAAGACATCGAACTCCAGCTACTACCCGACGTGGACCCGGCTGGAGCTTCCAGGATTTACGTGGAATTCAACCTCCGCGCCAAAATGCAGGGCTCTTTCGAAGTCCAGGCCGCCGCAGTGTCCGCATCGGTGGGCGGCCCGTGGATGACCCGCAACGAAGGCCGGGCCCTGTACAACCTGTCGGACCTGCCCGAGGCCGACGAACTCATCACCCCGCTGAACGTCACCGCAGGCGGTTTGGCATCCCCCCGCGACACCGCACCCAATAACCCGTCCAACGAGGAATCGAATGGGCAACCTCCTGGGCCCAAACCTGTCGGGAGTGGCCGATGAAGCACAAGACGATGCCGGCGACGGTCACCTCCAACGACGACGAAGGGGTGTTCGAAGCCGTTGTCTCGGTTTTTGATAATAAGGATCTCGGGGGCGACATCGTGCGTCCCGGGGCGTTTAGTAAGTCTCTTGAGCACTGGTCGAAGGCCGACGCCCCGATCCCCGTCTACTGGTCGCACCGCCTGGATGACCCGTCCATGAACATCGGTGAGGTTCTTGAGGCTAAGGAACTCACCTCCGGCGACACCATGCCGACCTGGGTCAACGACTGGGTCCGCGAACACGGCGGCCTGTACGTCAAGGCCCGACTGGACGACTTCGGTCAGGGCAAACAGGTCCGGCATTTGATGAAGCAGCGCCGGGTGAAGCAGTTCAGTTTCACCTACGACGTCATCAACGAGCAGCGGTCCAAAGACAACGACGCGAACGAACTCATCGACGTGTTCCTCCACGAGGTGGGACCGACCCCGCTCGGCATGAACCCGCTGACGGAACTCATCTCGGCGAAGAACAAACCACCGGACCCACCACCGAACGACCCCTACCGCCTCCCCGAGGCGGTTTTTTTGTGCCGCAAACAGGCCGAACGCCGGGCCCTGATGGCGGAGATCGCCTACCTGGCCGCCAGGTCACGAGAGGACAAGGAAACCACCCATGCGTAAGTCAATCCGTGACGCGATCCTGGCGGAGACCAACGCCGCCAAGGGACTCCTCGACCTGGTCGAGAGGGAGGAACGCGACCTCACCGATGTGGAGCGGGAGAAGATCGACGGCCACATGAAGAAGGCCGCCGACCTCGCCGACAACGCCGCCCGCGAGGACGCCTTCCGTAAGCAGATGACCGACCTGTCCGGCGGGCTCGGCCTCGGTGACGACGGCCCGCCGTCCCTGGGGCAGCAGGCCGCGAAGGAGAAGGGCCGCCCCAAGAGCATCGGTGAGTTGTTCGCCGGCTCGAAGGAGTACAAGGCGCTGCTCGCCAGTAGCCCCAACGGGAGTTTCTCCGAGAAGCAGCGGATTCAGTCCCAGACGATGCACGTCGGGTCGATGAAGTCGCTGATCTGGTCCAGCGACCACGACGTGTCCGCCGGGCCGGTGATTGTCCACGATGATCGGGGTTTGCAGGATCCGTTCTACCAGCGGCCTTTGACGGTCCGGTCCCTGTTCGGGACGGGTTCGACGACGTCTGACCACATCGACTTCGTCAAGATGATCAACACGGACAACAATGCGGCAGTCGTCCCCGAGGCGCAGAGCTCCGCCCCGATCGACCCCGCCGGAGTCCCCCCGGTCACCGAAGCCCAGGGCGGCCTCAAGCCCGAATCCGGGTTCGAGTTCGAACGCGACAGCACCGACGTCAAGAACATCGCGAACTGGATGCCGATCACCAAGCGGGCCCTCGCCGACGTCGCGCAGATCCGCACCCTGATCGACAACTTCCTGCGCTACAACCTCGAAGAGGCCCTGGAAGTGGAGCTGATCACCGGCGACGGCACCGGCGAGCACTTCCTCGGCCTCGCCAACACCCCGGGCATCCAGACCCAGGCTGTCTCCGGGGACGCATTCGACACCACCCGCAAGGCCCGCACGAAGGTCCGCATCGGTGGCCGGGCCACCCCGACCGCGTATGTGATGAACCCGATGGACTGGGAGTCCATTGACCTGCTCCGCACCCCCGGCGAGACGGTGTTCTTCGGCTCCGGCCCTTACGGCATGACCACCCCGCGCCTGTGGGGCCTGCCGGTGATCGAGTCCGAGGCGGTGCCGCCGAAGACCGCCTATGTCGCCGCCTGGAACTGGGGTGTCATCTACGACCGGGAACAGACGACGGTGACCGCATCGGACAGTCACGCCGATTTCTACGTCCGTAACCTCGTCGCGATCCTGGCCGAGATGCGGTGCGCTTTCGCCATCATCCGCCCCCAGGCATTCGTGAAGATCACCCTGCCATGAGTCACCCGAACACCGACGCACTGTTGGGCTATTTCAGCTACGAGCACCTGCCGGCGGGTAGCCCGATGCGGGAAACGTCGGCGGAATGCGCCGACCTCGCCAAGGTGATGGCCCGGGATCTGCCACCGGGCCCGGAAGTCACCGCCGGGCTTCGGAAACTCCTTGAGGCCAAGGACTGTTTCGTCCGGGCCAGCCTTCCGAAGTGAACGTCTACTGCCGGATCTGTGGTGCGGCGGGAGCGGCCTGTGGTGACAGCCACCAGACGCTTCCGCTGCTCACCGGCGACGCATTCTATAAAGGAGTGAAGGTGACGGCACCCCGCGAAGAGTTGCAGGAATACCACTACTACATCAGCGGCATCGAAATGACTGCCCTGATGACCCCGTCGATGGCGGCGAAGGTCGGCGCCAAGCCGCTGTCCGAAACCCTCGACCCGACATCGCACCTCGACAACAACGAAGCGAACCGGATGTCATCCCACATGAACGACGCGAACAA
>Ga0190271_10002763_pt1 | contig 10806 bp, 11 predicted proteins | sample Popmic356T_FD_133747 | JGI IMG/M metagenome (GOLD analysis project Ga0190271, IMG submission 133747) | Populus adjacent soil microbial communities from riparian zone of Weber River, Utah, USA - 356 T | ecosystem: Environmental > Terrestrial > Soil > Riparian zone | place: USA: Utah | collected...
CCGTGGTGGTCGCGCTCCGCGCGACCGAGCCTAGGTAGGGGGTGTGACAGGAAAGAGAACACATGTTCGAGGTGGATTCGGGTTGACCGCCGATCCCCGTCGCCGATGCCGTCCCGACGCGACCGCGGGCGCGTCCGGGCATCCCGGGCCTGCGACGACCGTCCGTCATGGGTGAGACTGCGCCGATGGTGAGCGATGACGACACGAACGCGCGGCGGCCGGGCGACCCGATTCCGTTGCACGAGTTGCTGGAACTGGACCTGTCGGCGCCGGCTCCGCCCGGATTGCGTACGGCCGAGGTGAGCATGCCGGTGCGCCCGAACGCCTTCGGGTTCACAGCGAACCTGCACGGCGGTGCGGTGGCGACGCTGGTCGACGTGGCGTGCGCGCTTGCGGCGGCGAGGGCGACCGACTTCGACCCGATGACGGAGTCGTTGGTGACCGCCGACATGCACGTGCGCTACCTGGGGCGGCCCCGGACGGACACGGTCGTCGCCCGATCGGAAGTGGTGAAGCTGGGCAGCCAGCTGATCGTGGTGGAGTGCAAGGTCGTGGACGGCAACGATCACGTGATCGCGACGGCCGACTTCTCGATGATGCGGGTGGAGCTGCGTCGCCCGCTCTCGGCGGAGGTCCAGGGCCGGCCGGGCGATCCTGAGCTGTGAGGCCGGCGATAAGCGTGTCGCCAGTCGTGACTGGCCGAATGGATGTCGTCGGCACTATCGTCACTCGCACGCCGCGGGGTGGAGCAGTTCGGTAGCTCGTCGGGCTCATAACCCGAAGGTCGCAGGTTCAAATCCTGCCCCCGCCACCATCGATAATCCTTGCAAACAGCGGGCCTTCGGGTCCGCTGTTGCGTTCCAGGGTTCGGCTGCGGACGGTTTTCTGGCAGATCTTCTGGCAGATCCGCCAGAACGCGCCTGTGCGGGCCCGGTAGATGCTTGACGGTGCGGCTCCGGTAGTCGGGTGACGGTTCTCGGCGCGGGTCCGGTTCCTGTGCGACACCGACTCCGGTAGTGGGGCGACGGTGGTTCCGGTAGTTGTGTTACGCCTGGCTGGCTGACGGGCTGTGCTTGCGGTCGACGTAGTCGACCGGAGGTGTCGTCGTGTTGGTGGAGCTCGCGGCGCACCGCGTGACCTCAGAGGGTGTCATCCGCTCGGCGCCATCTGGAGGTACACGTCGAGCTGGCGGATCTTGCCGGCGTCGTCGAACTCGTAGGCGGAGACGGAGTTCGCAGCGGCGGCGGGATCGTCGGGTGCGCTGCGCTCCTCGAGCTCGAGCATGACGAGGCTTCCGGCTTCGGTCACCCGGCGGACGGAGCACTCCCAATGTCGACGCGGTGCCCAGCCGGTGAGGAAGGCGACGTACTGCGGCCAGTCCATCGCGTCCTTGAACGGACCGACTCTCGTGAAGGCGTCGACTGCGACGTACGAGCCGAGCTGCTTCCAGCTCGCTTCGTCGAAGCCGGGTTCCTTCGCACGGTCGATGTTGCGCTTCATCTCCGAGACGTAGTCGAGGACCGTTCGGCTGAGACCGGTGTGGTTCGCGGCGACGGCTTCGATGTCGAGGAGCTCGTGGATCATCGGGCGGTCGCCGTGTCGGCGATCCAGCGGTCGAGGACGGTGTGGAACCGGGCGACGCTGATCTCTTCGCGGACGAGGTTCAGATCTGTGAGTCGGGTGTTCCGCAGGCCGACCTGTTGGCGGGGCATCTGGTCGTAGTCCTGCTGGAGCGCCCGGAAGTACGGGTAGGAGTTCGGCTCCTCGACGACGATGGGGGACGCTCTGAAGTCGTCGCGGTACTCCTCCGGCAGCCACATGACGCTGCGGATGTGCCAGATGCACCGGTTCGGGTCGCCGTCGGGGTGCGGCACCGCGGTGATGACCGTCGCCTCGGCCGCTCGGATGGTCATGAAGAAGTTGGGGAAGAGCAGCCAACCGTGGTTGTCGGTCATCTGGGCGTCGGTGAGTCCGTCGACGTCCAGGCCGAGCTCGGTGAGCGTCTCGCGAGTGGCCTGCTGGAGCAGCGTGCGCCCGGTGACGCCCGGCGGGTACTCGATCCTGCCGTCCGGGTCGCGATAGCCGTCGACCAGCTCGGCGAGCCGCGGGAGGTAGCCGGTGACGGTCGGGAAGGTGTCGGGCAGGCTCTTGAGCCCTTCGTACTCGTCCTCGGGCGAGGCGTCGGCGACGGCGAACGGGGCGCAGGCGACTTCGTGGTCTCCCCAGAACCGGAAGCGGTTCGTCGTCGGGTCGATCACGACGATCTGCAGCAGCTCCGGGTGGATGGCCTGGATGTGGTAGCCCTCCTGGAAGGCGTCGACGACGACCTTCCAGTTGCAGTCGATGCTCTCCTGCACGTCGAGGACGGTGATCATGTCGCCGATGTGGTACGGATCGGTCATCTCTGCGGCCTCGGGACCGAGGAACTCTGCGAGCGGGACCGCGGCGGGGTCGGGGTTGAGGAAGACAAATCCGGCGAAGGTGTCGACCGGAACCTCCAGCAGACCGAGCTCGGACTTGTCGAGGTCGCCGACGAGGTCAGGGCGGGCGACACCCCGGAGGCCGCCCTCGAGGTCGTAGGACCAGAGGTGGTACGGGCACACGAAGCGGCTGCCGGTGTTCCCCGTGGACTCGCGGCACAGGACGTTGCCGCGGTGACGGCAGGCGTTGACGAACCCGCGGAGCTCGCCGTCCTTGCCTCGGACCACGAGGAAGGACTGGTCGTAGATCCGGTGCTCCTTCCAGTCGCCGGCGTTGGGGACCTCGTCGGCGCGGCCGACGATCTGCCACACGCGCATCCAGATGCGTTCCCGCTCCTGCTGCGCGAATGCCTCGGAGATGTAGCGATCCGTCGGGATTCGCATCAGGTACTTGCTGAAGTCCATGTCGTCGAGGCCGGGTGCGGAGTCGACCCAGTCTCCGGGCCGAGTAACCGGTGCGATCTCTGTGGTGGACATGGTGGTTCCCCTATCGTCCAGGTCGTTCAGGTGCGCGGCGGCGTGCCGACGGACATCCCGCCGTCGACGCCGAGGATGACGCCGGTGACATGGGCGGCGCGGTCGCTGGCAAGAAAGACGACGGCTTCGACGACGTCATAGGTCCGCCCCCGATGCGGGAGCGGTTGGAGTCGGGTGACGGCAGCCTTGTCGAAGGCGGCATTGATGTCGGTGGCGATGTTCGCCGGGGCGACACAGTTCGCCCGGATGTCGTACTCGCCGAGCTCGACAGCGAGGCATCGGGTGAGGTGGGCGACTCCGGCCTTGGCGGCCCGGTACGGAAGCATCCCGACCCCGGGGGTCGTGCCGGCACCGGAGGCGATGTTGACGATCGCGCCGCCGCCGTGTTCGCGCATACGCAGTGCCGCGGCTCGGCTGCAGGCCATCACGCCGAACAGGTCGACGGCCACGACCCGCTGGAAATCGCGCAGGTCATCATCGAGGAACCGCCGGAGGCTTCCCGACACCCCGGCGATGTTGCACAGCACATCGAGCTCGCCGAACCGCTCCGCTGCGAAGGCCACCAGCGCCTCCGCCTGCGCCACGTCGCTGACGTCTGTCTGCTTGAACGCGGCCCGATCGCCGAGCTCCCCGGCGACCTTTGCGCCGAGGTCGACATCGACGTCTGCGATGACCACGGAGGCGCCCTCGGCGACGAACCGCTCGGCGGTTGCCCGGCCGATGCCGTTGGCGCCACCGGTCACGATCGCCACCTTGCCGCTGAACTCGTCGGCCATCTCAGGCCCTCCCTCCGAAGTCTCCTTAATTTACTTTCCTTCAACAATGGAAGGCAAGAGTGGATTGGCGCTTGGGTAGGGTCCGCGAGTGGACACCGCCCCCACTTCGGCCGACGGGCAGCCGCTCGGTGAACGAGGAATCCGAACCCGGCAGCGGATCCTCGACGCGATCGGCCGCGCCATCCAACAGAACGGTCTGCGGGGCATCCGACTCGCCGACATCGCCGACGAGGTCGGGTTCAAGCCGCCGGCCTTCTACCAGTACTTCGCCGACATCGACGAGGCGATCCTGGCGCTGTGCGAGGAAGCGGGCGATCTGCTCCCTCACTTCGAGATCGGCGACGACGACTGGGGCGAGGAGCATCCACACGGGGCGGCGCCGTTCGTCGAATCGTTCTTCCAGTACTGGGACGACCACCGCTCGCTGCTCACGGCGCGGCACGTCTCGATCATGTCGGGCGATGTGCGCTTCCAGCAGGCGGCGAACTCGGCCTTCCGGCCGGTCGCCGAGGCGCTGCAGGCGAAGATCGAACTCGCCCAGCGCGATGGGCGAGTCGACCCGGCGCTGCATCCAGTGGCGCTCGGCGCTGTCCTGAACCTGATGATCGACGTCGCCGGGATGGCGGCGCCCGCGCTCAACCGGTACTGGGACGCCGACGACGGCGACGACGATGCAGAGCTCATCGCAGCGGTGTCGTTCGTGTTCGACCGTGTCCTCGGCATCGAGGCCGAGTCGACCTAACGCTCAACCGCCCGGCGGGTTGAGGAACCACACGGGCTCCTCGACCAGGTGCTCGCTCTTCCATCCGTCGGCCGTCCGGACGAACTCGTGGTGGTAGTAGCCACCGGTCGAGCTCGATCCCTCGACTCCGGGGATCTGCATCGGGTTGAAGAACATGGCGCGGACCTTCGCGCGGTCACCGTCGAGGTCGATTTCGATGTTCGAGATGTGGTGGGTGGCCCAGGGGATGGTCGCGAAGGCCTCGCCGAGGAAGGCGGCGACCTCGTCGCGAGGGCCGCACATCACGCCCGATCGGCTGTAGTCGACAACTGCGTCGTCGGTGAACACCGACTTCCAGAGCTCCCAGTCGTGGGTGTCGACACCCCTCGCGTAGCGCGCGAGTTGCTCGTGGATCTCGAGCCGGTCGGCAACCGCCTGCAGGTCCATGGCTCCTCCTTCGTCAGCTGGCCGTGAGGCCGTTGTCGATCGTGTACACCGCGCCGGTCACGCTCCTCGCTTCGTCCGACGCCAGGAAGGCGAAGACGCCTGCCACCTCCTCGGGCTCCGCCATCCCGCGGAGGCCGGCCATGCGGCCCACCAGGTCGATGTCCATGTCGCTGGGGAAGACCGCCGAGCTCGCGATGTTGGTGTTCGTTCCCGCCGGAGCAATCGCGTTCACGCGCAATGGCTGCTTCAGGAACTCCACCGCGAGGGCGCGCGTGAGCTGAACGACCCCGCCCTTACTGATGGCGTAGGGCACGGCGTACGGAATGCCCTGCAGCGCCGAGTTCGACGCCACGTTCACGATGTTGCCGTTCCGCTCGAGGAGATGGGGGATCGCCGCCTGGGCGAGGAAGAAGTAGGCGTCGATGTTCACCGACATGATCCGGTGGTACTCGGCCGGAGTCACATCAACTGCGTGGTGGGCTCGGAAGATCCCTGCGACGTTCCCCAGCACGTCGAGTCCGCCGAACTCGGCGACACACGTGTCGATGACCGATCGGCACGTCTCGGGATCGCCGAGGTCGGCCTCGAGGATCGCAAGACCGCCGCCGGACGACGTCTGGGTGGAGCGCAGCCGGGCAGCGTCGATGTCGACGCCCATCACCGAGGCACCCCCTTCGACGAGACGAGCTGCGACCGCTCGGCCGATACCGGACCCTGCGCCCGTGACGAGCGCAACCTTCCCCTCGAACCGGCTCAACTGGTCCCCTTCCCCGACGGCGTGGCCTAACTTACTTCGGCTGAGCTTCAGCCTAACTTACTTCAGCTGAGTGCTGGCACCTGGACCCGCCCGGGGACCTGGATCCGAAGGGAACGCGCAAACTTGGACACGCAGACACGCCGCACCACGAGGGCGGCCCGATGGTGATGTCCGTCGATCTGGCCGGCCGTCGTGTGCTGGTGACCGGGGGAGGCCAGGGCGTTGGTCGTGGCATCGCGCTCGGCTTCGCGGCCGCCGGAGCGGAGGTCGTCGTCAACGACCTCAACCGGCAGCGAGCCGAGGCCGTGGTCCAGGAGATCGGGGCGCAGGGCGCGGCCGGCCGCGCGTCGGTGTTCGACGTGACCGACTTCGGCGCCGTCGAGGCCGGCGTCGACGCAATCGGACCTGTCGACATCCTCGTGAACAACGCCGGCAACGCCGGCGCGGAGGGGTTTGGCGGCCGGGGCGTCTTCGCGCAGACCGAGCCCGCCGACTGGGAGCCGTTCCTGCGCGTCAACCTCTACGGAGCCATGCACTGCGCTCGCGCTGTGCTGCCCGGCATGATCGCGGCCCGGTGGGGTCGGCTCATCACCATCGTGTCCGATGCCGGACGCACCGGCGACGCCGGCGGCGCCGCCTACAGCGCCTCGAAGGCCGGAGCCGCCGGCCTCACTCGGGCGCTCGCGCGCGAGAACGGCCGCCACGGGATCACCGCCAACAACATCTCCCTCGGCACGATGCGCACCCCGGCGACCGAACCCATCTGGGCCGATCCTGCAAGCGACATCGCCAAGACCTTGATGTCGGCCTACGTCGTCCGACGCCCTGGCAGGGCCGACGACGTCGCGGGCCTTGCCGTGTATCTCGGGAGCGAGCACGCCGAATGGATCACCGGCCAGACCTACCCGCTCAACGGCGGCTACTCGTTCGCGCTGTGACCACCCATGGTGCTCCGCTCGCGGGCGTCCGGATCCTCGACCTGTCGAGGTTCGCTCCGGGCGCATACTGCACGCTCCTCCTCGCCGACCTGGGAGCCGACGTCGTCAAGGTCGAGGCGCCCGGCGTCGGTGACGGTCTCCGCGGCATGTACGGCGGCGACTTCGACGTCGCCCACATCGCTCTGAACCGGGGCAAGCGTTCCGTAGCGCTCGACCTCCGCCACGCCGATGCCGCCGTCGTGCTCGAGCGGCTCGTCGGCCGGGCCCACGTCGTCGTCGAGTCCCATCGCCCCGGGCAGCTCGACCGCTTCGAGCTCGGCTACCAGACGATGTCGGCCCGCCACCCACACATCGTCTGGTGCTCCATCACCGGCTTCGGCGACTACGGGCCCAATGCCAACCAACCCGGCCACGACCTCACCTACCTCGGCTACGCCGGGCTCCTCGACCGCCTCGCCGACACAGATCCCACCCCGCCAGGCACCGTCGTCACGCTCCCCCTGGCCGCAGCAATCGCCTCCACCGGCATCCTTGCTGCGCTCCACGCGGCCCAGAGCACCGGCCGGGGTTCACCGCTCGACGTCAACATGACCGACAGCGCGATGTGGGTGCGCTCAGAGGACATCGCCCGCGCCGCCAACGCTCCGGGACCCAGCTGGGGCACGTCCGCCGCCCGCAACGTGTACGCGTGCGCCGACGGTCGCCATGTGACCGTCGCCGCCAGCGAACCCAAGACCTGGCTCGCCCTGTGCGAAGCACTCGGCGAACCATCGCTCGCCGACCATCGCCTCGGCATCGACGACGACGAGCCCGTACAACAGCAGATCGCCCAGCGGTTGCGAACCAGACCGGCCGCCGACTGGGTGGCACACCCCGGCCTCGCCGGGGGTGTGGGCCCGGTGAACGACGCGGCCGACCTGCTCGGCGACCCGCAGGTCATCGAGCGGGGCAGCCTCGTCACTCTCGATGGCACGAGCACGCAGGTGCTCGCCAGCCCCGTCCGCTTCCGAAGCGCCCATGGCAGCGATGCGACCTGCGCCACGCCACCCCCGGCACTCGGCGCACACACCGATGACCTCCTGCGGGATGCCGAATTCACCATCGACGAGGTCGCCGCGATGCGGGCCGCAGGCGTCGTCGCCTGAGGGCCGATCGTCTCAAGTCAGCGCAGGCTGAACCCCGATCGGAGCTCTGGGCTCAGACCGAATCGCGCCTCCGATCTTCTGGCAGATTTTCGGGCAGATCTGCCAGAACGCGCCTCCATGGGCGGTACGAGACGGAACGGGGCAGCGCAGAAGCCCCTGCAAACATTGATCAAACTGCACTTGCCGGGACTGCTCGGAACCGAGTTGGTCCAGCTCATAACCCGAAGGTCGTGGGTTCAAATCCCACCCCCGCCACCATCGAAAATCCTTGCAACGGCAGGCCTGCGGGCCTGCCGCTCAGGGTTTCGATGGCCGCGAATTCGACGTTGTCTGCCAGATTGTCTGCCAGATCCGCGAAATCGTGTTGTGCGGTCCCGGTAGATGGTTGACGTTGCGGTTCCGGTAGTCGTGTGACTGTGCCCGGCGCGGGTTCGGTGGATGTGCGACAGGTGTCCCGGTAGATGTGCGACATCGGTTCCGGGTGTTGTGCGACACGCGATGAGCTGACGCGCTGTACTTCCTGGTCGACAGGGGTCGACCAGGGGGTGTTGGCGCCGCCGGTGATTGGAGAGTCGTCCCCATTGAGGCCGGCCGATCGCATTTCGTACCGTCCGGTGACGGAAAGGTCGGGGTGGTGGACATGGGAAATCGGTTGGTCGGACGTGGGGCAGCCGCTGGTGTGGTCGGTGGCCGAACGGGGTCGCCGACGCGGAGAGGGATGGGAGTCGCAGCGCTGGTCAGCGCATGCGCCGTGGTGCTCGGAGCGTGTGTCGGACCGGGATCTTCGAAGTGGCTCTTCGGAAGTTGGGATGCCGTCGGCACCGTGGAAGTCCCGTACCTGCCGATCGCACAAGCGGTCGGCCCCGCCGACGGCGGCGGCATCCTGATCGGTGGACTTGCGTCATCGACCTACCAGGCCAAGGCGGTCCGGGTCTCGCCCGCCGGCGACGTCGTCTACGACGTCCCCCTCGGACTGGGAGCCGTCAACCGAACGGTGTCCGACGCCCGCGGAGACCTGTTCATCGGTTCGACGACCGACACCCGGAACGACGTCCGACCCGCCCTGTGGAGGTTCAGCCCATCCGGAGCCCCGGACGACTCCTTCGGCGCCGCCGGCGTGGTCAGCTTCGATCCACCGCCACCGCAACTTCCACCGAACCCGTACATCGCAGAACTGACCGACTTCCTACGCGCAAGCGCCATCGCCGCCGCCGTTGACGACTCCGGCCGCACCTACGTGCTCGTGTCGTCGCTGCGGGGCCGCACCTGGATCCATCCGATCCTCGAGCTGTTCGTGGGCCGACTCCTCCCCAACGGGTCGCCCGACCCTTCATGGGGCGTCGACGGATTCGTCGACATCGGATCCCACATCCTCGAGTACGGAGACCCGACCCCGGCCGGCACCCTGACGTTCGTCGACGACACCCACCTCGTGCTCGCAGTACCCCAATGGTCCCACGCAAGTGTGGGAGCCCTCGACGTCACCGCTCCCGGCCCGGTCACACTCACCGACGTCTCGATGTCCGCGGTGTCCGGCTGCCCGGGCTACACCAGCAACGCCGTCACGTTCGCGGGAGCGACCGAGTCCGGTGGCCGGGCAATCATCTCCGTGACGGGCAACGGCGGAGGGTGCCCCCTGCCGTCGGTCCTCTCTGTCGGGCCCGACGGTCGGCTCGACCCGACGTTCGGGACCAACGGACGGCTCACCTGGCCCACCGAGTACGACAACTATGTGACCGGCGGAGCCATGTCCGCGATCGGCACGGTGTTCCAGGTGGGCGACCACCTAGCGGTCCCGGGGAACCGTTGGATGAGCCAGACCACGGTCGAGTCCGGGCTGGTGGAGTTCCACACGGACGGGACACTCCTGCACCCGGAGCTCCGAGACGGCTTCCGGCGGCTCGACCTCGGCCCGGCGAACCCCCGCCACGTCCTGGCGGCGAACGGAACTGGCTTCACCAACACGGTCGGTTCCGCATCGAGCGACGCCGAGTACCTCGCGGGCATCACGTTCGACGACCCGTACGGGCTTGCAAACGGCCGAGTGGTCGTCACGAAGCTCACTCCCTCTGCGCTCGGCGGCTGAGAAGCAGACGGTTCAGATCGGCACCGACCAGGGTCCTGCTCTCTGGACCCTCACCGTCGAATGCAGTGAACCGTTCACCGAAGCGGTCGATCGACTTCGAGAGGGACAGTCGCTGACGATCGTGGATGACCCGATGAATCCGATGAACGGTCGCTCTCTGCTGCTCGCGGGCGACGGCCAGGAGCAGATCGGTTGGTGCCCGACTACCTCGTCGAGCATTTCCCTGAGCTGCGAGCCCTCAACGGCGCGGATCCGGTCGTCACCGTCGAGCACGTCAACGGTCCAGAGGTGGTGCCGCACATGCGGGTCTTGTGTCGCGTGGTCGCTCCGTGGCCGGACGGCTATCAGCCGTTCCACTCGATCGACTTCCGACCGTTCGTCGCTCTGAGTGATGATCTCGGTGTCGCCGCGCCATCTCGGGATGTCGTGGAGCGTCTGCCAGGTTGTCTGCCAGATCCGTCCGGAACGGGCGGTACGGGCCGGGATCAGCCGGCACGGTCGAACGCGGAGGACCCTTCAAGCACAAGAGGGAACGGCACCTCGCGGCATCAGGCGGGACGAGCTGCTCCGGACTCATAACCCGAAGGTCGTGGGTTCAAATCCCACCCCCGCCACCAACGAAAATCCTTGCAACAGCGGGCCTGCGGGCCCGCTGTTGTGGTTCTCGAGCGGCTGCTGCAGCCGGAGTTCTTCCCGATCTTCTTCCATTTTTCCCGATTCGTGTCGCGGGGCTTCTTCCCCAGAACCCGACGAGGCGCAGCGGGGACACGGCTTCTCGGGTCGCGTCAGACCTGATCGTCGCCCAGGTCGTCGGGGCCGAACAGCACCTGGCTGAACGTCTCGGCGGCCTCGGCCTACATGCCGGGGATGACGTGCGCGTAGATCTCCATGGTGAAGGCGACGGTCGCGTGGCGTCCGTCCTTCTAGACGTACAACTTGCGACCGTTGAAGCCGGGGGGAGGCGAGGCGCCGAAGCACA
>Ga0190271_10002764_pt1 | contig 10804 bp, 4 predicted proteins | sample Popmic356T_FD_133747 | JGI IMG/M metagenome (GOLD analysis project Ga0190271, IMG submission 133747) | Populus adjacent soil microbial communities from riparian zone of Weber River, Utah, USA - 356 T | ecosystem: Environmental > Terrestrial > Soil > Riparian zone | place: USA: Utah | collected...
ATAGCGATGGCTGTAATTGGGAATAATCCCCTGCAGATTTCGCGTACAATTAATATCAAGTATTTGCTTTGGATTATTGGTGGCCTATTAATAATTCCCTGCCTTACTGCATTCAGTTATTACCGAGGTTTAATTAATATAAGAAAAAGAGAAAAAGAAAAAAGAGAGGCTGACGAAAGAAAAAAGAAGGAACAGGAAGTTATTCGCAAGCAAGCGGTTTCAGCTGGTGAAGAAAAACAATATAACGGTCCATATAGCATTGAATTTGCTTCGCAAAATGATAAGATTTTTGCCGAGAGCGGTATCAGTCAATTGGCGGAAACCTTACGCAAGCGACACAGCAGCGACAACTATCATTTGAATGTTTATAAAACCATCCGGCAAACCATTAAATCGGGAGGCTTCCCTACCCTTCAGTTTACTCCCAAAACACAACCAACCGATTTCCTGATACTATTGGACAATGAATTTCCTGATGGTCACTTGACCAAGTTGTTCAGTTGGGTAATTGGGAAATTGAAAAAAGAAGAGGTTCAATTTACCGCCTATTCGTTTTACAAAGAGCCATTGTTGCTGAATAATGAATCATTAAGTCACCATTTATTACCGCTGGATAAAATTGCACGCCTCTATCCAGAATCGATTGTGCTGATCTTTTCTGCTGCGAATGGCTTTTTTGAATCTTATCGTCCTCATGTAAAAAACTGGATAAAGCAAAAATTCAGAAACTGGGAAACTAAACTCATCATCACACCAGTAACAAAAAACGATTGGGGCAGTAAGGAGTTGTCGCTTTACGAAGCAGGCTTTACCGTAGTACCTGCTGATATCAATGCACACCAGGTTATTACTGATGAGATCAATTTCATGATCGATAAACAGAAATTAAAAAAGAAAATTGTACCGGGTGCCTATACGGCCCGTCAGCATAATTTTAATCGGTGGAACCAATTGGAGAATTACCTTGATAAGGCTTCCGCAGAAATACAAAAAACAAATAACAGTTTTCCCGGAACTCAATTACTTCAAAAATGGGTATGTGCCCTTGCCGTTTATCCCCATATAAATTGGAATATCACACTTGCAATCGGAAAGGCATTAGAAGAAAAATATTGCAAAGCCGGTCAACTGGTGAATTATACAAACCTCCTGGTGCTTTCACGCATTGCGTGGATGAATGATGGACAAGTATCTGATGCACTTAAAAAGCAGATGCTCGTTCACCTGGATAAAGAAAGCGAAGCTATTGCACGATCAGCTGTATCCAGGGCTCTCCTCGAAATTGAACCGTCGATAAACTCAGATTCGCTCGTAAATGATGAATTTATTTATCTCAAAACCACCAATCGTTTCCTGCTTCACACATATAACGAAAAGGAAAACGATCTCACCCAGCCCGAGCATCTGCGGATGAAGGATTATGTGGAGGGCAATCAACTCGATTGGGTATTGGATGAATATCTTTCAACAGCTTCTAATAAAAGTTTGCTACAACAGCCCGGTACCACTACATCAATCAGTCCAGAAAAGTATTTCGAATTGTATAACGACAGGGACGAAGCATTCAAAAAGCAGGAAGAGGCCTTTAGAGCGGAACAGGAAAGGTTAAGAAGAGCAAAAGAAAAACGACAAAAGTGGATGGATCGACTCCGGACCGCCGCCGCCTATCTGGCGATTGCCATACCTGCATTTTTTATTTTAAAGGAACAAAGAGTATTCGCAGGACTTTATACCACAAAAGCTTCAACGATTCGATTTACGATGGAGCCTAATCCCTTCTATTCTTCATTAAAGGATTTTGCAATTGTATTAAATGCTGATAGCAATTATAACGCGAATATTGTGAGTGATAGTGATGCGGTAATTGAAGACTTAGCGTTGAGCAAAACTCCTTCTATGGCAAATCTTAGTTTGCGCGGTAGTTCATCCGGTTACGAGCAAGCCCTGGATACCATTTATACTTCTTATTCCATTCGCTTCAGGGGAAAAGGCACGATGCCGAGATTATTAGTTCGATATAACAGAATGACTGATGGAGTTAATAAAGCACTTCAATCTTTATCGGCTAATTATAATGTAAGTTATCTACAGCAGGATGAAACCGATTCAAGCCGGATCATATATTATAATCCGGAATCAAAACAAAGAGCCGATTCAATCGTACAGATAGTTCGCCAATCATTTGATGTACGTATTCCGGTAATCTACATTCCTGAAGACAGGACGCCACCAGCACCTCCGTTATTATTTTTAAATACAGATATTGAACCGAGATTAAACGACGGGGATACAGGCACCGTAAATGTAGATCCGGAAAAGAAGATATCGTGTAATAACATTGCCCTCAATTCACTACCCGCATCATTGAGTGAAATCTGGTCGGGCAGTTCCAACAATCGTTTTATTCGAATCGAAATTGGGAGAAAAACAATTTACTATTCAACAGGTCGTAAGAATACATATGGCCGTTATGCGCTTCAAAGCGCATGTGAGGTCGACAATAACTATAAGCTGATTGTAAAGGGCGACAAAACTTTTAGAGTTTTCTATTTACGAAATATACAGGCTTCTTCTTTTGAATTATCGTTATGCCAGCAGGAATTTAAAACAATAGCAGAAGCCGAAGCTATCGAAGCCTGTGACCCGTTCAATCGGATGAACTTATATTATCAAAACGATCGAAATGTTATTTATGTACCATTGGATATGAGATCTTATACCCGTTCCGAAACCGCTAAGATCAATTCACTCATGAATTCTGAAATCAAGCAATCGCTTTCGGTAATGGTGAATCAACAAAATACGCAAGCCATTCGTGGAAACCGGTATACTTTAATCCAGGAAAACAACATTCTCAATAAATCACCTAATGTGGCATGGACGCATGGCGAATTTAACGGCACACCTTTCGACCGGGATTATATTTCAATTGAGACACCCGATAAATCAACACCACAACCCAACTGTAACGTTGTTTACAATTCATTAAAAGAAGCGTTGGAGACAGGGGCATTGAAAGTTTGCAACCTTGATCTTTCGAGGGAAAATCTTCTAAATATTCCCAAAGATTTGTATGGCTTTACCAATATGCAGACATTGGAACTTGGAAAAACCCTTATTAACGAAAGTGAAATTAAGCAGCTACAGAATGCACTACCGAAATGTAAAATAATATACCAGCCGGCTAAAGATCAGACGATGGAAAATATGTATTATTTTATCGCCGCATTACAATTCGATAAACAAAATAATCCGGGTTCTGATCAAATTTATTTTTTGGAACAACTAGGAAAATATTTGCGTAATTATCCATCTGCCCGTGTGGGAATTGATTTCAGGATTTCACGTGGCTCACCTGCAAGCCGCCGTGAAGACGCTGTCTTAAATCTTACGAGAACGATCCTTGAGAAAGCCGGAGCCAATATGAATCAAGTTTCAATAATTTCAGCAACGGAGTCGAATCCTCAACAGCAACAACAACAGCAACAACAACAAAATCGAGAGCAAAGGGTGGATATTGTGCCGGGAGGTCAGGATCGCGATAAAGTATTGATTTATGTATGGGGTATACCACCTTCGTCCCGGAAAACCTTGCAAGACTACCTTACTCCAAAAGCCGGTAAATAATATATTTTTCGGTGAAAAGTCAATAATAAGGTACCCCAGCTCTACTACTAAAAGAGTATAACGCAAAGGAGTTTTTTTGTGTAAATTGTAGAGAGCGGCATTACAATACATTATAGCAACAACCCTTGTATGCCTAAAGTTTTTATAAGTTATAGTAATAAATTGCCTGATAAGGAAATCGCTGAGGTTCTAAAGCAAAAATTTCAGCATGAGGCGATTGAAACTTTTTTTGCCCCAGATAATATTGATTGGGGTGATAATTGGACAGAGAAAATTGAAACTGAAATTAACTCCTTCGATTATTTTCTCGTTTTACTTTCCCATAACTCGAAGATCAGTGATATGGTGCTGGAAGAAATCCGGAGGGCAAAGAAACATTACGATTCTAAGCCGGAGGGAGAAAAACCCACTATTCTTCCATTGCGAATTAAACTCCCAATGGCAGAATCTATCAACTATGATATCGATGCCTTTCTGAATAAGTTCCAGCATAAGATCATCAATGATAAAAATGAAATAGACGATTTGTTCGAACAGGCGTTGAAGATTATTCATAATAAGTCCAGTAACCTTCTTGATAAAAATGAAATAGAAAAAGTTTGCGCTGAAAGGGTTTATAGCGATATTTTACCTACGCCGGTGGCTCCGTTGGAACTTCCGGGTGGATCGGCTATTATCGACAGTCCTTATTATGTAATCCGAAATGGAGAAGAGGCTTTTATTAAAAATATACAGAGAGAGGGCTCCCTCCTCCTGATAAATGCTCCACGTCAGTATGGAAAAACTTCGTTGCTGGCAAGAATTATAGACTTCTCCTTAAAGAACAATCATTTTGTTGCTCCTTTGAGCATGCAGATTCTCGACCAGGAGCAGGTAGACGACCTTAATCAATTAATGATACAGGTTTGCATTAATGCCGCTGAACGCTGCAAAATTTCGTCCGATGTAATAGAAGCAAAAATTGATGAGTTATGGAAGAACAAGTTTGACAGGCCTAAGCGGAAAGGAGATAAATTTTTTGAAAACTTCCTTCTCCCTGCTATTGACCGACCCGTAGTTCTTGTTTTCGATGAAGTAGACCGCCTATTTAAGACTCCGGCTGTTTGTACTGAATTTTTCAGCCTCCTGCGGGCCTGGAGCGATCAATCACGAACACCTGGCAAAGAAGTTTTCAAGAAGCTGAAAATAGTAATTTCTTATTCCTCAGAAATATTACTTGCTATACAGGATATTAACCAATCGCCCTTTAATATTGGTTACCCCATATTCTTACACGATTTTTCCGAAGGCGAAGTAAATATTCTCATTCAGAAACATGGCCTGCAGTTAACTGTAGAGGAAAGCGGAAAGTTAATAGATTTGGTGGGGGGCCATCCTTACCTCGTAAGAAAGGCACTGTATCATATAACCAACAAGGATTTTACCCTGAAAGAACTATTTAACCAGGCAAGTTCAGATGGCGGTCCGTTTGATGACCATCTCAAGCGACATTTCTGGAACATTAATCGAAGAGATGGATATGCGCGTTATTTAAAAGAAATCCTTGATACCGGAAAATTGAATAATAATGACGTATGCATCCGACTGCGTGCTGCCGGGCTCATTACCGGTGATGCTCCCAATGTAAAAATCAAAAATACTTTATACAAAAGCTATTTCGAAAACCGGCTCTAACCTCCTAAAATTTCTTTCGTAATGGCAGAAATAATAGATCATTATTATCAGGGCGGGGGAAGTTTACCCGCCAATATTCCCTCTTATGTAGAACGGGAAGCTGATACTCTTTTATACAATTATCTCCGGGAGGGCCATTTCTGTTATATTCTGGCGGCTCGCCAGATGGGAAAATCGAGTTTGCGTGTACGGGTAATGAATAAGCTTATTAAGGATGATTATTTATGTTGCGCATTGGACATCTCAAAAATTGGAAAAGATGTTTCCGGTAGTGACGAATGGTATTACACCCTGGTAGATGTAATTCGCAACGATCTGAAATTAAATATTGATGTTCCCGAATGGTGGGAAAAGGAAAAAAACATTACGCCTGTCTACCGGTTTTTTAAATTCATGAAGGAAATAGTACTGCAACAGACTTCAAAAAAAATAACTTTTTTCTTTGATGAGATTGATTCGGTACTCAGCCTCAACAAAACACTGATCTCTACGGATGATTTTTTTGCTTCCATCCGTTCTATCTATAACGAACGTGCCGACAATCCGGAGTTTAGCCGGCTTAATTTTGTAATCATTGGAGTAGCTTCACCCAATGAATTAATGAACGATGCAACCCGTACTCCTTTTAATATCGGTCGCTCCATTCCACTAAACAACATTACCATAGAGGAAGCCCGTGTGCTGGAAAAAGGGCTTTCGAAACTCCCTTTCGATAGCCATGAATTACTGAAAGAAGTATTTCATTGGTCCAATGGACAACCATTTCTTACCCAGAAAATATGTGAAACAATTGAGAATTGCGATGTTAAGCAAACAAATGCAAAACTTTTTGTCAAAGAGAACGTAGACACGTTATTTCTGAATCCTCCACTGAGCAACAGCAATAATATTAATCTGCTCAACATTCAAAACCGCATCGAAAAAAACAGGCTCCATGGAGTAGACATGCTGTCTATTTATACAAATGTTCTCAAGAACAATAGCATAAAAGAAGATACCGGTAACCTGGCGCAAATCTATTTACGGCTGACGGGCCTCGTTCGACGCGAGTACGGTTTATTATTAGTAAACAACAATATTTACAAATCCAAGCTGAACCAGGTATGGGCCGCCGATCTTTATAGCCGGATCAGTAAACCTTTTAAGGCGCATATCGACGAATGGGTAGAGAATAATAAATCAAGCGATAAAGCGCTTCGGGGAGATGCACTGGAAAGATTTTCAGAGTGGTGCAACAAGCAGAACAAACTCACACCCCTCGAAAATGAGTTTCTTAACTTTTCTTTTCATATCCGGAACCAGGAAGAATTGAAGAAGCAATTCCTCATTGAAGAAAGGCAAAAATTGGAAGCGGAGCAAAAGCTTTATGAAGAAAAACGAAAGCAACTCGAGGAAGAAAAACAACTCGCCATATTAGCGGTCGAAAAATCGGAAAAAGAAAAAGCAAATGCTGAAGCACAAACAATAGCTGCAAAAGAACAGGCTATTGCCAGTGAAAAGAAACGTAAAAATATACTCACCGCTACCACATTAATGGCAGCCGTCCTTGCAATTGCTGGGATCTATTATTATACAACTTTAAGAAAAGAGATAAAAGACTCAAGGAAAGCAGTTATTGAAGCACGTAAAGCAACAGCACAGCTGGACATATTCACGAAGGTGGCAGACTCGCTCACGAAGGAAAATAAAATAACGGAACAGCGACTAATTGAGAATTCCCAGAAAGCCATTGCAGACTCAATAAAAAATCAAAAATATGCTGAAATCCAAAATAGGAAGCTAAATGAAACTATTGCATTATTGATTAATGATAGAAATAAAATAGAAATAGAGAAAAGAGAAATCAATGACTCAATCGATCGAATGATCGTAAAATTCGAGGCACAAACAGATTCACTTAGCCGGGAAAGAGAAGTTATGCTTGTTACCATTGCAAATCTGAAAAAGACAAAAGCGCAACTGGATGAAGAATACTCACTATTGAATGCAAATCGTTGGCTCTACCAGTTTGATACGGTAGATAGAAACAAAATTGTGAACCAGATTATCTTCAGTACCGATTCTGTTACCAAAAAAAGTTTGTTGACACACTACCAGAACGTCGCACGTGCAAGGGAAACTGTCGATGACGATCCAAACAGGGCTTTTTGGATGACGTTAGAAGAATTAAAGAAAAACAAAAATGATACGATAACTTTAAAACAGGCAAAATACATTGGAGAAAATGCTTTGTTTTATTCGGATAAACAACCCCTTTTTACCAATTATCCCGACAGCATCAGTCAAAATATTGAATATGTTGAACGGATTGAGGACGGCGTCCACCTGGGAATAGTTAACGATACATATTCGATAATTAATATACCGGCAAAAAAAATAATTCCACTTGCCGCGGAAATTGCCGGATACTCTTATCTCTATTGTATAAGCAGAAAAGAAAGGAAAATTTTTTTGGTGACCGGTCCCAACCAGATGGAGGCATTTGACCTCAATGGGAAATCCGTATATAAAAAAGCCATTCCCCTATCAGGTGCAAGACTGAAAAACACAGCCTTTATTTTTTATGGCGGAAACAATAAACTATTTTTCAAAGATGAAGTCAGTGGTTCTACAAACAATCCAACACAGGGTTATATTGTTACCGAATTGGACATGACAACGCTCAAGCAAAAAACCATTGATCTCCGTAGAATTAGAAAAACCTTCCAAAACAAAATATTGAATACTGCGCCTGGTAAAGCGAGTAGTGAAGTTGAAACTATGTTTATAGATTATGATGAAACAACGAACCTTTTTGTCGTGTGCTTAAGGGAAATTGGTACGGGGGTTTTGGGGATCTATACTGCAGACAGTGATCTTAAAACAACCGAAATAGGAGGAAGTTTAACGCAACAATATAAAGATCACGATATCTCCATGTCCCCTTACCATAATATGATCATATTTACACCACAATCCAGGTCTCCCGAACAAACAAATAAAGAAGTGATTTTATTATCAACGGATGGTACTTCCAGGAAAATTCAAATTCCCGGTTTAGCCTATTTCAATTATAACTCACCCGACAATAATTATTTTGTTTTTGAAAAGCCAAACGATGGTGGTCTTATTTTCTTCAACAGTATCAGTGGAAAAACAAGAACCTTTATCAATACGCTTTGGAGTTCCGATTATGGAGAAATCAGAAATGGGGTACTTTATACCTATGAAAAAAACGAAGTATCAAAATGGGATATTGACGATCCTACCCAACCTTTCTCTATACCTGTTTGGGAACAGAAATATGTAGACCCTTTTCGGAAAGATTTTGAGAACTCACAGACAGGAGCCAAGAAACCTCCATTGAATACGAAGCAGGCACCCAAAAGATCAAACTATTAATAATTTGCTTAAAAGAAAGGTCCGGTTTAATTCCGGACCTTCTCATTGATTATTTGCTATCTCTATTTAAAATATTCTCAAGCCTACATACAATTGCCATCCTCGCGTTTTCCATTCGCTTTGGTTATCTAAATCACCGATATCATTTAATCCGATGGCATATCGTGCCCCTGCCTTCAGCGGTCCTAAGTTTAACTGCGCACCTGCCAACATCGAGAAATCTCCTTTCTTAAATGCTTCACCACCGTTTTGCAGGAGGCTTTTATCTTCATCAATCAGTATTCCGAATTGAGGCCCGGCCTGTAACGAAAGTAATTTTATTGGCCTATAAGATAACAGTAATGGAATCTGTAAATAATTCAATGTTACATCAACATCCGATTTAGTACCAGGAATAATATCTTCCAGATCGGTGGCTGTTCTATAATTGCTCTGGCTCCACATTACTTCGGGTTGAATTCCCCATTTTTTACTGAAATTGATTTCAGCAAAACCTCCCAGGTTGTATCCAAACTTGAATTCATCTTCAAAAGATTTGTCATCGATCTTCTGCAGGTTTGCACCTCCTTTAAATCCCATATGAAAACCTTGTGCTACGGAAACCGAGCTAATTGCTAACCCGATTATTAATGAGGCCAGGAATTTCTTTTTCATGCTGATTGATTTTTTTGATTCAGATAAAAAATCCAAGTTCTATGCCAACCAGCATATCGCGCTGTTAATTTGCCTTAACAGCAGCGTGAAGAAAGACTTAAATCGTGTGAATTAAAATGCTAAACTAAGATTTATTGAGAACACTGTGTTAAAGGGGTTGGCATCGGTCTCTTGAAGATAATAATCGAACAACACTTGCGGTTGCATCAGGAACTTCCCTTTCATATAGCTGGCCCGGATAATAGCACCGGCCGATTGAGGCTCGAATCGGGTTTGATCGGAAGCGCTATTGTTACTGGGAAGCGAGTTTACTCGAACGGTATTAAAAGTATAAGAATAGGAAGTATTAAAACCGAATTGCTGCGTACCGCTGTATAATAACAATACCGGAGTTAGTGTTAAATTATCATTCTTTCCCAAAACATCGTACCAATCGAAATCTTTCCGTACCGAAAGTGTAAGAGAAAAATCCCTGACCGATTCTACATTCTTTATCGTGATATAATAATCCTGCACACGTTGTAACTGTCTCGACCAGATCCGGTATTTCTGTTTTTCATATTCTGTATTGGATCCCCACCCATAACTTAAACTAATGGTGGGGCGCACCCACCACTTTTTATACGAGAAGTAAGTAAAAATTTCATCATGAATCGGCGTGGTATAAAAATCCAGAGAATCTTTATTAAAATAATGTGCATAAGCGACACCGGTAGAAATTGCACGGCTGAGGTGATCGTATGACGGACTTACCGCATACTGATAAAAAGAAAACTTGCCATCATTCGACATTCCATAAGCGTTGGCTGAAATGCCAAATCCCGTCTTATGATAGTATCCTAATGATGGAGAAACGATCAACTTCCTTTCATTGCTGATATAAACCGAATTCTTATTCTCGAAACTGAAAAAGCCGGTTCCCACCCCGATGCCAATAAAAAACATACTTCTTCTTTTGCTTATAGAATCGAGATAATCATCAAAATCTTCCATGAGTGAATCCAGTACCGCCGTTGTATCCGCGTTCATAAATAAAGAATCGAGTAAGCTTTTCTGTGCCCTGACCGGCGAGAGTGCGGATAGAGTAAAAAGGGAAACCATTAAAAAACGAATCCAATTTTTCTTCATGTAGGTAGCTTAGCGTTTCCTCAAGAACACGAAAGTGCCTTTAAAACGAGCTTTAGAAGGGCAAAATTGTGGAAAGTTTAATGGGGTTTGTAGTTTATCGTTTATCGTTTGTCGTTTCTAGGTGCAATTCCCCCTATTAAAAGTAACTCCTATTTACTCAAGCTGTTAGAGCTGAGGAAACGATAAACGACAAACGATAAACTAAAAACATTTTTAGACCAGCTCAATCACAGTTATTTCCGGCAAAATTCCCACCCTGCCGGGGTAGCCAATAAACCCGAAACCGCGGTTGACATACAGTTTCTGCCCGCCAGACTCGTAAAGTCCAGCCCATTGTTTA
>Ga0190271_10002765_pt1 | contig 10802 bp, 10 predicted proteins | sample Popmic356T_FD_133747 | JGI IMG/M metagenome (GOLD analysis project Ga0190271, IMG submission 133747) | Populus adjacent soil microbial communities from riparian zone of Weber River, Utah, USA - 356 T | ecosystem: Environmental > Terrestrial > Soil > Riparian zone | place: USA: Utah | collected...
GAAGACGACCGTCAACAGGGCAAGGATGCCAGCAAAGGTGCGGTTATTCACAACAGTGGACTATGGCACAGCCGGAACGCCGGGTGCTCCCGACGCTCGGTACGCTCTCGATCATGGATGGGGCGCCGACTACAGCGGCACGTGATCCCGCTCTCCCGTCAGAAGTTCGCGCTGACATCGAGTCCTGGTTCGTCCGACGGGGTGTCCCTCAATTGATCGCCGATTACGCGACCGAACGGAGTATGGATGCTCGGGGACGTCCCTTCGTAGTGATCTGGCTCGTAGTCGGGTCGTTCTTATGGTGGGGGGCGAGACCGGATGCATCTATCTGGATGAACCTGTTGGGAGGGCTCTTGGTGCTTGCCACCATGGCAATCGGGGTGGCCTTGATACGAAAGGTCAGAGGCCAGGTGATGTGGTGGGTGGACCGTCGGCTCGACGCTCTCGAAACCTTCAGCCTGGGCCTGTTGGTCGCCGTTCCATCGGGGTTGATCGGAGGCTCTCCGAGCATAGGTATCAGTAATGGACTCAATGCCCTGCTCGGCATGGGCGTCATCTACCTCATCGTTGGGCTCGGTCTTGGTGAGATCGCATGGTGGAGTCTGAAGCGGCTCAGACAAGAGCTCGTCCGGATCACCGGACTCCTCGCCAGGACCCTTCCGGTACTCCTCATTCTTGTCCTCTTTCTCTTGTTCGCGTCAGAGTTGTGGGAAGCGGCCCATCTCCTCACCACTTCTGAGCTGATAGTGGTCGTGGCCCTGCTCGCTCTGGTCGCCGCGACGCTGGTGCTCACCACGTTTCGCGCCGAGCTTCGAGCGTTCTCCAGCACAGCGGCCGACCAACTGCGCTCACTAGCGACACCCACGCCAGCTGCAGAACTCATCGAGACTGTTGACTTGCGAGAGGTGCCGGAGTTGCGAACGTTGCAGCGACTTAATTTGTCGGTTCTCGTCCTCCTCGGCCAGCTGATTCAGTCCGCCTTCGTTGCCTTGGTCATTGCGGCGTTCTTGGTCGTCTTCGGTGTCGTGGCTCTGCCTGCCAGTCTCCAGCAAGACTGGATCGGCGAGGACGTCACCCGACTCGCCACCTTCGACTTCTTGGGCGAAACGCGGGTGCTGTCCCAAGAGCTGGTGACCACCTCCACCCTTCTAGGGAGCGTCGTCGGGCTCTACTTCACAGGTCTTGCCGTCACCGACTCGGGGTACCGAAATGCTCACTTCGATCGCCTCGTCGACGAGGTTCGTCACCTCCTCAGCGCTCACGCGTTCTATGTCGCTGCCTTGCACGAGGAGACGAGCTAGACCTCCCCGTAGTCGTCGGTTAGACGGCAATCATGCCATGGGCGTTTGTGAAGCCGACGGGATTTGAACCCCGTCCCGCGTTGCGAACACGCGATCAAAACCGTCTAATCAGGGGGAACAGCTCCTTCTGTGTGGCCGCGGTAGCGAAGACCCGGGCCAGTGAATGCTCAGAATCCGACTCGACCGCTCCCTATTTTGAACCGCCAGCCAAGGATGCGTACGCCTTCAGTGGATCACGGAGGCTGATGCGCCGGCGGCGTCCGCCTTGGGTCTTTCCCTTCTCGGACCGGGCCCGCTTTGTTTGTCGAACCAGTCTCATGTTTTGCGCCTCGCGTTCCCGGTCGGCGGCAACGACTTTGATGTACTGGGGATCTAGGTTGAACACAATCTGCTCCTTCATCTGTGGTGGGTACTGCGGAGTGGAAGTCAGGCTTCGTTGCCGGCTGCTGTCAGCCATCTGGTCAGTTCGGCGTCGATATGCAGTGGTCTGTCAGAGCGAGTAAGGGTCGAACCGTCACAACGCGGCTACCGCGGCGAGAGTCGCCAGGATCAGAGTGGGGACGATCATCAGCGGTTCTTTGCGCCGGGTGTGGGTGACGGCGGCACCGATCATCAGGACGACCAGTCCGATTGCGGCCCAGGTGGTCAGGTGCGGAGCGATTTGGAGGATGCCAGGCACGATGAGCCCGAGGCCGGCGAGGATTTCGAGCAGACCTATGGCCTTTATGGATCCGGGGGCGAAGTCGTTGACCCAGCCCATCTTGGTTTCCAGCTCTTCTTTAGGCTGGAGGAGCTTCTTGAGGCCTGCGAAGAGGAAGATGGCAGCGAGGGTTCCTTGGAGGATCGAGAGGGTCGGGTTCATTGTGGGTTTCTCCTAACTGTGAGGTCGGTATTGAGCCATGGATCCAGTGGAGACGTTCCCCATAAGAACTGGCGCCAGTGAGGCGTCTCGAGCGGCTTCCAGCCTCCATCGTGTCGACCAGTAGAGGGCGGGCTTGATATCGAGGCGAATGCGCGCCGGTCGAGTGAGGATGACCAGCACGGTGATCACCACTGGTAGGAGGAAATCCCAGATGAGGATCGGGCCAACGTTGTTCGGCGCCAGGTTTCCCGTCTCAGCCATGTCCAGCACGTGGGTCAGGCCGGCACCCCAGGCGAATATGGATTTGGCAACAGCCGCCGGAAGCCAAAAGTCGTAGCGCCAGAAGCACGCGAAACCGATAGTCCCGATCGCGAGATTGGCGAACGCAACCTCCGTCTGGAATGGGTTTCCGGCTGGCCAGCCAATTGATTCTGCGATGGACCTGGCGAAGACGGTGTGCATCACAACGTTGAACATGCCGATGGCCCCGGAGACCCCGAGGACATACATGAGCACGATCTCAAACCGGCCAGAGCGATCGTGGTGTCGGGCTGATCGAACGTGGATCGCCGCCGGAACACCGATGGCGAGGATCCAGACGTAGACCTGCCAGCCAGGAATGGAGGTCGGGTTGGGGATCATCGCTCAGCTCCTTTTCGTAGGCTCGGACAGGGTTGGACGGGCGGTTCACGGTGTGTTTCCTCCGACCTCGCAGCTTGATGGCACAGTTCGAAGGTACGGGTGAACGGCTGAATGCGAATCGGTGCCGCTGCCTAGATGAGGGGTCGCGCTGCCTATCTCGGGGCGGCTATCACTGGGCCAACAAAGCGGCGTCGCGCGCAGCTGCCACCGCGGCTGAGCGTGTGTCGGCACCCAGCTTGCCAAGGATCGCCGACACGTGATGGTCCACAGTTCTGCTCGACACGAACAGCCGGTCAGCGATCTCGGCATTCGACATTCCCTCGGCCAGAAGCTGCAAGACGTCCATCTGACGCATAGTCAGACCAAACGGGTTCTCCCGAGTCGCCCTAACCGGCCCTCTCGGCACCCCGCGTACCCCCGCATGTGCCAGTTCGGACCGCAGCCGAGCAGCAAGGGGGGTAGCGCCCAGATCATCGAAAATGGTCAGTGACTCGAGCCGTGCCTCGGTCGGTCCCGTGCTCAGGGCTACCGCCCGGTCATAAGGGATGCCACATTCCTCCCAGAAGGCTGCGGCTCCCTCCCAATCGCGGGCAGCGCTGAGTTGGTAGGGCTCGGGTGCGACCTCCGGGATCCGATCGATCCCACCAATCAAGTACAGCCAATAGGCGAGCTCGCCGGTCATCCAGGGTGAGTCCCGCTCGAGGCAGTCGGCCAGAACCTCGCGCAAACCGGTAAGGATGGCTTGATCCAGCTTCCCACCAATCCACACGTACTCGGCCAGTGCAATCGCCGCCGGGGCGGTGCGCTGTATCTCGTCGGTCTGAAGCGCCCGTTCCCAGCCGTCCAACAGCCGAATTATGGCGTCGGGCTCCCCACGACGCGCCTGGATCCGGCCCAACAGGGTGCTGGCGACGAGATTGGATGTGTCGTATCCCCCCAGGTTCTGGAGCACACTTCGGGCCTTCGACTCGGCCTCGGCCCACCGCCCGCGCATCTCGTCGATTAGGGCCAGCTCGCCCATGGTGAATGAGTCAACCGAGAGCATCTCCCGCTCCATGGCGAGCTCATGGGCTCGGCCTGCCCACACCTCGGCAGTGGGCAGGTCGCGGTAGTAGATGGCAACCCAGCCGATGTTCACCGCTGCTCGGATCTGATCATGGGTCAACCGGAGGTCCGTGGACATGGCGAAGCTCTGTTCGACTTCCTCGAGGCCTTCCGGATAGCGGGCGATCATCCTGACGCTCCCCATGTTGTTGAGGGCCTGCGCCCGAGCTTGGCTTGGCCCTTCGCCCGCCACGGCCAGTGCCTTCTCCCCGAACAACCGCGTGCGTTTCTCGTCACCGGCGTACAAGGCCAGCTGGGAGATGGCCGAATAAGCCATACCCAGGGGCTCTCCCCCCACCGACTGCAGAACCGATGCCGCCTCGTCGGCCATTTCGACCGCAGCCGTTCGGCGGTTGCGGACCCAGGCGATACGACTCCCGATCAGGAGGGAATTGCCGAGCTTCTCGGGATCGCCGAGTCGACGTCTGAGGGCAATCCCGGTCCCTATGATCTCCCCCGCCTGACCTATCTCGCTGGCGAGGTACTCCTCATACGCCCACAGGTCGACGAGGTCGGCGCGCATCTCGACGTCGAGCCTGTCCAGATAGGGCTCGAGAGCCCGCAGATGAGCCACCGATTCCCGGTGGCTCTCCATGTCCGCTGCCCGCCGAGCGGCGATCGGAGCCAATCGAACCAAGGAATCGACATCTCCCCCGACCCGGGCGTGGTGAGCGGCACGGGCCACGTCGTATCCGAGTTCCTCGACCGCCAGGAGCACCGAGAGATTGATCTCCCTCCTCTCGATCGGGCGGAGATCTGCCTCGACGGAGCGTCGCGCCAACTCGTGACGGAAAGCCAGCGCATTCTCATTTGCCTCTATGACCCCAGCCGCCTCGGCCTCCGAAACAGCCTCCGCCGACGGCCCGAGAACAGCTTCAATCAGCTCCAGCTCGGCGCTACCTGGCACGACGGACACCAGTTCGACCAGCGAGCGTGAAGCCGGGGAGAGACGGGCGACCCTCCCCATCACCGCGTCCCGGACCGAGCTCGGCACCGATTCGTGATCGGCGGCGAGAACTTCGGTGAGAAAGAACGGGTTCCCGGCCGTTAGCTCCCATAGCCCCTCGGAGTCACCACCGGCCTCGAGCGCCATTTCCGACACTGCCGCCAGGGATAGTGGGCTCAGAGTGATTCGTTCCAGGACCGAGGCGCCAATGTCGGCCAGAGCCACTCGAAGCGGCTGGTCCCCCGGCATCTGCCCGTCGCGATAGGTCAGAACGAGCAGACCGTGAGTTCGGTCGATCCGTCTCCCCAGGAACTTGACCAGGTCGAGGGTGGCCTCGTCAGCCCAGTGGACATCCTCAATCACGACGATGGTGGGCCTCAGCGATCTCGCCATCAGCTCCAGTACAAGCCCGAACACCTCGTAGCGGTCCTGACCCCGAAGCGCCTGGCCGAGAGAAGGCTCATCGAGTGCCATATCCCAAACAGGGCCCAGCGGACGAGCGGTGAGCAGGTCATCACAGCCTCCCCAGAGGATGTGTGCATCCTCGGAGTGCGCGTCGGTAACAGTGCGCACCGCGGAGGTCTTTCCGATCCCTGCTTCCCCGCGAACCAACACGGCATGCCCATTGCCATCCCTTGCGGACTCAAACAGCTCGTCCAAACGTTGGAGGACGTCGTCCCGTTCCAACAGTTGCATGGCCGGACGATGGTACCGATAGTGGGTCCGGCTCACATGGGGACGAGGGGTGACTTCATGCCGCACTCCCCACCCAAGCAGCGCGTTACGGTCGGACGGGCCTACGGCTCACTCCGCTCGATCGAGTCCGACAGAACGCCTGGCGTGGTTGAAACTGAGCACCGGAACGCGGTAAACCTTGAGAACCCGAAAACCCCATGCTCATTGGCGTTTTCGGGTGACGAGAGGCCCGGATACAGAGCAGGTTTCCTAAACCGGGTGTCACAGGTTCGAATCCTGCCGAGGGCGCGAAGCCGGCGGAAGCATTTAATCCCGGTTCCACAGGCTGGAGAGAGGACCTCGGCCGCTCATACGGGGTCATCGGGCCCGACGAACGCTCATGACACACCGACCTGTGCAAACGGGCGAGGACGGCGCCACCAAAGCCGGGTCGCGAGGTGGGAAGAGAAGGTCGATCGCATATTCACTCCTCGTTGGCTTCCTCGCCTGATCGGTCGGATCGGCCATTACGGCGGTTCCCCGGCACTGACGATGACCTCCCCACCGGCCACGATCGGTGGGGCCACCTGATAATTCTCGGCCATGTCGTTCCACGCCCGAAACCGAGGATCTCTGTCGTGGAGGTGATGGCCTTCGTCGTCGGCGAAAGTGACGCTGATCAGATACTGAACCGCACCCGCCGTGGGTTGGGTCGAGATTTCCATCCTGGTCAACGAGGCGTGGAGCATGATGCCGCGGCCGACGAACTCGTCCCATATGGGAAGTTCGTGCTGCCGGAAACCCTCCTCGAACTCTGCGACTCGTTCCATCCGGATGTTCAAGACGATTCCCACAGCCTCCATGAGGCAAGTTCCTTTGGATCAGGAGGTGCTGACACTAACGCCGGGGCCTGAGGTCGACTCGGGGAGACGGCTCCTGCGTCACCTACCGCATCGTCGGTCGTCGGACGTACCCGACACCGAGCCACCCGGCCCTTAGCGCGGGCTTGCAAGTCTCAGAAAAGGCGCACGCCAGCAGTCCACCCCATCCCGTTAGCGCCACGTTGGGAACACGGAACGGCCCGCTAGGAACGCGCTAGGAAAGGGAGATTGTCCGGTAGCCGGCCTAGCTTTCGGGTAGGACGTCTGCATCATGGAAATGAGAACTGCCCGGAGGTCGAAGCGTTGGAACTACGCATCGATTTGATCCCTCTGACCCTCGCCATCGTGTTGATGTCGGCGGCAAGCACCATGGCAGTCGTCCTAATTAGGAGTATGAACCGGGCGCCCGCCGAGGCCGCCCCGCTGGGGCCGACCATGGGTCTCGCTCTGGCAGTCGCGGTATGGCTCATCGGTCTGGCACTCCTCTTCCAGGGGCTGTTCCAATGAACACCAGAGAGGTAGCTCCCGCCACGAGTAGCCCCGCCATGATCATGCTCATTGGCCGCGCCCTGCTTGGCATCCTCATTGGCACCACTGCTGCCTGGGCATTCGTGCCGGCCGATACGGCCCAGGCCGTGATCGCTATCGCCCTTCCTCTGGTTGCAGCGTTGACGGCGTGGTACGGAGGAAGGGAGATGGGAGCCGCGGCAGCGATCGCCGGAGCTCTGTGGTTCGGCTATGCCCACACCGCGCCGCATTTTCACACCGAGATCGCAGCCCGCGCCGACGTGATCCTCACACTCGCCGTGCTCGTCGTCGGCGTCCTTGCCAGCGAACTCGCCAATGCCCGGCATCGGTTGCGCCGGTTGCGGGGCGATACCGTGAAGAGGTGACCACAGGCCGACTGAGGGTTTTCCTGGGCGCCGCACCTGGCGTGGGCAAGACCTATGCCATGCTCGATGAAGGGCACCGGCTTCGGGACCTGGGTCGGGATGTGGTTATCGCCTATGTCGAGCCTCACGCCCGGACCGACACGATCGCGATGATCGGCGATTTGGAGATACTCCCCCGCAAGCAGATCGAGCATCGGGGATCAACATCCGAGGAGATGGACCCGGACGCTGTCCTCCGACGCGCTCCCCAGGTTGCCCTCGTCGACGAGCTGGCCCACACCAACATCCCGGGCTCGTCGAACATGAAGAGATGGCAGGACGTCGACCTGCTACTCGAAGCTGGCATCGATGTCTTGAGCACCCTCAATATCGAGCATCTCGAATCCCTGAACGATGTCGTCTTCGAGATAACCGACATCGTGCAACGGGAGACGATCCCCGACGAGGTGGTGCGCCGCGCCAGCGAAATCGAGGTCGTCGACCTGACCCAGGAGGGCATCCGTGAGCGCATGGCCTCGGGCAAGATCTATCCGGCGGAGCGGATCGACGCCGCCCTCGGCAACTACTTCCGGCCCGGCAATCTGGGTGCGCTGCGCGAACTGGCACTCTCCTGGACCGCGGACCGGGTGGACGAGGCCGTGGCCAAGTACCGCAGCCTTCACGGCATCGACAGCCAATGGGAGACCAGAGAACGCGTCGTAGTTGCCATGGCCGGGGCCGTCGGGGGAGGTGACATCGTCAGGAGGGCGGCGCGTCTAGCGATGCGCTCCCGCGCCGATCTGCTCGGCGTGTTCGTCCGGCCCACCGATGGGCTCACCGACGACACGAGCAAGGCCCTCGGCGCCCAGATCCAGATGCTCCAGAGCCTTGGGGGGAGGTATCACGAGGTCGTTGGCGACGACGTCGCATCCTCTCTCATCGCCTTCGCGAAGGGCGAGAACGCAACACAACTCGTGCTCGGGGCGACCCGACGTTCCCGACTCCAGGAGCTGATGGGCGGCTCACCGGTGGCTCGAGTGGTCCGCAAGGCCGGAGATATCGACATCCATGTCATCTCATACGAAGGCGCCAGGCCGAGAAGGTCCCGGCCACGGTCGCGTCAACTCCTGAGCCCGGCGCGGCGCATATCCTCCTGGGCCTTCGCCGTCCTGGGGCCGCCGCTCATCACCTGGGCGCTCCTCTCCTGGTTTGACGCCCCCCTCCACAACGTCCTTCTCGTCTACCTCCTCGCTGCCGTAGGCGTCGGCGTTCTTGGCGGCGCTCTTCCCGCCGCGGTCACCGCGATCTCTGGGTTCTTCTTCGCCAATTGGTTCTTCGCTCCTCCGTTTAGGTCGTGGACGATCAATAGCGCCGACAACCTCTTCTCGCTGTTCGCATTCCTGTTCGTCTCCTTGGTCGTGGGTCTCCTCGTCGGGATGTCCAGCCGCCGCGCCGCTGAGGCGCGGCGGGCCAGAGCCCAGGCCGAGGCCCTGGCTGCCACCGCGGTGGGCGGGCACCCGGTCTTCGGCCCCGACGAACGCGGCCTGGTGCGTCGGATCAGGGAGACCTTCGGGTTGGAGGCAGCCAGTGTCCTGAGGCGCGAGGGGGATTCGTGGATGACGCTGGCCTGGGACGGTGACATGGTCCTCGACCGGCCCGACAAAGGGAGCGAGATCATCGACCTGACCGGGGGCGCGGTGCTGGTGATCCTCGACGGGCAACTAACGACCGACGACCGTGCCGTCCTTCGAGCCTTCGCCGCCCAAATCGTTCAGGCATTGGAGAGAGAGGAGCTGGAACGGGAAGCCGGCTCCGCCGAGGCGATGGCCGAGACCGATCGGCTTCGCACCGCTCTCCTGGGAGCGGTGTCCCACGACCTGAGGACTCCACTGGCGACCATCAAGGCATCGGTGACCAGTCTGCTGGAGACCGGCGTCGAATGGACCCTCGACCAGACATCGGCCTTCCTCCAGGCAATCCTCGAGGAGACAGAGCGGCTGGATCGCGTCGTAGGGCGACTGCTCGACGCCAGCAGGGTTCAGGTCGGAGCAGTCCATGTCTTTTTCAGACCCGTCGGCCTGGATGAAGTGGTCGCAGCCGCCCTCGGTGGGCTGGGAGCAGCACGGGACAGGGTCATCGTCGACATCCCGGAATCTCTGCCCGAGGTTCAGACCGATCCCGCCTTGCTGGAAAGAGCCGTGGCCAACCTGATCGAGAATGCGTTGATCTGGTCCCCGAGTACCGAATCGGTGAGAGTCAGCGCAGGGGAGATCGCCCGCCGCATCGACCTCCGGATCACCGATCGTGGCCCCGGCATCCCTCTGGACTCGCGTGACGCGGTATTCCAGCCGTTCCAACGGCTCGGCGACTCGCCGAGGAGTGAGGGAGTCGGGCTCGGGTTGGCAGTGTCCCAAGGCCTCCTCGAGGCAATGGGCAACGAGTTGATCATCGAGGACACACCGGGAGGGGGGACCACGATGGTGATCGGGTTCAAGATCGCCGGCGCCATCCACATCTCCGACACGTTGACCACGGATGCCCATGTCTAGCGAAGCGCGGATCCTCCTCGTGGATGACGAGCCCCAGATCCTCCGCGCCCTTGCGATCAACCTGAAGGCGCTCGGCTATCAGATAGAGACTGCCCAGAGCGGCGAGGACGCCCTGCAGAAGGCAGCGGCCAGGAAACCCGATGCAGTCATCCTCGACCTCGGGCTCCCCGGAATCGACGGCGTAGATGTGATCCAGGGCCTGCGCGGCTGGTCCGACGTCCCGATTGTCGTGCTCACAGTTCGGGAGGGGGAGCGGGACAAGATTCTGGCTCTCGACGCCGGCGCCGACGACTACGTGACCAAACCATTTGGGATGGGTGAGCTCCTGGCACGTCTGCGAGCGGCCCTGCGCCGCGCGGCTCCTGATGACTCGGGGGCACCCGTCATCTCCACGCCGCATTTCACGATCGACCTGCCGGCCAAGCGCGTCCTCGCCGCCGACAACTCCGAAGTACGCCTCACACCCACCGAATGGGGCATCGTCGAGGTGCTGGTGCGAAATCACGGGAAACTGGTCAGTCAGACCCAATTGCTGCATGAGGTCTGGGGGCCTCAGTACGGGGAGGAGACCAACTATCTGCGGGTCTTCATGGCTCAGGTGCGACGGAAGCTAGAGCCCCAGCCGGGAGCGCCGCGCTACTTCATCACAGAGCCCGGAATGGGATATCGATTCGAGCTACCCGAGCCGGAGCAGGTGCTCTTGAGCAGGTGAGGCAACTGGGCTTGAACACGCCATGATGCCTTCGATCTGACTTTCTCCGTCTCCAAAGGACTGCCGTAAGGATCGGTCGTCGCCGCGTTAGCAACGCGTCAGGAACTCCCTCCTAGAAGCGGGGCCGTGGCTAGCAATACCTCATGGCGAGCCGATCGATGACTGACGCCCGGTGCTACGCGGCCCAGTTGGCCGGTAAGAGGTGAGAGTTCTGGCGGAAGTGAATCTCAAGCGGAGGCTTTTCGGAAGGCCGTTCGC
>Ga0190271_10002766_pt1 | contig 10802 bp, 7 predicted proteins | sample Popmic356T_FD_133747 | JGI IMG/M metagenome (GOLD analysis project Ga0190271, IMG submission 133747) | Populus adjacent soil microbial communities from riparian zone of Weber River, Utah, USA - 356 T | ecosystem: Environmental > Terrestrial > Soil > Riparian zone | place: USA: Utah | collected...
GGTCGAGCACTACCGCCAGGGTCTCGATGCCGGCAAGCAGCAGGCACGCGCTTCGCTCGGCATGATCGGCAACAAATACACGGTCGACTGGAGCAAGTACGCGGGCAGTGACTGGACCGAGCGAGTGCGCGGCGGCGGCGACCTCGCGCGCCTGAAGGCGCTGGGCGAGCGCGCCGTGCGCTTTCCGGAGAGCATTACGCTGCACCCGCGCGTGGCGCAGGTGATGGCCAACCGCGCCAGGATGTTCCGCGGCGAGCTGCCGCTCGATTGGGGCGCGGCCGAGACACTGGCCTATGCCAGCATCCTCGAGGAAGGCAACTCGATTCGCTTCACCGGCCAGGACTCCGGCCGCGGCACGTTCTTCCATCGGCACGCAGTGCTGCATGATCAGGCCAGCGGCGAATGTTATGTGCCGCTTCAGCACCTGGCAGAGCGCCAGCCGGCGTTCCAGATTACGGACTCGGTGCTGTCCGAAGAAGCCGTGCTCGGCTTCGAATACGGTTACTCCACCACCGACCCTTCCGCGCTGGTGATCTGGGAAGGGCAGTTCGGCGACTTCGTGAATGGTGCGCAGGTCATCATCGACCAGTTCATCAGTTCGGGCGAAGCCAAGTGGGGCCGGTTATGCGGTCTCGCGCTGTTGTTGCCGCACGGGTACGAAGGGCAGGGCCCGGAGCATTCCTCCGCGCGGCTCGAGCGCTTCCTGCAGCTGTGCGCCGAGAACAACATGGCGGTATGCGTACCGTCGACGCCCGCGCAGATGTATCACATGCTGCGCCGGCAGATCCTGCGCAGCCTGCGCAAGCCGCTCATCGTGATGACCCCGAAAAGCCTGCTGCGTCACGACCTGTCCGTGTCCTCGCTCGAGGACCTGGCCAACGGCGAGTTCGCCACGGTCATCGACGAGCTGGATAACACCGTGAAGCCCGCCAGTGTGCGGCGCGTGGTGATGTGCTCCGGCAAGGTGTACTTCGAGTTGCTCAAGGCGCGCCGTGCGACCAACAACAATGAAGTCGCCATCGTGAGAGTAGAACAGCTGTATCCGTTCCCGGTGGCCGAGACCGAAGCCGCGCTCGCGAAGTATCCGAACGCGCGTGAAGTCGTCTGGTGCCAGGAAGAGCCGCAGAACCAGGGCGCGTGGTACCAGATCCGCCACCGCCTGCAGACGCTGGTCGGCAAGCGCGAGTTGCTGTACGCAGGACGCCCGCCCGCGGCGGCGCCGGCCACCGGCATCTCCAAGCTTCACGAACTCGAGCAGCGCGGGCTCATCGAGGCTGCGCTGTCTGCCACTCACAAAGAAGACGGGGCGCGCGAAACCAAGCGCCTGACGCTGACGGGCGCGCCGCAGACGCCTCCCGCGGCTGCTACGTCGCGATAAGGAAGATCATGGCCATTGAAATCAAGGTTCCCCAACTACCCGAGTCGGTCGCCGATGCCACGCTCGTCACCTGGCATAAGCAGGCTGGGCAGGCCGTCAGCCGCGATGAGAATCTCGCCGACCTCGAGACAGACAAGGTGGTACTCGAAGTCCCCGCGCCGGTGAACGGCGTACTCAAGGAACTCAGGATTGTCGCTGGCACGTCGGTGACCAGTGGCCAGGTGCTGGCCGTGCTGGAGGAAGGAGCTGCTGCGACCGCCGCGCCCGCCACCGCCAAGCCCGCCGCGCCGGCTCCCGCCGCTGCCGCACCGGCACCGAAGGCTGCCGCTGCATCAGGCGGCAATGACAAGCTCGCTCCATCCGTGCGCCGCATGGTGGAGGAGAAGCAGTTGGACCCGGCGAAGATCCCGGCCTCGGGCAAGGACGGACGCATCACCAAGGGTGACGTGGTCGATTTTCTCGATAAACCGGCCAGCAAGGCGGCCGGCGGCGAGAAGCCAGCCGCCGCACCAACCGCCCGGTCTTCCAGCAAGAGTGCGCCGGCCGCACCGGCTGTCGGCGCCGCAGGTCGACAGGACCAGCGCGTCCCCATGACGCGCCTGCGCGCGCGCATCGCCGAGCGTCTGCTGGAAGCCCAGCAAACCCAGGCGCAGCTCACCACGTTCAACGAGATCGACCTCAAGGCGGTCATGGACGTGCGCGCGAAGTACAAGGACACCTTCGAGAAGAAACACGGCGTGAAGCTCGGCTTCATGTCCTTCTTCGTGAAGGCGGCCGTGGAGGCGCTCAAGAAATTCCCGGTGGTCAACGCTTCGGTGGAAGGCAACGACATCGTCTACCACGAGTACTACGACATCGGCGTCGCGGTCTCGACGGAGCGAGGCCTCATGGTTCCGGTATTGCGCGACGCAGACCTGCAGAGCTACGCCGACATCGAGAAGAACATCGGCGCGTACGCAACGCGTGCGCGCGAAGGCAAGATCACCATCGAGGAGCTCACCGGCGGGACGTTCTCGATCACCAACGGCGGCACCTTCGGCTCGCTGCTGTCCACGCCCATCGTCAACATGCCGCAGAGCGCGATCCTGGGCATGCATGCCACCAAGGAGCGACCGATGGTGGTGAACGGCCAGATCGAGATCCGCCCGATGATGTACGTGGCGCTGTCCTACGATCACCGCATCATCGACGGCCGCGAGGCCGTGCAATTCCTGGTGGCGATCAAGGACGGCCTGGAAGATCCGGCGCGGCTGCTGCTGGGCGTCTGACGTAAACGATTGTAGTTAGGGGATTTCATGGCATCTGAATACGATGTGATCGTCATCGGCGGCGGTCCTGCCGGTTACCCCGCGGCCATCCGTGCGGCGCAGAACAAGCTCAAGGTGGCCTGCATCGACGAGTGGAAGAACAAGGACGGCAGCGCCGTGTTCGGCGGAACCTGCACCAATGCCGGCTGCATCCCGTCCAAGGCGCTGCTCGAGTCCACCGAGCTGTATCACAAGACCAAAGACGAGCTCGGCGTTCACGGCATCAAGGTGAGCGGCGTGACGTTTGACGTCGCGCAGATGCAGAAGCGCAAGACCGGCATCGTCAAGGCCAGCACCACGGGCATCGCCATGCTGCTCAAGAGCGCCGGCGTCACCGCATTGCAGGGCCACGGAAAACTGCTGGCGGGTCGCAAGGTCGAGTTCACCGCGCACGACGGCAAGAAGGAAACCCTGAGCGCGAAGCACATTGTGCTCGCCAGCGGTTCGGTCCCCACGGAATTGAAGAGCATGGCCTTCGATGGCAAGAGCATCGTCGACAACTGGGGCGCGCTGGATTTCGAATCCGTGCCGAAGAAGCTCGCGGTGGTTGGCGCCGGCGTCATTGGCCTCGAGCTCGGCAGCGTATGGCGCCGGCTCGGTAGTGAGGTGGTGATTCTCGAGGCGCTCGAGACCTTTCTCGCAATCGCCGACCAGGGCCTCGCCAAGGAAGCCGCTCGCCACTTCAAGAAGCAGGGCCTCGATATCAAGCTCGGCGCGAAAGTGTCGGGCGCAAAGTCGATTGCCGGCGGCGTGGAGGTCACTTATGCCGACGCGTCGGGTAGTCAGACCATCAACGTCGACAAGCTAATTGTCTGCGTGGGCCGCCGGCCGTATTCCAGGGACCTGCTCGGCGATGGCACCGGTGTGCAGGTCGACGACAAGGGCTTCATCCAGGTGGACGACCACTGCAAGACCACTGCCGAAAATGTCTGGGCCGTGGGTGACTGCGTGCGCGGACCGATGCTGGCGCACAAGGCCAAGGACGAGGGCGTCATGGTCGGCGACATGATTGCCGGCAAGTACGGCCACATGAACTACGACACCATCCCGTCGGTGATCTACACCGCGCCGGAAATTGCCTGGGTGGGCCAGACCGAAGAACAGGTCAAGGCCAGCGGCCGTCCGTACAAGGTCGGCCAATTTCCGTTCGCGGCCAGCGGTCGTGCGCGGGCCATGGAATCGACTGCCGGCTTCGTCAAACTGATTGCAGCCCAGGATGACGACGAGGTGTTGGGTGTCCACATCATCGGCCCTCTGGCCGGAGAACTCATCGCGGAAGCGGTGCTGGCGATGGAATATTCGGCCAGCAGCGAAGACCTGCAGCGCACGATCCATGCGCATCCGACCTTGTCGGAGGCGCTGCACGAAGCGGCGCTGGCCGCCGACAAACGCGCCATCGACAACGTCAACCGTTAAGCGCATGCCGAAAGTGCTGCGACACCTGTTGCTGGCGCTGTTCCTGATCGCCACGCAGCGAGTGGCGCAGTCCGGCGAGGTGATCACACCGGGAGTGCGGCACGACGAAGGTGGAGCGCAGTGGACGGATTCGCTGCGCCAGTGGGTGACCGAGGGATGCGTCGAGCGCTATCGCGCGCAAGGCCTCCCTGAGATTTGCGGCGACTATTACATTGGCGTGCAAAACCTCACTGCGGGCGTGTTGCACTGCCTGACCACGCTCGATCTCTCCGGTCCGAATGAGAAGGGGCTGACACACATCGAGCAGCACATGGTCCTCGCGGCCAACGAGAGGTCTGCCAACGCATCACGCGGTCCGCTGAGTTCGGTGCCGCTGTCCTTCGCGTCGAAGTGTCACGCCGTTCCGGCCATTGCAGCGCCGATGAAAGCCAGTTCGGATTGCCCGATCGAAGCCACGCTCGACAACCCCGATGATTTCTATCCTCCGGGACCGATCCGCCGCCAGGAAACTGGCGAGACCGTCATCGAGTTCACGGCGGATCCGGGCAGCGTGAGTGCCAGGGATATCGCGCTGGTGCAGACCAGCGGCTTCGTCGATCTCGATAGCGCTGCCATCAGGCTTGGCAGGGCGCTCAGAATTTCTTCGTCCTGCGCATCCCAGCGCATCCGCCGCTCGATCCTGTTCGACATGTCACTGGATCCGCGCGACACGCCCGAGCGCGGCGTGGGGTGCCTGGTTGTGCGTCCGCCGGCGATGGTGCTCGTGGTCCCGACGGACGCCCGCTGAGCCTCAGCCCGCGGTGCACTTCAGCGCCGCGAACACATGTTTCTCAAGCAGGCGCGCGGTTTCTTCGTGCATGCCCTTCTGGTTGTAGTGAGTGCGCGTGACCACCGCCACCAGCGACTTCACTGGCAAGATCATCACCGCGTTGCCGCCGTTGCCCGACATGTACCAGCCATTGATCGTGCCGCACGGCGAAGTGAACTGCCGCTGCCACATCAATACGCCGTACGACTGATCATCGCTGACCACGTTGCTGACGGTCTGCATGCGTTGCACCCAGGCTTCCGGCACCAGCTGCACGCCGCGCCAGTTGCCGTTTGCACCGATCAATACCCCGAGTTTGAGCAGGTCGCGGCTGCGCAGGCTCAGGCCGCCTCCCGTCATGAACTCGCCGCTGGGAGATCGCGCCCACTGCCGCTGCCGGATGCCGAGCGGGCGGAACAGTCGCTCATCGAAGTATTGATCCAGCGGCTTGCGAGTCGCGCGCTGCACGATCTGGCCTAACAACAAAGTGCCACCCGTACAGTACGAAAACGGACCACGGCCGCTGGGACTGCGCCGGTAATCCGCTTTCACCGGCAGGTCGACGACCCAGCGGCTCCAGTTCGCAAGCGGATACATGTTCTCTTCGTTGCCCACGTTGCGCTCGTCGAAGTCATTGCAGTCGAGCGCCGAGGACATGGTGGCCAGGTCCATCAGCGTGATGGCGCGCTTGAGCGGGCCGTCGTTCCTGAAGGGTGCCAGGTCGGGGAGCAGGTCGAAGGCACTCTGCTCGCTGGAGCTCAGGAACCGGTCAGAGATGGCCTGCCCGAGGATCAGCGCCGTGAGCGTCTTGGTGGCAGAACGCGTGTTGTTGAGCACATTCATGCCGCCGGCACCGAAGTAGCGTTCGAAGACCAGGCGATCATTCCTGAACACCAGCACGCTGGTGGTGTCGGGATAGCTGGCTGCGACTTCGGCGGGTGTCAGCGACTCGAGCGGTGCACGATGCAGGGAAACATCGGCCGGTGATGCCACCAGCAGGCCGTCCTCGAGATCCGCGGGTGCGCCGGCAGCGACGCCGGCGATTGCCAATAGCAGCAGGCTGAGGAGCGGTAAGTATCGGGGAGCGGACATCCTTGCCGCCGCGATCGGCTAGTTAGCCGCGTCGAAGACCAGGCGCGCCTTGGCGGTGGACTCGACTGCCACGCCGTTTTCCTTGCGCGGCTCGTAGACCCACTTGCGCACCGCGTCCTGTGCCGCGCGGTCGAACACACCCTGCGGTTCGGATTCGACCACCGAGATATCGGTGACACGGCCATTTGCGCCAATGTTGAAGCGCACCAGAACGTATCCGCTGGTTTTCGCCGGGATGTTGCCCGGAGCGACCGGCGTCACGCGTTTCACGATCTTCGCCGGCACCACGTCCACGGGCACCGGTGCGGGAGGGGGAGGTGCGGCCGCGGGCGCGATGTTCGGTGCGGGCGCCACGGCCGAACCGGCGGCATTGTTCGTCGGCTGCGAGATGGCCGTGGTCACGGCAGGGGGCGCGGCCGGCGGCGGCGCGCTGCGGCCGACCGCGGAATCGCTGGCCTCGACCGTGCGGCCAGAAAAGGAGTTGTCGCGCCGGACAGAGGTGACCGGCGGGGTATTGATGGGGGCATCGAGTCGAATCGACTGCTGCGGCGATTCACCGATGGGAGCGCCATAGACGCGCTCGGATGGCGGGCCGCCGCCGCGCTGCGGGCGGGCGGCCACACTGCGATCCGTGGCGCGTGTTGCCGACCTTTGTGGCGTCCGTTCGGGCGCAGGCTCCGCACGCGGCCTGGATGCCGCGCGCTGACTGGAGGATGGCACCACCGCCGCCTGTGAAGGTGCGGGTTCCTTCTTGACGCTATCGGGTGAGAGCTTTGCCAATTCTTCCGCGCGTTCGATCGAAGCTGCCAGGAACGCACGCCGGGGATGATCCGGAGCTTTCTCGATGAGCACGGCGAATTCGCGGCGCGCGGTCTCGAGATCGTTGGCCATGATCGCAGTCTCGATGTCCACCTCTATGAGCGCGAGACCGTCGTTGGTTTGCCGCTGCTCGTCCATTTGCCTGATCTGCTCGGCGATCGCCTGCTTGCGCGCGCTCGCCTGCGGATCGTAGAACTGCTGGATGAGCACGTAGAGGACGCCTGCGATCGCGGCGGCAATGCCGCCAGTCGCGAGCATGCGCAAGCGCTTGCGGCTCGAGGCATCGTCGGCCACTTTCTGCTGCACTCCGAAGCGGGCCTGCGCGGCGACTTCGGCGAAGTCGTCCTTGGGCGGCGGCTCGGGTGTCCAGGCCGGAAAATCTTCCGGACCCGAAGGGCTCATCGGTGGTGGCGCCTGTACAGGCGGCGCCAGCGAGCGCATCCGGCCGGTGTCGGAAGTGGTTCTGGGCGGCGCCGGCGGACGTGCTACTTGCGGTGGCTGGCGCGGCGGCGGTGGTGGCCGCAACGGCGGTTCGGGCGCCGGCTGCGTCAGGCGGGCGGCAGCTGCCCGGCCTGCACTACCGGCAATAGCGGGGACCGGCGAAGCAGGCACTGCGACCAGCGGCGCGGGCGGACGTGGCGGTATCGGTGAACGCGGCACGGAACCGGTTGACGGGATACCGCGCTCGTCGAGCACCACGCGTTCGATGGTGCCGTCGGTTTCGTCGTTCGGGCCGCTCGTGACCTGCGCGATCGCCAGCCACAATTCCTCGAGGTCGATCGGGTAGTTGATCGTGCGCTGAACCTTGAACGGCGCCAGGCGTGGGCCTAACAACTGCAGGCGTTCGGGTGCGGCGGCAAAAATACGCTTGATCGGAACGGTGGTGCGGGCCGTTCGGGCGAGCAGGTCGAGGCCGGAACCATCGACGCAGCGCTCGCAGGCGATCAGGACGTCGTAGGCGTTCTGGCGCAGCAGCAGCAGCGCGTCACCCTTGCTGGTGACGCAGTCGAGCTCGAGCACCCCGCGAATGGCACGCGTAATGGTCTCGAGAGCCTCTGAGTCATGGTCGACCAGCAGGACACGCATGAGCGTCCAGTACCCCGGAAAAAGTCAAAATATCGTTATGAGTAAACTTGATTCAACGAAATCTGGCGTCGCAGCACGTCACGTTTCGCAGGCCATTTCGGGCCTCCGGCCGGACTTAAGTTAACCCGACCGGCGCACCGAAAGCACGCTTCCGACCCTGCGGATCCGCTGCATCAGGTGCGACAGGTGCCGCGCGTCATCAATCGCCACACGCAGGTCGATGGTAGCTGTCGAACGTGTGCGATCGGTAGTGGTGTGCATCATCTCGATCGATATTTTTTCACTGGCTAACAGGTCGCCAATGTCGCGCACCAATCCCTGTCGGTCGATCGCGACAATGTTGAGGGAGACGGGCAGGCTGGCGGCGGCGTCCGCCCAGGTCGCGGCGATGAGGCGGTCGGGGCGGCCGGTGCTCATGCGCTTCAATCCGGGGCAATCGGCGCGATGGATGGTGACACCGCGCCCGACGGTAGCGTAGCCAGCGATGGGCTCGGGTTTTACGGGCGCGCAGCAGCGCGCCAGGCTGATGGGCAGATCCTCGACCCCACCCAGCAGCACCGGGGAGCGTGCGCTCTTGCGCGCCGTCCCCTTGCGGCGCTGGGGCGCGGCTGTGGACGTGGCCGCCGCGCTGGGTGTGGCGTGCGGGGCGAGCTTCGCGGCGTCCTCGTCTAACTTCCGGAACCAGGCGCGCACCTTGGAGCGGCTCCGCGGGCTGACCAGGAAACCCGAGGTCTCGGACAACCAATCCCGGCTGGGCTGCGGAAGCTTGTGCGTGAGGATCTCGACCACCTCGCCATTGGCCAGCGCCCGGGTGAGCGGAACGATACGGCCGTTGACCCGGGCTCCCCGGCAGCGATGACCGAGGTCGGTGTGCACGTGGTACGCAAAGTCGAGCGGCGTGGCGCCCGGCGGCAGGTCCACCACCTCGCCCTTGGGCGTGAGCGCGTAGACCCGGTCCTCGAACAACTCCGCGCGTACCGCGTCGAGGAAGTCGCGATCGGCCTCGCGACCGCGCTCGACATCCAGCAGCTTGCGCACCCACTCGATCTTGCGGTCGTAGGAAACATCGTGGGCGCGCGATTCCTTGTAGCGCCAGTGGGCCGCCAGGCCGAGCTCCGCCTGGTCGTGCATTTCCCGCGTGCGGATCTGCACCTCGACCGCCTTTCCCTCGGGCCCGAGCACCGCGGTATGGATGGAGCGGTAGAAGTTGTCCTTCGGGGTCGCGATGTAATCGTCGAACTCACCGGGAATGTAGGTGAACCGTCCATGCACCAGGCCCAGTGCGGCATAACAGTCGGCCACGGTGTCGGTGACGATACGCACGGCGCGCAGATCGAATACGTGTTCGAAGGTGAGCTGCTTGCGCTCCATCTTCCGGTGGATGCTGTAGATGTGCTTGGGTCGGCCGTAGATCTCGGCGGTGATACCCGCGGCGCGCAGCATCGCTTCCAGCGCGCGGCACAACTCGGTGATGTAGCGCTCCCGGTCGGCGCGTTTTTCCGCGAGCGCCGAGGCGATACGGCGGTATTCGTCAGGGTGCAGGAAACGGAACGCCAGGTCTTCGAGCTCCCACTTGAGTTGCCACAACCCAAGGCGGTTGGCGAGCGGCGCGAACACCTCGCGCGTTTCCAGCGCCAGCCGTTCGCGCGTGGCGGCGTGACCATCCTTGGAGGCATTGAGCACCACCAGCTGGCGCGCGAGTCGGGCGAGTACCAGCCGAGGATCGCTGACCACCGACAGCAGCATCTTGCGCAGGGCTTCGGCCTGCGCGGGTTCCAGGTGGTGTGTGGTCGCCGCCACTGGCGTCAGGCGGATGTCGCCGAAATGCTGGAGCTCGCGCGCCAGCGCGCTCACCGCTGCGCCGAAGTGCAGCTCGATCTCGCGCGCCTCCTCGGCCTGGGAAGAGAAGGCGGCCTGGGCCATCAGCGCCGTCGCGAGCACCGCATCCTCGGTCAGCGATGCGACGATGACTGCCGCTTCGCTGGCTCCTTCCATGTCCGCCGCGGGCACGCCCCAGCCCGCCAGCGTGGCCGCGTGCGCGTCGATCAAAGCCTTGAGTTCGGGCGAACAGGAATGGAGGTTGTGCACGTAAGACAGCGGGCGCGCTTCTGATGTGAGGCGCCATGCATTTGCGGCTATGATACGCGCAGTTTTTTCCAACGGGCGCAGGCATTTAAGGCAGCAATGGCGCGATACCCGATGCGATCAGCCTGGCGCGCTTTCCGGCCCGCCACGGGCGCGGCTCCCCCCACAATTCTCGCGCGCATGTCTACGGGCGGTTCGGCGCGCATCCTCGGTCTCGATCCGGGAAGCCTGCGCACGGGCTTCGGCATCATCGACTGCGAAGCCGGCACTCTGCGCATTGTCGCGCAGGGCTGCATCGCCACCTCGGGCGGACCACTGGCCGACCGGTTGCGCCTGATCCATGCGCGTGTCGCGGAGTTGATCGCGCAGCATTCACCACAGGAAATTGCCGTCGAACGCGTATTCATGTCCAAGAACCCCGACAGCGCGCTCAAGCTGGGCCAGGCCCGTGGTGCGGCACTCGCGGCCGTGCCGCAGGCGCTCGGCGTGCACGAGTACGCACCCCGCGCGATCAAGCTCGCAGTCGTGGGCGTGGGTGGTGCGGAGAAAAACCAGGTCGCCCACATGGTGAAACAACTGCTGCAGATCGACATGCGGCTGGCGGCCGATGCAGCCGATGCACTCGCGGTGGCCATCTGCCATGCGCATTCTTTTCGCCGCATAGAGCGGCTGGTCGAAATTGCGTGATCGGATTCGTACGCGGCAAGCTCGTCGTAAAGACACCACCCCATCTCACCGTTGATGTGGGTGGCGTGGGCTATGACATCGAAGCGCCGATGTCGACCTTCTACACGTTGCCTGCCGTCGGCAA
>Ga0190271_10002767_pt1 | contig 10801 bp, 6 predicted proteins | sample Popmic356T_FD_133747 | JGI IMG/M metagenome (GOLD analysis project Ga0190271, IMG submission 133747) | Populus adjacent soil microbial communities from riparian zone of Weber River, Utah, USA - 356 T | ecosystem: Environmental > Terrestrial > Soil > Riparian zone | place: USA: Utah | collected...
CACGGCGGTCCACGCGCCACTGCCGACTGCGACATCGCCTGCGGCGGTCGCCTCGTCGGCGGGCTCGAACAGCGGTGCGTCGACCACCCAGACGAAGCTCCATCCCGACTCGTCGAGCATGCCGACGCGGCGGCCGATCTCGAGCCGGGCCGCTCCGAGGAGCGCCCGCGACGACTTCACTGCCCCGGCTCCGAAGAAGATGCAGTCACCCGGCTTCGCGCCGACGTGACCGGCGATGCCTTCACGTTCGCGGTCGGAGAGGTTCTTGGCGACGGGACCTCCGAGCTCGCCGTCCTCGCCGACCAGGACGTAGGCGAGCCCCCGGGCGCCGCGCTGCTTGGCCCACTCCTGCCAGGCGTCGAGCTGCTTGCGCGGCTGGCTCGCCCCGCCCGGCATCACGACAGCACCGACGTACGGCGCCTGGAAGACCCGGAAGGGGGTGTCGGCGAAGAACTCGGTGCACTCCACGAGCTCGATCGAGCACCGGAGGTCCGGCTTGTCGGAGCCGAAGCGACGCATCGCCTCGGCGTACGTCATGCGCGGCACCGGGGTCGCGACGTCCACCCCGACGAGCGCCCAGACCGCGCGCAGGATCTCCTCGGAGAGCTCGATGATGTCTTCCTGCTCGGCGAAGGACATCTCGATGTCGAGCTGGGTGAACTCCGGCTGCCGGTCAGCGCGGAAGTCCTCGTCGCGGTAGCAGCGCGCGATCTGGTAGTAGCGCTCCATGCCGCCGACCATGAGCAGCTGCTTGAAGAGCTGCGGGCTCTGCGGCAGGGCGTACCAGGAGCCGGGCCGCAGTCGGGCCGGAACCAGGAAGTCCCGTGCGCCCTCGGGTGTCGACCTGGTCAGGGTGGGTGTCTCCACCTCGACGAACCCGCGCTCGTGCAGGACCTCGCGCGCGGCGTGGTTGACCTCGGAGCGCAGCCGGATCGCTGCTGCCGGGCCGGATCGGCGCAGGTCCAGGTAGCGGTGCGCGAGCCGCACCTCCTCACCGACCTCGACGTGTTCGTCGATCGGGAACGGAAGCGGCGCAGCGGGGCTGAGCACCTCGACGGCGGCGGCGATGACCTCGACGTCGCCCGTCGGCAGCGCCGGATTCTGGTTGCCCTCGGGTCGGGCGGAGACCTCGCCGGTCACCGCGATGCAGTACTCCGAGCGGAGCTGGTGGGCGACCGCCTCGTCACGAACCACCACCTGGACGACGCCGCTCGCCTCGCGCAGGTCGAGGAACGCGACGCCTCCGTGGTCGCGACGCCGGGCCACCCAGCCGGCGAGGGTCACGGTCTGGCCGACCTGCTCGGCGCGGAGCGCGCCGGCGTTATGCGTGCGGATCAAGGGAAGTCACTCTTCCTGGTCTGGAGCGTCGGTCGGGTCCGCGGTGCTCGACGTGGCGTCGAAGCCGGACACGACCCGGGGTCGGAGGTCGGCGGCCGGGGGCCGCCACCCATCCGGATCCGCCTCGACCTGCTCCCCGGACCGGATGTCCTTCACCTCGTGTCGACTGTCCTCGGTGGCCGGGAACCAGACGTACGGGATCCCTCGCCGCTCGGCGTACCTGATCTGCTTGCCGTACTTCTGGGCGGCGGCAGCGACCTCTGTCGGGATCCCGCGCGCCCGGAGCCGCTGTGCGACCGCGTCGCTGTCGGCACGGGACTCCTCGGCCGGCAGCGCGACGAGCACCGCACTGGGGACCACGCGGTCGGCGCCGAGCTCTCCGCGAGCCAGCAGGGGGACGAGGGTCCGGGAGACGCCGAACGAGATCCCGACACCCGGGTACGTCGTCTTGCCGTCGCTGGCCAGGGCATCGTACCGGCCGCCGCCTCCGACCGACTTCAGGTGCTCGTAGCCGTCCATGTAGATCTCGAAGACGGTGCCGGTGTAGTAGTCGAGCCCACGGGCGAGGCTCAAGCTCGCGGTCACGGTGAACCTGTCCCCTACGCCGGCCGCACAGCCCTCGACCACAGCGGCCAGCTCGGCCAGGCCGGTCTCGAGGAGCTCGTGCTCCACACCGAGCGCGCGGACGCGCTCCACGAACGACGTGTCGTCCGCCGAGATCTCGGCGAGGGCCAGGCACTGCTTGGTCTGGACATCGCTGAGACCTGCGTCGGCCTGGAGCTGGGCGGCCACCTCCGCGGCGGGCAGCTTGTCGAGCTTGTCGATGATGGTGATGACGGCGGCCGGGTCCGGCGCGCCGATGCCGCGGTAGAACCCCTCGATGAGCTTGCGGTTGTTGACGCGCAGGGTCAGCGCCGGCAGCGGCAGGGCCGACAGCGCCTCCGCCATCACCCGCGCGACCTCCACGTCGGCGTGGAAGGGCAGCTCGTCCCTCGCCACCACGTCGATGTCGGCCTGGTTGAACTCGCGGTACCGGCCCTCCTGCGGCCGCTCGCCGCGCCAGGCCTTCTGGATCTGGTAGCGGCGGAAGGGGAACTCGAGCTTCCCGGCGTGCTCGAGCACGTATCGCGCGAACGGCACGGTCAGGTCGAAGTGCAGCCCGAGCCCGGCGTCCTCCGCAGCACCCTCAGCCTGCAGGCGTCTCAGGACGTAGACCTCCTTGGAGGTCTCACCCTTGCTCAGCAGCTGTTCCACGGGTTCGACGGCCCGGGTCTCGATGTTGGCGAACCCGTGCAGCTCGAAGACGCGGGCCAATGTGGCCACGACGTGCTGCTCGACGTACCGCTCCTGCGGCAGCAGCTCGGGGAACCCGCTCAGCGGGGTGGGTCTCGCCATGGTCGACTCAGAGTCCTCGGGTCGGAGCCTGGGTGGTCTCGCCGCGGCGGATCAGGTCCAGGAGGAACGGGTTGGAGGCGCGCTCGCGGCCGATGCTGGTCTGCTCGCCGTGGCCGGGCAGCACGACGATGTCGTCGGCGAGCGGCAGCACCTTGTCGGCCAGGCTGCGCAGCATCTGGGCGTGGTCCCCGCCCGGAAGGTCGGTGCGGCCGATCGATCCGGCGAACAACAGGTCCCCGGAGAACATGACCTCGCTGACCTCGCTGGCCTCGACGTCCTCGTACGGCGTGCGGAACGTGATCGAGCCGGGGGTGTGCCCGGGGGTGTGGTCGACGAGGAACCTCAGGCCGGCGAGCTCCAGCGAGGCACCGTCCCCGACCTCGGCGACGTCGTCGGGCTCGGCGAACTCGTACTTCCCGCCCAGGAGCATGCCGGCGGTCTCCCGGGACATGCCGGCCATCGGGTCGGAGAGCAGGTGCCGGTCGTCGGGGTGGACGTAGGCGGTCGCGTCGTACGTGCCCGTCACCGGCGCCACGCACCACATGTGGTCGATGTGTCCGTGCGACACCAGGACCGCCACGGGCTTGAGCCGGTGCTCGCGCACCACCTGGGCGACGCCCTCGGCCGCGTCCTTGCCAGGGTCGACCACCACGCACTCGGCGCCCGGCCCGGTCGCGACGACGTAGCAGTTGGTCCCCCACGGTCCCGCGGGGAATCCTGCGATGAACACGGCGGCTCCTGACGACGGCCGGCGGCGACGTCGCGACGCGCCACCCTGACCGGGGCAGCCTACCGAGCCGGTACGGACCCACCGAAACGAGTTCTCGGTCGCCCCGGTCACCTCGTCAGAGCCCGGGGCGGGCGCCGGCGGATTGACTACGATGGCTGTTCACGCTGCCGCGCGCCTGTGCGGCGGGCACGCACGACCCCAAGCGGCCGGCTCCGCGCCGGTACGCCGACCCGAGGTGACCATCCGTGAACAGCTCCCCGCACGACCCCGGCTCTGACGCCGCCGCTGCTCCCGAGGCCACCGCACCCGAGACCGAGTCCCCCGCCCCGCCTGCCCCCGAGGCCACCGCACCCGAAGCACCTGTTCCCGAGACCACCGCACCCGCGACCCCTCCGCCCCCGCGTCCTGTTCCCCGTCCGGCGCCGCCACGGGGCCCCCGGCCGGGACCGCCCCGCCCGGGGCCACGCTCCGCGACGCAGGGACCGTCGGCGACCGGCGGCGCCTTGGCTGACAGCGCCGTGCCGCAGACCGGCTCCGGCGGTGCCAGCCCGTCGGCGTCCTGGGGACGCGTCGACGAGACGGGCACGGTGTACGTGCGCACCGCCGACGGCGAGCGTCAGGTCGGCCAGTGGCCGGACGGCGACCCCGGCGAGGTGCTGCAGCACTTCGCCCGGAAGTACGACGCCCTCGTGCTCGAGGTGGAGCTGCTCGAGCAGCGCGTCAAAGGGGGAACCGTGTCGCCCGACGACGCGACCCACGCCCTCAAGCAGATCCGGGCGGCGGTCTCGGAGGCCCACGCCGTCGGGGACCTCGACGCCTTGGAGGCTCGTCTCGCGGACCTCGGTTCGCTCATCGACGAGGAGCGGCAGCGCCGCCGGGCCGAGCGGGCGCGCCGGGTCGAGGAGGCCCACGTCCGCAAGGACGCCATCGCCGAGGAGGCGGAGCGGCTCTCGACGAGCAACGACTGGCGTGCGGGAGCCGACCGGATGCGGGCGTTGCTCGAGGAGTGGAAGGCCCTGCCCCGGTTGGAGAAGTCGGCCGACGACACCTTGTGGCGCAGGTTCTCGTCGGCCCGCACGGCGTACACGCGGCGACGCAAGGCGCACTTCTCGGAGATGAACGAGAAGCGCGAGGGCGCCCGGGTGGTGAAGGAGAAGCTCGTCAAGGAGGCTGACGAGCTGTCCTCGTCCACCGAGTGGGGGCCGACGTCAGGGGCCTACCGCGACCTGATGCGGCGCTGGAAGGAGGCCGGGCCGGCTCCGAAGGGTGTCGACGACCAGCTGTGGAAGCGGTTCCGGGCCGCGCAGGATGTCTTCTTCGGCGCCCGGGACGCGGCCACGGCGGCGACGGACGCGGAGTACGCCGCCAACGCCACCAAGAAGGAGGCGTTGCTGGTCGAGGCCGAGGCGCTCCTCCCGGTCACGGACCTGGCCGCCGCGAAGGCGTCGTTCCGTCAGATCGCCGAGCGCTGGGACGCGGCTGGGAAGGTCCCCCGTGAGCGCATCAAGGAGCTCGAGGGCCGGATGCGCAAGGTGGAGCACGCCATCCGTGGTGTCGAGGACGACGCGTGGCGCCGGTCCAACCCCGAGGCGCGCGCCCGCGCCGCCGACACCGTGGCCCAGCTCGAGACCTCGATCGCCGACCTCGAGAAGAAGCTGGACGCGGCGACCGCCTCCGGCAACGACAAGAAGGCGTCCGAGCACACCGCCGCGATCGAGGCACGTCGCTCGTGGCTCGACCAGGCCCGCAAGGCTCTCGAGGAGTTCTCCGCCTGACCACCACCCGCCGACCCGGCGGCTGCTCGTCCGCCTCTCCCGACCGGTGGGTCAGCTGGTGACCCGGTAGACGTCGAAGACGCCCTCGACCTGGCGGACGGCGCGCAGGACGTGGCCGAGGTGCTTGGGGTCGCCCATCTCGAAGGTGAACCGGCTCCGGGCCACGCGGTCGCGGCCGATGTTCAGCGATGCGGCCAGGATGTTCACGTGGGTGTCGGAAAGCGCCTTGGTGATGTCGGACAGCAGACGGGCGCGGTCGAGGGCCTCGACCTGGATGTTCACGAGGAACATCGAGCGCTCGGTCGGCGCCCACTCGACCTCGACGAGCCGCTCGGGCTGCGCCCTCAGTGACTCCGCGTTGGTGCAGTCGGCGCGGTGGACGGAGACCCCGGAGCCGCGGGTCACGAAGCCGAGGATCTCGTCTCCCGGCACCGGCGTGCAGCACTTGGCGAGCTTGACCCAGACATCGCCGCTGCCCTTGACGATCACGCCGGCGTCGCCTGCGGCCGGGACGGTGCGAGAACGACGACCGGTGATCTGCACGCCCTCGGCCAGGTCCTCGGCGGCGCCCTCCTCGCCGCCGAACAGGTCCATCACCCGGCGTACGACGGTCTGGGCACCCAGGTTGCTCTCGCCGACGGCTGCGTAGAGCGCCGAGACGTCCGCGAGCCGCAGCTCGGTCGCGACGGTCGTCAGTGTCTCGTGGGTGAGGACGCGCTTGAGGGGGACGCCCTCCTTGCGCATCAGCCGCGCGATCTGCTCCTTGCCGCGCTCCACGGCCTCCTCGCGGCGCTCCTTGGTGAACCACTGCCGGATCTTCGTCCGTGCCCGCGGGGACTTGACGAACGTGAGCCAGTCGCGGCTCGGGCCCGCGGTCTGCGCCTTCGACGTGAACACCTCGACGAGATCGCCGTTGTCGAGCGCGGACTCCAGGGGCACGAGGCGACCGTTCACCCGCGCCCCGATCGTGCGGTGCCCGACCTCGGTGTGGATCGCGTAGGCGAAATCGACAGGGGTGGCGCCGAGGGGCAGCGCGATGACGTCACCCGCCGGCGTGAAGACGTAGACCTCCGCAGCGTTGATCTCGAACCGCAGCGCCTCGAGGAACTCGCCGGGATCCTCGGTCTCCTGCTGCCAGTCCAGCAGCTGCCGGACCCACGCCATGTCGTTGCTGGCGTCGGGAGTGGCCCGCGAACCGACGAGGGTGCGATCCGTGTCGGCGCCGATCCGCACGTCCTCCTTGTACTTCCAGTGCGCGGCGATGCCGTACTCGGCGCGACGGTGCATCGCGTAGGTGCGGATCTGGAGCTCCACGGGCTTGCCCTCGACCCCGATCACCGTGGTGTGCAACGACTGGTACATGTTGAACTTCGGCATCGCGACGAAGTCCTTGAACCGCCCCGGGACCGGGTTCCAGCGCGAGTGGATCACCCCGAGCGCGGCGTAGCAGTCACGGTCGTCCTCGACGAGGATCCGGATGCCCATGAGGTCGTAGATGTCGGAGAACTCGCGGCCCCGCACGATCATCTTCTGGTAGATCGAGTAGTAGTGCTTCGGCCGACCGGTCACGGTCGCCTTGATCCGCGACGATGCCAGGTCGTGCTCCACCTGCGTGATCACCTTGGCCAGGTAGCTGTCCCGCGACGGCGCCCGGTCCGCCACGAGCCGCACGATCTCGTCGTACATCTTCGGATGCAGCGTGCCGAAGGCGAGGTCCTCGAGCTCCCACTTGATGGTGTTCATCCCCAGCCGGTGCGCGAGCGGGGCATAGATCTCGAGCGACTCGGTCGCCTGCCGCTCCTGCGTGGACTGCTTCACGTAGCGCACGGTGCGCATGTTGTGCAGCCGGTCCGCGAGCTTGATGACGAGCACCCGGATGTCGCGGCTCATCGCCACGATCATCTTGCGGATCGTCTCGGCCTGCGCGCTCTCGCCGTACTGGACCTTGTCGAGCTTGGTCACCCCGTCGACGAGCTGCGCCACCTCGTCGCCGAAGTCGCGTGCCACCTCCTCCAGCGTGTACGGCGTGTCCTCGACCGTGTCGTGCAGGAGCGACGCGACCAGCGTGGGCTCGGTCATGCCCAGCTCGGCAAGGATCGTGGTGACCGCCAGCGGATGGGTGATGTAGGGCTCGCCGCTCTTGCGCTTCTGGCCGGTGTGCATCCGCTCGGCCGTGATGTACGCCCGCTCGAGGAGCGCGAGGTCGGCCTTCGGGTGGTTGGCCTTGACGGCGCGGTACAGCGGCTCGAGGACCGGATTGCCACCCGAGGTGGTCTTGGTGCCGATGCGGGCGAGGCGCGCACGCATCCGTCCCGCCGTCGACGGTCCGCCGGCGGGCTCATCGGGGGGCTGGGCGTCCGCGCTCGGGGCGTCGGCGCTCGGGGCGTCCGCGCTCGGGGCGTCCGCGTCGGGCGATGCCGCGGGGTCGGCGGGCGTCGTGGGCTCGTCGACCAGGTCGACCTGGTCCACCGTGGCCTCGGAGGCCGGACGCGAGCGCCGCGGCGCAGGGGTCTTCTCCCCTGTGACGGCGTCGATCACCCGCTCCTCGGCCACACCTCGGCTCCCTTCACCCTGTCCGTCCAGTCTAGGCGCGGCGCGTCAGGCGGGTGGTCAGACCGTGTGCAGCACCACCAGCGGCGTCTCGCCGAGCGCCGCACGACCCGACAGGAACGACAGTTCCATGAGGACCGCGACGCCGGACACGACGCCGCCGCAGGCCTCGACCAGCGACCTCGTCGCGGCGACGGTCCCTCCGGTGGCGAGGACGTCGTCCACGACGAGCACCCGTTCGCCGGCCCGGATCCCGTCGGTATGCACCTCCAGGGTGGCCTCGCCGTACTCCAACGCGTACGACACCGCGTGGGTCTCGCCGGGCAGCTTGCCGGCCTTGCGCACCGGGACGAACCCGGCGCCGAGCTCGAGAGCCACCGGGGCGCCCAGGATGAAGCCCCGCGCCTCGATGCCGACCACCTTGTCGACCACCTGGCCGTCGGATCGGCCCGCCTCGGCCAACGCGTGGACAACAGCGGTGAAGCCGGCATGGTCGGCCAGCAGCGGGGAGATGTCCTTGAACACGATGCCGGGCTTCGGGAAGTCCGGGACGTCGCGGATCAGCTGCCCGATACGAGAGTCGACATCGGGGTCGACCACGATGTTCCTCCAATGCTCGGGAGAGGCCAGGTGCTACTTCTTGCCGCGCTGCGACCGCGACCGCCTCGAGGGCTGGGGTCGGCCCGCCGACGTCGACTCCGACACCGGACGCGACGACGGTGCGCGCTCCCCCGCGGTGAAGCGACCGGGCGGCCCGGGCGACACCGGGCGGCTGCCGGCCGGTCGGGCAGCGTCGTCGCCGCCGTCCGGCTGCTCCTCGATGCCCGGGTCGTCCTGCACCTCCATGTCCTCGGTGAACACCGGCACGCTCGCGAAGGGATCCACGTCGCGGCGGGAGCGGTGCTTGCGCGCCCGGTTGTCGCCTGCCCGGACACCGGGCTCCAGCTCCTTCAGCTGCACGAGCAGGGGCGTCGCGATGAAGACCGACGAGTACAGGCCGGCGGCCATGCCGACGAACAGCACGAGCGCGAGGTCTTTCAACGAGCCGGAGCCGAGGTACACCGCGCCGACGTACAGGAGAGCCCCCACCGGGAGCAGGGCGACCACCGAGGTGTTGATCGACCTGACCAGGGTCTGGTTGACCGCAAGGTTGGCGGCCTCGCCGTACGTCTGGTGCGTGCGTGCGACGTTTTTCGTGTTCTCGCGCACCTTGTCGAAGACCACGACCGTGTCGTAGAGCGAGAAGCCGAGGATGGTCAGGAAGCCGGTCACCGTCGCCGGCGTGACCTCGAAGCCGGACAAGGCGTAGACGCCGACAGTGATCACCATGTCGTGGGCGAGGGCGGCCATGGCTGCCACGGACATCTTCCACTCGCGGAAGTACGCCCAGATCATGAGGACCACGAGCACGACGAAGACGAGGAGCCCGATCAGCGCACGTTGCGCGACCTGCTGGCCCCAGGAGGGGCCGATCTGGTCGGAGCTGAGGTCCTGCACACCGTCGACGGCCCGGATGACTTCCGTGACCTCGCCGGCCTCGGCCAGGTCGAGGGCCTCGGTCTGGACGCGGATGAGGTCTTCGCCCGAGGTGTTGACGATCGGGGAGGACGCTGCGTCGAGGCCGGTGCCGACGACCGCGTCGGTGATCTCCTGGACCGCGGCCTGGTCGGCGGAGCCGGGTTCCATGGCCACGCGGTACTCGACGCCACCCTCGAACTCGATCCCCATGTTGAGGCCCTTGACGGTCAGCCCCAACGTGGCGACGAGGACGATGACCGCGGAGATCGCGTACCAGGTCCACTTGCGTCCGACGAAGTCGATCGACACGTGGCCCGTGTAGAGCGCCTGTCCCCAGCGCGCCATCCGGCTCATCGGGCCATCCCCCCTGCCGGGCGGGCAAGCCCTGGTCGTACGGCGGTGGGGTCGAGGCCGAGCTGGCGGGAGGAGACACCGGACAACCGGTGTCCTGAGGCGTAGAACCGGAACCGAGCGAGCCAGGTCACCATCGGCTTGGTGAACCAGAAGAACACCATGATGTCGATGACCGTGCTCACCCCGAGCGCGAACGCGAAGCCCTTCACCACGCCGATGGCGAAGATGAACAGGACCACCGCGGCGAGCAGTGACACGGCGTCCGCGGCGAGACAGGTGTTCCTGGCCCGTTTCCAGCCCGCCTCGACCGCGACGCGCAGCGACTTGCCGTCGCGCATCTCGTCGCGGATGCGTTCGAAGTAGACGATGAACGAGTCGGCGGTGATGCCCACGCCCACGATGAGTCCGGCGATGCCCGGCAACGTCAAGGTGAAACCTGCCGTCTCGCTGAGGAAAAGGACGGCCCCGTACGTGACCACGCCGGCCACCCCGAGGGAGGCGACCACGACGATGCCGAGGCCGCGGTAGTACAGCATGCAGTAGATCAGCACCAGGGCGAGCCCGATGGCTCCGGCAAGAATGCCGGCGGAGAGCTGGTCGGCGGCCAGCGTGGGCCCTTCCTCCGTCACGACGGGAGCCTCGAACTTCAGCGGCAGCGCGCCGTACTTGAGGCTGTTCGACAACGACTGCGCGGACTCGGCGGTGAAGTTGCCGCTGATCTCCGCGTTGCCGTCGGTGATCGGCTGGTTGACGACCGGCGCCGACAGCACCGTGCCGTCGAGCACGATCGCGAACTGCTCCTGGGTGCCGACAATGGCGCGGGTGACATCGGCGAACACCTTGCCCGCCTCGCCGTTGAAGTCCAGGTTGACGACGTACTGCACGTCGTTCTGCGGGATCCCGTAACCGGCGTCGTCGAGCTGGGTGCCCTGGATGATCGCCGGGGACAGCAGGTACTTCATGCCTTCGTCGTCGCACGCCAGCAGGGGCTTGGCCGGGTCGTCGACCTGCTCGCCCGAGTCGGCGCACGTGAACTGCGCGAACTGGGTCAGCCACTCGGGGCCGGGGTTCCGGGTCCAGGCGAGCATCTCCTCGACGGAGGACTTGTCCGTGGGTACCGGTGCGGTTCCGGGCTGCTGCC
>Ga0190271_10002768_pt1 | contig 10800 bp, 9 predicted proteins | sample Popmic356T_FD_133747 | JGI IMG/M metagenome (GOLD analysis project Ga0190271, IMG submission 133747) | Populus adjacent soil microbial communities from riparian zone of Weber River, Utah, USA - 356 T | ecosystem: Environmental > Terrestrial > Soil > Riparian zone | place: USA: Utah | collected...
CTCGTCATCAACCCGAACACGACGCCATCGGTCACCGAAGGCGTGGTCGCCGCCTGCCGCCGGGCCCACCCCGGGTTGTCCTGGCAGGGCGTGGCGGCGCGTTTCGGTGCGCCCTACATCGCCGACGAGATCGCGTATGCGGTGGCGGCGCATGCCGTGCTCGACGCCTACGATGCCTTCTTCGACGGCCACGACGCAGTGCTGATCGCCTGCTTCGGTGACCCCGGCCTGCTGGCGCTGCGCGAGCTGGCTGGCGTCCCGGTGGTCGGCCTGGCCCAGGCCAGCCTGCAGGCAGCGGGACGGCGCGGGCGCTTCGCGATCGTCACGGGAGGCCATGCCTGGGGCCCGATGCTGGCGCGTTTTGCGCGCACGCATGGGCTCGACGGGTCGCTGTCGGGCATCCACACCGTCGACCTAAACGGCGCACAGATCGCCGCCGACCCCGCGGCGGCGATCGACAGCCTGGCAGTGGCGGCGCAGCGTGGCATCACCGAAGGCGCCGAGGGCGTGTTGCTCGGCGGCGCGGCGCTGGCGGGTCTTGCGGCGACGCTGCAGTCAAGGGTCCAGGCGCCGGTGTTCGACAACGTATTGCTGGCGGCGCAGGCCTGCGTCGACGCGGTGCCGCTGCGTCGGCCAGCGAGGCCGCGGCCCGACTGGTTTGGTGCCGCTCGGCAGGCGACCTGATCGAGCCCGATGCCTGATCTCGATGCCACCGATCTGCGCCTGCTGCGGGCGGCGATCAAGCTCTCGGCCCGCGCCCGCGCTGCCGGCAACCAGCCGTACGGTGCCTTGCTCGCCGATGCTGGGGGCCGGGTGCTGCTTGAAGCGGTCAACACGCAGGTGACCGAACGCGACTGCACGGCGCATGCCGAGATGAATCTGGTGCGCGCGGCCACGCGGCGATTCGACCCGTCGCAACTGGCCGCGTGCACCGTCGTCGCCAGCGGTGAGCCCTGCCCGATGTGCGCCGGCGCCATCTACTGGGCCGGCGCCGGCCGCATCGTGTTCGGTCTGTCGATCGAGTCGATGACGGCGCTCGGCGGACCGCAGGCCGACGAGATGGCGCTGCCTTGCGCCGCGGTGCTGGCCAGCGGCACGCGGCCGGTCGTGGTGCAGGGGCCGGCGCTGGAAGACGAAGCCCGGCAGGTCTTCGACATCCCGACCTCGAAGCCATGAAGCCGATCGAACTCGTCATCCGCAACGCCCGTGTCGCCACTGCCGCCGATGTCTTCGACTGCGACATCGGCGTTGCCGACGGGCGCATCGTCGCACTGGCCCAGGGCCTGCCGGGCGCGGCGCGCGAAATCGATGCGGCGGGCCGTGTCGTCACACCCGGCGGCATCGACGCCCATTGCCACCTCGACCAGCCGATGCCGCCCCCGGCGCGGATGGCCGATGACTTCGATAGCGGCACCCGCTCGGCAGCCTGCGGCGGCACGACGACGGTGATCCCGTTCGCGGCCCAGGCCAAGGGGCAGTCGCTGCGCGTCGCCGTCGACGACTACCACGGGCGCGCCGAAGGCAAGGCCCACGTCGACTACGCCTTCCACCTGATCGTCAGCGATCCGACGCCGTCGGTGCTGGCCGAGGAGTTGCCGGCCTTGATCGCCGAGGGCTACACCTCGTTCAAGATCTACATGACCTACGACGACCTGAAGCTCGACGACGGCCAGATCCTCGACGTGCTGGCGGTCGCCCGGGCGCAAGGGGCGATGGCGATGGTCCACGCCGAAAACGCCGATTGCATCGAATGGCTGACCCGGCGGCTCGAGGCCGCCGGCCGCACGGCGCCGCGCTTTCATGCCCAGAGCCGGCCGATGCTCGTCGAACGCGAGGCCACGCACCGGGCGATCGCGCTCGCCGAACTGGTCGACGTGCCGATCCTCGTCGTGCATGTGTCGGGGCGCGAGGCGGTCGAGCAGATCCGCTGGGCGCGTGCGCAGGGCTTGTCGGTGTTTGCCGAGACCTGCCCGCAGTACCTGTTCCTGACCGCTGCCGACTTGGGGCTCGACGACAGCTACGGCGGCGCACGTTGCGTCTGCAGCCCGCCGCCACGCGACAAGGGCAACCAGGAAGTGATCTGGAACGCGCTGGCCGACGGCCTGTTCACGGTCTTTTCGTCCGACCACGCGCCGTTCAGGTACGACGCGCCCGAGGGCAAGAAGCCGGGCGGCCGGGAAGTCGCCTTCCGCCACATCCCGAACGGCATCCCGGGCCTGGAGACGCGCCTGCCATTGCTGTACTCGGAAGGTGTGCTCGGTGGCCGTCTGACGCTGGAAAAGTTCGTCGAACTCACCTCCACCAACCCGGCCAAGGCTTACGGACTGCACCCGCGCAAGGGCACGATCGCGATCGGCAGCGATGCCGACCTGGTCGTCTGGGGCGAGGGCGAGCGGGTGCTGCGCAACGCCGATCTGCACCATGCCGTCGACTACACCCCTTACGAAGGCATGACCCTGCAGGCCTGGCCGGCGCTGACCCTGGCCGGCGGCGAGGTCGTGTGGGACGGCAAGGACTTCCACCCGCGTGTCGGCCGCGGCCGCTGGCTCCGCTGCGGGCCGCCCACACTGCGGCCCGCATGTCCGCATGCGGCCTGACGACGAGGAGATACAGGCGATGCGACTGCTGCTGATCAACCCGAACATCTCCGACAGCGTCTCGGACCTGATCGCCGCCGAAGCACGGCGCACGGCGTCGCCCGGCACCGAGGTCGAAGTCCTGACGGCGCCCTTTGGCGTGGCCTACATCGAGACCCGGTTCGAAGCCCTCATTGGCGCCTATGCGGCAGCGCAACTCGCGGCCGAGCACCATGCACGTTTCGATGCCGTGATCGTCGCCGCTTTCGGCGACCCCGGCCTGGGCGGGCTGCGCGAGGCGCTGCCTTGTCCGGTGACAGGCCTGACCGAGGCCGCACTGGCCAGCGCCTGCCTGCTCGGTGGGCGTTTCTCGATCGTCGCGATCTCGCAGCGCATCCGCGCCTGGTACCGCGAGACCGTGCACGCCTACGGTCTGGACGGCCGCCTGGCGAGCATTCGCGCGCTCGACGAGCCGCTGGCCGACATCGGCAACGTGCAGGGCAACCAGGGCGAGCGCCTGCTGCGCCTGGCCAGCCATTGTGTCGAGCACGATGGCGCCGACGTGATCGTGCTCGCCGGTGCGCCACTGGCGGGCCTGGCGCGCACGCTGGCCGGGCGTTTGCCGGTGCCTGCGGTCGATGGCGTGTCGAGCGCGGTGCGTCACGCCGAGTCGATGGTGGCGCTGCGCCCGGCACGCGCGCGCCAAGGCAGCTTCGGCCCGTTGCCGGTCAAGCCGAACCGCGGCCTGCCGGATCCGATCGTGCGTCTGCTTGGCGCGGACTGAGGATGGCGCGATGACGTGCCGTGCGGGGCCGTCCAGCCCATGAACACCCGCCGTGGCGGCGAATTCAAGGGTGCTACGTTTGGTGGCGCTTCAGGGATTCGAACCCCGGACCTGCGGATTATGATTCCGTCGCTCTAACCGACTGAGCTAAAGCGCCTAGAGCCCGCAATTATAACGAGCGGGTCAGCGGCTGCGGCGCCCGGTTCAACCCCCGACCGCATGTTCAGTTTCTTCAAGAAAAAGCCGCCCGCCGACGCGCCGTCCCTGCCCGCGCCGCCACCTGCACCCACGCGAGCGCCGGAGCCTTCACCGGCCCCACTGCCGTCGCAGACCCCGGCCGCGCGCGCCGGTTGGCTCGACCGCCTGCGCGGGGGCTTGCGCAAGACCGGCACCAGCATCGCCCAGGTCTTCACCGGGGCCCAGATCGACGATGCGCTGTATGAAGATCTCGAGTCGGCGCTGCTGATGGCCGACACCGGCCTGCCCGCGACCGAACACCTGCTGGCCGACCTGAAGCGGCGCGTCAAGGACCGCAAGGCGACCGAACCGCTGGCGGTGAAGGCGCTGCTGGTGGACGCCGTGACCGACCTGCTGGCGCCGCTGCAGCGGCCGCTCGAAGTCGGCGCAGCCAGGCCGACGGTGATCATGGTCGTGGGTGTCAACGGCGCGGGCAAGACCACCAGCATCGGCAAGCTCACGTACCACCTTGCCGGCGCAGGCCAGACGGTGCTGCTCGCGGCGGCCGACACCTTTCGTGCTGCGGCGCGCGAGCAACTCGCGGCCTGGGGCGAGCGCAACGATGCCGAACGGGGCGGGATCGTGAGCCGCGTCGACATCATCAGCCAGGAGGGCGGCGACCCGGCGGCGGTGAGTTTCGACGCCGTGGCGGCCGGCCGCGCGCGCGGCAGCGACGTCGTCATCGCCGACACCGCGGGCCGCCTGCCGACACAGGTGCACCTGATGGAAGAGCTGAAGAAGATCCGCCGCACGATCGCCAAGGCGCAGGAGGGTGCGCCGCACGAGGTGCTGCTGGTGGTGGACGGCAACACCGGGCAGAACGCGCTGGCGCAGGTGAAGGCCTTCGATGCCGCGCTGCAGCTCACCGGGCTCGTCGTGACCAAACTCGACGGCACCGCCAAGGGCGGTGTGCTGGCTGCGATCGCGCGCTGGTGCGCGGCGGAAAAACGCCCGCTCGCGGTCTACTTCATCGGGGTTGGCGAGCGGCTCGAGGATCTGCAGACCTTCGACGCACGCGAGTTCGCGCAGGCGCTGGTCCAGTAAGCCGGCGAGCGCCGGGGCGCCGCCTGCCTCAATGAACCCGGGCGCTGGCTGCGGGCAGGTTGTCGAGGTCTTCGAAAAATGCCGACGGCACCGGTTCCATCGCGCCGTATTGCTCGGCCGCAGCGTCGCCTTCGGCCAGCAACTCGGAGATCTCAGGCACCGGAATGAGCGGCATCGGGCCCGATGTCTGCCGCGCTGCGGGCGCGCTGGCGAGGCCGGTGGCGCGTGTGAACTCCGCGCCCAGCAGCGTGCGCACTTCGGCCAGGCCCGGCAACTCGCCTTCACGCCAGACATAGACGCCGATCCCCGCCGCTCGCAACACGCGCGCCATGCGATCGTGGCGGCGCCGGCTGCGCTCGCTGTCGTTCTGCACCCGGACGTCGATCACGGCGAGCACCCGCGAGCTGCTGTCGCACAGCAGCAGGTCGGCGTTGAGGTTGCCCACGCGTTGCAGCCAGTCGACGTAGGAGTTGCGGGTCGGCACGCGCAGGAAACGCGACAACGGCACCTGCGCCAGCACCAGGAAGCCGGGCATCGCGCGCTTGAGCAGCTCGAGCGCCTGGCTTTCACTGGCGGTGAGCACGCGCGCGGCCTCGGGTGGCCAGGCGGCGACCGTGTCGAGTGCCTCGCGGCGGGCGCTGCGGCGCTGTGCCCCGCCTTGGCGCATCCGCAGCGCGAGCAGGCTGAGCAGCAGGATCACCGTGGCGCAAAGCACGGCGGCGGTCAAGGGGTCGTTTGGGAGCATGACGGTCCGGGCGGAGTGTCCAGCATGCCAACTTACGCAAGCGCCGCGCCGGGGTCAACCCGATGCGCGAGAGACCTGTCACGAAAGGTGTGCCGGCGTGACCGTGCGTGCCTGAAACGAGAAATCCTGCGCGCTTCGCAACGCCGTTCGTGGTGCTCAGCGAGGCATGCCGGGCAGGCCGCCCATGCGTTTCATCATCTTCATCAGGCCGCCGCCCTTCATCTTCTTCATCATGCCCTGCATCTGCTCGAACTGGTTCAGCATCCGGTTGACCTCCTGCACCTGAACCCCGGCGCCGGTGGCGATGCGGCGCTTGCGGCTGGCCTTGATGAGCTCGGGCTTGCGCCGCTCGAGTGCCGTCATCGAGCAGATGATGCCTTCCATGCGTTTGACGTCGCGTTCGGCGCGGCCCATGTCGGCGCCCGCGGCCCTGGCGCTGAGTTGGCTCGGCAGCTTGTCCATCAACCCGGCCAGCCCGCCCATCTTCTTCATCTGGCTGATTTGCGACAGGAAGTCGTTCAAGTCGAAGCTGTCGCCGGCCTTGACACGCGCGGCAAGTTTCTGCGCGGCGTCGAGGTCGACGCCTTTTTGCACCTCTTCGACCAGCGCCACGATGTCGCCCATGCCGAGCACGCGCCCGGCGTGGCGTTCGGCGTCGAAGACCTCGAGGCCGTCGATCTTCTCGGACACGCCGGCGAACTTGATCGGCGCACCGGTGACCTGGCGTACCGACAGCGCGGCGCCGCCGCGCGAGTCACCGTCGAGCTTGGTCAGGATCACGCCGGTGAGCGGCAGCGCGTCTTTGAAGGCCTTGGCCGTGTTGACGGCGTCCTGGCCCTGCATCGCGTCGACGACGAAGAGCGTCTCCACCGGCTTCAGCACCGCGTGCAGGTCGCGGATCTCGGCCATCAGCGCTTCGTCGATGCCCAGCCGGCCGGCGGTGTCGACCAGCAGCACATCGAAGTAGTGGCGCTTGGCGTGGTCGAGCGCGGCGAGCGCGATGTCGTGCGGCTTCTGATCGGGGGTCGAAACAAACCACTCGGCGCCGGCCTGCTTCGTCACCGTCTTCAGTTGTTCGATCGCGGCCGGCCGGTAGACGTCGGCCGAGACCGTGAGCACCTTCTTCTTGCGTTTTTCGATCAGGTGCTTGGCGAGCTTGGCCGTGGTGGTGGTCTTGCCCGCGCCCTGCAGGCCGGCCATGAGGATCACGGCAGGCGGCTGCACCGCGAGGTCGAGATCGGCCACCCCTTCGCCCATCGTGCGGCTCAGTTCCTTGTGCACCACGCCCACGAGCGCCTGGCCCGGATTGAGCGAACCGGTCACTTCCTGGCCGAGTGCTCTTTCCTTCACGCGGGCGATGAAGTCGCGCACCACCGGCAGTGCGACGTCGGCTTCGAGCAGCGCCATGCGCACCTCGCGCAGCATGTCGCCGACGTTGCTCTCGGTGATGCGGGCTTGGCCGCGCATCGTTTTCACGAGGCGCGACATGCGGTCGGTCAGGGTCGTGGCCATCGGGCTTTCGGGGGTCGGCGCGGGCTGGGCCGCAAGCGGTGCGGCAGGCGATGCGTCGCGTGCCAGCGCGGGGCGCCGCAGGGCGCGAACGTACACTCTGCGCATGATTCTATCGTCGGGGTCCTTGGGCGGCTGGCCGGTCGCGCTGGCGCTGGTGGCGCTGGTGGCTTACGCACTGGCGGCGCTGCCCGGGTCGATGCTGGGCCGCTTCGCGGCACCGATGCTGATCGCCGGCGTCGCGGCCCACGCGGCGATGCTGGCGGTCGAAATCGGCAGCACCGGTCTCGCATCGGCGAGTGCGCGCCTCGGCTTCGGCCCGGTGCTGTCGCTGACGGTGTGCCTCGTGTTGCTGGTGCACACGATCGAGAGCCGTCTGCTGCCGCTGCCTTCGGTGCGGCGGATCCTCGCTTGCGCCGGCGGTGCGGCGGTCGCTCTCGCGGTGGCCTACCCGGGCGAGCCGCAGGTGCTGAGTTCGCCGCTGGCGCCGCTGCACTGGCTCGTCGGCGTGGCGTCTTACGGCCTCTTCGGCGCCGCCGTGCTGCATGCGCTGCTGCTCGACTCGGCCGAACGCCGGTTGCGCCTGCGGGTCGGTGCGCCAGGCGGCGCCTTCGGCATCCCCTTGCTCCAACTCGAGCGGCTGACCTTCCGCTTCGTGCAGGCGGGTTTTGTCGTGCTTTCGGCCGCGATCTTGCTGGGCATCGCCACGTCGGCCCAGTGGCACTGGAACCACAAGACGGTGTTGTCGCTGCTCGGCTGGGCGGTTTTCGGCGCGCTGCTCGCCGGTCGGCACTGGCGCGGCTGGCGCGGCAGGCAGGCCACACGTTGGCTTTACGCCGGGGCGATCCTGCTCCTGCTGGCCTATGCAGGTTCGCGCTTCGTGCTGGAAGTCTTGCTCGGACGAGCCGGCGCCTGAGGGTCCCGACGATGAAGTACCTGATCGTTCTGCTCGTGGTCGTGATCGTCGGTTGGCTCCTCTTTGGTCGTGCGACGCGGCGCGGCGCGGTGCGCAAGGAGGGCCCGGGCCGGCCTGCGCTCGAAGCCGAGGACATGGTCGCCTGCGCCCACTGCGGCGTGCACCTGCCGCGCGGTGACGCCCTGGTGGACGGCACGACGGTCTACTGCAGCGACGCCCACCGCGTCGCCGGCCCGCGCGCGCAATGAGCGCGCGGCGCGCAGGGCAGTCCAGTGAGTGAATCCGCCGCCGGCGGCGATCGGCGCAACACCGACCGCCGTCTCGGCGACCGGCGCCAGCCGGTCGCACCGCGCGTGGCCGAGGAATCCTGGTTCAGCGCCGCGGGTGTCGGCGCAGACACGGTCGGCAACGACACCGAGGCCGGTGACTTCGAGCCTCCGGGGGGTGCCGGCGGCGCCCCGGCCAGTCGAATCCTGTCGCGCGAAGCACGCCGGGTCGCGACCTCGCAGGACGGCGCGCTGGTGCGCATCGGGCGGACCTATGCGGCGGCGCGTGCCGCCATCGGCGTCGCGCTGGTCGTCGCGCAGGGCGCCATCAACATGCTTGGGTCGCGCCTCGTGCCCTGGGTTGCGCTGGTGTGCGTCCTCTACGCGGTTCAGGCGATCGTGCTCTGGCTGTTGCCGCGTTTTCGCGAACTGACCGAGCCCCAGGCCACCGCGGGCGAGCGGCGGCGCCAGTGGCTGGCGACGATCGGCGTCGATCTGCTCGCCTTCTCGGCGCTGCATGTACTGGAGTCCGGTGCCAGCCTCAACTTCGCCGCGTTGCTGGTGCTGCCGGTGCTGATGGCCGGCGTGCTGACCTCGCGATTGCGCGCGCTGGCCACCTCGGCGGTGGTGGCCTTGCTGCTGCTCGTCGTGGCGTGGCGATCGTCGCTCGTCGGGGGCGAGGGCGCGGCGGTGCTGGCCCAGGCCGGCCTGGCCGGCATCGGCCTCTTTGTCATCGCGCTGCTCGCGGGTGAACTTGCATCGCGCCTGGCGCGCGAGGAGATCGCGGCCCGCGGCAGCCTCGAGATCGCGCGCCAGCAGGCGCAGTTGAACCGTCTCGTGATCGAAGAGATGGCCGACGGCGTGCTCGTGGTCGACCGCCGGCTGCGTGTGCGCGCAGCCAATCCGGCAGCGCGCACCTTGCTGACGTCGCAGGGGCTCGCGCCGGCGGCGCCGTTCCAGCTCCAGGCGCGGTCGTCCTGGGCGCCGCTCGGTGAGGTGGTCGAACAGGCGCTGGCGGATCCCGACTGGCCGGAGTCGGGGCGCGACGTGCAGCTTCAGTTCGGCGAGGGCCTGGTGCGCACCCTGCGTGTGCGGGTGCGCTTCACGCGCCGGGGCGTCGCGGTGGCAGGCAACACCAGCGCTGAGGACTTCTGCGTTCTGCTGCTCGAGGATGTACGCACCGCGCAGGCCCGGCTGCGCCAGGAGAAGCTGGCCGCGATGGGCCGGGTGTCGGCCGGCATCGCCCACGAGATCCGCAACCCGCTGGCTGCGATCGCGCAGGCCAATGCGCTGTTGCTGGAAGACGAACTCAAGCCGGCGCAGGCGTTGCTGTCGCGCATGGTGGCCGACAACGTGCGGCGCCTGCAGCGCATCGTCGACGACGTGCTCGAAGCGTCGCCCGGGGGCGCGAGCGAGGCGCGCACCTTCGATGCGCGCGCACTCACGCAAGACACGCTGGCCGAGTGGGCAGGCACGGTGGGCGTGGTCCTGGGCCCCGACGGCCGTGTGCGTGCCGACCTGCCGGCGATGGCGCTCGGCGTCGTGTTCGATCCCGAGCACCTGCGCCGTGTGCTCGTCAACCTGCTCGACAACGCGCTGCGCCACAGCACCGAGACCCCGGGTGCGGTGGCATTGCGCCTGGCCGTGCGCGACGAGGCGACGGCCGTGCTCTCGGTCGCGAGCGACGGCGCGCCGATCGCGCCCGATGTCGAGCCCCACCTGTTCGAGCCTTTCTTCTCGACCCGCAGCCGCGGCACGGGCCTGGGCCTGTACATTTGCCGCGAGCTGTGTGAACGTTACGGTGCCAGCATCGAGTACCGCCCGCGCGCGCCGAGCGATCGGCACCGCAACGGCTTCGTCGTCGTGATGCGGCGTGGCGCACTCCACTGGCCGGCCAACCCCTCTCCACCTTGAGCATCCCCGCCCGCTACAGCCTGCTCGTCGTCGACGACGAACCCGATCTGCGAACGCTCTACGAGCTGACCCTGGTGCGCGAGGGTTACGACGTCGAGAGCGCGGACTCGGTCGAGGAAGCCTGGGCCTTGCTGGCGGCGCGCGGATTCAGCGCCGTCATCACCGACATGCGGCTGCCCGACGGCACCGGGCTCGATCTGCTGCAGCGGCTGGAAGCGCAGGGGCGGGCCGAGAAGGCGATCGTCATCACCGCCTACGGGTCGGCCGAGAACGCGGTCGAGGCGCTCAAGGCCGGCGCCTACGACTACCTGACGAAACCGGTCGATCTGCGCCAGTTTCGTGCCGCGGTGGCGTCGGCGCTTGGGCGCACCCCCGCCGATGCCCCTCCAGCCGCGACCCGCGAATCGCCGCCACCGGCCGTCGCCCGGCGCGAGCGAGGGCGGGAAGCGGGCGGACCGCCCCGGCGGGCGATCGACCGCCTGGCCGGCGATTCGCAAGCGATGGCGCAGGTGCGATCGCTCGTCGACAAGGTCGCGCGCAGCATGGCGCCGGTGCTCGTGCGGGGCGAGTCCGGCACCGGCAAGGAACTGGTGGCGCGTGCGATCCATGATGCGTCGCCGCGCACCTTGCTGCCCTTCGTGGCGGTGAACTGCGGCGCCATCCCCGAGAACCTGCTCGAGGCCGAGTTCTTCGGTTACCGCAAGGGGGCCTTCACGGGTGCGGCCGAGGACCGCGAAGGTTTTTTCCAGGCGGCGCAGGGCGGTACGCTGTTCCTCGACGAGATCGGCGATCTGCCGTTGTCGATGCAG
>Ga0190271_10002769_pt1 | contig 10799 bp, 8 predicted proteins | sample Popmic356T_FD_133747 | JGI IMG/M metagenome (GOLD analysis project Ga0190271, IMG submission 133747) | Populus adjacent soil microbial communities from riparian zone of Weber River, Utah, USA - 356 T | ecosystem: Environmental > Terrestrial > Soil > Riparian zone | place: USA: Utah | collected...
ACCTTCCCTCGTAATGTGCCGAGCAAGTCCGCCGTTCCGTTGATGCCCTGAACTGGAATATCGAAGAAGGTCGCCATGGTCGTGACTCCGATCGGTGGGATGCCCACAGTATGTTCCAGCCGAAATCGCGGCGTCTTCTGATAGACACTCCCCCATCACCTGCGGATCATGCGCGCCCTGAATTCTCATCCAGGGAGGGTCGAGACATGAAGCACCCGATGCTGGCGCTTGCGGGCGCCGTTGCTGCGCTGCTCGTCGCTGATTCTCCGGCGTTCGCCGACCGCGATCACGATCATGACCGTGATCATCGCGGGCGCGTGCGGTTCGAACTGCTCGAGACGACTATCCCGGAAATCAGGGAGGCGATCCGGTCGCGCGTCATTTCCGCCGAGCGCCTGACCCGCATGTATCTCAAGCGCATCGAGGCTTACGAAGCTGCCGGCCCCGCCATCAACGCCTATCAGCTCGTCAACGACAACGCGGTGCGCGACGCGCGCCGGCTCGATGCACTGCACGATCGACGGGGACACTCGCGGATGCCGCTGCTCGGCGTCCCCGTGCTGCTCAAGGACAACATCGACACGGCCGACATGCCGACCGCTGCCGGCAGCGTGGCGCTGAACGGATCGCTGCCACCTGACGATGCGTTCATCACAAAGAAATTGCGCGCCGCGGGAGCCGTCATCCTCGGCAAAGGCACGCTCACCGAGTACGCGAACTTCATCGCCGTCGGCATGCCGACCGGTTACAGCTCCCTCGGGGGCTTCGGCTTCAACCCCTACGACCCGCGCGTCGATCCGCGCACCGAGGCCCCGTTCAACGACGGGCGTCCGGTGCTGCAAACCGGTGGATCGAGCTCGGGGCCTGGAATCGGTGTCAATGCGAATCTGGTCGCCGTCGCGATCGGCACGGAGACATCGGGTTCGATCCTGAGTCCGGCAAGCGCGAATGGCGTCGTCGGCATCAAACCCACGGTGGGTCTGGTGAGCCGCGACGGCATCATTCCGATCACCGCGGACCAGGATACGGCCGGGCCCATCACGCGAACCGTGACCGACGCGGCCATCGTTCTCGGCGTCATCGCGGGCTACGACCCGAATGACCCGGCAACGGACGCCTGCCTCACGCCCGGCAACTGTTTCGACAACTACACACGATTTCTGAACAAGAAAGCACTTAAAGGAGCGCGCCTCGCGGTGCCTCCGTTCCCGGCCAATCGGACCGCAATCATGGAAGATGCGATTGCCGTAATGCGAGAGCAGGGAGCAACCGTCGAGCTCATCGAGAGCTACGACGCACGCATCGGCATGCCGCAGCTCGGCACGTGCATCGCGAGGCCCGCCCCGACCGACCTGACCTGTTCCACGGTGTTGCTGTACGGCTTCAAACGCGACCTCAATGCCTATCTCGCCGTAACGCAGGCGGCGCCGTCGCGCACGCTCGCCGACGTCATCGCCTTCAACAATACGTTCGTCCCACCGATGAAATACGGACAGGCCATCGCGATTGGCGCGGAAGCGCTGGACGTGTCGGCCGGCAGCGCCGATACCGCCCGTTATGCCGCGGATCGTGCCGAAGATCTCCGCCGCTCGAAGCTCGCGCTCGATGGCGTCTTCAACGGGCCCGATGGCGCGGCGGGAACCGACGACGATTTCGATGCCGTCATTCATTTGGGCAATGCCAACGCCAACGTGCCTGCCAAGGCGGGTTACCCGAGCGTTGCGGTACCAGGCGGCTTCAATGCGCTGTCCACGCTCACGCCCGCGGATCCGCCGATCGCGGTTCCGTTCCCGTCCGACGTGACATTCTCGGGGCCGGCGTTTTCCGAACCGAAGCTGATCGCGCTGGCGTACGCGTTCGAGCAGGCGACGCGACATCGCGTGCCACCCGCGAGCACGCCTGCGCTTCCGGGCGATACCGTCCGCACCAGACACTAGCGGCAAAAAAAAAGGCCCCCAGCCGAAGCTCGAGGGCCCCAACTTACGAAGGACTAGTTAGCGAGGCGTGAGGTTGACCTGGAGGTCTTCCATTTCGGTCCTGTTGCCCGCCGAAACGGTTCCGGTGAACTGCAATCCGAATCCACCCATCGTACTGGCGGCGCTTGCCACCGTGGCGCTGAAGTGGATCGCGTGCGGCAGGCTGTAGCCCTGTTGCGTATTGGTTTGCTCGGATTCCGTAGTGACATCCGCTGACAGCACGTTGCCCACCAACCGGAACTGGAGTTGGGCACTCGGCATGTACACCGAGCTTTCAACGTAGCAATTCGGAAGGATGGTGCGCACGCCGTTGACGTACTCGAGCATCGAGACCCTGACGGAGTTGCCCGAAGACGGAATCGGCGTATTGCCATTCAGCGGGTCGCTCGCCAGGCGCTGGAAGCGCAGCGCGTAGCCAGTCAGGGTCACGGGATCCCACTTGATGTAGACCTCGAGGTACTGATCGGTGGCGCTGCCGAAACCCTGCCCGGCGATCTTCTCCGGCGTGAGATCCAGCGTGAGCGACATGTCGGAGAAGGAACCGGCAGGCTGATAGAGCAGTCGTGCACCCTGGGTGTTGGTTCTCAAACCCGGAATGCCCAGGGCACCATCGCGATCACCCATGACATAGGCCCATGGCGCACCAGCGCCCGGGACCCAGGTCTGGTTCACATCGGATGGCTTGATCGTGTCGGCGTACCAGACGTCACTCTGGTTGAGCGTGTGACCCGTCCAGGTGATGTTCGCGAAGTTGGTGGCAACGACATTCGCGTTGGTCAGATCCCCGGCCGCGATCGCCCGCGCGGTCGTCACCACCACCGAACTACCCGCGGCGGGGCTGAACTCGTACCGCGGCGTGATCACCGCGGTCAGGTATTGACCGACGTCGCCGGCGGAAAGCTGGAAGTTCCTGTAAGGAGCGTTGAGTGTGGTGACCCCGACCTGAACCGTCTGTGCGCCAGGCGTGCTTCCTCGGAACCAGGTGATCGTCGACCAGTCCGTAAACTCCGGATGGTCGTAGACGAGCTGCAGCGCGGCCGTGTCCTGCCCAATCTGGATCGAAGGCGTACCTACGACGACAGGAGCGGCCACGGTCTGGGGACGGATGTTCAGCGTCACCTGAGCCACCAGGCCGTTGGGCGCGGTTGCCCTGACGATCGACCTGATGATCACGCCGGTCGAGTTCAGGTTGGCTCGCAGATGAAGCCGGCCATCGCCCGCATTCGGGAGCAGCGTGAACAGCGACTGGTCGTATTGGAAGGTGACCGCATCGAAGTTGAAGAAGTTCGCGGGCACGAAGGTCGGCGTGATGATCGTTTCATTCGCGGGATTGTCCGAAGCGATGTTGGCGTTGTTGGCCGCCATCGTGAACTTGAACGCGGTCTCGTTCCGACCCACCTGCTGCGAGGGGTTCCAGCCGTCTGTGCCCTTCAGCAGGTTGAAGACGTTGTATTCCGCGCCGATCTTGAAGATCCGAAGTGCATCGGCAGTCAGCGGCGTGGTGACCTGCGTGTTCACCAGATCGAATACGACAGGTGTTCCGTCCTCGTAGACGTTACCGGAGACGTAGTGTTTGACGTCCGGACGCTGCGTGTTTTCCCAGCGGATTTCTTCCTTGGGACCTCTGAAGACGTTGTCGATCACGGTCCAGGTACCGCCGCTCTTCGAGAACCAGAACACGGGGCTGTCGTTGTAGAAGTTGAACGTGGAACGCAGGAAGGCCGTGATCGTCGATGAACCGCCTCCGGATGGATGGCTGCCGTAGAAGTCGAACGTGCAGTTGTCGAACACGATGATTCCGCCACCGGCGATGGAGTCATCGGTCAACTGGAAATACGAGTTCTTGAAGTAGGCCCTCGTCGGTCCGATGGCGATCAGGTTCAGGAAGCTGACGAACCGGACATTCTCGAAGTACATCTTGTCGAGCGTTCCACCTGCTCCGGTGATGGTCTGCGCCTGTACTCGCGCGTCGCCTCTTCGCGGGAGGTTCTTCGAAGGATCTCTCGGAAAGACGAGATCGTGCGAGGTGTAGTTGGCGATCGTCAGGTCATAGGCGGAGAAGTTGGTGCCGATGCCGATGACGTTCCAGTTGCCGTTGGATCCCATGGTCTGGCCACGATTGCCGGCGATGCGAACGTCATCCGCGTTGGAGGTGAGTCCCTTGAAGGTCAGCGCCGACTGGGCGAACGAAATTCCCACCAGCCCCGGATGCGCAGGCGTATTGGCGATCGCCGGATCGGCGTAGTCATCGGTCCAGTAGACGCCCGGAGTGAAATTGACGGTGGTCCCGTTGGCGATGTTGGCGGCGCGCAGTTCCTGCAAGGTCCTGAACGTGAATCCGGTTCGCAGCGCCTCGTCCAGGTACGCGTCCACGATCACATTCGATGCGGACAACTCCACGAACTTGGCATTGAGCGCGAGGTCGGATGTGGCCCGTTCATGTGCGAAGTCCCACATGTGGCCCTGTCCGGCGTCCGGGACGAACCAGCCCACGAAGTAGAAGTTTCCGCCCTTGCTCGGCCTGGCAGGCGCGGTCAGCAGCGCATCGTCCCCCACCTCGACCTGCGTGGCGACGCCATCGATCGCATAGGAAATAGCGTGGCGGATCGGCGCGACGTTCAAGTTGAAGGTCGCGGTCCTGGACTGGTAGGTGACGGTGATGGTCTTTGAGCCCACGGTCGCGGAATCAAAGCCGCTGACGGCGTAACCCGTGGTGCCATTGCCGGCCGTGAGCTGGACGCCCGAACCGTCGCTGTAGCTGGCGTGCACCACGAGACCGGCGAGGTTGATCGCGTCACGGACTTCGTACTGCGTGCGGGTCGGCAGCACAGACACCGAAATTCCGGAGAGTGTTCGATCGGCTGGCGGATCTGGCTGTTCTTCGTCCGAGCCACATGCCGAAAGCACTGAAAACACGAATGCCATGAGCAACATGGGCACAGTGTTTCCCATGAAGAATTTCTTCTCACCGAACATTTCTTCTTCCCCCGCAATTACGACCAAGGTCTGGTTCTACCGGTGTCATCCCTAATGACACCGGTGACAACGAACTTAGCAAATGCGACTCACGCCCGGCATTAGACCTACGACGAAGATGCGGCGCGGCGAGTATCTCGTTCGATAGACGCGATCGATGCGGGTTCTTCGGCACAATGCGAGCGCATGACCCGCTCCTCCCCTATCACTGCGACGGCACCGCCAGCCGGGCGAGGATTCGCGGCTGCGATCGCCGCGTTTGTGATGTGGGGCCTGTTTCCGCTCTATCTGATCGGACTCCTTGAAGTGTCGGCGATGCAGATCACCGCGCATCGCATCGTCTGGTCGTGTGTGTTCGTAATCGGTTGGCTCGCCGTCTCCGGAGATCTCGGGAAACTGCGCGAAGCAGTGAGCCGCGAAGGCGTTCTCATCCGGCTGGTGGCCAGCGCGTTCTTCATCGCCGTCAACTGGCTCGGCTTTGCGTGGGCAGTCAACAATGGCCACGTGCTCGAAGTGAGCCTCGCGTATTTCATGGGTCCCCTGCTCAACGTGTTGCTGGGAATCTTCGTGTTGTCGGAACGCTTGAATCGGGCGCAGTGGACCGCCGTTGCGTTTGCCGCCGCCGGCGTCGCCTATCTCACATTCATCGCCGGCCACGCACCGTGGATCGCGCTGATGGTCGGGTCGTCCTTCGCGTTTTACGGATTGATTCGCAAGACCGTGAGCATCGACGCGCTGCCCGGGCTCGCGGTCGAAACGATCCTGCTGGTGCCGTTTGCCGCCGGATATCTGATCTGGTGTCACGCGCAGGGATTTGGCGTGCTCGGGCACATGAGCGGGCTCGTCGATGGCCTGCTGCTTGCGGGCGGAGTCGTCACTTCAATACCGCTGTTCCTGTTTGCTTATGGTGCGCGGCGCGTTCCATTTTCGACGATCGGCGTGCTCCAGTTCATCGCGCCGAGCATGCAGCTCGTGTGCGGCCTGGTGGTGTTCGGAGAGCCGCTCGCGCCCGGGCGCCTGGTCGGGTTCGTGCTGATCTGGATCGGGTTGTTGATCTACATCGGAAATGCGCTGCGCCAGACGCGCGCGCGCAAGCTCGCCGCGGCAATATGAATCCGCCTTAAGGCGACTAGCAAAATTCGACCCGAAACGTCGATCATCCCCGTTTGAACGCTCAATCGAGCAATCGGGTGGGGCTCCCTGGATGAGTGCGGCCATGAACTCGCGACGAAAAGCGCTGATCGCGACCGTTTCGGTCGTCGCCTTGCTGTTGGCGATGCTGTTCGCATCCCGCGAAGTCGAGGATGGCGCACCGAGCTCATCACCGGATGCCCCCGCGTCGGCAACCAACGACAACGACCTGGCGCCAAAGCGTGTCGCCGACACAACGGTCGATGCCGCTGATCCAGGGATCGCGTCGACCATGCCAGCCAGTGAGCAGACGTCCCTGACAAGCAGCGCGGGCGGTGAGAATCACGCAGAGAGAAAAAGCGACGCAGTCGTGAGCCACGCGGCGGCGGCCGTCGATACACCCGACCAGAAGCCTGAGACACGGCGCGGCAAGGTTGCAGCCGAATGCTGGGGGCTACGTGGCAGCGCGCCCTGGGATTTCGCTGTCACACTCGATCGCGAAGTCCGCACGAGTGGCAAAGCCAGTGCGTTGATCTCCGCACGCGGTGAAAGCGCGGGCTACGCGACGATGTTTCAAACTTCGGCCGCGACGCCCGTGCGAGGGAAGCGTGTGGAGTTTTCCGTCGATCTTCGAACCCGGGGCGCGACGCGGGGGGCCAACCTCTTGTTGCGTGCCGAAGATGCGAATGGACGAACCGTCGCATTCGACAACATGCAGACGAGTTACGGCGCGGATCGTCGGCCGGATCAACTCATCAATCGCGGGGTCAAGGGGAACACCGAGTGGTCTACCCAACACGTCGTGGTCGACATTCCCAATGAAGCCCAGGTGATTACTTATGGGGTGTCCCTGTTCGGAGGGGGAAAGGCCTGGATCGACAACGCACGCATCGAAGTGGTCACGGACGACACCGCGACTACTGCCATTGATGTTCTCCTGTCGCCGACGCCACCAAACGGCATCCCGGTCAATCCGGCAAGCCTGAACCGCAGTCCGAGGAATCTGGAGTTCGACCTTGAAGCGCAACCCGGCGCTGCGCCGTGCAACTGACGACTAACTAACGAACCAGCGCAGCGACATGCAGGAGAGTCCGGCGTCGATCCTGGCGATTTCGGACACTGGCAACGGCAACACCTTCAATCCGTGCTTCTGCAGCACGTCCTGTGTGTGCGGACACCCTTCCCTGATGAACAGGACATCATTGATCCGCAGCACATTGGTGGCGGAGCGCTCTTCGTTCGGCACGACCAGGACGCGGTAACCTTCGAGCAGCCCGGACTGCGCGAGCTCGGGAGTCGCCAGGATGGTCTCCTCGTCGACCAGCGAGCAATCCGACTTGAGATGCAAAGTGCCGCGCGGAACCCTCACGATCCTGCTCCTCATGCCAATCGACTCGAGCAGGCGCTGCAGTTCGGCAGCGCCCGTTTCATCCGTTCGGGCAGAAAGCCCGATGAGAATGCGGTCCGGCGTGACGAGAATGTCGCCACCGTCGGCGAAGCCCTTGCTCAATTGCAGAACCTCGTCGAATCGCGCGTGGAGCGTTTCGGTCAATTCCTGTGCTTCCGCGATGCGACTGGGCGCACCGGGACGCAGCAGCACCGCCGCCTGGCTGAACACCAGCGCGGGATCTTCCACGAAGATCGAATCCGGAAATTGTTCGAGCGCGTCGAGGACAGTTACATCAACGCCCGCATTTCGCAACGCGGCGATATATGACTGATGTTCAGCGAGCACATTTTCATAGACGGGCGGGAGTCCTGGCGTGGCGCGCAGCCCGTTGACGACGCTTTTCCCCGGCGTACGGACGATGGCGGAGTTGAAGTCGAAGACGCGCAAGGATCTTCCGGGCGCTGAGGTCAGGGGTGCGCTTTCCTGGGAAATCTTGCTGAAACTCCGCCAAGCGAGGGCCCGAGCGAGCGCCAGCTACCCCACTGCCCGCTCAAGCTTCGTTCCAACGGCCCCAGGTGGCCGTAGATGCGGTCTTGCACGAGCGTCACGAGAACGTCGTAGCTATCCAGAGCCTGGTGAACCTCGGCGACGTACGCCTGCGAGTTGACCGATTCGAACTGTGCGCGCTTGTAGTGAAGCATCATCGATTCGAACTGCTGTTGAAGCTCGTCCACAGGCGGTTGCGGTTCATTGGGCACTGACTTCGTCTGGGGCGCGGTCCCCATGTGCTCGATGACGTCGGTGAGATTCTTGTAAGCACTGTTGGCGGCACGCACGCGGGTGTATGACGCCATCACACCACTCGCATGCTCGAGGCGCACGAGATCGTCTCTCAACGCGGAGAGGTTTGAAGCCGCCGAGGCATCGTGATGGTCGTGCGACCCGGCGATCCCATGCGTTCCAACGTTGTTCTGTTCCCCGAGCCTCAGATCGGTGAGCACGGTGAGCTGGCGATCTATCAATTTGAGCGCGAACTGCTTGTCCCTGAGGATCGATTGATACAGCACGCGATACGCAGCACTTTCCTCCGCGCTCAGTGGCTGCCCACTCTCCACCTTCTCGAAAAGGGCGAGATTCGCCTTGCGCGTCTTCTTGCCCAGCGTGTGGTGCGGCGTAGCAACGGCGGCGTTCTCGTTGAGCAGATCGACCTTTTCGCTGATCTCGCTCGCCGTCCACTTGGGCGGATTGTATGGCAGGCACAACAGAACAAAGACGAGCGCCAGTCCCGCCAGCACCCACAGTAAGACCCGCTTAAGTCTAGTTTTCACTTCCCGGTAAGGTACTGATCCACCGAAGCTCAGTCCAGTTTCTTGTTAGTTCACGTGCCGCCTAGCTAAACTGATTCCCCTCTTCCGATGCGGTCACACATGAAAGCGATATGCAGAAACGAGTTGTACGCCAAGCTGGTCGAGTTGGGCTCCCGGAAGGGTTATGCGGTGATCCCCGAATTCAAGTTCAAGACCACGCCTCGAAGTCGCAATTGGAAATACATTGACCTTGTTTGGGCCAGGAAGCGCCCGAGGCGGCTCGCCAGGCAGCCTTGTGAGTCACTTTGTCTCTGGGAGATATTCGCCACATTCGAGATCGAGGGATGCAATGTGCCGTACCAACGCATCCAGGATCATGTGGAAGCCCTATCGATGATCCGCAAGCCACGTGGCCTCAGAGAAAGGTCGCACCACATCGTGCTCTATTCGGCGGCCTATGACAGGAAAAACTGGCTCGACAGTCGCCAGGTGGAAGCTGCGACCCAAAGGCGGCAAGAGCATTTTGCGCACTCAACGGTCTCGGTCATCGATGGTTCGTCATTGAAGGCGATTTCTGGCTTTCAGCGCGCAAAGGGTGCCTGAGCGGCAAAACGTCTCCTCGCTACTGTTTCGGCGGCGCTTCGACACCCGTCATATCGAGCGACCGTTTGGAAAGTCTGTCGCCTTCGATCTTGATCGCGGCCACCGACGCGTTCAGCTCACGTAGTTCGCCCGGGGAGAAGCGGACTGCTGCGGCGCCATTGTTCGATTCCACGTGTCGCAGCTTGGTGGTGCCCGGAATCGGCACGATCCAGGGCTTCTGCGCGAGTAGCCAGGCGAGCGAGAGTTGTGGCTCCGACACCCCTTTCCGCGCGGCCCAGGCCTTCACGAGATCGACGAGTGCGACGTTCGCTTTCAACGCTTCGGGCGCGTAGCGCGGCGTCGATGAACGAAAGTCCGTAAAGCGTGTTTTCTCGTCGATGGCCCCGGTCAGGAATCCCATGCCCAGCGGGCTCCATGCGCAGAAGCCAATTCCCAACTCCTCGCACAAGGGAAGTATCTCGGCCTCCGGTCCCCGCCAAACCATCGAATACTCGTTCTGAATCGCTGCTACGGGCTGCACGGCATGAGCGCGACGAATCGTCTTGATGCCGGGTTCTGATAACCCAAAGTGCAAAACCTTGCCCTGCCTGATCAGATCCTTGACCGCCCCTGCCACATCCTCGATGGGGACATTGGGGTCGACACGATGTTGATAGAGCAGGTCGATGCGATCGGTGCGAAGGCGCCGCAGCATTCCGTCCACGACGCGTTTGATGTGAGCTGGCTGACTATTGAGACCTTCGAGCCGCTTGCCCGTTTCCTGCTCGATGTTCCAGCCGAACTTGGTGGCGATGACCACCTTGTCTCGAATCCCCTGAAATGCTTCACCGAGGATCTCTTCTGACGTGAATGGACCATAGGCTTCCGCGGCATCGAAAAACGTCACGCCGAGATCTGCCGCGCTGCGCGCGAGCGCGACCATGTCTTTTTTCTCGACCTGCACGCCATAAACAGGGCCGGCCATCTGCATGCACCCGAGACCGATGCTCGACACTTCGAGCCTGCCCAGCTTCCGTCGATCAGTGGGAGCCAGCTTTGTGGGCAAAGCGGCGGGACTGGCTGCCGCATTGGCGAATGTCCGCGTGGCTGCGGCCGCAAACGCCAGGCTGGCCGTGGAAAGCACGAACTCTCGGCGACGGCGGTCCATCAGTTCCTGACTATTCGGCATATTCCTTCTCCGTCACTTTTTGCAGCCACACGGTCCCGCCCTCGCTGGCGGGCGTGATTGCAATGTGAGTCATGCCAATTTCAGATGAAGCCCCATGCCAATGCTCCACGCCGGGAGCACTCTTGATGACTTCTCCCTTGCGGACAACCTGCTTCGGCTTGCCTCTCTCCTGGTAATAACCAGCACCATCCGTGATGACGAGAATCTGTCCGCCAGGATCCTTGTGCCAATCCAGCTTCTTGCCAGGC
>Ga0190271_10002770_pt1 | contig 10792 bp, 12 predicted proteins | sample Popmic356T_FD_133747 | JGI IMG/M metagenome (GOLD analysis project Ga0190271, IMG submission 133747) | Populus adjacent soil microbial communities from riparian zone of Weber River, Utah, USA - 356 T | ecosystem: Environmental > Terrestrial > Soil > Riparian zone | place: USA: Utah | collected...
TTATGGTGTCCTGGCGATGGAAGCCGACTTACAGGATTACGACTTTAATAGCCAAAAAGAATCTGAAATGGTACTTCAAGCCTTTAAGCGCTACGATATTAGCGGCAATCAAAGTAAGCTAATCCCTGCTTACACAGCGGAGGACTTGGATGAAAATGGGGAATTGTCTGATTTCGAAGATCCTGAATTCTGGAAACACTTAATGCGAAATGGCTGAAGCAATTGTAACCTCAAATTTTCCCAACCCCTTTGCGTCTCCAGAGGTAAAGAGTACTGCCAAGTATTGCAAGGAATTTGCAGCGGCATTCCATGCTGAAGCTGGCAACACTACCGTCACTTTCGGGCTTACACGCAACAATCAAACCTTCCGGCGCATGGATCTCTATGCGCGAGGGGAACAATCAACCTTGCAGTATAAGGAGCTCATGGGGCTCAAGAAAGAGCGGGGAGATCCCAACGTTACGGGATCTTTTCGCAATATCAATTTTGAGATCCTGAAAGTATATCCCAAAATTTTCAATGTCCTGGTGAACAAGGTCGTCAACCAGCCGATGCAAATGACCTGCAAAGCGATCGACGCAAAGGGTATCAGTGATCGCAGAAAGCGCAAAGCCAAGTTGCTTGAATATATGGTCAACAAAGATGCTATCGCAGCCTTTGAAGAACTGACCGGCATGGGCCTGGAAAAACCGATTGAAGAGGGGGAACCACTACCCGATAACGTCCAGGAGATCGATCGCTACATTGACATGAATCCCAAGGATATCACTTGCATGGAAGTCCTGGATTTTGTCAAGCTTACTCTGAAAGAAAACGATTGGACCCAACAGGGAAAAGAAATAGCTGGTGACCTGGTGAAGTATGGATTTGGTGGCACGCGCCAGTATATCGATGTGGACAATAAAATTAAGTTCCGTCGTGTGATGATCAACCGGGCAATCACCAACAAAGTGGTTTTTCCTGACTTCCGCGATATGACAAGGTTCGGGGAATACATGGATATCACCGTATCAGAATTGAAGCGAAGGACAAACGGTGCCTGGGGAGAGAAAGCCTACATGGATATTGCCAACAAATTAGCTGGCAATCGCTACGGTCCGGAACCTGCACAATATTATAATCGGGATACTTTTTCCTACGCTTACGACAACGAAAAAATCACGGTGCTCGAATGCTTATGGCTTGCCGTTGATACGCAAGTGAACATGGAATTTAAAAATGGTGCCGGTAACCGTAGGGTTAAGTCGATGTCACATGACTACGTTCCTTTCCGTGGAGACATGACCGTTAATGAAGGACGCGGTGTTACTGACCAGGAATATGCCAAGATGAATAATGGCAACAAACAGATCTTGCGCACCGAAGTCCAAAATATTTACCAATGTACCTGGGTCGTGGATACCGAATACGTCTATGACTTTGGCTTAATGAAGAACATGCTGCGTGGTGCCAACAACTGGCAACAAACAGTTATGCCGGTGACGTTGATATCAACAGACTTTATTTCTACGACCGGACTAGTTGAACGACCCCTAGATGATGTTCAATTGAACTACCTTCAATATCAAAGCCACGTGTCTGCGTCCCGACCTCCAGGTATAGCCATCGAGAAACATGCATTAGCCAGACTTGCAAAAGGCAAAGTAAAGTGGGACCCCAAAAAAGCATTGGAACAATATGCAGAGTCGGGAAGTATGTTGTACGATGGGTATGACGAGCACGGCAATTACCTGGGCTATCTGCCTTTCAAAGAATTAGCCAATGGTCTTTCACCTGGAGCACAGGAACACTTCCAAATGATGTTGCAATTCATCGAGCTCATTCGAAACATGCTTGGCATTAACGCTATGACTGAGGGCCAAACACCTCCGGAGCGCCTGGGAAAGACTGTTGCAGAGCTCTCCTGGGGTGCTACGGATAATGCGTTATCACATTTGACCCAAGCTTACAAAACTGTTTACGAACGCACGGCCAACAATTTATATTTCTTACTTCAAAACAACTTACAACGGTTGAATGAAGAACAGGTATCCGAGTCGTTAGGAAGCGAAACCTACAAGTACTTTTCCTTGAACAAGGATCTTAGTTTGCGCGACATGGGTATCATTTTGGAGGAAGGACCAGACGATGCCGTGCGAGAGAAAATTTCTCAGATCGTGAACCAGATGGTAGGTACCGGGGAGGTCACTGGCGAGGATGCAATAGCCATTGAGTTGGAAGGCAATCCATACAGGCAGCTGGTAATGATCCGCAAGCATCGTAAGGAAAGAGAAAACCGTAAAATGCAAGAGCAACAAGCGGCCATCGAGCAACAAGGAGAACAGAATACGCAGACAGGTGTTGCAGTGGAGCAGGAGAAACAAAAAGCGATGGAAGCTGAAAGGCAAAGCCGGATGGAAGAACTTCAATTACTGGAGCAATTCAAACAGGCAGAACGCAATGAGCAAATGACACATGAGCTTGTGATGAAGTCAGCCGACAGCAAGCAGGAAGATAAACTTCAGTCCAGAGATCTTGAACAAAAATGGATGACTGAATTACTGAGGCGTCAAACCGAATTGGCTGCACAACGAACCGAATTAGCAAAACAGAAATTAGCAAACCAGAAGCCTTTACCAAAACCAGCTTCTACAAAAAAATAACTTATGTACTTTGATCCCAACATCGAATCACTAGCTGCCGCCCATGGTGTTCAACCCATTGGTGCCGCACAACGTACAATTGCTTTTTCAGCTGTGGCCAGCGGAGGCACTGGTAAGCTCAATTGGACAGCAACTGGCCATGCACTCAAAAAAGGACAGTATGCTTACAATCCTGCGGGAGCTTATGCCGGTATCATTCGTGTCACTAAGATCATAAGTGCCAACGTCTTTCAAACCAACGGTACTTTTGGTGCTACTTCTTCTGGTACCCTGGCATTATCAGGAGCCGGTCCTATTTTTGGATTTTGGTGTGATGTTGCTCCGACCATTGCAGCTGTCGAACCTGAAGCAGGTAACATTGATGCAGCCACATTGATAGCGATGACTTTTGTTCCAGGTACTTATTATCCAATACCGTGCAAATCGATTCGGGTAACAGCGGGAAATATTACGGTGATACCCAAACCACCACAGACAGATTTGCCTTATGGCAATCGATAAAAAAAAGCCTGGTGAATACCAGGCTTTTTTTTATATCGCAAAAAACGAGTAAAAGGTGGGATGAGCAGATCTTTACGGTTGACCGAAGTCCTCTGCGGTAACCCAATTAGGAGCAACAAGACAAACGAAGTGTTTTCTTGTATTGGCAGGAATGCTATATACGGTGTTGATAGCTTGTTCATCGATCTTACCACCAACAGCGGGGAATACTTTTGCAGCATCTCCAGCGACATCGTTATTGATCACGACACGTACCATACCCACCGTTGCAACCGGGAGAACAAATGCTTCCGTTGCAGCGGCACCGATCGTCAACGCTTCATTCAGATATTTCGAAAGCGGCGTACCAGCGCCTTGCGTTGTACCTGCACCTGCCAAAGCCATGTTTACGTGATTCTTCACATATGGATCTGTGGTCGAAGGATTTCTTGCAGCTTCGATCTGAACAGCTTTTTCGTACACACCATAGGTGTTGGATTCGTTCTGGATTTTTTCGGTAATTTTTGTACCCTTTCCAGTTTTAGAGGCCCCCTGAATGCTAATGGCATCGTCATTGACGTACACCACGCGTGGTTTGGTAAAATTACCTTCACCATTTTTACTTTTGCCTGTTAAGGCGATTATTCGTCCCATAGGATCAATTGTTTTTAGTTAAACATGGGAGAAAGGTATGTAGCGGAAATGATGGAATTTAAGCCGAAAAGGAGGGCAATAAATTTGGGTGGACATACCAACCCTTCCCCCAGGTATTGTATCTTTGCAGTCAGTGCATTCAATGCTTTTGAAGACTCTAAAACTAGCAGTTTGCCATAGCTGCCAGAATTTTTCTGCTTAGATACACTACCTGGTGATTGGAGGATTCTTTCTAACAGATCGAATCCTTTTTTTTTGCCCCTCATGCCTACTGACTTGCTCCCCATAGCAAGTGAGCTTAATACATCCCCTGTCGGGGAAACCATTGACCGGGTTTGTTGGTTGGTGGAACTACCCGGATTTCACTTCTTCGGCTGGTGGACGCTTATTTTTTGTCGGACTCTGTTACCCGGACAGGCTGAACAAGCATTACAAAACCTGCTATTTAGATGTACCAAATGTTGACATTTTCTCAATCATTTGGTATAATCGTGGGCAATTATTTTTATATGGCACGCAGGACTTCAATAGCGGCTTATAATGAAATAAAGGAGTCTGGACTTCTCGCTAAACGAAGGCTTGAGGTTTACGACGTTTTGTTTCATCATGGACCATTGACAGCGGGTGAGCTTTTACAATTGATGGCATCCCGCGTATCAAAAGGCGCGGCGTCAAGCAGCTGGAAAAGGCTTAGCGAATTAAGAGATGCCGGTGTCATCGAAGAAACAAAGGAGCGAATCTGCCAGGTCACCGGAATGAATGTAATTGAATGGGACGTAACTGATCAATTACCGATAAAAAGAATCGAGAAGGTTAGCAGAAAAGCCATGAAAAAAAAATTGTTGGAAAAAATAGCCGGGTTGGGTAGCACTGTTGACGAAAATTTGAAAAGACCGTTGCGTGAAATTTATTTGATGGCGAAGGAGATCTGACAATTGCCTGAACTTATATTAATTTTTTTTGCTACTAGAGTTTTATCCTCTTTCAATCTGAATAGTGCAAGGATCTTTGTAGGTGCACTACATTTATATCAACATTAAATTTTACCACTATGGCAAAAAAACCAAAAAGAGTTATCGTCGGGTATAAAACCGTAAGACAGCCAGGGCGAGTCGTCAACGAAGGTGGTCCCGCACAAACGGAAATGACAGCCAAAGCCGGAACAACCAAAAGAACCTACACTCCTTCAGACGTTAATACGACTCATGAAGCTTATCAACCAGGATCAGGACAAAGTGAAAAGCGTCGAATAATGGATGCTGCTTTAGCCAAAGCGCGTCGTGAAAAGAAAGACGTAACGGATTTTGTGCCAGCTGGTAAAGGTGGTCGAGAAGTGACTTTTGGAGCGGGAAAGACTACCGAAGTAACTACTCCCGCACAATTCAAAACAACACATAAAGTCAATCCCAGGTTAACACTTCCTGGCAAACCAACCGTTGAACCAATCTATAAAACTGTAGCGCCTCCAGGTTCATCCAAGAAGCGGAGACTTCCACACGTAAAATATTTGGAAGTGTTAAAACGCAATAAGAGAACCGAAGCAGGATACGGAAGATAATCTCATTCGTAAGTTCGGATCACTGCGTATAGTACCCCAGGCGTGAAAAAAGCCACGTCACCATTTTTTGTCTTTTTAAGTACCCAAGGTGTTTGGCAAAGTCCGATGCAAACACCTTTTGCTTTTGGTCGCATCAATACTTTTCTGTGCGGGAATGATGACATGAATCGAGCGATAAGATCCGTGGGATCTAGCGAAGATCCTGCAAGTACTTCTCCTGGTTGACGCGAGTGAGTGAGCTTGTCGGCCTTGGCAATTTTCTTAGCCCACTTGTTACATGGTATTTGATTGATGGACCTGTACTCCAATTTTGTCAAACCAAGTTTGGCACGCTCAGCATTTAAGTCGTCAACAATTTGCTGAATGCGATTAGCTTCTTTGATAATCACGTAGGAGTCAACAGGTTCCAACGGACCTTCTTCTTCTTCATCTGTTTCGGTGGATTGCTGGTCGATCTGGACCTGGGCAAATAGAGCTCCAGAAAGGAGCACAAAGAGTACTACTAGGTATTTTCGCATTCGTCAAACATACGGAAAAAATTTCAATCATTTCGTGTTGAGTGCTCAATTACTTCTCGAATATAAGTTCTTATTCGTTTTGACACGAAAGTTCCTTCTTTCATGCAGATGTATTTGGCAACATCGGGGGATAAATACAAATCGATGGGGTGACCACCAGGCCCACGTTGGGATTTTCGAAAGATTAGGTAATCGGTTGGAACACTAAGGGACATATTCCATATGACATTGCGTTGAAGCCATATGTAATATTTTTGTCGATCTCGTTGTAGAAGATCATAGAGATCCATCGAACTAAGAAAGACTTTGGGGCCTAATCGTCTTGCTTGAATCACGGCTTCTAATTTATCCAAAAAACAATGGTAAATCAAATGGTTGAATAACATATAGTTAATGTTCGATAGCTTTGAATCAATTGCTATAACCCGCAATTGCTTCATTTATGGATACTTTTTCAGCTGAAGACATCAAAACTATAACGACTTTGGAACGCGGTGGTACCCTTCCAGCGTCGCAAACTCCGCCATCTAACGGTGGAACTACTGCACCGGAAACTCCAGCAACGAGTGCACCACCTGCCCAAGGATCTCAGCCACCAGCGCAAACTTCTCAGCAACAACAGCCACCAGCTGGCGGAACACCTCCCGCAACACCTCCGGCAGATGACGACGAACATGCCTATATGCCGTTGGAGCAACTAGGCTTCCAGGATATGGAAGAACTCCAGGCACGGTTACAACGTGCTGAACAACTGGAGCAAGAATTACAACAACTTCAAGAATATAAAAACGGACCTAAGTTCAAATCGGACAGACAAAAATATCTGTACGACTTTGCAAATAGGTTCGAAGGGATGGAGCTGCCAGCAGCTCGACAACTACTCGACGTAGTAAGCTTGGACCTAAAAAGCGTGCCTGATCAGCAAGCTCGTTTTGAGGCATTCAAAATCGATCCCATCAACAAGGGTTTGAGTCAGGAAGACTTATTCGCCCTTTTCACCGATGAGGAACGTTTGAAGTTTGGCAATTCGCAAGATCCTGCGGACCCCCAAACACCAGCCCAAAAAGCAAGGGAAAAACAAGCTACAGCCCTAGCCAAAGAACAATTGTCAAAAATGCAAAGCGAGTGGAATGCTTCTAGGACTGAAGTAAAAACACCCGAACAGCTTGTGCAGGAAAGACAAACGTACCAGGCAGAAGTTTATGAGCGCATTTCCGACTTCGGTGGTATCCAAGTCAACCTATCGGCCCAGGGTGACAATGGAGAGAATATGGAAGGCGCAATGCAATTCGCACTCAATTCCCAAGACCAAGTTAATGATGTCGTTGCAGCGGTAGCAGATCCACAAGGATGGTGGGACAGTATGCTGTATGAAACAGGCGTTCTCAAAGAAGGTCAACAAGGATTTGATGCTATGCGATTCGCAGAGCTTGTGACAGTCATTACTCATCGAGAGCAATTACTTAACAACGCTTATCAACAGGGCCGTGAAGATTACAAAGCCTCCCTCTTAAAATCTGCCCGTAATGTTTCAGTTCCAGGCAACGGACTAGGTACACCTCCGGTGCCTCCTGGTACCATGACCGAAAAACAAGAAGCCAATAAAGAGGCAATGAAAGTGGCTGGTATTATTTAAACCACCTTTTAAAAAACCTTTCAAATGAATGATCGAAATTTTTTAGGAGCGGCACAAGCAACACCCTCCTATGCCTTGTTCAATCCAATGGATCTATACGCTGATGAAGAATATCAGAAAGCCGTTCGTACCGTGCCTTACATGAGCTCCCTGTCGTGGCTCAGAAATATTAAAGGCAGACACTCCAAACGCAGAGTCAAAAGAAGTGAATACTCTTTCTTCGAAGAAGGTCAATTCATGAAGGCAGCTGCGACTATCGCAAGCATCACCCCAAATGGTGCCAAGTTCGATATCGTCCTACATGTTGATAATCACATGGACGTTGCCGGAACTGACGATGGTAGTTTTCCTGTAGAAAATCAAACTGTCATGTTCCAGGATGGTAAGACCGTCGGATATGTGGAAAGTAAAACATCCACGACGCCAGGTGCCCATATGGTGACAGTAAAGAAATTGAATAGCTCACAGGATATCGCAGCCGTTGCGCTTCCTGGTACCACCATGGTATTCTATTCCAATGCACAACCTGCGAGATCTTCCCAAACTCAAAGCCGTATACCGCTCTTCGAGAAGATCACCAACAAATTCCAAATTGTTCGTGAGAAATTTGATACTGAAGACGTGGAGTTGCAAAACCAGCTGCGGTTTACTACTAGCAGCGGCCAAAGCTACATGTGGTATAAAGGTATCGAAGACACCGCACAACGGTTCGAATATCAAAAAGAAGCAGCCCTGCTAGTTATGCCTCCTTCTGCATCCCTGACCGACAAGAACGGTAAAGGTGTGCAAACCGATTACGGTATGCTGAATCAAATTGATCAGAATGGTATCAACCTGGAGTATTTCAATTCTCCTGAAGGTGCCGCTTTTGATGAAGTGATGATGGCATTGGACAACAACTATGCAGAAAAGTCTTATATCGTCGGCCACGGTTTCAACGTGATGCTGAAACTCAAAGATTGGTTAGTGAAGTTCGCTCAGGGCGGAACTGGTAATATCAGTTTTTCCGCTTTTGAAAATGAAGGCCAGGCTATCCGGTTAAACTTCAAAGCCTATCTCGTTGGTGCATACGAATTTTATTTCCAACAGTGGGATATCCTTTCACATAAGGATACGTTAGGTGCTCCCGGTCTTCCTTTCCGTCACAAAATGATTTTCATTCCTACTGGAAAGACCAGAAATCCAGATCCTAACAAAGCAGCTGACATGCCAGACTACGAGCCATACTTGCAGCTGGTAAGTCCTGTTTGGGGATACCATCCTAATATCGTTAAGGATGATTATCTCATGTGGGAAACTGGTGCCCTTGGTGCTCCGAATCCTACCAATGACATTCTTGAAAAGGTCGTGCACTTCGCAGCTTATGTAAGCTTAGAAATGCGCTGCCGTCACAAGTTTGCTCAATTCGACATGGCATAAGCCCAAAGGAGGGAGGGACTTCCCCCTCCCTTTTTTTATTTAATAACCCCAAATTTTATGACAGTAAGTATTTTAAACATCATCTCTCCTGGCCTTGTAGATTATTTAGATCTCAAGCCCATTAAGCCAGGTGAAACAATTGAATATCGATTGACGCGTGCCGGTATGGTTGATCCATCCAGCACACGCAAAGTAGCTACCCCACAGTACCAGGGACTTGCTCCCTACTGCAATATCAGAGATCCTTTCGATCAGCATAAAGTGCATGAAAAGACGATCATGAATATCGTCGGTTACGATCCTGTGCAATCCAAGCCAGGTGAACCGACTTACATGAATCCACGTGTGGACTATGCGAGATTTTTGGACACAGGAAGTATTGTTTGTACCGATACAATGAACAACCTGCATTACTTCCTGGCGCTTCATAATTATAATCGGGACAATCCAAACCGGAAGACAGATGCGAAAATTCTGTTCCACCGTGTCGATGTCAAGAAAGAAATTAAGAGTAAAATCAATGGATTCGATTATCGTGTTCTGGCGTCCAACTTGTTATTCCAGGCAGAGGAAGATCGGATATTAGAGATAGCTGTTAAGTTGCAGCGTGCACACCCTCAATTCACCTTTGATATCAAAGAGGATGTGGAAAAGCTGAAAGCAAACCTTGCCTTCGTTGCTGAAAACAATTCCCTGGATTTCATCATGGCAGTAAAAGAACCACAGTCGCAAGCGCGAGTGATGGCCGACGATCTTATAGGTCGCAAGCTTATTTTCTTTGATGACCATGAAGAAAAATTGGAATGGAAGTGGAAACGTTCTGCCGGTCAGAAAGGGAAACACGGTATTGTCAAGCTTGAAAAAGGAAATAATCCTATACGAGCACTAGTTGAATTTTTAACAACAGCTGAAGGCAACGAACATTTAGTGGAGATAAAAGAACTCTACGAAGAACGCTATGCGACCAAAAGTCGCTAGTCCTTTTTTGCAGGGGTTATTACAAAAAAGGTAAAGGCCGGATCTCGCGGTTCGGCCTTTTAAAAACCCATAGCAATGTCATTAATAATTAGGTCAGCTGTCACTATCAATGCCATAGGTACTGAAGTGTACATTGAATTTCTGGAAGCTACCGGAGACTATGAAGCAACCGATAATCCAGGTGGTTTCGGTCCTCCAAATCCATCGCGTAGCGGTCTTGCAATGGTGCTCTTTGCTGAGCACATGAAAGTCGACGGCAATGTTGAAGCAGAAGTTTTGTTTTATGATGCAACCAGCGTAGCGTCTTATACCGTGGTTATGTCCAGGGACGTGAACGGCGTTCTTAACTACAACATTTTTGCCATCCCGATTTATGATCCACTTACTACCTATCCAGAAGGAACCATTGTATACAACTATGTAAATCCGTCAGAGCCATTTATCCAACAGTTTTTAGCAGGTGAATGGGTTGTGGTGAATCCAAAGGACTTAATTGGCGAAGATTCGATCGATCAACTTAATGACTACACGTTTGCCGTGCCGGATGCTATCAAAGTTGTTGAAGAGTTGAATCGCCTCAAGATGTTAAAGCTCAGAGATTATGTAAAGCATGAGTGCGAGAAGGATGAATACGAACCGCTCAGAGCAAAGTTTGAATATGCTGAAGGACTGTTGAAGAGTGCGACAAATTCATTTTGTGCACAAGCCTACAATGAAGCTCAGATTGATATCGAAGAAATTTTTGATTTCGCAGTTGAGATAGATCTATTGCCAGAACATGTCGAATAAAACCCTACCCACAACCTCTAAGGGGTGCCATTGCTGCGATGCCGGTGCGGGAAACATCGCCGGGCAAGGTGGTAGTGGTAGTGGTGGATCTGCAAATATTATTGTGCGACATAAGCAA
>Ga0190271_10002771_pt1 | contig 10792 bp, 14 predicted proteins | sample Popmic356T_FD_133747 | JGI IMG/M metagenome (GOLD analysis project Ga0190271, IMG submission 133747) | Populus adjacent soil microbial communities from riparian zone of Weber River, Utah, USA - 356 T | ecosystem: Environmental > Terrestrial > Soil > Riparian zone | place: USA: Utah | collected...
CTGTCTTCACTCCCGCGTTGACGTCTTCACCTGACTCGTCAAGGAGCACCAGGCCTACGGTGCGCTCGTTGTTCGTGTCCACGCCGTCCCACCCATCGACTGCGAACGAGCGGGCGACTGCCGGGTTGCGTCGTGCGAGTACGGCGAAGTCCTCTGGGACGATCGGACGAGGAGTGAGAAGGCGGAGTTCCTCAACGAGGCGATCAGCATACTCATCCTCCGTCTCTGCATCGGCGCCACCAGAGGTCGTGCCGTCGAGCGTGATTGATCCTGTGTCACCGATGTACGTGTACGCGTCGAGCAGCGCTACGTCTGAGGACGGGCCCAACCCGTTCGCCTCCTCACCGGGAAGCACAGAGCGCAACGTCACGCCGCCAGTCAAGGTAGTGTCAGTACCTGGCGAGATCACCACGTCTTCAACTACCTCGAAGGCGAACTGCTCGTCTCCTGACTTCGAGATCGTGACTCGGGTACCTGTTGCGATCGTGTAGCCAGCGTCGTCCTTCATCTCCCAGGTCGAGTTGACCATGGCGTAGGTCTCCGGTTGCGGAGGAATGCCGACCATCGTTCGACCGAACTCCATGAACACTGCTTTGGAGACGGTCGAGGCAAAGACGGCCATGTCGGCAGCGATGCGCGCAAAGGCAGAGAACATTCGCGTCTCGAGGTTGGCAGGATTGTCCTCCCACTCGGGCCACGTCGCTTGAATCTCTGCCACGATCTGGTCGTACAGTTCCGACTGTTCGGTCGGAATCTCCACGTTGATAAAGTCACCCACGTCTGTTCGTCTCCTGACTGTCCAGGTTCACGTCGATCATCGCGTGGCCGAAGTGTTCGGCGGCATCCTCGAGATCCTCTTCCTGCATCACTGCACGTGCTCGAGGCTCCCACTCAGCGACTGCCTCCTCGAGTTCAACGATGTCCACCTGCTTGAACACCTGGTCGGCGATCCCCCACTCAGGTTCATCGATGCACCGACCGATCGGCGTGCGCAGGGTTGCGATGGCGCACGCTTCGACTTCCTCGTAGGAGTCCTGCTCAACTACGTCCGCCTTCGTCCCGGTGATCGAGAACGGGACCTTCAACTTCGGCGTGATTGGATAGTCAGCCATTAGCAGGCCACCACTCCACGATCCAAGGCTCGTCTTCCTCGTTGAATCCGACGAGCGCCAGATCGCCTTCCTCGGGAGTCCCGTACTCGTCGGTGTCGAGGATCTTTGCTGACCACGGGCAAGGACCGAACTCTCGGCGCCCACCGTCGAAGGATTCGATCGTTACGAAGCACCTGGTCATGGTATCGGCGGGGGTGCGTGAGAACACCCCTTCCACGAGGTCGCGTGCTCTTCGGATCTCTTCCTTGCGGGGTCGTCCTCGAGGATCAGCAACGAGGTCTCCTATGTCGTCGTTCAAGATGCTCATAGGTCACCTGACCTCTCAGCGATGTGCCACGCGATCTTCTGCCAGTGTTCGAGCGCGTTGGTCATCGGGATCTTCAGTTCGCTGTTCTCAGGAAGAGTAGAAACCTCGCGCTCATACACCTCGACCATCCGTTCAGCGCACTCGAGGTCAACCTGGTTGATCGTGTCAGGTGAAGCGACGGTCATTGGCCCGACACCGAGAAGTGGACACGATCAGCAGGCAGGTTGTTCTTCAACGGCGATCCGATCCTCGGTTGGATGGATCCGAAGTTCGAGTAGTCGGACACGTCGACTGCTCCCGCTGGGTAATGATCGCCCGAGTGGTTCGAGGACCGTCCTGCGCACGTTCCCGGACACGATGGAGCGCCACACATACCGAAGCAGAGTGACTCGCTGTACTCAGGCGTTCTGTACCCCGAGGTAACAGATCCGCTCCACCCTTCCGCTCTTGACTTCTCGAGCCACGGGATGATCCATTTGGCAACCTGCTTGCCGTCAAAGGATCCAACCCCTGCCTCAGAAGACGACTCTTCATTCGCAGCGAAGTCCCCTGACTCACCAGTCGAACCTCCAGTGCTAATCGTCTCTGTCTCAGCAGCAGGTTCGGGCAACTCTTGCATCGGTGTCTTGATCGATGCAGTGAACTGGTCGTTGAACAGCGACGATGTGATCTCAGTCACCAGGTACCTGCCAGCACCAGGACCGTAGTCGTCCGTCAACTTGACCACGGTCCCAGGAGGTGCGGCGTACGCGCGGAGGTGTCCTGCGATCGATCCCTCGTTGACTTTCTTGCCCTTGTCCCAATCGAACGTCACCGGGTCGAGGCCATCGTTGTCCCAGTTCAGGTACATGAGTGGTTTCGCCTCGAACAACTTTTCCTCTGACACGTAGTAGAAGACACCGGACGACACGTACCGTCTGAAGTTGACTTCCTCAGCAAGGCGCATCGTGCAGTCCCAAGCATCCTCGCCGTTCTTCAACTCGAACGCGTACCGCTTTGTCTTCGTCTTCGTCTGACCCCCACCTGACGATGCACCAGAGACAGATGCTGAGATGCCCCCTCCTGTGTACGCAGCAACCCACTTGCGTCCTTCAGCCTCCCAAGGGTCGTACGCGCTCGGATACGCAGACCCCTCTGCCGCTTGAGCAGCAGCACCTGGAGACAATCCGTTGTTGACTGACTCGATGAGACCCGCGTGCCAGAACCCAGTGGTATACATGATCTTGGCGTTGCCAGCAACGTCACTCACTGTGGTTCCTGCTGACTCGACAACTCCCAACGCAGCGGTGGTGACACAGAAGATGTTCATGCAGGCGCTGCCGTGGTTCGTATTCGTCATGCCGTTCTCCTGAGTGGCAGCCATGAGGCAAGCAACGATGGCGTCCTCAGGAGCATCGAGAGACACACCCACACCAATAATCGTCTCTGCGTTCCTCATCTGCTCAGGAGTCGCAGCAACACCCTTCACCGTCAAGTTCGCTGATGTGTCGAGACCTTGCGCTGACGACGACCCCTGGGTGTCCGCCGTTGCTGTTGACGTAGAAGTAGCAGACGCTTGCTGTGTTGTCTCGATCGGTTGGACCTTGTGCAGTTCTGGAATGTAGACAGGAATCTTGTGCCCCCGCACCATTCGGACGAGCGAGTAGACAAACTCAGCGCGCGTCACTTGGTCGCGGTACACCTTCACCGGTTCAGTGACGAGGCGCATGAACGCAGTCGGACGCTCCTCGAACACCATGGTCAGGATCGGCGGGTCAACGCCCAGTTGTACGAGACGCGACCACAACCCGTCCAACTTCACATCGACGCGCCGCTTCAGCAACTTGGACCTGAGGAGGTCACCATCAGGATCGAACATCTGGATGGTGATCGTTGACGCACCCTCGATCGATCGAGTGACGTCCGCTGACATGGGCTCGCCAACTTTCTCAGTGAAGCGCCCTCCGTGCAGCGTGAGATCATCGAGGCACGCCGAGATGCCTCTGATGCGACGAACCGAACCGGGGGCGAGGTGCCCCTCCTTCTTCTTCTCCTTCGTCTTCGGCATCAGGGGATCTTGATCTTCTCGCCAACGTACTTGTCCAACTTGCGAGGATTCTTGATCCCGTTCGCTTTGGCGATGCGCTCCCACTTCGACGCGTCGCCGTAAAACTTGGCAGCAATCTTCTGCAGCGTGTCACCCTTCTTCACGCGGTACATCTCTTTGCCGCTGTTGCCACCCTTGTCCTTCTTGTGCTTCTTCAACTTGTACGGCGTCCCATCGTGGGCCTCGATCAAGTTGAGAGTCATCGCCTGCCGAACGAGTTGAGAGTTGCGCGGGTTATACATCGCATCACCGAAGTCGACCGACTCGATGTACCACTCCATGCCGTTGAACTTCTTCTGGATCGCCTTCCCGTACACGCGCAGTCCTGCAGGCGGACGCCGCTTGCCCTGGTGCGCTTGCAACTCAACCAGTTGGGTCACGTACTGGTCGACGTTCGCTGGGCGGTCACGGTCGCGGACGTTGCGCCACCGCGTCCTTGCCTTCTTGCGCTTCTTCTTCTTTTTGATCGACTTGAAGGCAGGTGGGCTCTTGTCTGTCTTCGGCATCTGGATCGGATCGATCCACGCGTCCAGCATGATCGGGACTGCCATCTTCCAGAGGCCTTCGCCTGTCCAATCGACCATCGTCTTGTCCGAGGGTGCTGTGATCTCATCGAAGGTCGCACCACCGTTGCTCGGTTGCATGAACCCATCACCGAGAAGCAACTTCAGGTCCCAGTGCAATCCTCGTGACTCGATCAAGACGAAGTGCCCGTTGTCTGGCGTCTTATTGCTGTTCTTCGGAGGTGCCGGCGCTCCACCTGCTGGTGGTTCGCTCGGACCTGGGCCCGGCGTGTACGTCTGGTCGATCGTCCAAGGTGCAGGTGGGTTGACGACAGTCGACCAAGGACCGCTATACGGCGCAGGCATCAGCGCCTCGCCGCCTTGTTACGTGCCGCCCTACGTGTTGCAGTAGCAACCTGCTTCCCATCGATGTAAAGCTTGTTCTCGATAGTGATGTCTCCATCTCCGCCTCCGCCCGCACCCGCACCAGCAACCTTCCCCTTCGGCAGTTCACCTGCGCTCCTCTTGTTCCCCTTACCATCGCCACCGCCACCACTCCCAGGACCTGCGACGAGTTCCTGCCCTGGCGCTGGTCCCGCCTCATCGAGGGTCGGTCCTTCGCCAATATTGAGCGGGCCTTCGTACTGTGCGCCGATGTGCCCCACCTCACCGATCTCACCGATGTCCGGCCCAGGCAGTTTGTTGAAGGTCCGGATAACGTCATTGATCGTCTGGATGCCTTCGTTCAAGACGTCGATCAACCCGTTGACGATCCACTCGCCAACGTCCTTCCCGAACTCGATCAGGTTGGTTCGTGTCTGCTCATCAGCGAGTCCCAGAGTGATGATCCCGAGAATGAGACCTGCACCAGCGAGTTTGCCACCTGTCTTCCTGAGGACGGGCAGCAACTTCTTTGTCCAGCGTCCGTTGGGTCCCATGATTGCAACGATTTTACCCCATGCCTTGCCGGCGACCATCGAGATGCCAGTGACCTTGAGGAACTGAGTGACGAACCACAGCGCAGCCTTGCCTCCTGCCTTGCCGATCATCCCTCGCATCTTCCCGCCAGTCATCATCGAGAAGAACCACGCCCCCATGACCAACTTGCCCCAGATGTCTGCCTCGAGGAATCCATGGACGAACCCTACTGCAATCTTCGGCGCCTGTTGCCCAACGAAGTTGGCGAGTTTTGGCATCGCCTCCTCGAACACATCGCGCGCCTTCTCAGCGAACTCCTCGAGCCTGTCACCGAGGATCGATACCTTCTCCTCGGTGGTCAACTTGGGATCCGTGAACACATCAGCGAACTCTTGGAAGACGTCGTGTGCGTCGAGGATCGCTGGCATGAACTCTTCTGCCAGTACGTTCTGAACACCCAACCACGCGACCTTCGACTCCCGCTGTGCCATCGCGAGGTCAACAGTCGAGTCGACCATCTTGTCGCCCATGGTGACGTTGTACTTATCCGCCCACTTGAGTTGCTCCTGCAGCCCCTTCGACCCAGACGAGAACAACGGGAGGACCGACTGGTACCCACGACCCAGCAACTTCGCTGCTGCCGCTTGCCGCTTCGCTGATCCTTCCATGTCACCAAAGCGATCTGCGATGACTTGGATGAACCCATCGAAGTCCTGGGTCCCCTTCGCAACATCCTCTTGGGTCAGACCCAGTTGACGGAACGTGTCCATGTACGTCCCACCCTCACGATCGGCAGAGTTCAGATTCGTTGCCAGCGTCTTGAACGCCATGTTGAGCGCTGTAGGTGCGATCCCACGCGACTCAGCAACCGCCGCCCATCTCGATCCTGACTCCGCTGTGAGGTCGAGGTTCCGTCGAAGGCCTGCTGCCGTGAGACCCAACTGCTGCATGTGGTCGACCGACTTCACTCCCGCGTACCCGAGGCCGGCAACAGCGCCGGCGAGACCCAACGCGCCGTACTTCGCTGCTTTGCCTGCTGTCGTCCACGCCTTGCCGGCCCGCGATCCCGTCCTCGCTGATCCTGTCGCAGCAGCGTTCGCAGCCTTCGTCGCTGCGCCTGATTCAACGATCTGGGCGTTGAGCGCCGCCTGCTCCGCTGCCGCCTGCTTAGCGCCTTGCAGATCGACGCGGATGAGCATGTATCCCGCGTCCGCGCTCATCCACCAATCCCTTCGACAACCTCGTTACGGATCATGCGCGCAAGCGCACGCCGCTCCTTCGCTCTGATCTCCTCCTGAACCTGCCCCACTGCGATCAGGGTTAGGCGCCTCACGGTGTCCGGCTCCTCGAGGAAGTCGAGTGGGTTGACTCCACCGAGGCCTGCCATCGCTGCTGCCCTGATCGTCCCATCGTTCAGAAGTCGAGTGAAAAATCCTCCTCGTCCTCGAGACGGGCCTCTTGCATCCAGGCAGCGAGTTCCGCTTGGTGGGCGGGGATGGCGAGGTCGTTCGCGAACACGCTCCGAATCGCCGCTCTCGCGTCCTTGGGTGGTTCAGTCCCATCCTTCAGGACGAGCTTCGCTACACCGTCCCAACCCACGACACCCTCACCGAGGAACGTGAACCCCTGAGACAGCGGTTCCAGTTCATCCGGGTTCTTGGGATCCTTCCTCAGGTACACGTTGACGAGAGCAGTGGCAAGAACATCGCACTGCCCGAACAACGTTGCCATGGGGTTGTGGTCATCGCGCATCCTTCGAGTACGCTGTCCGATCTTGGTGACCTCTTCGTACTCGAGGCGTCGGTACCTGGCGACCAACCTTCCGCCGTACCCGGGGATATCGAGATCATGCTCTCGCTGCTCAACGATCGCTGAGTGCATGCCACGCAGTTGGCCCATGAGGTCTCCTGCACCGTTCATGTCGGCGCCCTCTTCGAGCACAACCTCTTCGTCCGGCGCGAGTGCGCCGGGGTCCTTTCCTTCCATGATGTCTCCCTCCTAGTTGGTTCTTACGCCGGGATGCCCTCGATCGAAACCTCGATCGCAAGTAGTGCCGCATCCGCCGATTCGCTGTCCACCTCAGGTGGGGCGCACGACTTCAGGACGCCGTTGTAGGTCAGTGGTGATCCGAACGGGACACCGTTGACATCCAGCGGTTGCTTGTTGATTGACACGCGGGCTCGACCTGCCGTTGCGAGCAACGTCTGGACGAGGCCGTTGTGATCTCGGTTGAGATCGTAGAGGCGGGACACGGTAACGGTGCCAGTTTCGGTTGTTGAACCGAGCACCTTCGACGGCGCCATGCCGCCCGGCTTGTAGGTTGACTCCTCCGAGTCGACCGCACCGCCCGTCATCTTGTCCCACACGCCAGTGTCCTGGCCGTCCACGATCACATGGACGCTGTACTGATCCTGTCTGCTCATACGAGCGCCTCCGTGTTCGCGACCTTCACGATCTCGAGCACGACCCGCTCTGCGAACGGGGACACGCGTGCTTCGATGACCGCGTGGATCTCGCCCTGTGCGATCTGCGCGGGCGGGTTGATTGACTCGTTGCACGTGACCTTGAACGCTTCGTCCGGCGTGTCGCCGTACAGTGCGCCAAGGTTGTAGTCCTCGAGGCAGATCGAGCGCAGCGCACCTTCCACCTTCGAGAAGAACACGCCCTTGCCATCGACCTCACCGAACACGAACGCCTCGAGTGCCTGGTCACCTCGAGCGGCGAGGGACATGAACTCTCGAGACGCAGTGAACTGGATGAACGCGTCGTCCGTCACTGGATCTGCCAGCGATCGGAATCCGTAGACCTGAATGGTCCCGGTCACCGCACGCTGGCGGATGACGTTCACGCCAGCATCGTTGAGGTCTGCTCTGTCTTCCTCGATCCAGGAATCCTGAGAGAGTTCCTGAGCAGAAACGCTGATCCCCTGATCTCCGGCAGCAGCGACGTTCGGGTTGTTGCCACTTGCGTCGCTGTTCGCGATGATGCCAGCGACAACTGCTGACGGAGGAACGGTGCGCGTCGTTCCTGCTGTGGTCCCAGGGATCACGACCCACGGAGCGAACATCGCACCGAAGCGCGCGTTGTCGTCGTCGTGCAGCGCGTTCGCTGCTGAGACCAGTGTGCCCTTGGTTCCCGTGTTCGCGGGATCGATCAGAGCGACCCTGTTGTTCGCCTCGGCGTGTGCGAGCAGTTGCTGCTGCCCTACCTCGGACGTACGCCCAGGAGCAGCAACCTGACCAGGACCTAGGTCCTTGACGAGCACGTCCAGTGCCGCCTGCCAGTTGTCGTCTGCTGCGCTGCCGCTGTCATCCGATCCACCGACGAGCGATCCTGTGCCGTCATCCGGGAAGGCACCCGCTCCCGCATCCACAGCGCGGATGTAGGAACTGTTCCCTGCCCACGCGATGATCAACGCCTTGGTGGTGAGTGTCGCGGGCGACTCCTCGACAACCTCGCCATCGAGTTCGACCGTCACCTGGTTTTGCCCGGCAACGATTACGTCGAGATCGTCACCCCAGGCCCCTGGCGAGATCGCCTCGAACCTGACCGAGTCAGTCGCACCATCGTCCATGGTGACGGCAGATACCGCTGCGGCATCGCCGACCACTCGACCGATGTAGAGACGAGACCCGCCCTCACGGAAGAACGCGTCCGCCGAGGCGTGGATCAGACCTGCGGCAACCGCATCGCCTGTGGCATCCTCCACCTGGTCCATGTTGCGGCATAGGATCGCCGCTGAGGCGCTCCCCTTCTCAGTGATGCCGACGAAGAAAGCAGTGCCCTCATCGACGGCGATTGACGCACCGGTTCGCGCCTCTCGCTGGCGAACCGTAACGCCCGGCGCAGTCGTGGTCACTTGTCGTCCTCCTTCTTATCAGCGGCCGCCTTCTTCGGCGTCGCCTTCTTCTGCTCCTTTGCCTCGATGAGGACGCCATCGCCCACGAGGTACTGATCCTTGGGGTCGACTTCGTCCACCTGATCCCCCGCGACGACCACACGGCCGTCCGCCAGGGTCACTGGGTAGTCGACACCTGCGGAGACGGTGAACATCAGTCCTCCTCCTTCGTTGTCACTTCCAACTCAAACTCCTGTGCCTCAGGCCAGTCCTGATCCACGTACGGATCATCAGGCGGTGTGCTGGGCCCAAGCCTAGCATTCACGACCTCTGAGACCTCCACGTCGAAGGTACAGGCGCCACTGCCAAGCGTGCGCGTCGAATCGTCGGGAACGTCGCTGTTCCGCTCGCCGTTCCACGTGATCCCTTCTGCACCGAAGTCACCAAGGCCTGCATGCTGCAACAGCGCACCACGCACAGCGGCGGTGTATCGCTTCGCGAGCATGCGCGTTGTCTCTCGGTCCTGTCCTGCAGCGATGATCGCTACACCGACACGCCACCAGCAGTGGTAGATCCCGTTGCCCTTCATCTTGGGAATGGTCGGAGCAAGGCCTGGCGACACGATCAACACAGCAGGCAACTGATCCTCGCTCCACTTGTAGAACTCATTCACCCGCGAGTAAGAAGCGGGCAGTGGCAACGATTGAGGATCCATGCTGTTCTGGCGCTCGACTTCAGCGATGTACGCGGGCAACCACAACTTGAGTGAGTCCTCGACTGCATCCTCCACCTGAGTCGCGTCGATCAGTCGTCCGTAGACCTCGATGCTCATACCGCTGCCTGCACTCCCAACTCACCAGTCATGATGTACGTCTGGAGTTGCTTCATCCATCCCCGCTTGTCGAGTTCGGTGAAGTCGAGCGGTCGACGTTGCGGGAGGTTGTTGTCTGGGACGCCACGCTGGTGGAACTCACCGTAATCGCTCGCGGACCCGAACTCGAGGTTACCTCCTTGGGTCACGAGGATCTGTCCGTCGCCACCGTCCTGTGTGAACGAGTCGAGCAGCGCGTTGGTCGCACGGAGGATCGTCCCAGGATCGTAGTCCTGCGCCCCCTTCCAAGCAGCGTACGGTTCGGACAGTGGGTCCCACCCACCCGATGCGCGCTTCCCCTCTGACTCGAACTGCTCCTCTGTCGCTTCCATGATGTCCGCAACGATCGCAAGGTAGGCAGGTCGCATGTCCGACACCGCCCGCTGCTCGAACCGCAGCAGTTCACGGGAGATGATCTCATCGCCCCAGATCGACCACTCGAGGTGAACACCAGGCCCCATCTACCAAACCGTCCCTCGTCCGAGTGACGTGGTGGGCGCCTCGAAGTCGTAGTCAGGTTTGCCCCAACCTCCACCATCACCAGCAACATCGTCGCCCGGCACGTCACCGCACACCTCTTCGACTTCAGAGCGTAGGAACTCACGCCGCTGGTCGTAGAGTTTCTTCAACTCGGTGTACGGCGATTGACCTTTCTGAACCTGCTCTGGGTAGTACCCAAGTTCGAGCACCATCGCGGTGTAGAGCGCGGTGAGGCGTGTTGCCTTCTCTGGGAACGATGCTGCTTCCTCGAGGTCGCAGAACTCAGCGCCCACGTCTGACTGGATGAACGAGACACTCTCACCGATCGCGAACACGACTTCGTCTCGAGTCGGCACCGTCACATCTGAGAACGTGCGCACTCCCTCGACCGGGTCACCGTCCTCAGTCGGCGCTGGAGTGCGGACGATGCCACCGTTCCGATCGCGCGTCCTCGTCGGGAGGTGCAGCGCAACCTGCTCGACAGTAGGCGCTTCCCACTCAGCCATCCGCTACCTCCTTCAGCATTAGACGATCACTCTTGTCCCGGGCCCACACTGCAACGTTCGTACCCTCAAAGTCAGGTGGGTCTTCAATCAGAGGCAGGATAGGGAATCGGGACGTGTCGTCCACGACGACTACGCGGGTCTTTGGCCTTAGCGTCTCAACTACCGCTGCAC
>Ga0190271_10002772_pt1 | contig 10789 bp, 9 predicted proteins | sample Popmic356T_FD_133747 | JGI IMG/M metagenome (GOLD analysis project Ga0190271, IMG submission 133747) | Populus adjacent soil microbial communities from riparian zone of Weber River, Utah, USA - 356 T | ecosystem: Environmental > Terrestrial > Soil > Riparian zone | place: USA: Utah | collected...
AAAAGGGAAAGACGGGCGCCGAACGTCTCTAAACAACCGGCGGGCGGAGCGTTAGCTGTTTGAAAAATTTGTCTAGTCGTAGTCGTCGCGCAGCTTCGGCGGGCGGTTGTCGCCCGGCTGCGGCACCGGATCGTTCATCGACACGTCATCGCGCCGCCGCTCCGCCGCTTCTTTGCCTGTCTTGAAGTATTCGCTCTTCACCGCGCGCTGCGCCTGTTCTTCCAGCGATGCCGGCCAGTGCCCGAGATCGTAGCCATGCCACGGCGGCTGCGGCTTCAGCGGCGGCAGACCGAGCTTGTCCCAAAGCTTGCGCGCATTTTCCATGAACTCGCGCTTCGGCAGCGCGACCGGCGAATAGGTGCCCTTCAGCGTCGCGTTGATCAGCACCGATGCGGTCTCGCCGCCGTCGCGCGGCCCGCGCGGCCCGTGTCCGGGATCCTTGCGCTCGACGACCTGAAGATCGTGCTGCGGCTGGCAGCGATACGACATCGCCCAGAACAGCGAGTCGGCGTTCTCCGGGTCGATGTCCTCGTCGACCGCGACGATCCACTTGCCGGCGAAGCGGTGCAGCGCCGCGGCGCCGTTAAGCGCGCGCCAGATTTCGCTGTCCGGCGCGCCGCGTTCGAACTGCAGCGCGATCACGGCATAAAGGCTGGTCAGCGGCTCATGCATCGCGACGCGCTTGATGCCGCGGATCGACAGCACGGATTTGAGATGATTGAGGAAAACCGGCTCCATCGCCACCTTGCGGATCACGCTGGATTCGCTCGGCGTCACCTGGCTGATGAACGAGGTGAGGATCGGATTGCGCCGCCGAGTGATCGCGGTGACTTCCATGAAGGCGTTGTACTCCTGCAGGTTGACGTAGCCGTGCGACTCGCCGAACGGCGCCTCCGGCTCCAGCCATTGCGTGTCGATCAGGCCTTCGATCACGATCTCGGCCTCGGCCGGCACCATCAGGTCGACGGTGCGCGCGCGCACCACATTGATCGGGCCGCCCGCCAGCGCGCCGGCCACGGCGACCTCGTCCAAATTCTCGGGCATCTTCTGCACCGCCGCGTAGGAGACCGCCGGCGGGCAGCCGAGCACGACGGCGCACGGCAACGGCTGCTTCCGCGCGCGGCATTTCTCCCAGTGCGCGTAGATGCCGGCGCGCAGCTCGACCGACGGGTTCATGCCGAGCCGCCGCGTCGTCTTGATCTGGCCGCGGTAGTTGCCCACGTTTTGGATGCCGGTGTCTGGATCCTTGGTGATGTAGTGCGCCGACGCGAGGTAGGGCGCGTTGTCCCAGCCCGGCGTCGAGATCGGCACCGGCAGGCCGTCGAGCCCAAGACCCGGCTCGTCGAGCGCATCGCCGAGCACCACGACCTCCTGGCAGGGTGCTTCCGTTTGTTCGACGACGTGCGGCTCGACCGGCGACGCGAGCGCCTTCACCCAGGTCGGGCCGACCTCGTCGAGCGGCTTGCCGAAGCCGATGCGATAGATGTCGCGGCTGCCGGCCAGACCTGCGATCAGCACGGGATATTCGTATTCGCGGCCTTTCGAATCCACGGGCCTGGTGAACAGGAACGCCTTGCGGTCCGGCTCCTCGATGCCGCCGCGGTACTGCCAGCGCACCAGCGGGTGCATCTCGGTGTCTTTGTTGACCGGCTCATCGACGATGATGAGTTTGCCGGCCGCGGCCAGCGCAAGGACGTGATCGTGCAGGTCGGGGTAGGCGCGCGGCAAGCGCTCGTCATGGCGGTAGCGGTCGAGAATGGTTTTGTCGCGGCCGGTCGACATCAGGTTTCAAGCGAGCCGATCAGGTCGCTCCGCTGCATCGCGGCCAGCACCCAGACCGCGGTATCGAACAGCGCAGCGTCGCGGTCGACGCCGCCCATCAATTGCAGGCCAAGCGGCATCCCTTCATCCTCAAGCAGCGGCAGCGTGATCGCGGGGCAGCCGAGCAGCGACGCCGCAACGTTCATGATGGTGTTGCCGGTGGAGCCGAGGCCCTTCGGCGCCGCGCCGCAGGCGCCCAGTGTGACGAAGGCGTCGTAGCGGCTGGCCGCCGTGTTGTAGGCCGCGCGAAAGGCTTCGCGCTGCTTGAGCAGCTCGGCGTAGTCGCGCTGTGTCATCGCGTTGGCGGTCTTCAGGCGATCGAGCGCGGGCGCGCTGAGCTTCGCAGCGTCGAGCGCCGCATAGGTGTTGAGCGGCCAGCGGCCCTCGAACGCGTTGATGCTCTGAGTCAGCGGCAGCGCGTCGACGAGATGTTTCTCGGCTACTTCCAGGTCCGGGTCGTCGGCGCGCGATTTGATTTCGACGCCGGCGGCCTTGAGCTTTCCCCGGGCGGCCTCGAACGCCTTGCGCGCGCCCTCCGTGGTGACGCTCCAGCCGCCGGTTTCCAGGATGGCCAGCAGCTTTGGTTTCGCGGTGAAGTTCACCTTGCCGGTGACGCCGATATGGCCCGGGTCGCCGCCGGTCCGTGCGGTGATCGTGGTGATCAGGCCCCATATGTCCGCGACCGTGGCGCCGATGCCGCCCTGACAACTCTGGCTGAAGTGGTCGTAGGAGCCGCTGCGGTTGACGCCGCCGACGCTCGGCTTGTAGCCGACGCAGCCGCAGAAGCTTGCTGGCCGCAGGATCGAGCCGACCACCTGGGTGCCGAGCGCGGCCGGGACCATGCCGGAGCCGACCGCGGCGGCCGAGCCGCTCGACGAGCCACCCGGTGTGCGTGTGCCGTCGTGCGGATTCTGCGTCTTGTGCCAGGGATGCGTGGCGGCGAATTCGGTGGTCGTGGTCTTGCCGAGGATGACGCCGCCAGCCTCGCGCAACGCCCGCACCGCGGCGGAATCGCGCCGCGTCGCGTTGCCCTCCCACATCGGCGAACCCTGGCCGGTCGGCATGTCGGCGGTTTCGATCACGTCCTTCACGGCGATCGGCATGCCGTCGATGGCGGAGAGCGGCTTGCCATCCTTCCAGCGCGCGGATGCGGCGTCCGCCGCCCTGCGCGCGGCGTCGGCATTGACTGTCACGAATGCGCCGATGCGCGGATCGTTCTTGGCGATGCGGTCGAGGCATTCTTCAAGGTAGGCGCGCGGCGTGATCTTGCCCGAGCGCAGGTCCTGCGCGAGGGACACGTAAGTACGAAGTTCATTCATGGATATTCCAATGCTTCGAAGCAGGATTTTAGGGCTTACTCTTGGGCTCGGCATCGCGCACGGGTGTTTCCGGCGTCAGTCCGCCGCGCCGCCGCGCAAAGGTTTCCTTGCCGCTCTTTTCCCAATCGCCTTCGACGGCGCGTTGCGCGAAGGTTTCCCAATCGTCGGCCCAGTCGCCCAGCGTGTAGCCGTGCCAGGGCGGCTGTGGCGCAATTGGCCGCATGCCGATCTCGTCCCAGATCTTGCGCGCGCGCTCCATGTATTCCTTTGTCGGCAGGGCGAGCGGCGGAAACGGCTGCTTGAGCGTTGCGTCGATCAGCAGCGATGAATCGTTGGGGACGCGCCCGGACTTCGGACCGTGGCCGCTGGAGCGATAGGGCGCGATCTGCACGTCTTCGATTGGGTTTGCGCGGTAGGCCATCGACCAGAACACCGCGTTGGTGTTGGTCGGGTCGATGTCCTCGCTCACGGCGATGACGATCTTGCCGCAGTCGGCGCGGAACGTGGACGCGCTGTGCAAGCCGCGCCACACCTCGGTGCGGGCGGCGCCCGGCGCGTACTGCAGGAAGATCACGGGCCGCACGTTGGCGAGCGGCTCCAGCAGCGAGACGTTGCGGATGCCCTTGATCGAAAGCTGGTCGCGCAGATGCGACAGGAACATTGGCTCGTAGGCGACCTTCTTGATCACGCTGCTTTCGCTTGGCGTCACCTGGCTGATGATCGAGACGAACACCGGCTTCTTCTTGTGGGTGATCGCCGTCACCTGCATCGACATGTTGAAATCTTCAAGCGCGATGTAGCCGTGACTCTCGCCGAACGGGCCCTCGGGCTCGAGCAGTTCCGGATCGATCAGTCCCTCAATGACGATCTCGGAATCGGCCGGAACGTCGAGGTCGATGGTGACGCACTTGACGGTGCGGATCGGCTCGCCGGCCAGCGCGCCGGCCACGCCCATCTCGTCCTGGTCGATGGCAAGCTTCTGCGGCCCGGTGAACACCACCACTGGTGCGCAGCCGATCACGATCGCGCATGGCATGGGCGTCTTCATCTTTCGGTGCTTCAGCCAGTGCTGATAGCCGCCGGCGCCGCCGATCCGCGAGGCCATGCGGACGCCAAGCCGGTCGGTCGCCTTCAGCGCGCCGCGATAGGTGCCCATGTTCTGGATGCCGGTTTCCGGATCCTTGGTGATGCAGAGCGTGGCGGTGAGATACGGCGCGGCGTCGAAGCCCGGCGTCGAGATCGGCACCGGCAGCAGCTTCAATCCGCCGTCCGGCTTTTTCAGTTCCTCACCCTTGATCACCACCTCCTGGCACGGCGCCGAATTCACCCGCACTGGGGCGATCGGGTGATTGATTGCGTTGATCCAGGCCGGGCCGATTTCGTTCAGCGGCTTGCCCATACCGATGGCGTAGATGCGCGGCGACGCCGACAGCGCGCCGACTACGACGGGCATGTCGTACTTCTTGCCGCTGCCATCGACCACGTTGGTGAACAGGAACGCGCGCCGCTCATCCTCCGGCAGATTGCCCTGGAACTGCCAACGCACCAGCGGGTGCAGTTCGGTGTCTTTATCGATCGGCCGGTCGACGCGCACGACAAGTCCTTGGGCTTCCAGCGCCGCAAGGTGCTCCTGGAAGTCGAGTGCAGGCCCTTGGTTCTGAGCCTTCTTGTTGCGCGGGTCGGACCGATCGAGCATTTATTTTTTATTCTTCAGATGCGCCTCGATCACCGGCCGCGCATGGCGGAAGCAATCGACGCCGACCGGGATGCCGCAATAGACCGCGATCTGGATCAGTACCGCGCGGATCTCGTCCGGCGTCATGCCGTTGTTGAGCGCGCCGCGGACATGGGTTTGGAACTCCTCCATGCGGCCGAGGCAGGCGATCATGCCGAGATTGAGGATCGAGCGCTCACGCGGCTTCAGCGTTTCGTCGCCCCAGGCTTCGCCCCAGCAATACTGGGTGACGATGCGCTGAAAATCGCGGTTGAAGTCGTCCAGGTTCGCCATCGCCTTGTCGACGTATTCGTTGCCGGCGACCTGGCGGCGCATTTTCATGCCGACGTCGTAGGTTTTCTGGTCCATACGCACTTCCTCCCAAATTGAATTTCAGTCTTCTTCCGGTCCGCCTTTCCAGCGCTTGACCATTTTTGTCTCGATGTCGAAAAAGTCGAGCAGACGGCCGACCGTATGATTGATGATATCATCCACCGTCTTCGGCTTGTTGTAGAACGCCGGCACAATGGGTGACACCACGGCGCCAATGTCAGCAAGCGTCGTCATGGTCCGCAGATGCCCGCCGTGCAGCGGCGTTTCGCGCACCGCAAGCACGAGACGGCGCTTTTCTTTGAGCACGACGTCGGCTGCGCGCGAGAGCAGCGACGACGTCACGCCGGTGGCGATCTCGCTCATGGTCTTGATCGAGCACGGCGCGACGATCATGCCCATGGTCTGGAAAGAACCCGAGGAGATTGATGCTCCGATGTCCGCCACCGGATGATAGACCGACGCCAGCGTCCGCACGTCCTTCGGCTTGTACTTGGTCTCATAGGCGAGCGTCATTTCAGCCGACTTGCTCATGACCAGATGGGTCTCGATGTCGGTCTTCTTCAGCAGCTCGAGGATCCGGACACCGTAGATCGCGCCGGAGGCCCCGGAAATACCAACGACAAGCCGCCGCGGTGTCTTTGTGGTCATGGGCATGCTCTAAGCTTCACGATCCTATCCCTAAACGGGGGTCTGAAACTTTGCAAAGGCGCTCAGCACGATGTCGAGGGGACCTCCGGGAAAGGGCCGCAAAACGGCCTGATAGGCCTCGACGCTGGCGCGTGCCGCCTCCATTTTCGACAGAGCCTGGCGGCCGATCCGGCCGGATTGCGCGAGGCCGTACATCGCCTCTTGCTGCAACCGTTCGGCCTCGAGTTCGACGGCCTTGATGCGCGTGCGAAAGCCTTCGGCGTCCTGCGGGGCCATCACCGCCGGTGGCGCCTTCAAGGCCCGGCGTACGTTGCGCAAAGGCACCACGGCCATGTCGCGCCACGGGCCGATATCGCGTTCCAATTCGGCTACTTCGGAGTTGCCGAGCGCGCGGTTCTGCGTTGCGCTCCAAAGCAGAAAGAACAGGATGTTGACGTCGACGCTGGCCTGATCCTGCAAGTCGATGCAGGCTTGTGCCACGCCGGGCTCGGCATAGAACTTCACGGAGAACTGCCAGAACGGCGATTTGCTGATCGGCGTCGCGCTCATGCTGCGGATAGTTTGTCGTAAGCGCCGGCTTCGCGCAGCGCCTCGACGATGCGCTCCGGCGTCAGCGGCATCTCGACGAACCGTACGTTGAACGGCGACAGTGCATCCTCGATCGCCGCGACGATCGCGGCCGGCGCCGGGATGGTGCCGCCTTCGCCCGCACCTTTCACGCCAAGCGGATTGAGCGGATTCGGCGTTTCCACGTGGATGATCTTGCAGCCTGGCACGTCGGTGGCGCCCGGCATCAGGTAGTCCTGGAACGTGGTGGTGAGCGGGTTTGCGTCGGCGTCGTACTTCATGTGCTCGAACAATGCGTTGCCGATGCCATGGGCGACGCCGCCCTGCACCTGCCCGTCGACGATCATCGGATTGATGATCGTGCCGCTGTCGTGGCCCACCGTGTAGTTGCCGATCACAACACCGCCGGTCATGGGATCGACCTCGACTTCGACGATATGCGTGCCGTTGCAATATGACGCCTGCGGCGGTGCGAAATAGGCGGTGTGCTCGAGGCCCGCGACCTGCCCCTCCGGAAGCGCTGAGCCGGGCACGCCCTGCGCCATCCGCGCCAGTTCCGAGAACGCCAGCCTCGGCTTGTTTCCGCCCCGTGCGACCGCTTCGCTGTCTTCAATGTCGATCTCGCTCTCCGGCACGCCGAGCGCGCGCGCGGCCAGTGCGACGATCTGCTTGCGCACCGCGATCCCGGCAATCTGCGCGGACGAGCCGGCGTTGATCGCTTGGCGGCTGGCGAAGCCGCCGACGCCCTGCGAGATCGCGCCGGTGTCGGCGACGGTCATCACGATGTCTTCGATCCGGCATCCGACCTGATCCGCGATGATCTGCGCCAGCGTGGTGCGTGTGCCCTGGCCCTGATTGGTGGCGCCGGTGGCGACCGCGACTTTGCCGTTGGTCAGCACGCGGACGGTAACGCCTTCGAACGGACCGAGGCCGGTGCCTTCGACATAGTTGGCGATGCCGATGCCGATATAGCGTCCTTGGGCTAGCGCCTCGGCTTGCCTCGCGCGAAAAGTCTCATAGCACGACTGCTCGACCGCCGTGTCCTGGCTCTTCGGAAAATCGCCGCCGTGATAGACGATCGGCTTGCCGTCGCGGAAGATCAGCGGGATTTCGTACGGCATCTGCTTAGGCTTAATCATGTTGCGGCGGCGCACCTCGAGGCGGTCGAGCTTCAGCTCGCGCGCGATGCGGTCCATCAGCCGCTCCATGATGAACACCGCCTGCGGCCGGCCGGCCCCGCGCACCGGCGCGGTCGGTACTTTGTTGGTGAGCGCAACCGTCACGTCGAGGCGGTATGCCGGCATCACGTAGGGTCCGGGCACCGTCACCGCAGCGATGTAAGGCATGACGATGCCCCACGGCGTGAACGCTCCCGTGTCGTGCAGCATGCTGCCGCGGAACGCGAGCAACCTGCCGTTGGCGTCGACCGCGACCGCGACCTTCCAGTACTGGTCCCGCTCCTGGATCGCACACAGGAAATGCTCGCGGCGGTCCTCGAACCATTTCACCGGACGGCCGAGCTTCATCGCCGCCGCCGGGATCACGGCCTCTTCGGCGTAGAACGGCGCCTTCGGTCCGAAGCCGCCGCCGACGTCTGGCGCGATCACACGGATCGATTCGAGGTCCCGCTCGAGCAGATCGGCGAGCGTGCGGCGCCCGAGATGCGGCGTCTGCGTGGCCGACCACACCGTCAGCGTGTCGGTGGCCGGCTCGTAGCTCGCCAGCACGGCGCGCGTCTCCATCGCCATGCCGCCGCCGCGGTGCGTCCAGATTTCCTCTTCGAAAACATGCGGCGCGCGGGCGAAGGCCGTCTCGACGTCGCCGTATGTTGTGGGAACCACCAGTGCTACGTTGCTCGGAATGTCGGTGTGCACCAGCGGTGAGCCAGGCGCGACCGCCGCTCGCGCATCGCTCGCGGCCGGCAGCACCTCGAAGTCGACCGCCACCATCGCGGCGGCATCCTCGGCGAGGTGCCGGCTGTCCGCGATGACCACGGCGACGGCCTGACCCGCGTAGTTCACCTCGTCGATCGCCAGGCAATGTTGCGTCCGCATCGTCCGGTTGTCGGCCACGGGCAGGATCATCGGGATGCGCGAGGTCCGCATCGGACCCGGCAGGTCGGCGGCGGTCAGCACCGCGTGGACACCGGGCATCGCCAGCGCAGCCGTCGCATCGATCGACCGGACCTTGGCGTGGCCGTGGGGACTGCGCACGAAACAGGCGTTGAGCGCTCCCGGCGGTGCAATGTCGTCGACGAACCGGCCCCGCCCGGCCAGCAACGCCGGGTCCTCAAAACGCGTCACCCGCGCGCCGAAATGCTTCACACCCATGCAGCCAGTATCGGCCGGGAGGGCAGACAAGGGAAGGCCATGCAGCAATGCCGCGCGGCGCGCCGTGAATGGACGAACAGCTACCGGCCCGCGCGGGCCGCGGCTGCAGCGGGCTGATGCCGCGGCGTGCGCGCCGCAAGGCGGCTCTGTGCCTGACGCAGCGATCCGCGCGCCAACTGGCCGCTGAACTTGATCCAGCGCCGCGCTGCCCAGTTCAAGGCGGGATCGACGGTGAACGAGCGCAACTCATAGGCCTTGGCCAGGGAATGTTCGTCGCAGGCCTTTTTTACAGGATCGTCGTAGAACGCGGCGATCTTCTCCGTGTCCATGCCGGACGTGGCGAGCCAGTGTGGAATGTGGATGTTGCACAGCCGCTCTGCATCGTTGAGCGCTTTGCGCGCACCGGTGCCCGCAGCAGGACACGATGTGCCGAACGCGTCGCCGATCAGCGCGACGCCAGGCTGACGGTGTCCCTTGGTGGCGTAAAGATCTACCGGCCGCATCTGGATGCGGTCGATCACCTCGAAATCGCCCATCAACTTGCGCAGCCCCGGCATTGCAGCGAACAGCGTCTGCTGGGGCGCCTGACGGAATTCTCGCAGCCACGGATCGTCCATGGTCCGATAGGCGAACAGATTGGCGCGCATCGCGGCACCGATCGGGAAGAGCGTCAGCAACGCCAGCCGTGCGGCCGGCGATTCCGAATAATGCGTCAGCGCCGGGAAGGAAAATTTCGGCCGCTCAACCGGTTTGACGTCGAAGCCGATCGAAATCGAATGGCATTCGCTGAGCATGTCGCGCGTCATGCCGAGCTTGTGGCGGATGCCGATGTTGAGGCCATTGGCCAGCACCACCAGGCGGGCGGAAATCTGCCAGCCGTTGGACAGCGTGACAATCTGCTGGTCATTGCCGGTCGAGATGTCGTGCGCCTTCGCGGGAATGAATGTCACGTTGCCGGGAATTTCCGCGCGAACCGTGTTGACCAACGTGTCATACCGCGTGCCGTGCTGATCGCCGGGCCGCTTTTCGACCACGCGGCCCAGCCGTGACACCCAAGATTGACGGTCGTGAGTCGCTGCGCGCAGCACCGCGCCAGCGAGCCCCGTCTTTTCCAGAATGCCGACTTGGGGGCCGTCAAGCTTCTCGCAGCGGAAGTCGGGTGGATAAACCGGATGCGGGTCGACCAAAACCACATCGACGCCGGTTCGCCCCAGCATCGCTGCCAAGACAGACCCGGCAAGGCCTCCGCCGACAATTGCGATATCCGTGTGCCGCATCGACCGCTCCGCATAAGCCGTCGTAATGAAGGCTCGAAACTACACGATCCGCGGAAGCCGGCGCTTGAATTCGCCGTTAATGCTTAAGTCCTTAACATTTTGGATTTTGCCGCTTGCGCCGGCTTTGTAACGCCAGATGCGCATTCTTGGCGGCGGCGCGTGCATCCCGATACCGCTTCTGAAGCCCGCCGAGAATACGGAATGTCACCGAGCCGCCGCGGCGCACGTCGATCCAGATGTCGGCCATCGTTTGCCGCTCGGTCCATGCTGCCATGTAACCACTATCGTCGTGGGCCATGGCGTGCCTTGGAGGCTCGCCATGGCCTACTAGCAAATCGTTAACTTTGGCCTGCGCCGACCGCCCAAAGCCCGCGATTTTCAGCCCGCAACAGCAATCTCCAGCGGGAAATCGTCCACCACCTCATGTCCCGTGTCGGTGATGATGAAGGTGTGGCCCAGGAAAATGCCGAACATGCCGTCGGCGGTGATCGGGTTGGGCTCCGCCATGATGATCATGCCGGGCTTGATGATCATGTCGCTCTCGCTGCCGCCGATGTGATCGAGGCAGATGTGCGGGTTGTCGGTGACGATGTCGATGCCGTGGCACTGGGTGGGGCGCGACTGCACGCCATGCTCGCGGAAGAAACGGCTGGCGAGCCGCATGTTGTCGGTGGCGTTGCCGGGTCTGATCTCGGCGATGATCTTGTTGTAGACGGGCACCGTGATCTCGTCCCAGAACTTCCACACCATGTCGGTCGGACGGCCGAGCGAGATCGGCGA
>Ga0190271_10002773_pt1 | contig 10789 bp, 7 predicted proteins | sample Popmic356T_FD_133747 | JGI IMG/M metagenome (GOLD analysis project Ga0190271, IMG submission 133747) | Populus adjacent soil microbial communities from riparian zone of Weber River, Utah, USA - 356 T | ecosystem: Environmental > Terrestrial > Soil > Riparian zone | place: USA: Utah | collected...
GGACACACCGTGGTGCTCAGCTCCTCGGCGCTGACGATTCACGCCGAGCCGGTCGCCCGGTTCCTGGAGATCGGCCACGTGCTGTGCAACCACTTCGACGTCGACGCCGCGGGGCGGCTCACCGGCGAGATCACCAAGCCCGTCATCTGGGGTCCGCAGAAGGCTGCGGCCGTCCAGCAGTTCTGTGCGGCCGGCTCCGTCGACCTGACGCGCAGCTACTTCTACGCCGACGGGGACGAGGACGCCGCGCTGATGAAGCTGGTGGGATTTCCGCGGCCGGTGAACCCCCGTCGCGGTCTGGCCGCTGCGGCCGCTGAGCACGACTGGCCGGTGCTGCGGATGTCGCCGACGGGCAGGGGCTTCCGCTATCGGCGTGGTGTACTAAAGTAGAACACGTTTCAGTTTTCGAATTTGGTGCCTTTCGGCAAACCCAGGAGCGGACCATGCATACTCCCCTGTGCGACCAGCTCGGTATCGAGTTCCCCATCTTCGCCTTCACCCACTGCCGCGACGTGGTGGTCGCGGTGAGCAAGGCCGGAGGTTTCGGTGTGCTCGGCGCGGTGGGGTTCACCCCCGAGCAACTCGAGATCGAATGCAACTGGATCGACGAGCACATCGGCGACCACAACTACGGCGTCGACATCGTCATACCCAACAAGTACGAAGGCATGGACTCGAATCTGTCCGCCGACGAACTGGCGAAGATGCTGGCTGACATGGTCCCGCAGGAACACCTCGACTTCGCCCGCAAGATCCTTACCGACCACGGTGTCCCGCTGACCGAAGAGGACAACGAGAGCACCCTGCAACTGCTCGGCTGGACCGAGGCGACCGCGACTCCCCAGGTCGAGGTCGCCCTCAAGCATCCGAAGATGACGCTGATCGCCAACGCCCTCGGCACCCCGCCCAGGGACATGATCGAGCACATTCACGCCGAGGGCCGCACGGTCGCCGCGCTCTGCGGATCACCCAGCCAGGCACGCAAGCACGCCGACGCGGGCGTCGACATCATCATCGCCCAGGGTGGCGAGGCCGGCGGGCACAGCGGCGAGGTGGGCTCGATCGTGCTGTGGCCGCAGGTCGTCAAGGAGGTCGCGCCGGTCCCGGTGCTCGCTGCCGGCGGCATCGGCAGCGGGCAGCAGATCGCCGCGGCACTGGCGCTCGGTACGCAGGGGGCCTGGACGGGCTCGCAGTGGCTGATGGTCGAGGAAGCCGAGAACACCCCGGTCCAGCAGGCTGCGTACGTGAAGGCGGGCAGCCGCGACACCGTGCGCAGCCGGTCGTTCACCGGCAAGCCGGCCCGGATGCTGCGCAATGACTGGACCGAGGCGTGGGAGGCCCCGGACAACCCGAAACCGCTCGGAATGCCGCTGCAGTTCATGGTTTCCGGACTCGCCGTGGCCGCGACGCACAAGTACCCCGACGAGACCGTCGACGTCGCGTTCAACCCCGTCGGTCAGGTGGTGGGCCAGTTCACCAAGGTCGAGAAGACCTCCGCAGTCATCGAACGCTGGGTGCAGGAGTACCTCGAGGCGACGAACACCCTCAACGAGCTCAACGAGGCGGCCAGCGTGTGATTCGGTGCAGTTGGTCGCCCTCAGCGTGACCAACTACACCCGAGTCGCTGGGAGTCAGTGATCCCAGACGGCCGGCACAAACCGAAAGGCATTGCCGGCGACCGCCACGTGACACACGGACGGGAACGGCAGGTGGGTGGCCACCAGTTGCTCGCCGCTCGCCGCCAGTTCCTTCAGGAGGCGGATCCGGACGCGGGTTGATTCCTCTGGATCGTGTTCGAAACCGTTCTGCCACTCGGGTTTGTCGAACCCGGGCTGGAATACCGCGTCGCCGGCGAATATCAGTGCCTCTCCGCCGGATTCGATGCGGATGATGCTGTGTCCGGGGGTGTGACCGCCGGTGCGACGGATCAGCACTCCCGGCGCCACTTCGTACTCGGTCTCGAACGGCCGCAGCCGGCTTCGGTACACGTTGAGGAATTGCGCGGCAGTCCGGCGAAGCACATCCGGAATCGGCGACGGCATGACGGTGCGGGAGAAGTCGGGCGCCTCCCAGAACTCGGCCTCGGCCGACGCCAGATGGACGCTCAGGTCCGGCAGCAGCTGGTTCTTCAGCCCGTCGACCAGCAGCCCGCCGATGTGGTCCATGTGCAGGTGCGTGAGCACCACATCGGTCACGGAGGACGGATTGATGCCGGCGGCCTGCAGGCGCATGGCCAACTGCCCGGCCCGCGGGAAGTCCGGGAACTCCGTACCCAGCCCGGAATCGATAAGGATGGTCTTGCCGCCGCTGCGCACCACGGCCACGTTCAGCGGCCAGTCGAGTACATCAGGCGGCAGGTACATGTCCTCCAGCCATGCCGACAGGTCGGCAGGTGCGGCGTTGGTGGCCATGGTGACGGCGGTTATCGGCAGCACCCCGTCGCTGATCACCAGCACGTCGATGTCACCGACCCGCAGCGCGTAGCGCGACGGAGTTGACTCGTCATAGTCCGACTCGCCGGCGTGTGAGATGTCGACCAAACTCATGTTCTTCTCCTCCTGAGCCTTTCACCGAAGACGTTGTGGGATCGCCTGTCTTTGTCGGAGAACGCACACCGGCGCAGCGATTCATCCTGTGATCCGGTGAGCAGCGTCGAACACCACCTCCGGCCGGCGTGATCGTTCGTCTCAACATCTGGCCGGCGCCACAGCCGGGATGAGTCGGGGTGTGCCTACGCGTTCAGGCAGTCATGGGTGAGCCCGGCGGCAACTCGCTCATCGCACTGCTGGTGTACGGCAAGATCACGGCGAAAGCCGCCGCGGCCTACTCGACCGGACTCTCGGCTCAGCAACGCAGTGCCACAGCTGTTTCCGAAGCACGCGGCGAGATCAGGCAACTGCTCGAATCGCGAGGTTCGGTGTATGGCTCGACGTGTCGCACCTGCCGCGCGGTGCGCAACGCGATGACCGAGTACGCCGGCTTCGCCGACCTCGCGCACGCGTTCGACCTCAAGTCGTCGGCCCTTGCCGCGCGTGCGACTCTCGAGTGCGCGCTGGAGCGACGCGAAACGCGTGGCTGCCACAACCGCTCGGACTACCCGGAGGCCGACGTAGCACTGCAGGTGAACCTGGTGCGGTCGGGTCCGGGACACATCGTTCGCGAACCCATAGCCACTGCACCCCAGGAGATCTCGCATCGAATGCACGACGTTTCGCAGGCCGGCAAGCTGGTCGAATAGTGCTGCGTCGCAACCTCGGCCGCCGAAAGCCCATAATCCAGTGACGTTCTGTGTTCAGGATGAATCCGCGGACATCCAGCGGTTCTGGCAACCGAGTGCGTCGAAACGCACCACAACCGTCAGCAGCCGCTGAAGAGCGCCGGGAGGTCATCATGAGAATCGTCGTCATCGGAGGAACCGGACTTGTGGGTTCGAAGCTCGTTCAGAATCTGACGGAACACGGTCACGACGTTCTGGCCGCCTCGCCCCGGACCGGGGTCGACACCGTCACGGGCGCAGGGCTGTCCGAAGCCCTCACCGGAGCATCGGTCGTCGTCGACGTATCGAACTCGCCGTCGTTCGACGACGCCGAGGCGATGGAGTTCTTCAGCACTGCGACGCCGAACCTGCTGAATGCCGAAGCGGACGCCGGCGTCACTCACCACGTCGCCCTCTCGGTGGTGGGTACCGAGCGGTTGGCCCCGAGCAGCGGCTACTTCAAGGCCAAGCTGTTGCAGGAGAGTCTCATCAGCTCCGGGCCCATTCCGTACACGATCGTGCGGGCCACCCAATTCTTCGAATTCCTCGACACCATTGCCGAAGCCGCCACTGTCGGTGACACGGTGCTCCTGCCGCCGGCACTGATCCAGCCGATGGCGTCGGCCGACGTCGCCGAAGGTGTCGCCATCGCCGCGGTGGGCGCCCCGGTGAACGGCGTCACCGAGATCGGCGGCCCTGCCCCGTTCCGCCTCGATGAAGTCATCCGCACGGTATTGACCGCCCACGGAGACGCCCGTCGGGTCGTGCCCGATCCGGAAGCGCGGTACTGGGGCATCGCGATCGAGGAGCGCACGCTGATCCCCGCCGAGGGAGCCGCGCTCTTCGACATCCGCTTGGCTGACTGGATCCTCGAAACAGCAGCCAAACGGTAACCGCAGCGGCACCGGAGGCGATCGCGTGGACCTAGACCGTGATGCGCTGACTACGATTTTGTGCGCTGGCTACGATTCTGTGCGATCGGACCGACGGCGGCTCACAGTGGTGTCGCCTTGTCCGTCGCAAACAGACGCGGTGGTGGCTATGTCGAGCGAGGGTCAGCGGTTGTTGCGCGGCCGAGACAGGGAGTGCGAGACGCTTCGGCGGCTGATATCCGAAGCCCGGTCGGGCAACAGTCAGGTCCTGGTCCTGCGGGGCGAGGCGGGCGTCGGAAAGACGGCGATGCTGACGTATGCATTGGAACAGGCGTCAGCGTTCAGGGTCACCCATGTCGCGGGCGTCGAGTCCGACATGGAGCTCGCCTTCGCCGGTCTGCAGCAGGTGTGTATGTCGCTGATGGCGCACATCGACGAGCTTCCCGATCCTCAGCGCAATGCGCTGAACGTCGCGTTCGGCCGCGGTGTCGGGCCAACTCCTGACCGCTTCATGGTCGGGCTGGCTGTGCTGAGCCTGCTGGCTGCCGCCTCGAATGACCAACCGGTGCTGTGTGTCATCGACGACGCGCAGTGGCTCGATCAGGTGTCGGTGCAGACACTGGGGTTCGTGGCGCGCCGGCTCAAGGCCGAGCCGGTGGCCCTGCTCTTCGCGGTACGCGACGCCCCCGACGTACTGGCCGGACTGCCGGACATCGTGATCGAGGGCCTGTCCGACACCGAAGCGCGTGAGTTGTTGGAATCGGTCATGATTGGCGGGATCGACCCGCTGGTGCGCGACCGTGTCGTGGCGGAAACCCGCGGTATACCGCTGGCCCTGCTCGAGATACCCAGGAAATTCACCGCATCGGAGCTGGCCGGCGGCTTCTGGAACATGGGCGGGCGATCGTCGCCGGGGCACCTCGAGGAGGGGTTCGCGCGCCGCATCCAGTCGCTCCCGGCGGAGACGCAGACGCTGTTGCTGGTCGCGGCCGCCGAACCGGTGGGCGACGCCGCGTTGTTTCTTCGTGCAGCCGCCCTTCTGGGCATTGCGGTCGACGCCCTTGCACCGGCGGAAGCCGCCGGCGTGATCGAGTTCGGCCCACGGATGCGGTTCCACCACCCGCTGGTGCGCTCGGCCGCCTACCGCGCCGCCGCACTGACCGACCGCCGCGAGGCGCACCGGGTGCTGGCCGAGGCAACCGATGTGCAGTCCGATCCCGACCGTCGCGCCTGGCACGCCGCTCACGCCGCGGCCGCACCCGACGATGCGGTGGCCGCCGAACTGGAAACCTCCGCGGGCAGAGCCCAGAGCCGGGGTGGTGTCGCCGCCGCGGCGGCCTTCCTGGAGCGCGCGGCGGTACTCACGGCGGATCCGGCCCTTCGCGCCTCCAGGGCGCTGGCCGCAGCCCAGGCCAAGCGGGACGCGGCCGCGCCCGCAGCGGCCTACGAGCTCCTCGCAATTGCCGAGATGGGTCCGTTGACCGACCTCCAGCAGGCCCAGATAGCCCGGATGCGCGCTCAGATGGAGTTCGTCCGCGCCCGCAGCGGCGAGGCAGGTGCGCCTCAATCAACCGGAGCCGCCACGTTACTTCTCGATGCCGCAAGGCAACTCGACGACCTGGATGCAGACCTGGCGCGAGAGACGTACCTCGAGGCGGTCACCGCCGCCATGTACGCGGGCCGGCTCGGCCTGCCCGGCACGTTGCGGCAGATTGCCGAGGCCGGTCGCTCCGCGGTCGATCGGATACCGGAACTGGTACGCCCGATCGACTTCCTGTTGAGTGGCATGACTCGTCGAATACTCGACGGCCCGGGCGGCGGTTCCGACCACCTGCGCTCGGCGCTGGAGCTGTGGAACACCCAGGCGCAACGTGACGACGGCCAACCCGCTCACTGGCCGTTTCCGATCGCACAGGAGTCCGCCGCACACGAACTCTGGGACGACGCGATGTTGCAGCGCATCGCCACCGACATGGTTCGACGGGCGCGCGACACCGGCGCGCTGGCGGTACTCCCACCAGCACTCGCCTACCAGGCGGGAGTTCACGTGTACACCGGCGAATTCACCACGGCAGCAAGGCTTATCGAAGAGGCCGAGGCGATCACCGCGTCGATCGGCCGCGCACCGGTGAAATATCATTCGTTGACGCTTGCCGCCTGGCGAGGGGTTCCCGCCGACGCATCCGGATTGATCGAATCCGCGGTCGCGGACGGAACCGCCCGGGGTGAAGGCCGCCTCATCGGCCTCGCCGGGTACACCTCCGCCGTCCTGTTCAACGGTGTCGGACGGTACGACGAGGCGCTCGCCGCTGCCCGAGAGTGTTGCGAATACGAGGACCTCGGCTTCTACAGCTGGTGTCTCTTCGAACTCATCGAAGCCGCCGCGCATGTCGGCGACCGAGAATCGGCCGCCTCGGCGCTCTCCCGGTTCGAAGAACGGGCAGGCAGCAGCGGAACGGACTGGGGCCTGGGTGCGGTCGCGGCCGCCCAAGCCCTGTTGGCCGGCCAGGACGACGCCGAGGCCCTGTTCGTCGAAGCCATCGAACGTTTGGAGCGCGCCCAGATCGGGCTACATCTCGCGCGCACCTACCTGTCATACGGCGAATGGCTCCGCCGGGCGAGTCGCCGCGTGGACGCCCGGCGGCAGCTCACCACCGCCCACGAGTCGTTCATCCGCATCGGTGCACATGGCTTCACCGAACGGGCCCGACGTGAACTGGTCGCGACCGGCGAGAAGGTGCGCAAGCAGCCGGTCGCCTCGGGCGATGAGCTCACCGCCCAGGAGGAGCAGATCGCGCGACTGGCCGCCGACGGTCTGACCAATCAGGAGATCGGCGCGCAGCTGTTCATCAGCACGCACACCGTCGAATGGCACCTGCGGAAGGTCTTCGTCAAGCTCGGCATCAGCTCACGCAGGCAGCTCCGCACGATCTCGTGGGCCAGCTGATCCTCCGGAGACTACGGATTTCCAAGGGTTCGCTCTCGTTGGGCTACTGCGAGGCTGAGTTCATGAACGTTTATGAGGCAGTCAAGAGCCGACGAGCGGTACGCGGATTCACCAAAGAGCCTGTCCCGAAAGAAGTCCTGGAGCGCGTGCTGTCCACCGCAGCCTGGGCGCCGTCTGGATCGAACCTTCAACCGTGGCGAATCTATGTGCTGACCGGCGCCCCGCTGACACAGCTCAAGAAGGTCGCCGTCGAGCGGGTGGCTACCGGGGACCCGTGGGATGAGCGGGAGTTCGAGATGTACCCACGCGCATTGAAGTCTCCGTACGGTGAGCGCCGATCAAAGTTCGGCGACGAGCGGTACCGCTCTCTCGGCATTGCGCGCGACGACTGGGAGGCGCGCCAGCGGGCAGCCATCGGGAACTGGGACTGCTTCGGCGCACCCGCCGCCCTGTTCTGCTACATCGACCGCGACCTGGGCCTGCCCCAATGGGCGGACCTCGGGATGTACCTGCAGAGCGTCATGCTGCTGCTGCGGGCCGAAGGGCTGCACAGCTGTCCCCAGATGGCGTGGTCGCAGGTTCGCGAGACCGTCGCGGATGCTGTCTCGCCGCCAGACGACCTGATGCTTTTCTGCGGGATGTCGATCGGCTACGAGGACACCACGGTGGACTACATCCGCACCGGACGGGCGCCCCTCGACGAAACCGTCACGTTCATCGGCGACTGACCATCAAGATCGAACTCGCTGAGATCAGGTAAGGTCCACCGCAAATATCTGTGGTGGTGCCTATGTTTAGCCAAGGTGGGAAGCGACACCTTCGGGGCCGCGTCAGCGAATGCGAAACGCTTCGCGGCCTGGTCGCTGACGTCCAAACAGGCAGTAGCCGGGTGTTGGTGCTCCGCGGGGAGGCCGGCGTCGGCAAGACCGCGCTGCTCGACTTCTTATTAACGCAGGCGTCGGATTTCCGCTGCATTCAGGTGGCCGGCGTGCAGGCCGAAATGGAACTCGCGTTCGCCGGTCTGCAGCAACTCTGTGCGCCGGTGATGGACCACCTCGGCGAGTTGCCCGACCCGCAACGGGAGGCTCTGACAGTGGCGTTCGGCCGTGGTGTCGGGCCGACTCCGGACCGTTTCCTCGTCGGGCTGGCGGTGCTGAGCCTGATGGCAGCCGCGGCCAACGACCAGCCCCTGCTCTGCGTCGTGGACGACGTGCAGTGGCTGGATCAGGTGTCGGTGCAGCTGCTGGGTTTCGTGGCGCGCCGCCTCTTGGCCGAGCCCGTCTCGCTGGTCTTCGCGGCCCGCACCGGCACGGAACACACGCTGCCAGGCCTTCCGGAATTGGTGATCAGCGGGCTGGCAGACGCCGACGCGCGAGAGCTGCTGGACTCGGTCGTGCGGGGACCTATCGACGGACGGGTGCGAGACCGCATCGTCGCGGAGACGCGCGGCATCCCGCTTGCGTTGCTCGAGGTGCCCCGAAACGTTTCCGCCGCAGAACTTGTCGGCGGCTTCGGCGAGACGGGCAGACGCCCTTCAGCAGGCCAGATCGAGGAAAGCTTCATCCGGCGCATCCAAACCCTTCCCGGTCCCACCCGGCAGCTGTTGCTCGTCGCCGCTGCCGAACCGGTGGGCGATGCCGCCCTGTTCCTCCGCGCGGCAGAACATTTGGCCATTCCGGTCGATGCGCTCGCTCCTGCCGAAGCCGCGGGAGTGATCGAGTTCGGTCCACGCATGCGGTTCTCCCATCCGTTGATGCGCTCCGCGGTGTACCGCGCGGCGGACCTGAGCGCGCGCAGGGCCGCCCATCGGGCGTTGGCAACTGCCACGGATCGTGGAGTGGATCCGGACCGTCGGGCGTGGCACGCCGCCAACGCCGCCGCAGGGCCCGACGACGACGCGGCCGCGGAGTTGGAGATTTCGGCGGACCGAGCCCACAGCCGCGGCGGTATCGCCGCGGCGGCGGCTTTCCTGGAGCGCGCCACGACGTTGACATCGGATCCGGCGCAGCGCAGCGCGAGGGCGCTGGCGGCGGCACGAGCCAAGCGGGACGCGACAGATCCGGCCGCGGCCCGAGAGCTCCTCGCGGTAGCCGAGCTGGGGCCGCTTTCTGATATGCAACGCGCGCAGGCCGGTCGGTTGCGCGCACAGATGGAATTCGCACGCAGCCGCGGCGGCATCGATACCCCACCGGTCGCCCAACCGGCATCTCAGTTGCTGGCTGCCGCAACAAAATTGGAGTCTCTCGATGACACGGAAGCTCGCGACGCCTATCTCGAGGCGTTGGTGGCCACCATGTACGCCGGACGGCTCGGTGAGCCTGACGCCCTGACCAGAGCGGCCGAGGCGGCGCGACGCGCGGTGGACCGGGCATCACAACTTCACCGACCGACCGATCTTCTCCTGAGGGGCTGGACGCAGCGAATCACACTGGGCGGCAAGGCCGGTGGCGACGCGCTGCGAGCTGCGTTGGGCCTCGTGTGCGAGCAGGCCACACAAAGCGGCGGCCAGGTCCTGTACTCGGTCCCGCTCGGTTTGTCGGTGTCGCTGGAGTCCGCGGCCGCAGAGCTGTGGGACGACGCCCTGTACCAACAGCTGGCGACAGTGATGGTGCGGCAGGCACGTCAGGCCGGCGCATTGGCCATGCTCCCACCGGCGCTCGTGTTCCGGGCCGGGGTGCACGTACAGGCCGGCGAGTTCGCGATGGCGGCGACCCTCATCGAAGAGGCGAACTCGATTGCCACGGCCGTGGGCTACTCACCGCTGAAATACCACACACTGTCCTTGGCCGTCTGGCGAGGAACCCCCGATGTCGCCGGCCTGATCGAGGGCGCCGCCGCAGCGGGAAGAGCACGGGGTGAAGGCCGGGTACTCGGGGTGCTCGGATGCCTCACCGCGCTGCATTACAACGGGCTCGGCCGTTACGACGAGGCGTTCACCGCAGCGCACGAGGCGTGTGAGTACGAGGACCGCGGCTTCTACAGCTGGTGCCTGAGCGAACTGGTCGAAGCTGCGGCACGCACCGGTGAGCAGCAGGTCGGCGCCGAAGCGGTGGAGCGCCTCGAGGAACGGGCAGGCGCCAGTGGGACGGACTGGGGGCTGGGCACCTTGGCGCGGGCACAAGCCCTGCTGGCCGATGACGAGGACGCCGATCGGCTGTTCAACGAGGCCATCGAACGCCTGACGCGCACCCGGCTTGTCGTCCATGCCGCCCGCAGCCACCTGGTCTATGGCGAATGGCTGCGCCGTGTCCGCCGACGCAACGACGCCCGCACGCACCTCGGCGAAGCGCACCAGATGTTCGCCCGGATGGGTGCACAGGCCTATGCCGAACGCGCTCGCCGCGAACTGCAGGCGACGGGGGAAAAGGTGAGCAGGCAGCCGGTCGGCTCGGGTGACGAGCTGACCGCCCAAGAGGAGCAGATCGCGCGGCTTGCCGGCGATGGCCTGACCAATCAGGAGATCGGCGCGCAGCTGTTCATCAGCACGCACACCGTGGAATGGCACCTGCGGAAGGTCTTCGTCAAGCTCGGCATCACGTCGCGGCGCCAGCTGCGTCCGGTGTCGTGGGCGAGCTAGTTTGTCGACGATTTCGGAGGACCAAGGGTTCGTTGGCGCCCGGCATCTGCGCGACGGGCGGAGGAATCAGGAGATCGGCGCGGAGCTGTTCATCAGCACACACACCGTCGAATGACATTTGCGAAAAGTGTTCGTCA
>Ga0190271_10002774_pt1 | contig 10788 bp, 6 predicted proteins | sample Popmic356T_FD_133747 | JGI IMG/M metagenome (GOLD analysis project Ga0190271, IMG submission 133747) | Populus adjacent soil microbial communities from riparian zone of Weber River, Utah, USA - 356 T | ecosystem: Environmental > Terrestrial > Soil > Riparian zone | place: USA: Utah | collected...
ACGGACATCATCGAGGAGAGCGGACACTTCCGCGTCGAGGACCTCATCGCCGACGAGGATGTCGTCATTACGGCCACCGGAACCGGCTACATCAAGCGCACGGCGCTCGACGAGTATCGTCAGCAGCGTCGTGGCGGCAAGGGCCTGATCGGGATGCAGACGCGCGAAGAGGATGTCGTGCGGCACCTGTTCGTAGCCAACACGCATGCGTACATCCTGATCTTCACCGATCACGGCAGGTGTTACTGGCTGCGCGTGTACGACGTGCCCGAGGTCGGGCGCAACAACCGCGGCAAGTCGATCGCGAATCTCGTGAACATGGCCGAAGGCGAGCGCATGGCGGCACTCTTGCGCGTCCAGGATTTCCCCGAGGAAGAGGGCCAGCGATTCATCGTGATGGGCACGCGGCAGGGAACCGTCAAGAAGACGGATTTGAAGGCGTTCTCGAACCCGCGGGCGGCCGGGATCATTGCGATTCAGATCGACGAAGACGACAGGCTGATCGGAGTGGCTGAGACCGACGGCACCCAGGATCTCATGCTGGCATCACGGAACGGCATGGCGATCCGGTTTCCCGAGGCCGACGCACGGCCGATGGGTCGGACGGCCTTTGGTGTCCGGGGCATGCAGCTGCGCGAGGGCGATGAAGTAGTTGCGATGGAGGTCGTCACCGACGGCGGCAGTCTGTTGACGGTCTGCGAGAACGGCTACGGCAAGCGGACGGATGCGGCCGAGTACCGGCAGCAGTCGCGTGGCGGCATCGGCTTGAAGAACGTCCAGACCAGCGACCGGAATGGACCGGTCGTGGGCCTGGCCTGTGTGACCGATCGGCATGAACTGCTGCTCGTGACCGAGCAGGGCCAGATCATCAGGATGAGGACCGTGGGCCTGCGGCCCATCGGCCGCGACACGCAGGGCGTGCGGCTGATGGATCTGGCGACTGCGGATCGGATCGTGTCGATTGCGACGCTGATCGAACCTGATGTGTCCGAGGCTGTGCCTGACGTGGAACCGGCTGAGACACCTGAGGACCGGGACGGAGACGACTAGCCGGACGATGATGCGGGGCGGTGCCGCTCCGCGTCAGGCCGGTTCCAACCCGGCGAACCTGGCGAGCAGCTTCTTCACACCCACGGCGGGGAACCGGACGGTGACTTTGTAGTCGTCGCCGTGTTCTTCGACTTCAATCACGGTTCCGGTGCCGAACTGGCGGTGCTTCACGCGCATCCCGGACCTGAGGCCGCTGCTCGACTGGTCTTCGTTCTCGTATGAGAACGTGCGTTCCACCTTCGCACCCGCGCGCGGGTGCGATCCCTGGCGGTTGGCGTACGGATTCCGGAGCTCGTAGCCGGACTGCTGCCAGCGTGGTGCCTGTACCACCGGTTCGACGCGCTTGACGAGTTCCGCCGGTATTTCGTCGAGGAATCGCGATGGCGTGGTGGCCTGGTATTCGCCGAAGACACGGCGTCGCGACGCGCCAGTCAGAATCAGGCGTTCGCGTGCACGGGTGATGCACACGTAGCAGATGCGTCGTTCCTCCTCGACTTCGTCTTCGTCTTCCACCGAGCGAGCGTGTGGAAAGAGCCCTTCCTCCATGCCGGCGACGATGACAACCGGGAACTCGAGGCCCTTGGCCGCGTGCATGGACATGAGCCAGACCCTGGCGTCGGCGGCTCCCTTGCCCTCGTCGGCTTCAGACAGCAGCGACAGTCGATCGACGAACCCACCCAGCGAGGCGTCGGTCTCGCGCGATTCGTACTCGCGCGCCGCCGAGACCAACTCCATGAGGTTCTCAATCCGGGCTTCCGCGTCCTCGCTGCGCTCCTCGCGCAGGCCCTTCAGATAGCCGGACTGGTCGAGAACGAGCGTCAGCACGTCTGCCACGCCGGTTGCAGCGGCCTTCGATGCAGCCGACACCACGAGGTCGCGGAATCCCTTGAGGGCAGTCGTTGCGCGGGGTTGAAACAGCCGGCGGTCGAGACCCAGCAGCAGGCGTGCCCAGAGCGACCGCGGCGACGCCGTCGGCTGGAGGCCGGCCAGAAGCAGCGGCATGTCGGCGTCGCCGTGCGTGGGCTCGACGGCCTCGAGCGCTTCCATCACGGTGCGTCCGACGCCGCGGGTGGGCACGTTGACCACGCGCCTGAAGCTGACATCGTCGTGCGGGTTGATGAGCAGCCGCAGGTACGCGAGGGTGTCCTTGATTTCCTTCCGCTCGTAGAACCTGACACCTCCGATGATGCGGTATGCCAGGCCCTCCCGCATGAGCGCGTCTTCAATCGCGCGCGACTGCGAGTTTGTCCGGTACAGCACGGCAACCATGCGCCTGATGTCGGAGGAGTGAGCTTCCCGGATCGCGCGCGTAATGAAATCGGCCTCCTCGATCTCGTCACCCGCCCGGACATACAGGATCGGTTCCCCGCCGCGATGTTCAGTCCACAGCGCTTTCTCTTTCCGGTTGCGGTTGCGTCTGATGACGGCCGACGCCGCGTCGAGAATCACCTGCGTCGATCGGTAGTTCTGCTCGAGCTTTACGACGTGTGCGTCCGGAAAATCCTGTTCGAAGTCGAGAATGTTCCGCAGGTCGGCGCCCCGCCACCTGTAGATCGACTGGTCCGGATCTCCCACGACGCACAGGTTTCGGTGCACCTCGGCCAGACGGCGAATCAGGATGTACTGCGGGCGATTCGTGTCCTGATACTCGTCGACCAGGATGTAGCGGAACCTGCGCCCGTACGCCTCCCGGATGCGCTCATTTCCGTCGACCAGCTCCACCGTCTTCAGCAGGAGGTCGTCGAAGTCGAGCGCGCCCGCGTCTTCCAGCGTCCGCCGGTAGGCCTGGTAGATCTTGCCCATCTGCTGATCGCGGATGCTCCAACCCGAGCTGGTCATCGTCTCGGGCGACTCCATCCGGTTCTTGGCCTGACTGATTCGACTCAGCGCCGCCCGAGGCTGAACCATCTTGTCGTCGATATCGAGTGCCTTCAGCGCCTGTTTGACGACGGCCAGCTGGTCGGACGAATCGTAGATGACGAAATCGCGGGACAGGCCAAGGGCTGGCGCTTCGCGACGCAGGAGCCGGGCGCACAGGGAGTGGAACGTCGACATCCAGATCTGGCGGCAGTCGCCGCCCAGCATCTGCTCGACGCGAAGCCGCATCTCTTCGGCCGCCTTGTTTGTGAACGTGACCGCCAGAACCTCACCTGGCAGGGCCTTGCCCGTGGCGATCACGTGGGCCATGCGCGTCGTGATCACACGTGTCTTGCCAGACCCGGCGCCGGCCAGGATCAGGACCGGCCCCTCCGTGTGGAGCACGGCCTCCTGCTGGGCCGGATTGAGCGAGGAGAGGAAGTCGACGGATGACGGGTTCACGGTTGCCTGGGAGTCCGGGAGCACGGCCCTGCAAGGCGAGCTCGCGCTGACCCGGAAGGACCCGGCGGACCTGGAAGTCCGACGAAGATCAGAAGAATACCATCCGCGTCCGCGGGTGCCGCCGCCTGAAGCCGGAGCGCGGTGGAGGGCGGAAAAGCCGCCACGTGCCGCCGGAAGTTCATGCAGGGCACCTCCCGTGCTGACGGGCGGCTCTCCTGATAGGATTGAAGGTCGTTATGGCTCGCACCCTCTTCAAGAAAGTCTGGGATACCCACGCCGTCCGGACATTGCCGAACGGCCAGACGCAGCTCTACATCGGCCTTCACCTCGTTCACGAGGTGACCAGCCCGCAGGCCTTCGCTGAACTTCGCGAACGAGGGTGGGGCGTGCGCGCGCCTCAACGAACATTTGCGACCATCGACCACATCGTGCCGACTGCCGCCCAGGCCCGGCCCTTCACCGACGTGATGGCCGAGAGCATGACGGCCGCGCTCGAGCGCAACTGCCGGGACTACGGCATCCGGTTCTTCGATCTGGCCAGTGGTTCCCAGGGCATCGTGCATGTCATCGGGCCTGAGATGGGCCTCACGCAGCCGGGCATGACGATCGCCTGCGGCGACAGTCACACCTCGACACACGGCGCGTTCGGTGCGATCGCCTTCGGTATCGGCACTTCGCAGGTGCGCGATGTGCTTGCGACCCAGACGATGGCGCTCCTGCCCCTCAAGGTGCGGCGCATCGAGGTGAACGGACATCTGCGACCTGGTGTGTTCGCGAAGGACGTCATCCTCCACATCATCGGCCTGCTGGGCGTGAAGGGCGGCACGGGCTACGCGTACGAATACGCCGGCGAGGTCATCGACCGCATGTCAATGGACGAGCGGATGACCGTCTGCAACATGTCGATTGAGGGCGGAGCGCGCGTCGGGTACGTGAATCCCGACGAGACGACGTTCGAGTTCCTGCGTGACCGGCCGTACGCACCGCAGGGTTCGGATTTCGACAAGGCGGTGGCCTGGTGGAAGTCGATGGCCTCCGATCCGGGCGCGGCGTACGACGACGTCGTGACGATCAACGGCGCCGAGATCGCACCGACCGTCACCTGGGGGATCAACCCCGGTCAGTCTGTTGGTGTGAACGGGCGCCTGCCGCTTCCGCAGGATCTGCCGGCCGCCGAGCGGCCCGGCATCACGGAAGCCCTCGACTTCATGGGCTTCTCCGGTGGTCAGCAGGTTGAAGGCACAAGGATCGACGTGGCCTTCATCGGGTCGTGCACGAATGGCCGGCTGTCGGATCTGCGGGAAGCCGCCCTCGTGGTCCGGGGGCATCACGTGGCGCCGCACGTCCGCGCGCTTGTGGTGCCTGGTTCCCAGAAGGTCGCCATTGCGGCCGAAAAGGAAGGGCTCGATCGGATCTTCCAGGAGGCCGGATTCGAGTGGCGCCGAGCCGGGTGTTCCATGTGTCTCGCGATGAATCCGGACCGGCTGTCGGGACGCGAAATCTGCGCGTCCTCGTCCAACCGGAACTTCAAGGGACGGCAGGGGAGTCCCACGGGTCGGACGCTGCTGATGAGCCCGGCCATGGTCGCTGCCGCTGCAGTGGCCGGCGAAGTGGTCGACATCCGGTCGTGGTCGGCCAGTGTTCCCGCGGGAGTCTAGGCAGCATGTCAAAGATTGAAACCGTCACCGGTCACGCAGTTGCCATCCACGGCGACGACATCGATACCGACCGCATCATTCCGGCACGGTTCCTCAAGACGATTACCTTCGAGGGGCTCGAGGACCACGTGTTCGAGGACGACCGCGTCGAAGCCAGGGCCCACGGCAAGGTGCACCCCTTCGACGACCCTGCGCACAAGGGTGCGGCAATCCTGCTGGGCGGGTCGAATTTCGGATGCGGGTCCTCACGTGAACACGCGCCACAGGCGATCCGACGCTGGGGCATCGGGGCCGTCATTGCCGTCTCCTTCGCTGAGATCTTCTACGGCAACTCGATGATGATTGGCCTGCCATGTGCCAGTGTGTCGGAGGAGCAGATGCGGACGCTCATGGCCCTGGCCGACGCTCAGCCGGGTCTCGAGTTCCATGTCGATCTGGAGGCGTCAACGCTGAAGGCCGGTGATCTGGTCGTGCCCGTGACGATGCCTGATTCGGTGCGGTCGGCCCTTCTCTCGGGCGACTGGGATGCGACAGCCCTGCTGCTCGATCGCTACGAGGAAGTGGAACAGGCGGCGGGCCACCTTCCCTACGTTTCGGGTTGGGATCGCGTTCGGGTCTGACGCTTCGGCGTCTCCTGTACCGGCGGTTCAGGGCCGCCCGTGGCGCGCGCCACGTCGAGGAACGCGCGCGCCGCATGTGACAGGCCCGCATCCAGCCGCGCCACGAGGCGCACCTGGCGCGGCGTCCGCAGCTCGGGGACACGGATCGCCGTCAGTTCTCCCCGGGCGATCTCGTCCAGAGCGCATCTTCGCGGCAGCACCGCGACTCCCAACCCCATCGAAACCGCGCGCTTCACGCCATCGAGGCTCGGCAGCGACAACCGGATGTTGAGCGCGGCGTGGCGCTGTTCGTACAGGCGGATGACCTGGTCGCGCGTCGGCGACGGATCGTTGTGAGCCACAACATTCTGACGCCCCACCTCTTCCAGCGTCACTTGTGCCTGCTGCGCCAGGTCGTGATCGGGCCGCACCAGCACCACCAACTCGTCCGTGGTCAGCACGACCGACTGCAGTTCGCGTTCGGGCGGGTTGAACGTGAGGACGCCGATGTCGACCGACCGCAGCAGCACTTCCTGCGCCATCTGCCTCGACGGGACCCGGCGCACGTCGATCACGATGTCCGGATGGGCCTTCTGGAACACGGCGATCAACGGCAGTACCGAGTACACGCCACCATCGTTGGCTCCGATACGCACCCGTCCCTTCCGGATCTCGCGAAGGGCGCCGACCGCCTGTGACGCCTCCTCGGCCAGGTGCAGCAAGCGGTTCCCGTACTCGAGCAGCAACTGACCTGCGTCGGTCAACGTGCCGTCCCGTGACGATCGGTCGATCAGTCGTTCGCCGGCCGCCTGTTCCAGCCGCCTGATGGCCTGACTGACCGCCGGCTGGGTGCGGCGGAGCTTCCGTGCGGCGCGGGAGAAGCTCCGTTCCGCCGCTACGGTAGAGAAAACGCGCAGGTCCTCAAAGGTCATCATGGCGAAGACGCTCCCCCCGGACTGCCGGCAGCGATAAGCATGCCGACTACTAATCTAAACATCATAATCTTGACTTTGGTTGTCCATGGGCGGGACACTGAGAATCCCATGTCCGACCGACTCGTCATTTTTGACACAACCTTGCGGGACGGTGAGCAGGCGCCCGGCTTTTCGATGCGTGTCGAGGAAAAAGTCCGGCTGGCTCGGCAGCTCGAGCGGCTGGGGGTGGACATCATCGAGGCAGGGTTTCCGATCTCGTCCGAGGACGATGCGGAATCGGTCAGACGGGTCGCCGAAGCCGTTACGGAGCCCGTCGTGGCAGCGCTGGCGCGCTGCTCGGCGGGCGACGTCGACAAGGCCGCTGCCGCCATCGTCCCGGCACGCCGCGGCCGCATTCACACCTTCATTGCCACCTCCGACCTCCACCTCGATCTCAAACTCCGGATGACGCGCGAGACCTGCCTGCAACTGGCGGTTGATGCCGTGCGGCGCGCCCGGAACGCTACTGATGACGTGGAGTTCTCGGCGGAGGACGCCACCCGCAGCGACATCGATTTTCTGTGCCGCGTCGTCGAGTCGGTCATCGATGCTGGTGCCACCACGATCAATCTGCCAGACACCGTCGGCTACTCGTTTCCCGACGAGATTGCCGCGTTCTTCCGGTCGGTGATTGGGCGGGTGCCGAACGCGCACAAGGCGATCTTCAGTGCACATTGCCACGACGATCTGGGTCTGGCCGTGGCGAACACGATGGCGGCCATCAGCGCGGGCGTGCGGCAGGTCGAGTGCACGATCAACGGCATTGGCGAACGCGCCGGCAACGCCTCGCTGGAAGAGATCGTGATGATCACGCACGTGCGTCCGGATCTCGTGCCGGTGCAATCGCGTGTGGTCACGCAGCACCTGTTCGAGAGCAGCCAGATGCTGACCGACATCACCGGACAGCGGGTGCAGGCGAACAAGGCGATCGTGGGGCGCAACGCGTTCGCACACGAAGCTGGCATCCACCAGGACGGCATGCTCAAAGACCGGCGGACGTACGAGATCATGCGCCCGGAAGACGTCGGAGCACCGGCGAGCACGCTCGTGCTCGGAAAGCATTCGGGGCGGCACGCCGTGCAGAAGTCGTGCGAACGGCTGGGTCTGGAATTGTCGCGGCGTGACCTCGACGAGGTCTACCGGCGGATGACGACGCTGGCCGACCGGCAGAAGCGCATTTCAGACGACGACCTCAAGTCGATCGCGGCGAGTGTGGCGCGCGACGCGCGCGCGACCGCGCACTGAGCTTCGTCGGCTGCCGACCGCCTCAGCCGGCGTTGCGACTTCTCACTCGACCGTCACGCTCTTGGCCAGGTTCCGTGGCTGGTCGACGTCGCAGCCGCGCCGGACGGCCACGTGGTAGGCAAGCAACTGCACCGGCACGGTCAGCAGCACCGGCAGCATCAGAGGATGCACATCCGGCACGGCAAGAATCACATCGTGACCTGCCGTGAGGATCTGCTCGAGGGCAGCAACCCGGCTTCGCGTGGTTACTGCGATAATCCTGCCGCCACGGGCCTTCGCCTCCTGAATGTTCCCAACCACCTTTTCGAACAGCCCGTCGTCAGCCGCCAGCACAATGACCGGAAGGTTCTCCTCGATGAGGGCAATCGGTCCATGTTTCATCTCGCCGGCCGGATAACCCTCGGCATGGATGTACGAAATTTCTTTCAACTTGAGTGCGCCCTCGAGGGCGATCGGGTAGTTGATCCCGCGCCCGAGGTACAGGCAATCGCGGCAGTCGTCAATCGTGGCCGCGAGTTCTTCCACAGCGCTGTTGATCGCGAGCGCCTCTTCGATACGAAGGGGTAGCTGGTCGAGGGCACGGACGAGCTGGAGTGACACCTCCGCAGACGTCGTCCCGCGGGCCTGTCCCACGGCGAGCGCCAGCAGGTGAAGCGCCACGAGCTGTGACGTGAACGCCTTCGTCGACGCCACACCGATTTCCGGCCCGGCGTGTGTGTACACCGTGCCGTCGGCCTCTCGCGTGGCCATGCTGCCGACGACGTTGCAGATGGCAATGCTGCGGGCGCCAAGGCGGCGCGCCTCCCGCAGCGCACCAAGCGTGTCGGCTGTTTCGCCCGACTGCGTGATCGCCACGGCGAGAGTGCGCCCATCGACAATCGGGCGGCGGTACCTGAACTCGGAGCCGTAATCCACCTCAACCGGCACCCGCGCAACTTCTTCGATCAGGAACTTGCCCACGAGGCCCGAGTGCCACGACGTACCGCATGCCAGGATGACGATCCGCTCGATGTCCTGGAGGGTCTTCGCCGACAGATGCATTTCTTCCAGGAACACGCGACCCGTTTCAAGCGATGTCCGGCCAAGGATTGTCTCGCGGACGGCCCACGGCTGCTCGTGAATCTCCTTCAGCATGAAGTGCCGGTATCCGGCCTTCTCCGCCATCACGGGATCCCAGGTGATGTGCTGCGGCGTCTTCGGGTGGGCGACGCCCTCGAAGTCAGTAAAGGTGACGCCGGCCTGTGTGACGACCGCCATTTCCCTGTCGTCGAGGAATGCGATCTCGCGCGTATGCGCGAGGATGGCCGGAATATCCGAAGCCACGAAATATTCGTCTTCGCCAAGTCCGACGACCACCGGCGGGCCGTTGCGCACGGCGACAATCGTTCCTGGTTCGTCTGCTGAGATCAGCACGAGTGCGAACAAGCCGCGCAGCTGTTTCAGGGCGCGCCGGATCGCCATGACGAGGCCGTCGTCACGCCATTCCCGCTCGACCAGGTGCGCCACGATCTCGGTGTCGGTCTCGGTGGCGAAGTGGTGGCCCTGAGCGATCAGTTCCTGTTTGAGGTCCAGGTAGTTCTCAACGATTCCGTTGTGGACCACCACGATGCGCCCCGTGCAGTCCCGGTGGGGATGCGCGTTCTCTTCGGACGGGCGCCCGTGCGTGGCCCAGCGGGTGTGGCCGATGCCAAACTCGCCTCCGACGAGGGGATTGGTGACGAGGACCTCTTCGAGGTTTGACAGCTTGCCGGGGCTGCGGCGGACATGAATCGCGCCGTCACGGACCAGTGCGACGCCCGCTGAGTCGTAACCCCGGTACTCGAGGCGGCGGAGGCCTTCGATGAGAACGGGAAGCACGGGCTTCCGGCCGATATAACCGACGATGCCGCACATTGGGTCAGGGAGCCTTTTCCTTGTGGCGGGCGGCGCGTCTGGCCGCCCACCCGTCCTTGTTCGTCTGATGGGAACGAGCCACGCCCAGTGCACCGGGCGGCACGTCCTGCGTGATGGAGGACCCGGCGGCGACGTAGGCGCCGCTACCGATTGTGACCGGAGCCACCAGCTGGGAGTCGCTGCCCACGAACACGCCGTCTTCTATGGTGGTCTGGTGCTTCGAGACGCCGTCGTAGTTGCAGGTGATGACACCCGCCCCGATGTTGACGTTCGCGCCGATCACGGTGTCGCCAAGATACGCGAGGTGATTGGCTTTCGAGCCAGGCCCGAGTGTGGTCTTCTTCAGCTCGACGAAGGTGCCTACGTGCGCACCGCGTCCGACATCGGACCCGGGTCGCAGATGCGCCATCGGGCCGATTGCCGCGCCGTCAGCAACGGTCGATTGCACGATGATCGAGTGGTCGAGGATAGTCACGTCGTCACCGACGACCGAGTCCGTGATTCGCGTTCCGGAACGAACGCGACACCGGGCTCCGATTGTGGTGCGTCCACTGATCGTGACGCCAGGCGCGATTATCGTGTCTTCGCCGATGGTCACGTCGGCGTCGATGAATGTTGTGGAGGGATCTTCGAGGGTCACCCCCTGCAGCATCAGGGCGCGCCGCGTTCGATCCAGGAGCACCCGACCGAGGTCAGCCAGATCAACACGGGTGTTCACACCGCGGAGCTCGGCAGGATCGTCGATGCGGAGGGTTTCGACCCCGTGGCCGCGGCGGTGATAGGCCGAGACAAGGTCGGTCAGATAGTACTCGCCCTGTGAGTTGTCGCTTGCGAGGCTTCGCAGGTCGTCGAACAGTGAACCCAGTTCGAGTGCGTAGATGCCGCTGTTGACTTCGCGAATGGCCCGTTCATCGCCAGAGGCGTCGCGCTCCTCGACGATCCTCGTGATCTGGCCTGTGTCGTTGCGGATGATACGACCGTAGCCGTACGGGTCGGCCAGCTCGGTTGTCAGCACCGTCAGGGTTGCTCGCCTGGAGCGGTGTCGATCGA
>Ga0190271_10002775_pt1 | contig 10787 bp, 5 predicted proteins | sample Popmic356T_FD_133747 | JGI IMG/M metagenome (GOLD analysis project Ga0190271, IMG submission 133747) | Populus adjacent soil microbial communities from riparian zone of Weber River, Utah, USA - 356 T | ecosystem: Environmental > Terrestrial > Soil > Riparian zone | place: USA: Utah | collected...
CCTGAAGTTTAAAACAAAAACTAAATCAATGAAAAAGAAAATTCTACCAAAACTTGGGCACTTAACGGGTTGCGTCCTCGTCATGTGCCTTCTGTCTACGCAAATCTATGGACAGACGCAAATTACTGGCACAGTCAAAGAGCAAGGCGGAGGGGGATTGGTTGGTGTAAACGTTCTCGTGAAGGGAACCAGTAACGGAACGATGACGGATGTGAATGGAGGATATACCATTGGCGCCACGTCATCTGACGTACTGGTGTTTTCATTTGTAGGTTACACAAGCCAGGAGGTCACGGTCGGCAACCGTTCTTCGATTGATGTGGATCTCGCTGCCGATGTAACTACACTTCAGGAAATTGTGGTAACTGGTTATGGGGCTGAGAAAAAAGCTGACTTGATGGGTGCTGTTGCTGTAGTCGATATGAAACCATTGATTAACAACGCTACTGGTAACCCTATGCAAGGGTTGCAAGGAAGGGTTGCTGGTCTTTACATTGAAAAGAATGGCGGTACACCAAATGGTGAAAACAGCCGCATACTTATTCGTGGATCTAACACGCTTGGAAATACTGACCCTCTCTACGTTATCGATGGAGTACCAACCAAACGGCCTGAAGTGTTTCAAAGTTTGCCTGCAGGCTCTATCGAGTCTGTGCAAATTCTTAAAGACGCCTCAGCAGCCTCTATTTACGGGTCAAGAGCATCCAATGGGGTAATTATAGTCACTACAAAGGACGGCGGAGGGAAGGGCGAAAACCTTTCAATAACAATCAACCACGGTACATCAATTCTGAATACAAAACCTCAAAGGGTTAAAATGTTAAATGCTGAAGAAAGAGGCCGAGTTCTTTGGGAAGGTGCTGTCAACGATAGGACGAACCCAAACGCCAATACCAATATTTATTCTTATGACTGGAATGAAAACTATGACAATCCAGTACTTAATAAAGTTAATATTACTCCATTCTTGGGCGGTGATCCAACAGTCCCGGCAGGCGACACCGATTGGCAGGATGAATCATACGAATCAGCAACGCTTTCATCAACCGATGTTTCGATTGCAGCAGGGAGTGCCAACAGTTCGCTTCTAATTAATTTCGGATATGTTAAAAATACTGGGACATTCGTTTATACAGACTTCGAAAGATTCTCCACAAGAATTAACGCCAATACCAGATTTTTCAACAGCAGGTTAAAGGTGGGTGTAAATGCGGAGATTTCTTCATCAAATGAAACCCTGGCTTCCAACGATTTAGGCAACTCGCCCAACCCTGCTCAGGCCATTACACTTGCACCAACGATTCCCGTTTACACAACCACCGGTGCGTTTGCTGGTCCACTTGGTGCCGGATATACCGATAGGAATAATCCTGTGGGAATGCAATACCGGAACCGTTGGGACGATCTGGGCAAGTCACTTATTTTCGGAAATGTTTACCTTGAAGCCGAGCTGGTGAAGAACTTGATATTTAAGACAAGCCTGGGTTATGATTACTCCACTGCACTGAATAAAAACATCGAGCTCGCGTTTCAGGAAGGATTTCTTGGGCGTCAGGTAAACAGTTTGTTGAATTCAACCATCAATCAGTTAAGTGTTACCTGGTCTAATACACTACGGTATCAACTCCTAAAGGGCAAAAGTACTTTCAACTTCCTTGCAGGAGTTGAAGCCATCCAAACCGACAGAGATGGGTTCAGCGCGTACAGGGAAACATTTGCAAGCCAGACCGAAGACTTCTTTTATATAGATGCTGGTTCTGGCCGTAGCGTTACCGGCGGTACCGCTACTGGAAACAGGTTGCTTTCTCAGTTTGGAAAAATAAATTATTCCTTCAACGACAGATATTTGGCTTCAGTAACTGTTCGTCGAGATGGTTCGTCCCGTTTTGGTGAAGATAACAGATATGGTGTCTTCCCGGCTGTCACAGTGGGATGGAGAATTGCGAATGAATCTTTCATGCAAGAGGTTGAGTGGATCTCAGATCTTAAACTTAGGGCAGGTTACGGACGAGTAGGAAACCAGGATATCGGAAACCAAGACAATCAGAATATTGCTGATGTTGCCAGCCTGGGGTTGTACTATCCTAATTATGGCACCCTGTTCAACAATGGTGTAGGCTTCCCTGGCCAGTGGTTTAACATTGGAACAGCTTACGACTTATCAGGAGCGAATGGCGGCACCTTGCCATCAGGTTTCGTATCCGTTCAGGCAGGCAACAGTGTGCTGAAGTGGGAACAAACGGAAGAGGTGAACATTGGCATAGACTTCAGTCTTGTGGATGATAAAATTTTTGGATCCTTCGATTATTTTACCAGAAAGACAACAGACATTCTGGTCCAGCCTCCTGTTGCAGCAGCGGTGGGCGAGGGACAAATAAGGTGGGTGAACGGTGCCACAAAGGAGAACACGGGCTTTGAGTTGGTTTTAGGATTTCGTAACCAGTCAGGTCCTTTTACATATAGCATCAACGGCAATCTCACCCGGTTCAGAGATGTAATTACAGAACTACCTGATGAAGTACGTTCAGCCTATCCTGGTAATTCTGAGAAATCAATCGTGGGTCACTCACAATTATCACTGTTTGGATATAGGTCAGATGGTTTATTTCAGAATCAATCTGAAGTGGATGCGCATGCCACTCAGGTTGGAAAAGGAATTGGCAGAATCAGATTTAAAGACTTGAATAATGATGGAAACATCGATGCCCTTGATCAGGATTGGCTTGGTACAATTTTACCGGCGTTTGAATATGGTTTAAGGATCGACGCGGCTTACAAAAATTTTGACTTGTCTATTTTTGGGTCTGGCATCTCCGGCAGAACTGGCACTGACCCTTATGGTACTTTATCGTATCGTATAGATGTCCGGAATAACAATGCTAACAATGGCATTTTGAACGCGTGGTCTCCCACAAATACCTCCTCCAATGTGCCCAGGCTTTCGCTGGTTGATGCCAATAGCGAAAACCGCGCGTCTGATTTTTTTATTGTGAATACTTCCTATTTCAAGATGCGGACAATTCAATTGGGCTACACGCTCCCCGGCACTTTTTCACAAAGGGCCAGGATTCAAAGTCTTCGGTTGTTTGTTATGGGTGACAATCTCTTTTGGTTTAAGTCCAACGAACTTACAACGGACGATCCAGAGTTGGTTAGCATCAACACTATTCCAGTACCCACTTCTTACACCCTTGGCTTGAATGTCACCTTTAACTAATAAATTCAAAATTTATGAAAGCTAAATTTGCAATAGTATTTTTGATTTCAAGCATCTTTCTGCTAGAAGCTTGCGATGATTTCCTTGAATATTCTCCCAAAGGAACACTGACAGAAGCACAGGTAAAGACGGCAGCCACGGCTGACAATATGGTTAATGCAGCCTATGCCGCGCTTGGAAATGATTTTTGGGACAGATCGATCACCAGCATGTGGGTTTATGGTAGTGTGCGTTCAGACGATGCCTACAAGGGGGGAGGAAGTGTAACGGATCAGTTCACCATAAACAGGTTTGAGCAATACAACCTGACAACGCCCAATGAGACAGACTATCTCCCATTAACATGGACCCAGCTTTACGCACTTATTTCAAGAGCAAACTTCGCTCTTAGTTCGCTGACTGCTCTTACTGAAGCTGAATTTCCTGATAGAGTGAAGCGAATGGCAGAAATGAGATTCCTAAGAGGCCATGCTCATTTTATTGGGAAAGTAATGTGGAACCACATTCCTTACATTGATGAAACACTTACGCGTGAACAAATTCTGGAGACGTCAAATGATGCATTGACAAGCGATGAATTGTGGGACAAAATTGCAGATGACTTTCAATTTGCAATTGACAATCTGCCAGACGTACAGCCAGAAGTAGGAAGAGCAAATAGCCTTGCGGCAAAAGCTTACCTGGCCAAAGTTCGTCTTTATCAAGCCTATACGCAGGACGACGCCCATAACGTGACCGGGATAGACGCCGCACACCTGAATGAAGTGGTGGATCTTACTACGAGCGTGATCAATTCGGGCAAGTACAGTTTGCAGCCGGACTTTGCAGAGAACTTTCTGGATGGGTATGACAATGGCCCTGAGTCTATTTTTGCCATCCAATATTCGATTAACGACGGAACGGCTATTGGACGTTTAAGCATGTCAACCAGTCTTAACTACAGTCTCGCTCCTCAATATGGCTGCTGCTGGTTCCATATGCCAAGCCAGAACATGATAAATGCATTTGCGACCGGTGCAAACGGCTTACCCAAGTTCGATACCTTTAATGATGTTGTTTTGGGTGATGCAGACCTGGTCACCAATGGTGCTACCGTTGATCCACGCATCGATCATACCGTCGGTATCCTTGGGCATCCCTTCAAGTATGACCCTAATATAACGTACGATCATAGCTGGGAACGTATTTCAGCGCTCTATGGTGGATTCGGGAACATGAAGGAACAGCAGGCCGGCAGTTGCTCCTGCTTCAAAAAAGTCGGACCGTTTTACGGATCCTCTAAGAACATTGACATCATTCGTTACTCGGATGTCTTGTTGATGAAAGCGGAAGCGCTTATCGAGCTTAACAGGCAGGATGAAGCATTGCCGTTGATAAACCAGGTTAGAGCGCGAGCCAACAACAGCAAGGAAAGAACAAGGAAGGCAGATGGTAACTATCCCTCTAACTTTCTGATTTCAGAATACCAGCCTGGTGTGAATATTACTTGGGACCAGGCTACAGCCAGGAAAGCGATGCAGTGGGAGAGGAGGCTTGAGTTTGCCATGGAGAGCCCACGCTTCTTTGATTTGGTTCGTTGGGGCATTGCCGCAGAAACGTTGAATGCATATCTCGCAAAAGAGAAAACACGCAGGTCATTCCTTAGCTCTGCGGTTTTCACCAAAGGTCGCGACGAATATTATCCTATTCCGCAAAGGGAAATTAACTACACCAAAGGGTTGTATAAACAAAACCCAGGATATTAAGGTAGGGGAAGATTCATGATTTGGGCTGACGTAACTACGAAAGCCCAATCATGATTACTGCTGCTATCGAATAGTGACCTGAAATAAAAAAAGTATAAAATGAAAAGGTTCAAATTCAAAGCGCTCACCTTACTGATGCTCTTGATGTTTTGTATAGGCTCGATTGCCTATACGCAGAACGTTGGAGTTTTTGACGGCCATGGAGATGTTGGAACGAATGTCAAGCCTGGTTCGGCAGCCTACGATTCCCAAACCCTACGGTATGAAGTCAGCGGCGCTGGGTACAACATTTGGGCTGATCACGATGAGTTTCACTTTCTATGGAAAAAAATGCGTGGAGATTTTATCGTTTACGCACGTGGAGAATTTGTAGGAAAGGGTGTTGAGCTTCATAGAAAATTCGGATGGATGGCGCGCGCGTCAATGGATGGAAAATCTGTTCACGTGAATGCCGTGGTACATGGCGACGGCCTGACGTCCTTGCAATTCCGAAGAGCGACAGGCGAAAAAACGGAAGAGGCACGGTCAAAGCTTACACATGCCGATGTCGTTCAACTGGAAAGAAATGGCAATACGTATACCATGCGCGTGGCAAAATTCGGAGAACCCTTTGTAACGGAGCAGGTAACAGATCTCAATTTAGGCGAAGAAGTTTACGTAGGTTTATTCGTTGGCTCGCATAACAAGGACGTTGTGGAAAAAGCGATTTTTAAAGATGTTCGCCTTACCGTACCGGCGAATCCTTCGGACCCACCTAATCAAATGAAGTTGCCGAGCCAGCTGGAAATACTTGATGTTGAAACCGGTAAACGCGAAATTGTTTACACAGCTCCTAATTCTATACAAGCTCCTAATTGGACAGCCGATGGAAAAACATTGATCTATAACAGCGAAGGGTTGATCCATAAATTTGACTTAGCTACACGCACGTCAAAGGTCATGAACACGGGTGATGTAAAAAACAATAACAATGATCACGTAATTTCTTTTGACAACAAGTTCCTGGGTTTAAGCAGCAGTGTTCAAGAATTAGGCGGTTCAATAATTTATACTGTGCCATTAAAAGGAGGTACTCCAAAACAAATTACCCCTAAAGGCCCATCGTATTTGCACGGCTGGTCCCCGGACGGGAAATACCTTGTATTCTGTGGATCCCGGGATGGAAAGTATGATGTTTATAAGGTACCTTCAAACGGAGGGCCTGAAGTAAGACTTACCGATGCAGAAGGTTTGGACGATGGACCTGAATACACACCCGACGGTCAATACATTTACTTTAATTCTAACAGGACAGGAACTATGCAGATCTGGCGCATGAAGCCTGACGGATCAGCGCAGGAACCTGTTACCACCGGTGAGTTTCACGATTGGTTTGCGCATATATCACCCGATGGAAAATGGATTCAATACCTCTCATTCCTGAAAGACGAAGTTAAGGCCGGAGAGCATCCGCCTTATAAACATGTATACCTCCAACTGATGCCGATTACGGGTGGCAAGCCAAAAGTAATTGCTTATCTGTACGGCGGCCAGGGCACCATCAACACGCCAGCGTGGTCACCTGACGGGAAGAAAATTGCCTTCGTCAGTAATACGGACGTGCTTTTTAAATAGTTGAAATTTAGAATTATCCAAAATGAAATATCTGGGAAAAGGATCACTCAATCTTATAAATCAAAAAAAGGAATGTGAACCAGTCTTAAGAAATATTGCAACGTAAAACATAACACCATGAAATTCCTATTGACCGTCGTAGTATTCTACAGCTTTACCTACACAATAATAGGTCAACCATTTTCTAAAGAATTCAAAATCAAAAAAGGTCAAACTTATTTGAATTTGCCCGTTAATAATTCAGCCCGACTGGTAAAGGCACGAATAAAGAGTGGCGATAAAATCTTAGATCAATTCACGATAAAACTTGCCGAAGCAAATCCAGATTTCTGGACCTTCTTTGATGTAACAGCCTTTCAAGGTAAATCAATTGTCGTTGAAATCGAAAATTATACACCGCCAAACTTTGGAGGAACGCAGCCAACTGTAACCACAGTCAGCAATGAAACTCCTCCCGTCAAGGCACTCGACTTGATCCATGCCGATGCCAAGTTTCCCGGAATGGAAAGTCTGTATAAAGAGATTAACCGTCCGCAGGTGCACTTTACAGCACGAAGAGGCTGGATAAACGATCCCAACGGTTTGGTGTATCACAATGGCGAATATCATTTGTATTTTCAGCACAACCCTTATGGCTGGCCGTGGGGCAACATGCATTGGGGACACGCGGTGAGTAAAGACTTACTTCATTGGCAGGAATTGAATGAAGCTATTTTTCCGATTCCAACCCCGGAAGGTAGCAGACCTGACGCGGCGTTTTCCGGTTCTGCTGTGGTTGACTTAAAAAATACGGCGGGGTTTAGAAAAAACGGCGTCGACCCCATCATTGCTGTTTATACCAGCACTGGGAGGGGAGAGTGTATCAAATTAAGCTATGACAATGGCCGTACGTTTTCCGAATATGAAGGCAACCCGATACTGACCCACAGCGGTCGCGATCCTAAAGTATTTTGGTATGAGCGAGGTAATCATTGGGTGATGGTCGTGTGGGATAATGGAGAAAAAAGGAATTTGAGCCTTTCAGAGGAAGCAGTGATCAATCAACATCTTATCTATACTTCGCCGGATTTAAAAAATTGGACCCGTCAATCCGGAATTGAAGGATTTTTTGAATGCCCCGAGCTTTTTGAGTTGCCGGTCGAAGGACAGACAGGAGTTTCCAAGTGGGTGATGTATGATGCAACCGGGAGATATATAGTGGGTGATTTTGATGGAAAGAAGTTTAAGATCGATCAGCAGCTGAAAAAATATGAGCATGGGGGGGCCTATTTTTATGCATCACAAACTTACAACAACGCACCCGATAACAGACGAATACAAATTGGCTGGGGACGTAACATTACGCATCCGGGTATGCCTTTTAATCAGCCACAACTTTTTCCCACTGAGTTAAAGTTGAAACAAACTTTTGACGGGCTTCGCCTGTGTCCGACTCCAATAAAGGAGATCACAACGTTGCATAAGAATAGTCAGGTCGTTGAGAATAAAATATTAAAGGCTAATGAAGGTGTAAGTATAGCCGTAAATAGTGATCCCGTTCACGTGATCGCTCACTTTGAAAAAGGTGATGCACAATTTGCTTTGAATGTACTTGGCTTTGAAATTGCCTATCATGATTTGTTGGGAGAACTCGTTACGACCATCAACAATGGGAAACCTACCGCCGCGGCTGCAGCCGGCCCATTTCCTCCACCTTCAACAGCCTTAACAACTACTAACTACATCAAGCCGAATGAGGAGGTGATGAAGATTGAAGTGATTGTTGATAAAAACATTATTGAATTTTTTGTGAATGATGGCGAGGTATACTATGCAGCTCCTTTCAACGATGAGAAAACAAAGACTGTTGAGGCTTCAATAAAAGGTCGCGGGGGCGATCGCAAGTCGATCCTAAAGAAAATGGAAGTCCACGAACTAAAATCAGTATGGTTTGATAAGTAAGGCTGGGTGTAGTGCTCACGTTAATAGGTTAAATGTTCGGATTTGTTTATTAGTAATTTGACAACAGACATGAAAATAATAGCATCTACGTCCGCGTTAGTTTTCTTTGTTATAGGTTGTATTTCTCACGCTACCGCCCAGGCCGACAAGCCTCCGTATATTTCCCCTGTTCCGAAATCCACTTTTGGAACAACCTTGGAGCAACAGGAACAGCAACTTAAGTCGGATCCATTGGTGTTGCGCTTTGCTGAATCGCGACGGAAACAATCCAGCGATCCCTACCGCCCGCTTTATCATTTCGTGAGCCCTGAGAGTACACTCAACGACCCGAATGGTTTGGCTTATTGGCAAGGAAACTGGCATTTGTTTTACCAGGGTTATCCGCCGGAAGACAGACGTCAGCATTGGGGTCATGCCATCAGCAAAGATTTAGTTCATTGGAGAGATCTTCCTTACGCTATTTATCCAAGTCCGGAGCGCGCAGTTTTTTCTGGTGGGGCGATGGTCGAGGACAACCGTGTGATCGCAATTTATCACGGTACGGCTGTTGGAAATATGGTTGCTGTATCAAACGATCCACTTCTTCTGAACTGGGAGAAAATTACCGGCAATGCTGTTATCCCTTCAAAAAGCAAAGCAGGATTCACCGAAGCATATAGTGTATTCGATCCTTCCATTTGGAAAAAAGATGGAATTTATTATTCGCTGGCAGCTGGCAGAACAGCGAGAAGTGACGGAGGACACTTCGGGACGGCTTCACTATTCCGATCCAAAGATCTTGCAGCGTGGGAATACGTTCATGAGTTTGTCGAGGGCGATCGCTTCACTCTCAAAGGAGACGATTACGCCTGTCCATATTTCTGGCCGATCGGTGACCGTTACATTATGCCATTCTTCAGTCACATGAGTGGTGGTCAATATCTGCTTGGAGATTATGACAAGGAGAAGGATAAATTCCTGGTAAGTAGTCATGGCAAATTCAATTGGGGGGCGGTCGGTCCTGCGGGCGTTCATGCTCCATCAGCAGCACCCGATGGTAAGGGTGGGGTGATATTAATTCTTAATCTGAACCAGGGAAAGCCAACTGGCGAGTGGAACCATGTCATGTCATTGCCACGCCGATTGACCTTGGTGGGGAAAGACGAAGTGCACCAGGAACCAACCGGCGATATTGAATCATTGCGTTACAATAAGCAGTCTGTAGGTCTGACAAAGCTGACAGCAAACAAAGAAGTTGTACTGAAAAATATCAAAGGAAACGCCATGGAAATTGCTGCGGAGATAGACCCCAAAAAAGCACAGGTGATTGAATTGAATGTGCTGCGCTCACCGAAAAAAGATGAATACACCCGTATCATCATTTATAAAGAGAAGGGATATTCGAAAGGATTGGAATACAAAGCTGGAGAAGGAACCGCTTACATGCCAGCCGATCTGGTAAGCCTGGTTACCGGTGAACAACCTGCACCCCGCACGCCAAACCCGAGGTTAAGTTTGATATCCATTGAATCTTCTTTTTCATCGACACTTCCGGATGTACAAGTACGCGCGCCGGAAACCGCTCCTTTCATGTTGAATCCGGATGAACCAATCAAGCTCAGGATATTCATTGATAAAAGTATATTGGAAGTATTTGTGAATGAGAAGCAGTGCGTGGCGATGCGCGTGTATCCCGGGAGGGATGATAGCACTGGTGTGTCGATTTTATCCCACGGAAATGAAGCCGAGTTAACTTCGCTGGAAGCGTGGCAGATGAAGAACATTTATCATCCTTGATTCCCAGAAAAAATTTACCGTCTTAAAAAACATTAATTGTAATCAGCATGATTTCAAAGAAGATAGTGACTGTTTTATTGTTCGCTGTGCTTGGAAACTTTGGATATTTTCAATCTGCCGCCCAGGCAGATCAACCTCCTTACATCTCACCCGTTCCAAAATATTATTACGCAACAACACTCGAAGAGCAAGAGAAGCAAATCAAGACGGATCCGTTGGTGCTGCGCTTTGCCGAATCACGTAAGCGACAATCGAAAGATCCTTATCGTCCTATCTATCATTTTGTCAGCCCTGAGAGTACGCTCAATGATCCAAATGGCTTATGTTATTGGCAAGGCAACTGGCACATGTTCTATCAGGGCTATCCTCCGGAAGACAGAAGGCAACATTGGGGTCATGCTGTTAGCAGAGATTTAATTCATTGGAAAGATCTTCCCTATGCTATTTATCCAAGTCCGGAGCGCGCCGTTTATTCCGGTACAACATTGGTTGAA
>Ga0190271_10002776_pt1 | contig 10786 bp, 14 predicted proteins | sample Popmic356T_FD_133747 | JGI IMG/M metagenome (GOLD analysis project Ga0190271, IMG submission 133747) | Populus adjacent soil microbial communities from riparian zone of Weber River, Utah, USA - 356 T | ecosystem: Environmental > Terrestrial > Soil > Riparian zone | place: USA: Utah | collected...
GTCGTCGCCAGCTCGCCACCGGGCGACCAGTACAGGTAGGCCAGGATGAATCCAGAGAGCAGGAAGAAGAAGCTGGTGGATAGATAGCCGTGGGCAATCAGGTTGTTGAACCAGGACGGGAAGCTGTCCATGTTGGCGTAGGCGTTGGCCCAGGGCCCCTGCCGAGGCGGTGACTCGAAGCGGACCGACCACAGGTGGTACAGGAAGATGTGGAAAACGGCGAAAAAGCGCATGCCGTTCAAGCCGGCAAGCGTGGGTGCGGAGTCGGAATCGCGTGCAGGCGTGTCTTTCATGGATCTCCTCCCCGATTGCACTTTATACACGGCACCGGGTAACCCGGTTGCACCGGGTCTGACACGCAGGCGAGTCATGGGCTGATGGGGCATGGACGCTCAGGTCCTTACCATCCCCCTCCGTTCACAAGACATCGCAGGAGCAACACATGACTACCCCATCAGGCCACACCGAAGTAATTCGCGCCAAAAAGGTGATCGGCACCAGCGTCAAGAACTCGGCCGGTCAGAAAATCGGCCAGATCGAGGACATCGTGCTCGACAAGCTTTCGAACAACATCGTCTACGCCGTCGTCGGTTTCGGCGGATTTCTCGGCGTGAACGAGAAATTCCATCCGGTGCCGTGGTCGGCGCTCGACTATGTCGAGAGTGAAGACAGCTATGTGGTGCCGTTCACGAAGGAAGAGCTGAATGCCGCGCCGGCGGATTCACTGGAGAAGCTGACGCGTGGTGACGGCGCCGCGGCGTACAGCAAGAGCGCGAACGCGTACTACAAAGTCAATCACTAAGGTCAATGCAACGAAGATGGCCGCCGCGTCCCCCGACGCGGCGGCCATTCTTTTTGACAGGGCCACCCGCGTTTGCGTCCTCCACTAGCCACAGGGTAACGCGTTAGTCCAGAATTGCAGCGTCCTTTGAGTCGCATGAATAAGAGTTAGGCGCCGAAGCTAGGTGGTGCCAGAACATGCCCGAATTCCTCATCGTCTTCGCAATTGCGGTTGTCGCAGCTAAGGTGCCAAATTCATACAGCAGCGCGCGCGGCGCTCAGCTCAACCGTTAGATTGCATATGCCAGATACGATGCCACCCAAGGTCACACTCGCCACCCGATTGATGTGGTTCCTCTGGTTCAGCAGCGTGGCCTTCATGATTTTCAATCTCTCTGTTGCAGCCCGGCTGCCGCAGCCACCGATCGTGTCACTCACGATCATGTCCTTAGTTGCCGCAGTTCTCCTGGCGTTATTGATTCGTGCGGTGGCGCGCGGGCGCAACTGGGCTCGAATTACATACTCGGTGCTGGTCGTGTTCGGGATTCTTATCATTGTCATGGGTTGGGTGCGTGGAGTAACGCTCACTCGGAGCCTCATATCTGCTGCTTTGGTCGTTACGTATTCTGGAATCCTGTGGCTCCTCTTTCATTCAGGTTCCGCGTCGTGGTTTCAGAAGACCCGTGGCAATGCGACCTAACAAATCGCTGGAGCGCACGCGGCGCTCAGCTCAACCGTTAGATCGCATGAAGCACGCGCCAGCCGGATACGAATGTCCGTTCTGCCGCGTCGCGGAAACGCTGCCACGAGCTGCTCCGGAGTCCGCTGTCGTCCTGGTGCAGAAAAGCGTGTTCGCTTTCGTTCCGCTTCACCATTACGCTGGCATACGGGGCAACTGTCTGGTCGCACCGAGGCTTCATTTCGAGAACGCGCTAGACATCCCAGATGAACTTGGCACCGAGTTTTTTCAGGCTACGCGTCGGTTGTCGCACGCAATGAGACAAGCGTTTGGCTGCGAAGGCATCTCTACGCGTCAGCACAACGGACCGGCTGGAGACCAGGACGTCTGGCACTTCCATCTCCATGTGTTTCCTCGTTTTCACAATGACGATCTTTACGCCGGTCAGAGGGAGCTTTACGTAAAAGAAGAACGCATGGACGCGGCCGATCGCCTCAGGACCGCTCTGCGTTAGCACGCAGACTTGCGGCGGCACCAAGATGCGACATCGAATTCACGTCCCTCTACTCTCCGACCCGGCGAAGTATGTTGAAGCGGATGCGCGTGCCGCGGGAAACGGTCGATTCGTGCTGGTTAGCGGCGAAAATCCCGCGTCACCGCTTCAATATCGCTCAGGTGAGATTGTGGAATGCACGATCCAGGAACTACCGAACGGATCGAGGGGTCTTGTTGCGACACATTCCGTGTCTGCCGATCCGGAATATCGCAGCCGTCGCATGACGTTTGCAGTGTCGGGGGCAACGGTGGGAGCGGTAACTGGTGTGGTGATCGCGTTTTCCGCAGATAAATCGCCTACGGTGGCTGCGATCCTGGCTGCGGTCCTTGCGTTGATATTTGCCTTCTGCTCAGTTCGCTGGGGAGACGCATTTTGGGATTTACTCGTCCGCATCGCGGACTGACCGTGACGCGGTGCCGCCTAACAAATCGCTGGAACGCACGCGCCGCTCAGCTCAACCGTTAGCCGAACAAGCGAGATGCGCGCATCATTCTGGGGAGTCGAGGTGGGCGTCACGACGGATGACGGTGTTCATCTTTGTGGAGTTCGCGGCCCCAAGGACCATCATGTCTTGTTTCAACGCGGCGACACGGAAACCTCGCCAGCAGAGATCCACTTCGAATATCGCAATCAGGGCAATGGCGGCTTCGACTTCGTTCGCGAATGCCGACTGTCACGCCGCATGCTCAGCCTCGAGCTGTCAAAGCCGATGCGTTCCTTTCCGGAAATTGTGGGCATCGACGTAACGCTCGAGGTTGATGATTCTTCGTACGTTGCACTTTCCAAGGGTCTTGCGGTCATATTTGCACCCTGCCCCGAGCGGCTTGTGGCCACCTGATAAATTGCCGGAGCGTACTCAATGTGGACGAAACGATTTACAGACTGTCCCGGTGGCGTTCGGGTCGAGCTCAATCATGGCCCAGGGCGAGCTCGCTACACCGATGTAATCGAGAGTTGGCGCCAGGATTCGGAATTCTGTTCCTGGTTCAATTCTGTGCTTGCGGCACATCCGTTTGATGCCTTTCGTTGGGAGACACCGGCGGTGGATAACGCAACGGTGACTCAACCGTTTGAGTTTGTGTTGCTCGATGCCCCGGGTTTGGCACGGCGTCCCGATCCAGGTGCATTCGAGGAACAATTCAATCTCAATCAGGGAGCAGAGGTACTTGCGTTCCCCAACCTTGGCAGAGACGCGATCATGGTGGTCCCGCGCCCAATCGCGCCGGCGTCGGTATATGGACACCTCGCCGCGTTTGTCCGCGGTGCGCCCGATTCTCAACGAGTCGCCCTGTGGCGTGAGGTTGGAAACGCGATGCAGCGGCGAGTTGGAACCAAGCCAGTATGGCTAAGCACCGCGGGCGCAGGTGTTTCATGGTTGCATGTGCGCCTGGACGATCGCCCCAAATACTATGGCTTTGCGCCCTATCGAGGGCCGAAGTGAGGCCCTCAACCGTCAGGTCGCAGAAATGCAGCTAGTACTTGCGCTGCTGATCTACATAATTTTCAGCATTCCGGCGCTCTTGGTGTGGCCGCAGAGAGGTCTTAGCTTCAGGAATCTGGGCATAGCACTCGCTTCGGCCATGTTGGGTCTCGCAATCGGGTTTGCGCTGATGTTAGCTCTGGACGGAACGATAAACGTTTACGCCCTCATGCTCGTAATGGGTGCCGTTATCCCCGCGACACTCGCCTTCGTTGGAGTGCGAATATTCGGCAATAGAGGATTTTCCGTCTCGCGCGAGAGCTCTCTGCTCTTTCGGACTCCATATCGCGTAGTCCTTTGGGCCACAGCTTCCATCGCTTGCGGCACGGTGGTGTACGCCATCTCGTCTTCGAGATGGAACGGCGGGCTCGAAACGGGTAGCTGGCTTTTCTTTGGCGGCATCGCCGTCCCGCTGAGCTTGTTGCAGTTGGCCGCCATAGCCGGCTCTATAGAATCGTCAACCTGGCGTGTTGGGGTGCGGGATGCCCTGTGGACTGGCGGGGTTGTACTTCTCGGATCCTTTTTCTTGCTGGGGCCCTATTTTATTTTGGCATTGCCGGTCGCTCTCTATGCGGCGATCGTGCCATTGGTGTTTTCCATTCTGATTGAACGTTCTGCGAAAGATTAGCGGCTGCGTGACGAACGGGTGCACGAGACCCTGGCCCCATCGAACGAACGACCGCTCGCTATTTCTCAGCCACGTAGGCGATGCGCGACAGGCGCCGCTCGGCCGTCAGCCGGTGCACGGCGCCAAGAAATTTCTGCACGCCTTCGAAGTTCTCGGCGCCTTCCAAGCGCAGCAGGTCGTCGCGAAAAAGCTGCCGTGCCTCGCGCCATCGGCGCGAGACCAGCGCTGCGTTTTCCGTCGCGTCGAGCTGGTTAACCAATTTAAATCCTGCTTTCACGATCAGCTCCTCGTTGAGTCCCTTCGGCACGAACACGAACAGTCCGATCGAGCTGCGCGCCGCCAGCTCCTCGTTGGTGACCGGCCCGGTGAGCACCACAGGGTCGGTGAAGATCGCCCGGCCGCCCGGCTTCAGGATCCGGCACCATTCCTTCAGTGAGTCGCTGCGATTCGGGAAATGGTTCATCGAATCGATGCACAACAACGCATCAAACGTGTTGTCTTCGAATGGCAGCGGCCGGGTCGCATCCGCCACCATGAACTTCAAACGCCCGGCGAGGCCCGCACGGGTTGCAAGGGTATTCGCGGTGCCGACGCCGCTCGGATTCACGTCCACGCCCGTGACACGGCAGCCAGTCCGGCGCGCGACATGTACTGCCGGGCCGCCCGAGCCGCTTGCCACTTCCAGTAAATGCGAGTGCTCGTCCAGACCGAGTGTCTCGATGTAGCTGACGTATTCGTCCACGGTCACCCAACTGTTCTGGCCGATGTCTTCACCAAAAGCGGCTTCGCGGATCGATTCCAGCACCTGCTCCGAGAAATTCGCGTAAGCGCCGTCGAACAGATCCACCTTCATGGTAGTCAGACGCCACGGCTGGCGGCGGGGTTTACACGCGCTTCGCTTTTGCCCCCTCGTTTGGAGAAGGGCAGCAGCATCGGCACGCGTTTTTTGTATTCCACGTACTCCGGGTGCGCGGCGATGAGGTCGCGCTCTTCGAGCTGGATGGCAGCCAGGATGTATGCGGTGGTCATGATCGCGAACACCAGGTGCGCTACCGTCATGGTCGGCGTCGCCCAGAAGATCATGAGCCAGCCCACGTACAAGGGATGGCGGACCTGGCGGTACAACCACGGCGTCTTGAACTTGAGCGGCGTGAACGGTTTGCCGACGAGCTGCAGCCACACCTGGCGCAGACCGAACAGGTCGAAGTGATCAATGAGGAAGGTGACGTAGAGCAACAGCAACCAGCCGGCCGCATAGATCGCGTACATGGTGTCGATGCCAGCGCTCGACTGCATGTCCCAGATCACGCCACCCATGGGCTGCCAGAACCAGAACAGGACGATCAACGCCAACGAAGAGAACAGCACGTAGGTGCTGCGTTCCGCAGGCTCCGGGACGATGCGCGTCCACCAGCGCTTGAAAGCGGGCCGCGCCATGACGCTGTGCTGCACGGCGAAAAGGCCGAGCAATCCCAGGTTCACGAGCAACGCTGTGCCGAGTGCGACATCACGTGGTGAGTCCATCGACTTCGGCACCCAGAGGTTGCCGATGAACCCGATGGCATAGAGAAAAGTGGCGAAAAACACGGCGTAACAGACCAGGCCGTAGGCAAATATTGCGGTACGTTTCATGCGGAAATCCTCCAATGTCACAGACGGCGTCCAGCGTCCCTGGAGGACGCTTGTTTCGCCTTATTCGATGTGACAAAAGCTTATCGGCGCCGGGCCTCCCGAATCCCGGGGGAACTCCGGGATTTCGCCGGGACTTCATGGACCAGCACGTCACATTCGGCAGCTTTCGATTCGAGCCTGAGAGCGCGCGCCTTTGGGAAAACGGCGCCGAGGTAAAACTCACGCGCAAGGCGGCCATGGTGCTCGGTGCGCTGCTCGAGCGGCCGGGCGCACCCGTGTCCAAGCAGGAACTGTTCTCGAACGTATGGCGCGGCACGGTGGTCAGCGACGACGCGCTGGTCACCTGCATCCAGGAGTTGCGCAAGGCGCTGGGCGACGACTCGAAGCAGCCACTCTATATCGAGACACGCCACCGGCTGGGATACCGCTTCGCGGCGGCGGTGGCGCCGGTCGCCCCCGTCCCGGGGCAGCGCGATTCCGCGGCCAATACCACGGCGATCGCAGTCCTGCCGTTCACCGACATGAGCCAGGAGCGGGACCAGGACTTTCTGTGCGAGGGCCTCGCCGAAGAGCTCATCGACGCGCTCACGCACGTGGAAGGGTTGCGCGTCGTCGCGCGCGCCTCCTCGTTCCAGTTTCGCGGCGACCACGACCTGCGGGAGGTGGGACGTAAACTCAGCGTCGGTAGTTTGCTCGAGGGCAGCGTGCGCAAGTCCGGTGATCGCCTGCGCGTCACGGTGCAGCTCATCGACGTGGCCACGGGTTTTCACAAGTGGTCCGAGAAGTTCGAACGCGACGCCGGCGATGTATTTGCCATGCAGGACGAGATCGCCGAGAAGGTGGCGACGCTGCTGCGCGGCGGCGAATTGTCGATGCGCGAACGGCGCGCCGTGCACCGCCAGCCTACCGCCGTCGAGACGTTTGAATGCTTTCTTCGCGGCCGCCAACGCATGCACACCATGCAGCAGCCGCACATGGATGAGGCACGCGCGCTGTACCAGCGTGCCATCGCTCTCGATGCCGAGTACGCCCCCGCCTGGGCGGGCCTCGCCACGCTGCACGCTCTTCTATATGAGTGGTGGGGCTCGAAGGCGGAAGACCTGGCGGAGGCGGATCGCGCCAGCCGCATCGCCATGGAACTGGCGCCAGAGCTCGCCGACGCGCACCTCGCACGCGGTTACACGCTGTCGAACCTGCGACGCTACGAGGAAGCGAATCAGCACTTCGAAGCGGCGGCGCGCATCAATCCGAACCTGTTCGACGCGTATTACTACTATGGCCGCGCCGCATTCGCCGCCGGCGACGTGGAGAAATCCGTCGAGCTGTGGCGCAAGGCCGGCGAAGTGCGGCGCGAGGATTTCGAGAGCCCGCTCCTGCAGGGGCAGTCGTTGCGGAAGTTGGGCCGCATGGAGGAAGCTCGCGAGATCAATCGCGAGGCGGTGCGGCGCGCCGAGCGCCTGCTCGAGGTCAATCCGTCGAATGGCCGCGTGTTGTCCTTCGGTGCTGGAGCGCTCGATCAGGACGCGCAGCTCGAACGAGCAATCGAATGGGCGCGACGCGCGGAGCAGCTTTACCCGGATGACATGGGAGTCATCATCAACGGCGCCTGCCTGCGTGCACGCAATGGCATGAAGGAAGAAGCCCTCGACATGCTCGAACGCTTGTTCAACAAGGGCTGGGGCAAGAAGGACTGGGTGGAGAACGACCCGGACTACGACAGCCTGCGCGCCGAGCCGCGTTTCATCGCCATGATGGCGAAATTGAAATGATCCGCTAGATAGGGTTCGATATCCGCGCCGGAATCAGAAGCGGGCTGGAACCTTCGAGGCGGCCGCGGGTGCCGACGACAGGAGGGACTCTACGATCTCCGCATCATCGGCGGCCACCAGGGCGGGCTGTTGGGCAAGCGGCATGAACGAGCCATCGTTGCGGACATAGCCGAACTGGGTGGGGGTATCTTCCGCGAGGATGACGTGCGAGAAATCCAGTTCCGCCGTGACGGGAATGGTGGCCTGTCCCACTGGCGGAGCCGGTTTGCGGCCCAGCGAGACGTTCGCAAACAGGAATGCGAGCGACAGGCAAAACACGAACCAGTTGATCGGGCGGCGCATGACGTAGACTCATTCCCCTATGTTTCGGGAAAAAGCCTACTTCCAGGCCGTCAGGGAACTGTCGCGACAGTTGAGGGAATTCGTCATTTTGTGTCGACGCCCGCATCGACACTTTTGCACATTTTTCACACAGCTTTGCGCGCCGGTTGGCCCGGCTGCGGGGGCGGCCATAGTTAGAATGTTCCCATGAAAATCTTCAGGTTCCAGCGCCTGCTGGCGATCGGAGCGATGTGGTCGTGCGCGCACCTGGCTGCAGCGCAGGATGCGCCTGTGACCGAAGCCGCGGCTGACCCGACGGCGTCGACGCCCGCCCCCGTCACGCACCCGCCGCGCCCTTTGCCGGAAGAAAAGAATTGGCGCTTCGGCGTGGCCCTGGGTTACGGGGAACGCACCAATCCGCTGATCCAGTCGGACGACATCCCCGTCGTCGTCGACCTGGACATCGCCTGGTTCGGCGAGCGGTGGTTCTTCGACAATTTCGATCTCGGCTTCGAATTGTTCGACCGGCCGAGTTTCACCACGAACATCGTTGCTCGTGTGAACAGCGACCGCGCGTTCTTCAGCAAGACCAACACCAAGTACATCAACTTCTCGTACCTGGCTGGCGGTGGAATCGGGCCCGCAGTCGATCCGGGATCCGGCTCACTCGTGGAACAACCGGTGAAGTTCAAGCCGCCGAAACGCGACTATGCCATCGAGGCCGGCTTCGAAATGTTGATGGACGGTGAATGGGGCATGGCCGCACTGCGCGCCTTTCACGACGTCAGCGGCACGCATCATGGCTACGAACTGTCCGCCGACTACGGCTTTCGCTGGGTTCGCGGCCGATGGTCGATCGCGCCCAGCGTGGGCGTGTCTTACAAGAGCGCAGCGCTCAGTGACTACTACTGGGGCGTGCACTCGGATGAGGCCACATTCCTGTTGCCGGAGTACGAAGCCGAAGGTGGTTTTGGCTGGGAGGCAGGCTTGCGCACTAGCTACTACCTGACCAAGAGCATCCGCCTCGCGGTATCGGCGAATTACGAACGCCTGCAACACAGCGTGGCGATGAGCCCGCTGGTCGAGGACGATCAGGTGTTAGGTTATTTCGCGGGAATGGCCTGGCAGTTCTGATGCTCGCGCGCCTCACCATCTTCATTGCAGGGGGTCTGGGAGTGGCCATGAGCGCCACCGCCGCCGATCCGCCGCCCGCGCGGCTGAGCGTCAAACCACTGCTGTGCGTCATCGACAAGGACGAGGTGGCCTGCACCATCAACTTCGATGTCCGCTGGAAGAGCACTCTCCCGGCCGAGTATTGTCTGAATGACAGCGCCCGGCAGACGCCTTTGCGGTGCTGGCCGCGCGCGGATGCCGGTGAACACACCCAGGAGCGCGTGGTCAGCGAAGATTTCATCTTCTGGCTCTCGCCACCCACTGGCACCGAACGCGTCGCCGAGGCGAAAATCGAGGTGTTGCGCGTGGGCTCCGACGATCGACGGCGCGAGCGGCGCACACGGCATGTGTGGGACGTCCTATGAATCCGCCAAGTGTCGACATCCTGCTGATCGAAGACGACTCCCGCCTGGCGGAGTTGACCGCCACCTATCTCGAGCAGAACGGCCTGCGCGTCGCCGTGGAGGAACGCGGCGATCGCGCGGTCGAAAGATTCGCGCGCGAGAAACCGCGGCTGGTGCTGCTCGATCTGCTGTTGCCGGGCAAGGACGGTCTCACCATCTGCCGCGAATTGCGGCGCGTGCACGACGTGCCCATCCTCATCCTGACCGCGCGCGACACCGACATAGACCACGTCATTGGTCTCGAGGCCGGCGCCGACGACTACGTCATGAAGCCCGTCGATCCCATGGTGCTGCTGGCGCGCGTGCGCGCACTCATCCGCCGCTCTGAACGGGCGACCCCGAGTGGTGGCACGCACAAGCCGGACCTGACACTCGGCGCCTTGCGCATCAGCGAGACCTCGCGCGAAGTCTGGTTGCAGAGCCAGCCCGTGCCGCTCACCACCCAGGAGTTCGAGCTGCTGAGCCTGCTGGCGCATCGTGCCGGTGAGCTGGTGAGCCGCGACGAAGTGTTCCGCACCATGCGTGGCATCGACTACGACGGCCTCGATCGCTCCATCGACGGTCGCGTGTCCAAGTTGCGCCGCAAGCTTGGCGACGACGCCGCAGCGCCGACGCGCATCAAGACAGTGTGGGGTAAGGGATACCTGTTAGTGCCCGACGCCTGGGAATGAAGGCCCCCGAGTGATAGGCAAGAGATGAAGGAATGGCTCGAGGCCCGTCATCGCGGGCTGTTTATCCGCTCCTACGTGGTGCTCGCCGGTGGATTGCTGGCGGTCGCGATCGTGCTCGACCTGGGGTTCTCCGCGCTGCAGTCGCGGCAGGTGCGCGCCGCGGATCCCTGGCTCGTATCGACGTTTCAGCTCATGGAATCGCAGCTCGCAGCCGTTCCCCAGGATGAACGCGCTGCGCTCGCCACGCGCCTTGCAGAGAAGCTGAAGCTCGAGCTCGACGTACTAGACGCGGCCGACATCTCCAGCGCCTCGCCTCTCGAGTCCGGCCCGCGCGAGCTCACGGGTGACGACGGCCGCATCTACTACCTCTGGCATTCGGACGCGCTGAAGGGCGCCATTCGCCTGGGCCCCTTCGAGCCGGCGCACGAAAGCCTCGTGGTGCGGTTTCTGCCCGTGCTTTTCTACGCTTCCATCCTGCTGATCGTCGGTTTGTGGCTGCGGCCGCTGCTGCGCGATCTGCGCGTGCTCACCGTCGCTTCGCAAAAATTCGCGACGGACTATCGCGAGCCGCTCGACACGGCCACGCGCACCACGCAGCTCACCAGCCTCGCCACCAATCTCGACGACATGTCCGCGCGCGTGAGCCAGCTCATCCAGTCGCAGAAGGAAATGACCGCCGCGTTATCGCATGAA
>Ga0190271_10002777_pt1 | contig 10786 bp, 11 predicted proteins | sample Popmic356T_FD_133747 | JGI IMG/M metagenome (GOLD analysis project Ga0190271, IMG submission 133747) | Populus adjacent soil microbial communities from riparian zone of Weber River, Utah, USA - 356 T | ecosystem: Environmental > Terrestrial > Soil > Riparian zone | place: USA: Utah | collected...
CAGAAAGATCAGTGCGACGACGCCTGAGATTCCCGCTTTCATCGGCCGCTCCCGCCCTGCTGGCCTTGTGGCGCGGGCTGTTGCGACGGTCCACGCCGCGACAGTTCGCCAAGCGGCAGATAGGGCAGCACGCCCTGTCCGGCGCCCGAACCCGGATCATAAACCAGCTTGTCGGCAGCTCCGAAGATACGCTCCATGGTTTCGAGATAGATCCGCTGACGGGTCACGTCCGGTGCCTTTCTGTATTCATCATAGACCTTGAGGAAGCGCGAGGTCTGTCCCTTCGCTTCCGCGACAGTCTGCTCACGATAGGCTTCCGCGCCCTGCAGTATCTGCGCGGAGCGGCCGCGCGCGTCCGGGATCACGCGGTTGGCGTAGGTACGCGCCTCGTTCTGCAATCGCTCCTGGTCGGCGCGGGCCGCCTGCACGTCGCGGAACGCGTCGATCACCTGCGCGGGCGGATCGACCTTCTGCATCTGCACCTGCTGCACCAGCACCCCCGCGCCATACTCGTCGAGCGTCTTCTGCATCAGTTCCTGCACCGCCAGTTCCGTCGCGGTGCGCGCGCCGGTCAGAATCGGCTGGATGTCGGAGCGGCCGATCACATCGCGCATCGCGCTTTCGGCCACCGCTTTCACGGTGCCTTCGGGGTTCTGGATGTTGAACAGGAAGTTGCCGACACCGTCGGGCTTGATGCGCCAGAGCACGGTGAAGTCGACGTCGACGATATTCTCGTCGCCGGTCAGCATCAGGCTCTCTTGCGGTACGTCACGCATGGTCGTGCCGCCACGGCCTTCCTCGACGCGCATGCCGACGTTGAGCGTGGAGACGCGCAGCGCCTTCGGCAGCAGCACGGTTTCGATCGGATAAGGCAGGTGATAGTTCAAACCGGGTTGCACGGTGCGCACATGCTTGCCGAAGCGCAGCACGACGCCGAGTTCTTCGGACTGCACGCGGAAGAAGCCTGACAGGCCCCAGACGGCGGCGGCGACAAGGAGGGCGATGACCACGCCCATGGCGCTCAAGTGGCCGCCGGGGATCAGCGATTGCAATTTATCCTGGCCGCGGCGAAGCAGGTCTTCCAGATCGGGCGGGTTCGGCCCGGAGGATTGCGGCCCCGAGCCCCATGGCCCCTTGGGACCGGACCCCCACGGCCCGCCGCCCTGATTTTTCCACGCCATCGACAATCTCCTTGGGCGACGGCGCTCCCTGCGCCAGCCAAACGTGAAGGGTTATAGGCGAGGCCAATTGCCCTTACAACGCAAGCCAATAGCCGCGAGGTGGGGTCGGCGCACGGTTTCGTCAACTTCTGCAGCCCGAATTGGGTTAATTCAGCGCATTCTGCGCAAGGTGACATAAGTGTAGTCGGCGCTGTCGCCCTCGCCTGCCTTGTGGCGCTCGCGCGCCACTTCCTCCCAGCCTGCAAGATCAGGCTGAAAGCGGGTACCGCCGTCAATCGCCGCATGCACCTCGGTGATCTCCAGACGGTCTGCGCGCGGCATGAACTGCTCGTAGATTTCGGTGCCGCCTATGATCATGATTTCAGTGGCAAAACGCCGCAGCGCGTCGCCGCGCGCCGCCTCAAAGGCATTCTCGAGCGAGGTTGCGACCAGCGCACCGTTCGCCTGGAAGTCCGCATCGCGCGTCACGACAATGTTGGTGCGCCCTGCCAGCGGCTTCGGCAGCGACTGAAAGTTCTTGCGGCCCATGATGACGGGCTTGCCCATGGTCAGCCGCCGAAAGCGCTGCATGTCGGCCTTCAGGCGCCAGGGAATTGCATTGTTACGGCCGATCACCCCGTTCTCGGCGATGGCGACGATGAGGACGATCTGCATCAGCTTTTCACTTGCGCCAGCGCCGGCAGCGCATCGCCGCTGATGCGGCAGACCGTCCACTCGTCCATAAGCACCGCGCCGAGCGACTTGTAGAACGCGATCGACGGCGCGTTCCAGTCGAGCACCGACCATTGCAGGCGCGACCAGCCATTGTCGACGCATTGCCTGGCCAGATGCGCCAGCAGCGCCTTGCCGATACCGTTGCCGCGCTGCGCCGGACGGACAAACAGGTCTTCGAGATAGATGCCGGAGCGGCCCGAGAAGGTCGAGAAGTTGATGAACCACACGGCGAAGCCGACCGGTTCGCCGTTCCACTCGGCGATGTCGCAGAACAGGCGCGGATGCGGGCCGAACAGCGCCGCATCGATCATCGCTTCGGTCGCTTCAACTTCGTGGCCGAGCTTTTCGTACACTGCGAGGTCGCGAATGAACGACATCACAAGTCCGGCTTCGCCGGGGCGCGCGCGACGAATGTTGACCGCCATCGAGCTGGTGCCCCCTTTTCGAAGCTCGTCATACATCGCGGCAACCTCTGAGACGACGAGCTTCGAAAAGCAAGAGGACACCAGAACCAAATGACTCTCGTGCCGCCTATCGATTTGAAATCCCTGGGACGAATTGCAGCGGGTGGTGCAGGGATTTCAGATCGGCGGCACTAGCCTACACCGCGACCGCGGCCTTGATATGCGGATGCGGGTCGTAGCCGACCAGCGAGAAATCCTCGTAGCGGAAACCGAAGATATCCTTCACGTCGGGATTGATCTTCATCATCGGCAGCGGACGCGGCGAGCGCGACAGCTGCAGATGCGCCTGCTCGAGATGATTGGAATAAAGGTGCGCGTCGCCGAGCGTGTGGACGAAATCGCCGGCCTTCAGGCCGGTCACCTGGGCGATCATCATCGTCAACAGCGCATAGGAGGCGATGTTGAACGGCACGCCGAGGAAGGTGTCGCCGGAGCGCTGATAGAGCTGGCACGACAGCTTGCTGTTCGCGACATAGAATTGGAACAGGCAGTGACACGGTGGCAGCGCCATCTTGTCGACGTCGGCGGGATTCCAGGCGCTGACGATCAGCCGGCGCGAGTCCGGGCTCTTGCGGATCATCGAGACGACGTTGGAAATCTGGTCGATCGTACGTCCGTCCGGCGCCTCCCATGAGCGCCACTGGCGGCCGTACACCGGACCGAGGTCGCCGCTGGTGTCGGCCCACTCGTCCCAGATGCTGACGCCATTGTCCTGCAGGTATTTGACGTTGGTGTCGCCGGCGAGAAACCACAGCAGCTCGTGCACAATCGCCTTCAGCGGCAGCCGCTTGGTGGTCAGCATCGGGAAGCCTGCGGCAAGGTCGAACCGCATCTGGTGGCCGAACACGGACTGCGTGCCGGTGCCGGTACGGTCGGTCTTCTGCGCACCGTCGGCCAGAATTCGTTCGAGCAGGTCGTGATATTGCTTCATGGTCGGGCTTCGGGTTGGCCGCGGCGGCCGGGGGCCTGCCGATTCGGCAGGCCAGAATACCACTCCGCTACCCCAACAAATGGCGGCAATGGTCAAAAACGACAAGGGCGGTGGAAGCCACCGCCCTTGTTATCAACGTTGAAAAGTCAGCCCGTTCAGGTGATCGGCTTGAGGAACTTGCCCCACTTGTCGACTTCGTCCTTGACCAGCTTGCCAAGCGCTTCGGGCTTGCGCTGATCGGGCTTCGGAATGTCGTTGCCGAGTTCCTTCATGCGGGCGACGACCTTCTCGTCGTCCAGAGCCTTGGCGGCCGCGGCATTGACCTTGTCGATGATCGCCTTCGGCGTCCCCTTCGGCGCGAACAGGGCATTCCAGGCGGAGGCCTGATAACCCGGCAGGCCGCCTTCGGCGGACGTCTGCAGGTTCGGCAGCGACGGAGCGCGCTCCGGAGTCGCCACTGCGTAAGCCTTGATGGTGCCGCCGTTCACCTGCGGCACGACGTTGGTAATCTGGTCGCACATGTAGTCGACCTGCCCGCCCACCAGGGCGTTCATCGCCGGGCCCGTGCCCTGGAACGGCACGCCCACTGGCTTGACGCCGATGATGCCGTTGAGCAGTTCGCATGTGATGTAGGACACCGCGCCGACACCGGCATGCGCCTGGTTAACCTTGGTCTCGTTCGCCTTCAGATACGCGACGAACTCCTTGAAGTCCTTCGGCGGAAGATCCTTCTTCGCGACGACGACGATCGCTGCGCCGTTGACCTGCATGATCGGCTCGAAGTCCGTGCGCGGGTCGTAGGCGAGCTTCGGATAGAGCGACACCGATGCGGCGTGCGTGCCGACATGGCCCATGATGAACGTATAGCCGTCGTTGGCGGCCCGCGCCGCGCGGGTCGCGCCGGTGGTGCCGCCGGCGCCGACGACGTTTTCGACGATAATCGGCTGGCCGAGCGTTTTCGACATCGGCTCGGCGATCAGACGCGTGACCACGTCAGTAGGGCCGCCCGCTGCGAACGGCACGATGATGGTGATCTGGCGGGTCGGATAATCCTGGGCCAGGGCCGGCGCCGCGCAGAGCATGGCGGCAGCACCAAGCGCGGCGACAACCGTTCTGCGGTGGAATTTCTTCATAACAAACGTCTCCTTGCACGTTTCCCTAAGGCCCGGCGCGCCCCCGCCGGTGCCGTAAGCTGGTGGTGTTGCACTTCAGCCGCACGCGAGCCTATTCGACTAAAGGCCAAAACAAATGCGGCAAATTCGTCAATTTTCACTCTCGACGAACACTTCTTCGCGCTTCTTTCGCAGCATCGGCAGGAAAGTCAGGATCAGCAGCGCCAGCGCCATCGCCAGCAATACGCCCGACAGCGGCCGGGTGATGAACACGGTCGCGTCGCCACGCGAGATCAGCATGGCGCGGCGGAGGTTCTCCTCCATCAGCGGACCAAGCACCATGCCAAGCAGCAACGGCGCCGGTTCGAAGTCGTGCTTGATCAGCCAGTAGCCGATGATCCCGAACGCGCCTGCGATCAGCACGTCGGCCGGTGCGTTGTTCACCGAATAGATGCCGATCGCGCAGAAGATGACGATGCAGGGATACAGCAGGTGATACGGCACCCGCAGCAACTGCACCCAGATGCCGACCAGCGGCAGATTGATGATCAGCAGCATAAGGTTGCCGACCCACATCGAGGCGATCATGCCCCAGACGAGTTCGGGCTGCTTCTGCATTACCTGCGGCCCCGGCACGATGCCGTGAATGGTCATCGCGCCGACCATCAACGCCATCACCGCGTTCGGCGGAATGCCGAGCGTGAGCAGCGGGATGAACGAGGTCTGCGCGGCAGCGTTGTTCGCGCTTTCCGGCGCCGCAACGCCCCTGATGGTGCCCTTGCCGAACTCCGACGGATCCTTGGCGATCTTCTTCTCGAACGTATAGGCCGCGAACGACGCAATCACCGCGCCGCCGCCCGGCAGGATGCCGAGAATCGAGCCGAGTATGGTGCCGCGCAGGACTGCCGGCGCGGAGGCAATCAGATCGGCCCTGGTCGGCATCAGCCCGGTGACCTTGTTCTGCACCAGTTCGCGCCCCTTCTCGGCGCCGGTATCGAGGTTGCGGATGATCTCGGCAAAACCGAACACGCCCATGGCAACGGTGGCGAATCCAAGTCCGTCGGCCAGTTCCGGCACGTTGAACGCCATGCGCGAGGCGCCGGTCTCGAGGTCGGATCCGACCATCGACAGCAAAAGGCCAAACACGATCATCGCGATCGCCTTCAGCACCGAACCCTTGGCGAGCACGACCGCGAACACGAGGCCGAGCGTCATCAGCGAGAAGTACTCGGCGGGGCCGAACTTCAGCGCGAACTGCGTCAGTGGGGCGCCAAGCAGCGCGATCAGCACCGTTGCCACGCACCCGGCGAAGAACGAGCCGATGGCGGCGATGGCTAGCGCCGGACCGGCACGGCCCTGCTTTGCCATCTGATGGCCGTCGAGCGTGGTGACGACGGAGCCCGCCTCACCCGGAATGTTGACCAGGATCGACGTGGTCGAGCCGCCGTACTGCGCGCCGTAGTAGATGCCGGCGAGCATGATCAGTGCGCCGACCGGCGGCAGGCCGAAGGTGATCGGCAGCAGCATCGCGACGGTGGCGATGGTGCCGATGCCGGGCAGCACGCCGACCAGCGTGCCGACCAGCGCACCGATCAGGCAAAGCAGGATGTTGGTGGGAATTGGAATCGTGACCCCGATGTACGGGATGGTCCAGTCCACCAGGGCGAAGACGACCTTGAAGCCGAGTGCGAGATTAGCGAAAATTTCCATGATATCGCACTCAACGCAGCATGAAGCGCGGCTTGAGCTGGAACGGCAGCCCGAGCGCGACAGGGAACAGGAAGCAGCAGAACGCGGTGATGGCGATGCCGACGATCAGCGTCTGCACCCAGCGTTGATTAGGAGACCCCAGTGCAGCGATCATGAAACAGGCAAACGCCGTGATGATCAGGCCGAGCGGACGGATGATCGCGGCGAAGGTGATGATCGAGAGCGTCACGAACAACGGCCCGCGCAGATGGTAGCGCTCGAGCTTTGCACCCGGCCACAACAGTCCCGTGAGCGCAATTCCGATGCCGAGCGCCAGCATCAAGCCGCTGAACAGTCGCGGCGCCGTGCCCGGACCGAACTGAAAGCCACGCATGCCGGGAAGGTCGGACGATGCGTAGAAGGCAAATAACGACAGCGCGATCAGCGCGACGCCACCGTAATAATCCTGCGGACCCTTGACGATCATGAACGCGGTGATGACGGCAATTACAAGCATCGGCAGGGTGAAGATGCTCAGAAGCGTCCGGTCGAAGCCGAACTTCGCGAAGTTCGCCGGCGACGCACTGATGTAACCGAACGAAATCGGCGTCAGGATAACGAACACCAGGAAGATCAGCTGCGGCGCAAGTGCCAGCAAAAGGGTCGCAAGCCCTCCATATGGATTCTTCAGCGGTCCGGTCCCTGACAAGGGTGATTTCCCGGACATGCCCCCGACGCCTTCACTCATGCAGACGAACTCCCTCCGCGCCCCTACTCTTGGATTACCGCTCTTTGCGGGCGGTTTCGGCCATTCCTACCGGCTTATTCTAGATGACGCCAGCGAAACCAAGCCAGCCACCGACCGCCAGCATCAAAAGCGGATGAAGTCGCGTCAGCAAGGTGACCAGCGCCGAGGCGGCAACGAGCACGGCTGCGACCCATGATGTCCCTGCGGACAAGCCGAGGATCATGGCGCTCGCGGCCATCAGCCCGATCGACACGGGAACCAGCGCCGACTGGATCAGTTGCGGCCATTGTGCATCGCGCGAACGCTCCATGGCGCGACTTACGAAATAGGCAACCGTCGCCGACGGCCCGCACATCCCGAGCGTTGCAACGAGCCCGCCTGCAACGCCGGCGACGTGAAAGCCGATCAGCGTGACGACGAGAACGTTCGGGCCCGGCGACAGCTGCGCGATTGCAACCATGTCGGCGAACTGACGGTCGCTCATCCAGTGGTTGGTCTCCACGGCGATGCGATGCATCTCCGGGATCGCCGACAGCGCGCCGCCGATCGCAAACAGCGACAGCATGCCGAACGTCCACAGCAGCGTGAACAGCTGGTTGACCGGATTCATGACGCCGCGCGCCTTCGCATCAGCCAGACGATGAGAATGCTGGACGGGATCGCGACCAGCAGCACAGGCGGCAGCGGCAGGCGCAGGATGCCAACCGCGGCGAACACCGCCGCCGTCATCGCCAGCGCGATCACGGAGCGTTGCTGCACGATCGGCTGCAGCATCTTGATCACGGTGGCGAAGAACAGGCCCGCGGTCGCGCAGACGACGCCGGCAAGCGTACGCCGCAGCGCTTCGATCTCGCCATAGCGCGAATAGAGCAGCCCGAGGCAAAGAACCACCGCGACCGGCGGCAGCACGAGGCCGAGGAAGGCGGCGATCGCGCCCGGGACGCCGCGAAAGCGCGAGCCGAATACCACCGACAGGTTGACGATGTTCGGACCCGGCAGGAAATGACACAGCGCAAACGTTTCGTTGAACTGCTCCGCCGTCATCCATTTGTGTTTGTCGACGATGGCGCGCCGCGCCCAGACGAGCACGCCGCCGAACCCCATCAGCGACATCTTCGCAAATTCGATGAACAGTCGGGTCAGGCCAGGGACTTCGGCTTCTGTCTGTGTGCCGGTTTCGGAGTTCAACGTCTGTCCCCTGGCGCGCGGCCTGGCGGGATGCGCGCAATTCATTGCGTCCTGACGTTAGAATGGGTGGCTGCCTGCGCCAACCCTTTTTATGTATAAGTGGGAGAGCCACCCTTTTCGGGGCCGCCAACAACAAGCCGGAACAAAGATGGGCGCAGCCAAGCTGTTCGAACCTTTCACGCTGAAGAGCGTCACCGCGCGCAACCGCATCGTCGTCTCGCCGATGTGCCAGTACCAGTCGCTGCACGGCTCGCCGACCGACTGGCATATCGTGCACATGGGCCGCTACGCAATCGGCGGCGCCGGCATCGTCTTCTACGAGGAGACGGCGGTAGAGGATCGCGGCCGCAAGACCCACAAATGCGCCGGCATCTACCGCGACGACCAGATCCCCGAGTACAGCCGCATCACCGCGTTCGTGAAGGCGTTCGGCGGTGTACCGGCGATGCAGCTCGGCCATTCGGGTGCGCGCGCGTCCGAACGCGGGCCGCTGTTCAACCGCGTGGCGTTGAGCGACGAGCACAAGACCGAAGAGGGCGAGGCCTGGCAAGCGATCTCCTCCAGCGCCGTGACGCCGGTCGACGGCAAGCCGCTGCCGCGGGCGATGACGCAAGCCGACATCAACGAGGTGATCCAGGCGTTCGTCGACTCCACGGTGCGCACGCTCAAGTCCGGCTTCGAGATTCTCGAAATCCATGGCGCGCACGGCTACCTGATCCAGCAGTTCCTGTCGCCGCTGATCAACAAGCGCAACGACGCATATGGAGGCGACCTGAAGGGGCGCATGCGCTTTGCGCTGGAGATCACCGAAGCGGTGCGCGCGGTGTGGCCCGACGACAAGCCGCTGTTTTTCCGCGTCTCCAGCGTCGACGGCAAGGGCGGGCTGTGGACGCTGCACGACACGGTGGCGCTGTCGAAGGAACTGAAGGCGCTTGGCGTCGATGTGATCGACTGTTCGTCCGGCGGGCTGACCGGCAGTTCGTCGATGCGGTCGGTGCCGCGCATTCCCGGCCATCACGTGCCCTATGCGGCACGGGTGAAGGAGGAGACCGGCATGCTGACGATGGCGCCGGGCCTGATCACCGAGCCACAACAGGCCGAAGAGCTGCTGCAGCGGGGCGACATCGACCTGATCGCGATGGCGCGCGAACTGATGTACTCGTCCGACTGGCCGGCGCATGCGGCGCGCGCGCTCGGCGTGTCGAATTACCTGGAGCTGTTCCCGCCGGAATTTACCCACCGCCTGAAGCTGCGCGAAGAGCACGTCGGCATGCCGGAAAACCGCACGGCGACCTCGGTGCCGGTGGATTTGAATTCATAGTGTTGCTGGCGCGGATCAGCCGGCATTCGCGTCGCCGCGCTCGCGTCGGGCGAACTTCAGGTGATCGATCATCTGGCGGGCATCGTGCGCGAGATGCAAGGTCTCGCCGCCGTCCACGTACCACTCCTCGCCCGTGACGAACTGGCCGAGCGGCGACGCCAGGAAGATGATCGCGGCCGAGATATCCTCGACGCCGCCCATGCGTCCCAGCACATTGCGATTGAGCTTCAGCCATTCCGCGGGCGGGATCGGATAACGGCCGAGCGCCTCGGTCTTGATCGTTCCGGGCGCGACGCTATTCAGGCGAATGCCGAATTCGGCCCACTCGAACGCCAGCGTTTTCATCATCGCGGTGACCCCGCCGCGCGCCGCGGCCGTGTGCGCGAAGCCGCTCAGTCCGGAACGGACGCAAGCGGTGACGAACACGATCGATCCGCCGTTCGCCAGCATGAAGTGATCGGCGACCGCCTTCGTCATCTGCCACGATCCGATCAGGTTATTACGGATGACGGTCTCGAAACCCTTGTTGTTGAGGTCGCGCGCCGGCGTTACGAACTGGCCGCCGGCGTTGTTAACGAGAATGTCGAGCTGCCCGAACTCCTCCCTGATCCGCAGCAGGGCCGCCTCGATCTGCTCCGGTTCGCGGATGTCGGCCGACACTGCGAGCGCCTCGCCGCCAGCCGCGCAGATTTCCGAGGCGCAGTCTTCGATGGGTTCCATGCGCCGCCCGAGGACGGCAATCCGTGCGCCGCAGCGCGCCATTTCGGTCGCCGTGGCGCGCCCTATTCCCGTGCCGCCCCCCGTGACCAGCGCCACCTGATTGCGCAGGAGGTCTGACGCGAAACGCATATGGGGAGGCTGCTGCATGACTTTTCGTCCGCTGGTTCCGGGTTTCTAATGGGCACGCTTGCGCGTATTCTAACAGTCGTTCGACTGTTCGAAAGCGCGCCCTGCGCTGCGCAACTGAGGATGGTCCTGCTGTTCGGAGGCAAGGAGATCCGGCATGAGCGATCGGCGTCCTGTCACTGATTGGGCAACCGACTTCGATCACCTTGACCCGCGATGGATCGAGGATCCGTTCACGATCTGGGACGAGTTGCGCCAATCCTGCCCGGTTGCTCATACAAACCGATTCCGGGGTGTGTACTTCCCGACGCGCTACGAACAGGTCCGGCAGATTGCCTATGATACCGAGCATTTCTCGTCACGGCGGGTGCAGGTGCGCGAGACGCCGCCGCCGTTGAAATCGCCGGCGCCGCCGATCACGTCCGATCCCCCGCACCATCGCGCCGCCCGCATGATCCTGCTGCCCCGGTTCACCCCGCAGGCCATCAACAAGCTCGTGCCGAAAACGCGCATGATCTGCAATGAACTGATCGATCGGTTCGCCGACGGCGAGCGCTGCGACGCCGCGCTGGACTATGCCCAGCACATTCCG
>Ga0190271_10002778_pt1 | contig 10785 bp, 8 predicted proteins | sample Popmic356T_FD_133747 | JGI IMG/M metagenome (GOLD analysis project Ga0190271, IMG submission 133747) | Populus adjacent soil microbial communities from riparian zone of Weber River, Utah, USA - 356 T | ecosystem: Environmental > Terrestrial > Soil > Riparian zone | place: USA: Utah | collected...
GCCGGCGGCGAGCGGCACGACGGCGACCGCCTGCGCGTCCGGCGTTCGGAGCACCGCGTACGCCTCGGACGCCGTCCAGTCGTCCTCGCTCGCGAGCCAGAGGCTGCCGCTCGGGTTGAGGACGGCGTCGAGGAAGAGGGGCCACGGGGCGTCGGCGTCCGTCGAGCCAGCGGCGGGCTTCGCTGCAGAGGAGCCGTGCAGCAACCGAAACCGGTCGTCGCCGTCGGGCTCGTAGACGGCGCAGGCGCCCGCGCCGAGAACGGATTTCACCTGCTCGCAGAGGAGGGCGCCGATCTCGGAGGTCGAGCTCGCCGACCCGAGCGAGGTCGCGAACGCGTGCAGACGGCTCAGGTCCCCGGCGAGCTGCTCCGCTCGGACGCGAGCTCGCTGCTCGTTTTCGAGCAGGAGCGTCCTGTCGAGCGCCAGCGCCGCCTGTCGCGCGAGCGAGTCGACGTATTCGAGATCCGCCGGGCGAAACGTCCGGCCCTCGGCGAAGGAGAGCCCCACCGCACCGATAGCAAGGCCGCCGACGGAGAGCGGGATCGAGAGCCAGGCGCCGTAGCGGGTGACGGCCGCAATCTCCGGGAAGTCGACCGCGAGCTCCTCGGGCGAGCAATGGACGATCACCTCGTTCCGCGTCACCGCCTCGACGAGCGGGGCGCGCGCCGAGCGTGGGAACCGCTCCCAGCCCGCCAGCTCTTGCGGCGTATAGCCGGACGAGGCCAGCAGGACGAGGCCGTCCCCGCTCAGGCGCAGGAAGGCACCTGCGGACGCACCGAGCGTCGTCTGCGCCTCCTCGAGCGCCGCCGCACCCACGAGCTCCGGTGTCGTCGCGGCGCCGAGTGCCTCCGTGATGTCGAGCAGACGGCGGGTCTCGCTCGCGCTGCGGCTCGCCGCCTCCTGAGCGCGCCGCCGCTCCGCGTGCTCGAGGGCGAGACCGGCGTGGTCGGCCAGGCGTCGTGCCAGCACGAGGGTCTCCGGCCGATCTGTCGGCGCCTCTGCCGACCAGATCACGCGCAGCATCCTTCCGACGTCGCCTCCGACCACGATCGGAATCTGGAGGGCGCGCCTGCCACCGACGAGCCTGAACGGGGCGTCGCTGTCGGTCGGGCCCTCCGTCGGAGGAACCTCGGCGAAGATCGGTGCGTTCCGGGTGAGCGACTCCTCGAGACCGGTGACGTCGCGCCGCGGGCAACGGGTCCCGGGGGGATGGTCGAGGTCGGGCGGCTCCTGGTGGACGAGCACTGCCTCGTCCCCGGCCAGAGCCCAGAGCTGGGCGAGCTCGCCGTCGAACGTGGCGAGCGCCTCGCGGCAGACGGCCTCCATGACCGCCTCCGTCCGCTCACCCGCGAAACGCGGCGCGAGCCGTGCGATCCGGTCGAGCCCTTCTCGCAGCGAGAGCTCGCGCTCGTAGAGCTGCGACCGCTCGAGCGCCTGCCCACCGAGCGCGGCCGCGAGTTGCGCCAGCGCCACGAGCTGCGCGTCGATGCAGCCGGCAGCGTCGAACGGGAAGCCCATCGAGCCGACCACTCGCTCCTTCGACAGGAGAGGAACGGCAAGCGCGCCGTGCGCGTACACGGCGAGTCGCGCTCCATCCGGAAACTCGCGCTCGAACTCCTCGCGCGAGTTGGCGAACGCGGGAGCGCCGGTTCGCACGGCCTGGACGATCGGCGCCAGTGCGTCGAGTGGGATGCGAAGTCGGGCAGGCAGCGTGGCGCGCCGCACACCGCCTGGATCGACGATCACGAGCTCGTCTCCCTGCACGAGGCCGAGGGCGCCGCCGACGGCTCCGAGGAGCGGTGGCAGTCGCTCGACGAGCGCGTGCGCCACCTCGTCGGGTGTCGCGGCGGCGGAGAGCTCGGCTGCGAGCGCTCCGAGGACGTGAACCTCGGCTTCGACCTCGCCGCCGTTCGGCACGGCTGATTCCGAGGTCGTGGTGCGCTCGGTCCTCACGACTGCCGCATCTTGCCTCGTCCGTCGCATGTCGTCGCGACTCGGTGCGTTTCGCGAACGATGAGAACGGCTACCAAGCACGTCCCCGACGAAGGAGCCCTCGTGCAGACAACAACTCCATCCGCATCCGTCGACCTTCCAGGCGACCCCAACCCGGGCATCCCGGGAGGGCCGGATCCGACCCCGCCGGATCCTGCCCCGTCGCCCGATCCCGTCCCGTCGCCCCAGGAGCCGAATCCGGGTGAGCCAGATCCCACCCCGCCGGACACGGCACCCGGCGAAGGCGAGCCCGTTCAGATCTGAGCGGCCCGCCCGGCGGCGCGCGTTGCGACCGCGGTCACTCCTTGCTCGAGGTGATGAAGCTGATCTGACCGCCGGTCTCGACGATCGCCCACTCGACGTCGGCCAGCGACCCGATGCGCTGCAACCGCGCGGCCGCGGCCACCTCCTCGAGCGTCAGTCGTTCGGACCGCATGTTTCGCTCGATCGGCTTGCCGTGCTGGACGACGACGAGCGGCGCCGACTCGAGCACCTTCCGCGCCGCCCGGAAGCGGAACGTCAGCCACGAGGTGCCGACGGCGAGGAGGGCGAACGTCCCGACCGCGAGCCCCGTTCCCGTCAACGACATGTCGCTCTGGGTGACGCCCTGCTGGATCAGGTCGCCGATCACGACCAACAGAATGAGATCGAACGGCTCGAGCGCCGACAGCTCTCGTCGTCCGATCACGCGCAGCAGGAGCAAGATGAAGGCGAAGGCGGCGATCGAGCGGAGGACGACGTCCATCTCAGCTCACGGGAAGATCGTCACGGGTCGCTCGATGCGCGCGAGGGGCCGGTCGCCGTCGCGCAGCTCGACCCACTGTGCGCGGCGGCCGAGCGTCGTCGGATTGACCTGGAGCTCGAGGTAGACGGTCAGCACCTCACCGGCGGGGAGCCGGTCGTACTCGAGCCCCACCCCGCCGTTCTCGGGTGTCGTCCCCGTCGGCTCGGGCTCGATCGTGTTGACGTGGATCCCGTCGAACCAGTCCGGTGAGAGGACGAGCGTCGGCTGCACGAGGTCGCGCTCGCCGACCACCTCGAATCGGCCCTGGAAGAAGAGGCCGCCACGAAGGTCGTCCGGCGCGGACACGGCCAGGGTGGCGCCGGAGCCCGTCGCGCGGGTCTCAGAGGGGGTCTGGCCGAAGACGTTCGCGAGACCGAGCACGACGAAGGCGGTCAGCGCCGTGACGACGAGCCATCGGAACCCACGCTCGATGCGACGCGGATCGTCGCGGTGCGCCCCGAGCTCGATGCAGTCCGGGGGCCGAACGGTGTCACCCATCCGGCGAGTGTTCCACGCTCGTAAGACGGACAGTCAGGCCCGGGACGTGGCTTCAGCCGCGTCCCTCTCGTAGCGCGTCGGCGTGGGCAGGATGAGGCGGTGCACCTCGATCTCGCCGACGGGCTCGTCGCGCTCGGGCTCCTGACGCTCGTTGCCGCGCTCCTCGCGAGCGCGCCGACGCTGCGCGTCCCGTACCCGATCCTGCTCGTCGTCGGCGGGCTCGCGGTCGGCCTGGTTCCGGGCATGCCCGAGCTCGAGCTCGAGCCGGAGCTCGTCCTCTTCGGGATCCTGCCGCCGCTGCTCTACGGGGCTGCGTTCTTCACGTCGCTCCGCGACCTGCGGGCGAACGCGGGGCCGATCGGGCTGCTCGCGATCGGGCTCGTCGTCGTGACGACGGTCGGCGTCGCCGTCGTCGCGCACACGGTCGTCGACGGGCTCACGTGGCCGGCGGCGTTCGTGCTCGGTGCGATCGTCTCTCCCACCGACCCGATCGCCGCGACGGCGATTGCCCGGCGCCTCGGCGTGCCCCGTGGGCTGGTGAACATCGTCGAAGGGGAGAGTCTCGTGAACGACGGGACGGGTCTCGTGCTCTACCGGGTCGCGGTCGCCGCCGTCGTCACGGGCTCGTACTCGCTCCTCGAGACCGGCGGGACGTTCGTGGTGAGCGCCCTCGGCGGCGTTGCTGCCGGGCTCGTCGTGGGCTGGCTCGTGCGCCAGGTGCGCCGGCGGCTCGACAATCCGCCGGCGGAGATCACGATCTCGCTGATGACGGGGTACCTGGCCTTCATCCCGGCGGAGCTGATCGGCGTCTCCGCCGTGCTCGCCGCGGTGACGGCGGGCGTCTACCTCGGCTGGCACACGCCGGAGCTGACGACGCCTCAGGTGCGCCTTCAGGGGGAGGCCGTGTGGGAGATCGTCCAGTACCTGCTGAACGCGATCCTCTTCGTCCTGATCGGGCTGCAGCTCCCTGTCGTCCTCGATGCGCTCGGCGAGATCCCCGCCGCGACGCTCGTGGGCTACGCCCTGCTCGTCAGCCTCACCGTGATCGGGGTGCGCTTCGCGTGGGTGTTCGTGGTTCTGCTCGCGCCACGTGCGGTTGCGCTGCGCGTCGAGAGCTGGCGGGCAGCCGTCTTCATCTCCTGGGCGGGAATGCGCGGCGCCGTCTCGCTCGCCGCAGCGCTCGCGCTCCCGCTCCAAACCGACGCGGACGGCGCGTTCCCCGGGCGCGACCTGATCCTGTTCCTCACCTTCTCCGTGATCCTCGCCACCCTGGTCGGACAGGGCCTGACCCTCCCGCTCGTCATCCGCGTGCTCGGGCTCGAGGAGGACGGCCTCGAGGAGCGCGAGGACGCAAAGGCGCGCATCCGTGCGGCGGAGGCGGCGATCGAGCGACTGGCCGAGCTCGAGCTGGAGGAGTGGGTGCGCGAGGAGACGGCCGAGCGGATGCGTGGTCTCTACACCTTCCGCGCCGACCGCTTCCGGGCGCGTTTCGCAGAGGACGACGACGGCATCGAGCTTCGGTCGCAGGACTTCCAGCGGCTCCGACGCGAGCTCCTCGACGCCGAGCGCCTGGCCGTCCTCGAGCTGCGGCGCTCGGGCGCGATCGGCAACGACGTCTGGCTCCGCGTCTCGCGCGACCTCGATCTCGAGGACGAGCGGCTCGACAGCTGAGCGTCCCGCGCATACGGTCACGCCGTGCGCTCGCTCGCTCTCGCTGTCGCTTGCGTGCTCGCGCTTCTCGGGGGCCAGAGCGTCGACGCGTCGAGGTCGGCCGGGGACGAGACGTTACGCGTCCTCTTCGTCGGCAACAGCCTCACGGCGACGAACGACCTCCCGCGCATCGTCGCCGCCCTCGCGCGGGCCGGCGGCCGCTCGCTCGAGGCGAGAAGCGTCACCTTCGGCGGGTTCAACCTCGAGGATCACTGGAACGCGGGCCTCGCCCGGGACGTCCTCGCACGCGGGGACTGGGACGTCGTCGTCATGCAGCAAGGCCCGTCGGCGCTGCCCGAGAGCCAGGTGAACCTCGCTGAGTGGGCCACCCGGTTCGCGGGCGCCGCGCGCGCGGCCGGCACCTCGCCGGCCCTCCTCACGGTGTGGCCGGAGTCGTACCGGCAGGAAGCGCTCAGGGACGTCGTCGCGTCGTACCGGAACGCCGCGCGGGAGGCCGGCGCGACGCTTCTTCCGGCCGGGGCAGCCTGGCAGGCGGGCTGGCGTTGCCGCCCCCGGCTCGGGCTGTACGGAGCCGACGGGTTCCACCCGAGCGCACTCGGCTCGTACACCGCGGCGCTGGTCGTGTACGGGCGCCTCTTCTCGGCCCCGGTCAAAGGCCTGCCCGGCGACCTCGGGCCGTACGGGGTGGAGGTGACGATCGGGCGGCAGACTGCAGCCGTCGCGCAGTGGGCGGCAGCGGTCGCGCTGGGCCGCAAGCCCGGCCCATTCGCCTGCGGCCGCTGACCGCGACTCGTCGAGGCTCGCCGTAGGCATCCTGCTGCGGTGGACGAACGGCTCGCCATCCGCCTGCGCGGCGTCGTCAAGCGCTACGGCGACATCACCGCCGTCGACGGGCTCGACCTCGACGTGCCCGAGGGCACGTGCGTCGGCCTGCTCGGCCCGAACGGTGCCGGCAAGTCGACGACGATGCGGCTCCTGACCGCGCAGTCCATCGCCGACGAGGGCGAGCTCGAGCTGCTCGGCTACAAGCTCCCGGAAGAGTCGAAGCAGGCGCGCGCGGAGCTCGGCGTCACACCGCAGCTCGACAACCTCGACACGACGCTGACCGTCGCGCAGAACCTGCTCGTCTTCACTCACCTCTACCGCATCGGCCGCGCCGACCGTCCCGCGGCGATCGAGCGGGCGCTCGAGATGGCGAAGCTGGGCGACCGGCGCGACACGCGCGTCGACAAGCTCTCCGGGGGCATGCGGCGACGCCTCCTGATCGCACGGGCGCTCGTCCACAGGCCGCGCCTCGTGCTGCTCGACGAGCCCACCGTCGGGCTCGACCCCCAGGTCCGGCAAGAGCTCTGGGCCCTGATCGACAACCTGCGGAGCGAGGGCACGACGATCCTCATGTCGACGCACTACATCGAGGAGGCGGAGCGCCTCGCGGACACCGTCCTGATCATGTCGCACGGCAAGGCCGTCGCCGCGGGCACCCCGGCCGATCTCGTGCGAGAGCATGCGGGAGAGGAGGCGGTCGAGGTCTACGGGCCGCCGGCGCGCCTCGTCGAGGTCGAGGTCGAGGCGGGAGCGCAGGGTCTGCGCACCCGCCGAACGGGCACGAGCATCTCCGTCCTCGGAGTCGGCAACGGCAACGGCTCGAGCCTCGAGGGCGAGCGGCGGCCGGCGAACCTCGAGGACGTCTTCGTCCTCCTCACCGGCGAGGAGATCGAGTGAGCACGCGTGCGGAGGACGGAGGCAGGCGCCTCGGCCGCCTCGAGCGCACGGCGCTCACGGGCGTCCTCGTGCGCGAGGTCGTGAACTACTCGTCGTACTGGAAGTCCAGCACCTTCTCCTCGACGGTCGAGCCGACGATCTACCTGCTCGCGTTTGGCTTCGGGTTCGGGTCGCTGGTCTCGACGATCGGCGGCTACGACTACGTCGACTTCGTCGGCACGGGCACGGTTGCGACGGCGGTGCTCTTCTCGAGCGCCTTCCCGGCGATGTTCGGGACGTTCGTCAAGTACCAGTTCCAGCGCACCTACGACGCGATCCTCGCCGCGCCCGTCGACACGGAGGAGCTCGTCACGGCGGAGGTGCTGTGGATCGCCACGCGGGCAGGCGTCTACGGCTGCGTGCCGATGCTCGTCGCGATGGTGTTCGGGCTCGATCCGTCGTGGGGGATGCTGCTCGTGCCGTTCATCGCGTGGATCTCCGGCTTCGGCTGGGCGTGCTTCGGCATCTCGGTCGCGGGCTACTCGAAGTCGTTCGAGAACTTCAACTACGTCGTCAGCGCAGTCCTGACGCCGCTCTTCCTCCTCGCCGGCTCGTTCTTCCCGCTCGACGAGTTCCCGCGCTGGGCGCAGATCCTCGCGGCCTTCAATCCGCTCCACCACACCGTCGTCCTCGTGCGGAACGCCGTGTTCGGGCTCGAGGGCTGGGAAGATCTCGCCCGCGTCGGGTATCTCGTGGTCTTCGGCCTCGTCGTCTGGCGCGTCGCGATCCGCGCCATGACCCAGAAGCTCATCGACTGATGACAGAGCCTGCGTGGTGGCGCGACGCCGTCGTCTACCAGGTCTACGTTCGGAGCTTCGCCGACTCCGACGGGGACGGCGTCGGTGATCTGCCTGGGATCCGCTCGAGGCTCCCGTACCTCCGCGACCTGGGTGTCGACGGTATCTGGCTGACGCCCTTCTACCCCTCGCCCGGCGCCGACCACGGCTACGACGTCGCGAACTACGTGGACGTCGACCCGCAGCTCGGGACGCTCGCCGATTTCGACGAGCTGCTCGCCGACGCGCACGCGCTCGGCCTCAGGGTGCTGGTCGACATCGTCCCGAACCACACCTCGAACGAGCACCCGTGGTTCGTGAACGCGCTCTCGAGCCGCGACCATCCGGACCGGGCGCGTTACGTCTTTCGCCCCGGTCTCGACGGCGGTCCTCCGAACGGCTGGACGTCGGTCTTCGGCGGGCCGGCCTGGACCTGCGACGAGCCGAGCGGCGAGTACTACCTCCACCTCTTCGCTCCCGAGCAGCCCGACCTCGACTGGCACGTCGACGCCGTGCCGGAGGCGTTCGAGGAGATCCTGCGCTTCTGGCTCGACCGCGGCGTCGACGGCTTCCGGATCGACGTTGCGCAGGCGCTCTTCAAGGCGCAGGACCTGCACGAGGTCGTCGAGCCCGAGAACCCCACGCCGTTCGCCGACTGGCACACGGCCCTGCAGCAGCAGGAGCTCCACGGCCTGTATCGCCGCTGGCGCGAGCTTGCGGGCGGCTACGACCGCGACCGCGCGTTCGTCGCCGAGATCTCGCTCGAGGACGAGGACGAGCTCGCCCGCTTCGTGCGACCCGACGAGCTCAACCTCGTCTTCAACTTCGCGTTCCTCCACGCACCCTGGGAGGCGGATGCGCTGCGCGGCGTCGTCGACCGGGCCTGCGCGGCCTTCGGCACCGTCGGCGCACCGCCGGCGTGGGTGCTCGAGAACCACGACGTCACGCGGCTCCCGACCCGCCGCGGCGACAGGCCCGACGGGTTGCGGCGCGCGCGAGCGTCACTCCTCCTGATGCTCGCCCTTCCCGGCGCGTCGTTCGTCTACCAGGGCCAGGAGCTCGGGCTCGAGGAGGCGGTGCTCCGCGACGACGAGCGTCAGGATCCGATCTTCGCCCGGACCAACGGCGAGCGCCTCGGCCGCGACGGCTGCCGCGTGCCGCTCCCGTGGACGGACGAGGGCCGCGGGTTGGGCTTCACGACGGGCGTCCCGTGGCTGCCGATGCCCGAGGAGTGGGCGTGGCAGAGTGTCGAGCGCCAGCGGGGCGACGCCACGTCGACCCTGGAGTTGACACGCAGTGCACTCGCTCTGCGGCGGGAGCATCTCCCGCCGGGCGCGACGACCGGCTTCGCCTGGCGGGAAAGCCCACCGGGGACGCTCGTCTTCGAGCGGACGACAGGCGAGGGAACCCTAGTCTGCGTGGTGAACGTCGCGGGCGAGCCCTACCCGCTGGACGGGGCGGAGCTACTGCTGACCAGCACGCCTCTGGCGGGGGCGCGGCTCCCCGCCGACGCCGCGGCCTGGCTCTTCGAAGCGCGCGTCCGCGTCTGAAGCCGCTCGACGAGCCGTTCCACGCGCCGTGGGCCGATCCGCTCTTCCAGCAGGAGCTCGTACGCGTCGACGTAGGCGCCGATCATCCTCGCCGGCGCAAAGCGCTCCTCCGCAGATGCCCTGATCGCCGAGCGGTCGAGCTCGCCCAGGCGCGCGATCGCAGCCGGCATCTCCGCGGGCGAGTCGACCACGAACCCTGTCGCGCCGTCTTCGACGAGCTCGGGCACGGACCCGCGCCGCGTGGCGACGACGGGCGTCCCACAGGCGGCCGCCTCGGCGAGCACGAGGCCGAACGGCTCTTCCCAGTCGATCGGGAAGAGCAGCGCCTCGGCGCCTCCGAGCAACGCGGCCTTGTCCTCGTGACCGAGCTCGCCGACGTACTCGATCCCGTTGCCGAGGTGAGGGCGCACGTGCGCGTCGAAGTAGGCGAGCTCCAGGGGCTCGCGACATTTCGCGGCGATGCGCAGCTCGCGGCCGGCGCTCTGTGCGACCTGAATCGCCTCGGCAGCGCCCTTCTCGATCGACATCCGCCCGAGGAAGGCGAGGTAGCCGTCGTGCTCGGCGCGAAAGGGAAAGCGGTCGACCTCGATCGCGTTCGGGCAGGTCGCGAGCCACGGCAGCTCCGGGGCAAAGCTCTGTTGCGCTCGGGTGAGGCCGATGAGCCTCGCTGCCGGGTTGAACGCGACGGCGTCCTGGTAGAGGACGCGAGAGTGACCGGTGAGCGGCCCGTGGGAGGTGTGGACGAACGGCGTCTCGCACGACGCTGCGAGCGTGACGGCGAGGAGCCCGGAATGGTCGTGGACGAGATCGAACTCGTCATCCCGCGCGAGGCACGAGAGGACATGCTCGAGCTCGACCGACATCTCGCCGATCCGGGCGCTCGGCGCCTCGTCGTGGACGGACTCGAGTGTTGCCGTCGTCCGGGAGTCACCGGAGGCGAAGAGCGTGACGTCGACGCCTGCCGCCGTCAGGCCGTCCGCCAGCAGGCCGACGATGGCCTCCGTCCCACCGTACTTCGGCGGCGGGACCGGAAACCAAGGCGGCGCGATCATCCCGACGCGCATCAGACGCCCTCCCCGAACTGCACCCTTGGGGTCTACCGCGAGGATCCAGCGCTAAACGCCGCGGGTCTGCCGTCGACGCGTCAGCGGGGGCGTGAAGTGCCTGCAGTTTCGTGAGCGGTCTCGTCCGCGTCGTCCGGGACGGGCCGCTCGAGCGCCGTGAGGAACGCGCGTACCACGCGCGCGTCGAACTGGGTGCCGGCGCCGAGCTCGAGCTCCGCGCGCGCAGCGTCGACGCCGATTGCAGGGCGGTAGACGCGATCCGTGGTCATCGCCGCGTACGCATCCGCAACGGAGAGGATCGAGGCCTCCAGCGGGATCGCATCCCCGCGCAACCCCAGCGGGTAGCCCCCGCCGTCGGGCTGCTCGTGGTGCGCGACGATCCACGGCGCGAGATCTTCGAGCGCCGTCCCCTCGACGAGTCGCGCCCCGATCTCGGGATGGCCGCGCATCTCGTCCGCCTCCTCGTGGCCGAGTGGTCCCGGGTGACCGACGATCACGTCGGGGATCCCGACCTTGCCGATGTCGTGCAGGAGGCCGGCGAGCCGGACGCGCGCGCAGCGCTCCTGGTCGAGGCCGAGCTCCCGCGCGGCCCGATCCGCATAGCGCGCCACGGTCTGTGAGTGGCGAACGGTGTCGGGCTTGCGCATGTCGAGCAGCTCGGAGAGCGTCAGCAAGAGCCCCACCTGACC
>Ga0190271_10002779_pt1 | contig 10783 bp, 10 predicted proteins | sample Popmic356T_FD_133747 | JGI IMG/M metagenome (GOLD analysis project Ga0190271, IMG submission 133747) | Populus adjacent soil microbial communities from riparian zone of Weber River, Utah, USA - 356 T | ecosystem: Environmental > Terrestrial > Soil > Riparian zone | place: USA: Utah | collected...
AGACCTCGGGCGCGGTGGGCTTCCTGACGGTCGTCGGCCTGGGGCCAGACCAGTTGCATGGGCTGTTCGTCGTCATCCTGCTGTCGATGATCGCCGGCACCCTGGTCAGCGCCTTCACCCTAAACATGGAAAAGCTGAACAAGCCGATCGCTATCGCCCTGGCCCTGATTGCGGTCGGGGCCTGGATCGACAGCCATTCCACCATCCTGACCCGCCCGGCCCAGCTGTATTTCAGCCAGGCCCTGATCGCCTTCGCCTCGGCCATGTTCATCGGCCCGGCCCTGATGATCGGCATCGTCAAGGTGTTGACCCAGGGCAAGCAGAACCTGATCAGCTTCATCGTCATGTTCAGCGTGCTTCAGAACGTGGGCGGCCTGGCCGGCGGCGCCCTGACCGGGACGTTGCAGATCGTCCGGGAGAAATACCATTCCAACCAGTTGGCGGCCGGCATCTCGGCTCTTGACCCCCAGGTGGCGCTGCGCCTGCGCCAGTTGTCGGGCGCCTATGCGTCCACCATCACCGACCCGGCCCTGCTGAACGCCGAGGGCGCGGCCCTGCTGGGCCGACAGGTGACGCAGCAGGCCAATGTCCTGGCCTATAACGACGTCTTCCTGGTCATCGCCGTGATCGCGGCCCTGGGCTGCGCCTGGGTGACCGTCACCCATCTTCGCCCGCGCTGGAAGGCGCGCCGCGACGCAAAGAACAACAATGCTGACGCCGCTGCCCAGGCCGCCGCCGTCGCCGCCGCAGATTGAACCGAGACCCGCCATGACCGACGCCGCCCCGCCCGCCCCCACCCCTCAACCGGCCCCCGCCGCGCCGGCGCCGGCTCCTGCGCCCAAGAAGAATGTGCTGTGGGCCGTCATCGCCGCCGGGGTCGCCCTGTTGGGCGTCCTGATGGTGCTCTACGCCTGGCAGCTTCCTCCGTTCAAAGGCGCGATCCAGCGCACCGACAACGCCTATGTGCGCGGCCAGGTGACCATCATCAGCCCCCAGGTGAACGGCTATGTGGTCCAGGTTCCGGTCCAGGATTTCCAGACCGTTCAACAGGGCGCGGTGCTGGCCCAGGTGGACGACCGCATCTATCGCCAGCGGCTGGAGCAGGCCGAAGCCAGCCTGCATTCCGCCCAAGCCGCCCTGTCCAACTCGACCCAGACCCAGGCGTCCGCACGCGGTTCGGTGGCCCAGCAGCGCGCCTCCATCGCCGCCGCCGAGGCGACGCTGACCCGCGCCCAGGCCGACGCCAACCGCGCCCGCACCCTGAAGGCCGGCGGCTGGGTGGCCCAGGCCAATGTCGACATCGCCGAGGCCGCCCTGCGCAGCGCCCAGGCTCAGGTCGCCCAGGCCCGCGCCGCCGAGGGCATCGCCCAGACCGGCGTCACCTCGGCCGTGGTCGGCCGCGACAGCCTGGCCGCCGCCGTCGAGAACGCCCAGGCCGCCGTGCGCCTGGCCCAGATCGATCTGGCCAACACCCGCATCACCGCCCCCCGCCCCGGCCGCCTGGGCGAAATCGGCGTGCGCCAAGGCCAGTATGTCACCGCCGGCACCCAGCTGATGGGTCTGGTCCCCGACGTGGTCTGGGTCACGGCCAACATGAAGGAGACACAGATGAAGAACATCCGCGTCGGCCAGCCGGTCGAGATCACCGTGGACGCCCTGGGCGGCCAGACTCTGCGCGGCCATGTCGAACGCATCGCCCCCGCCGCAGGCAGCGAGTTCAGCGTCATCCGCCCCGACAACGCCACCGGCAACTTCACCAAGGTCGCCCAGCGCATCCCGGTCCGCATCCGCATCGATCCGGGTCAGGAGGCCGTCGGACGCCTGGCGCCGGGCATGTCGGTGGTGGCAAAGGTGGATACGGCGGGCTAGGCGCCCGTTTCGGAACGCCCCGGTCGCCACCGCGCTTCCTCTCCCATCAAGGGAGATCATCATGGACCGCGAACAGACCGAAGGCCGGGAGAAGAACGGGGCCGATCCGGCCGGCAAACCGGACGCCCTGACCTCCGACAAGGCTACGAAGAAAGTCGGTCAGGCCGAGCGTCAGAGTGCGGGGCCAGACGGGCCGGACGCGACGGAGATCGGCGACATCTTCAAGACGACGCCCTGAGCCTCAGGCTCTGCGCGCCGACAGGCTGGCGGCGAGCAGATGCACGTCGTGCGCCCGCATCCGCTCGAAATTGCCCAGCCCCAGAGCCAGTGCGCGCATGATCTCGGTCTGGCGCGTGTGTTCGGGATGGGCGGACAAGGAGGATTCCGCCCGCGCCAGCTCTGCGTCCAGTTCGGCCATCATATGGGCCAGTATTCCGTCGTTCATCCGATCCTCCATCGCGCCGCCGACCACCGAAGACGGTTAGAGCACAACCAGAACAAATACGGAACATTTTGCCTGGTCGAGACTGTGGATGACTGTCTCAAAGGCAGGGGCCGGACGACCCATTACCCGGCCCTTCTTCGTTGTTCGGAAGGCAAACCATCAACTATCAGACTGTCTGTCGCCGGCGAGCGCACGGAACGGGCGCGATCATCTCGCGCCGGTTACCCGACCTTAACCACAAGGATTCACCATGGCGGTCTCATTGTTGCGGGGCCGCGTTCCATGTCCGATCTGAAGACCCCTGTCCTTGCCAAGGACATCATTCACCGTGGCGACTGCATCGAAGTGCTGAAGAGCCTGCCCGACGCCTCGGTGGACATGGTCTTCGCCGACCCCCCCTATAATCTGCAGCTGGGCGGCGACCTGCTGCGTCCCGACAATTCCAAGGTCGACGCCGTGGACGACGACTGGGACAAGTTCGCCAGCTTCGCCGACTACGACGCCTTCACCCGCGCCTGGCTGGCGGAATGCCGCCGCGTGCTGAAGCCCGAGGGTTCGATCTGGGTGATCGGCTCCTATCACAACGTCTTCCGCCTCGGGTCGGCGATCCAGGACCTGGGCTTCTGGGTGCTAAACGACATCATCTGGCGCAAGTCCAACCCGATGCCGAACTTCAAGGGCACTCGGTTCACCAATGCCCACGAAACCCTGATCTGGGCCGCCAAGAGCCGCGATCAGAAGCGCTACACCTTCAACTATGATGCGATGAAGGCCTTCAACGAAGACACGCAGATGCGGTCCGACTGGACCTTCGCCCTGTGCACGGGCGAGGAGCGGATCAAGGACGCCGACGGCAAGAAGGCCCATCCGACGCAAAAGCCCGAGGCCCTGCTGCACCGCGTCCTACTGTCGGCGACCCGTCCCGGCGACGTGATCCTGGACCCCTTCTTCGGCACCGGCACCACCGGCGCCGCCGCTAAACGCCTGGGCCGCCACTACATCGGCATCGAACGTGACGAGACCTATGCCGATGTCGCCAAGACCCGCATCGCCTCGGTCATCCCCGCCAGCGCCGAAGACCTGATAGTCACGGGCTCCAAACGCGCCGAGCCCAAGGTGCCTTTCGGCGCCCTGGTCGAGGCCGGCCTGCTGCACCCCGGCGACCGCCTCTATTGCCCCAAGGGCGAGCGCGAGGCCCGCGTCCGCGCCGATGGTTCTCTGGTGTCCGGCTCGCTCAGCGGCTCGATCCACAAGCTGGGCGCCCTGTTTGAAAACGCCCCCGCCTGCAACGGCTGGACCTACTGGCGCTTCAAGACGGACCAGGGCCTGAAATCCATCGACGCCCTGCGTTCCGAGGTTCGCGCGGCGATGTAAGCCGGTGCGACACCGCGTCGCATCAGCCACATCAATCACTTAGCGGCGCGGACGAACTCGAAACGTACGAATCCGCACACTGACAGTGGGTCAGCTTCGCTGTAACCCACCGAAACCTATGTGAAAATTCGCAGCGAAGGGTGGAACTTCGCAGTTGCGAGATCATTGTTGTCTGTGGCCCCCGCCAGAAGCGGGGTCGGAGCACACCATCATGAAGATCGCGCAGGTCACCCCGCTTTACGAGGCCGTTCCTCCGAAGCTTTACGGCGGTACGGAGCGGGTCGTGGCGCATCTGACCGACGCCCTGGTCGATCTGGGCCATGACGTGACCCTGTTCGCCAGCGCCGACGCCCAGACCAAGGCGCGCCTGGTGCCGGTCCGCGATCAGGCCATCCGACTGGATCCCGCGCCGCTCAAATCCGACCTCGCCGCCCACCTGTCCATGCTGGGCGAAGTGATGGATCGCGCCGACGAGTTCGACGTGATCCACTTCCACACCGACATGATCCATTTCCCGCTGTTCCGGCAGCAGGCGGACAAGACGATCACCACCCTGCACGGTCGCCTCGACATGAAGGACCTGCCCGGCGTCTATGCCCGCTGGAGCGAGTTCGGCCTCGTCTCCATCTCGGACGACCAGCGCAAGCCCCTGCATTTCGCCAACTGGAAGGCGACCGTCCATCACGGCATGCCGAGCGAACAGTATCTGTTCTCGCCCAAGTCCGAGGGCTACCTCGCCTTCCTGGGTCGGATCTCGCCTGAGAAACGCCCCGACCGCGCCATCGAAATCGCCACCAAACTGGGCAAGCGCCTGAAGATGGCCGCCAAGGTGGACGCCGCCGACAAACGCTATTGGGAAGAGACCATCCGTCCGATGGTAGAGGGCAATCCCCTGATCGAGTTCATCGGAGAGATCGGCGACCACCAGAAGTCCGCCTTCCTGGGCGGCGCCGACGCCCTGCTCTTCCCCATCGACTGGCCCGAGCCCTTCGGCTTGGTGATGATCGAGGCCATGGCCTGCGGCACGCCGGTCGTCGCCTTCCGCTGCGGCTCGACGCCCGAGATCATCGAGGACGGCGCCACCGGCTTCCTGGTCGACACGATGGAACAGGCGATCGCCGCCGCCGGCCGCGCCCATCTGCTGGACCGCCAGACTGTCCGTGCCCGCTTCGACCTGCGGTTCTCGGCCACCGCCATGGCGCGCCGCTACCTGGATGTCTACGGCGACCTGCTGGCCCGTCGTCCCTTCGCCGAGGCGCCGCTGGGCAATGTGATTACGCCCTTGCGTCCCATCGAAGAAGATCGCAGCTTCGCCGCCATCGCCTAAGCGTCGCAGCCGACGATTATCCAAGAAAACAGGCGGCGGAGGTGAACCCTCCGCCGCCTGCTTCATTTGATCACTTAAGCGGCCCCTCAGCGCCGCATTCGGGTGCGACACGTTCGGCCGAGGCCTCAAACGACGGGGAAGAGACCGCATGGACGACGCCTATTCCACCCAGCTGACCGCCGGCGAAACCGTCGAGGCTTCCGGCCTCGAACAGTTGATGGCGCTCAAGGACGGCGACACCTTCCTGGTCGCGGATGGCTGGGGCGACATGAAGGGCGGCGCCGATGGCCTGTTCGCCGACGACACGCGCGTCCTGTCGCGCTGGGCCATGACGGTCGGTCTGCAGAAGCCGTCGCGGCTGTCTTCCGGCGTCAGCCAGGACAACGTCTTCTTCTCCTGCCACACCACCAACCGCCCCCTGCCCCCGATGGGCGGCCGGTCCGCCCCTGCCGGCGTCCTGCATATCGAGCGGCGTCGCTTCCTGTGGGGCCGACGGATGTTCGAGCGCATCCGCATGGTCAATCACGGAGTGGAGGACATCCTTCTGCCGCTGGCCTTCGATTTCGGCGCCGACTTCGCCGACATCTTCCAGGTGCGCGGCACGCCTCGGGCCAAGCGCGGAACCATCCACACCCCGACCACCGATGGTCGCCGCGTCACCTTCCGTTACACCGGCCTGGACGATGTCGATCGTTCCAGCTGCATCGCCTTCTCCGAGCCGCCCGCCCGCCTGACGCACCAGCGCGCCGAGTTCATGTTCAGCCTGCCCAAAGGGCGCTCGATGGACCTGTTCATCGAGTGCGGCGTGGATGCCTGCGAGACGCCGGACGCCGGGCGCTGGCGTCTGAACGCCGTCCAGGCCCGCCTGGCCATGCGCGCCAAACGCCGGCGCGGCGCCTCGGTGCGCGGCCCGCGCAGCCCGCGCTTCAACGACTGGCTGGATCAGTCGCGGGCCGACATGGCGCTGCTGACCACCGACCTGCCGACCGGCCCCTACCCCTATGCCGGCACGCCCTGGTTCTCGACGCCCTTCGGGCGCGACGGCATCATCGCCGCCTGGCAGATGCTGTGGCTGGACCCGTCCCTGGCCAAGGGCGTGCTGACCTATCTGGCGTCGCGCCAGGCGACCGAGACCTCGCTGTTCCAGGACAGCCAGCCCGGCAAGATCATGCACGAGACGCGCGGCGGCGAGATGAGCGCCCTGCACGAGGTGCCCTTCGGCCTCTACTACGGCGGGGTCGACACCACCTGCCTGTTCGTGGCCCTGGCCGGCGCCTACGCCAACCGCACCGGCGATCTGGACCTGATCCGCACGCTCTGGCCCAATCTGATCGCCGCCGCCGACTGGATGCGCGACTATGGCGACAGCAACAACGACGGCCTGATCGACTATCAGCGCGGCGCCGACACCGGCCTGTCCAACCAGGGCTGGAAGGATTCCGAAGACAGCATCTTCCACGCCGACGGCCGCTTCCCTAAGGGGCCCATCGCCCTTCTGGAAGTCCAGGGCTACGCCTTCGCCGCCTGGAAGGCTTTGGCCGACCTGGGCGAACGGCTGAACGACGACCGCACGACCGAATGGCGGATGCGCGCCGAACAGGTCCGCGCCCTGGTCGAGGACAAGTTCTGGATGGAAGACGAGGGCTTCTATGCGGTCGCCCTAGACGGCGACGGCGAGCAATGCCGCGCCATCGCCTCCAACGCCGGCCATCTGCTGTTCACCGGCCTGCCGTCGCTGGAGCGCGCGCGCCGCGTCACCAAACGCCTGCTGTCGGCCGAGTTCCGCACCGGCTGGGGCATCCGCACGCTGGAGCTGGGCCAGGCCCGCTTCAACCCGATGAGCTATCACGACGGCTCTGTCTGGCCCCACGACACCGCCATGGCCGCAGCAGGCATGGCCAACTACGGAGAGCGCGAGGCCGTCTCGGAAATCCTGGCCGAAATCTACGCCGCCGCCGCCCATTTCCACCTGCGCCTGCCCGAACTGTTCTGCGGCTTCCCGCGCGAACCGGGCGAGCCGCCCATCGCCTATCCCGTCGCCTGCCTGCCCCAGGCCTGGGCGGCGGGTTCGGTCTTCCTGATGCTGCAGGCCACGCTGGGCCTGTCCATCGACGCCTGGACCGAGACCGTCGATCTGGCCGACCCCGTCCTGCCCGCCGGCCTTGATCGGCTAAGGATCAGCGGCCTGGAGGTCGGCGGCTCCGTCGTCGATCTGAACATCCAGCACTCCGGCGGCCGCGCGGTCGTCATCCCCAATCATAAACAGGGCAGGGTCGCGATCCGCACCCTGCGGTAGGATCTAGGTGAAGAGGTCGGGCGCGCTCGCCCGATCCAGCGCCTTGGCGAACACCGTGGGCAGGGCCGCCCGCGCCGCCTCGACCGGCATCCAGCGCCAGGGGCCGTTCGCCTCGCCCCGCGCCGTCATCACCGTCAGGGTCAGGCTGAAGTGGGTGAAGACATGCTCGACCGCGCCGACCTCACGCCAGTCGGCCTCAATCGGCGCCGCCCCTGACGGCGCGTCCGTCGTCCAGTCGCTGGTCGGCAGGCCCAGCATTCCGCCCAGCAGCCCCTTGTCGGGCCGCGTTTCGACCGCCACCCGACCCTGATCGTCGACCAGGACATAGGCTGCGCCACGCCGATGCGGCCGATTTGCCTTCTTGGTCTTCCGCGGAAAACGGGCCGGGTCGCCGCTCGCCAGGCCCAGGCATTCGCTCGCCACGGGACAGGCCCCGCATGACGGCGACTTGGGCCGGCACACCGTTGCGCCCAGGTCCATCAGCGCCTGCGCCCAGTCGCCCGGCCGCTCGTCGGTGACGAACAGGCCCGCCAGCCGCCTCAGTTCGGGCCGCGCGGCCGGGACCGGCGTCTCGACCGCGAACAGCCGCGCCATGACCCGCTCGACATTGCCGTCCACCACATTGGCGGCCCGTTCGAAGGCGATGGAGGCCACGGCCGCCGCCGTATAGGCGCCCACCCCCGGCAGGGCCAGCAAGCCGGCCTCCGTATCCGGGAACACCCCGCCATGCTCGCCCGCCACCGCCCGAGCACAGGCCAGCAGATTGCGGGCGCGGGCATAGTAACCCAGCCCCGCCCAGGCCCCCATCACCTCCGCATCCTCGGCCGCCGCGAGGTCGCAGACCGTGGGCCACCGCGTGGTGAAGGCGTGGAAATAGGGCGTGGCATGCGGCACGGTCGTCTGCTGCAGCATGACCTCCGACAGCCAGACGCGGTAAGGCTCAGTCCGCGCCGCGCCCACGGCCGCCCGCCAAGGCAGGCTGCGCGCATGGGCGTCATACCAGGCCAGCAACCGGGAACGGATCAGGACGATGTCGGGAGAGACGCAAGCCATGGACCGGGCTATATAGACCCATGCGCCGCACGCTGCCCACAGACGCCGAGGTCCGCGAGATCCTGTCTCGCCGCCGCACCCGTCCGGTCCCCCGGCCGGCGCCGCGCGCGGGCAAGGCGCTGACGCCCCTGATCAAGAAGCTGGACGAGCAATTCGGACGCGGCGCCGGCGCGCTGGAGCCCCGCTGGCGCGAGATCGTCGGCGACCGTCTGGCCCGCGTCACCCGCCCCCAGAAACTGACCAAGGGTAAGGGCGGCCAGCCCGGCGTGCTGGAGCTGCGCGTCGCCGGCGCCGCCGCCCTGCTGATCCAGCATCAGTCCGAGGACATATTGGCCCGCGTCAATCTGTTCCTGGGCGCCGGAACGGTGGATCGGCTGCGTATCGCCCAGGGGCCGGTCGCCCCGCTGAAAGACGCCGCCTCGCGCCCCAAACGCAGCGCCAAACCCCCGCCCCTGCCCGCCCAGGCCGAGGCCGATCTCGCCGCCTCCATCGCCTCCGCCCCAGACGATCTGCGCGCCGCGCTTGCCCGCCTGGGCCGCGTCGCCCTGTCACGTCCCAACAGTCAAGATTGACAAAACTTCGCCGCACCTGTTCTCGACAAGTCTTGGGTTGCGCTGTTCCGGGGGAATCGCGTGATCATTCGCCAACGATCCGATCAAGGAAGTCCCATGGCCGACACTGAATCCCGCTTCGTCCGCATGAGCCGTCGTGCGGCCATCACCGGCGCCGCCCTGGCGACCATGGCTCTGGCCGCGTGCGGCGGCGGCGCCAAGGGCGCGGCCGAGGGCGACATGGGTCTGGGCGCGCCGGAAGGCGCCAAGGTCACCGTGGTCGAATACGCCTCCGTCACCTGCCCCCACTGCGCCCTGTGGCAGAAGAACACCTGGCCGGCGTTCAAGGCGAAATATGTGGACACCAACAAGGTCCGCTACATCTTCCGCGAGCTGCCGACCCCGCCGGTCGACGCCGCCACCGCCGGCTTCCTGGTCGCGCGCTGCGCCGGCCCGGACAAGTATTTCGACGTCGTCCACCAGCTGATGGCGACCCAGCAGGAGATGCTGACCTCGTCGCCGCGCGAATGGCTGCTGCGCACCGCTCAGGCGGCCGGCATGTCGGAACAGCAGTTCAACGACTGCGTCACCGACAAGGACGCCGTCGCCGCCATGGAAACCCGCGTCCAGGCCGCCCGCACTCAGGGCGTGACCGGCACCCCGGCCTTCTACGTCAACGAGACCCAGGTCATCTCGCCCGGCGGCGAAGGCGCGAGCCTGGCCGACCTGTCCACCGCCATCGACGCCGAACTGGCCAAGTAGGATGATCCGCCGCGCCGCCCTCTCGCTATCGGTCTTCGTCGCACTGGCCGCCGCGGGTCTGGCGGCGCCGGCCTTCGCCGCCGATGCGCCCCCGCCGGTCACGGCCCAGGACCATGTCCTGGGTCGCGCGGATGCGCCGGTGACGGTGATCGAATACGCGTCCTTCACCTGCTCCCACTGTGCGGACTTCCACAACACCGTGCTGCCGGCGTTCAAGGCCAAATACATCGACACGGGTAAGGTCCGGCTGGTGCACCGCAACCTGCCGACCCAGCCGGCCAATGTCGCCGCAGCAGCCGCAGCGGTGGCCCTGTGCGCCGCGCCAGATCGCTATTTCGAGGTGGCGGCCGTCTTCATGCGCGATCAGGCCAATCTGCAGACCACGGGGCCTCAGCCCTGGTTCGCGGCCGGCATCGCGGCCAGCGGCAAGACACGCGAGCAGATCGAGACCTGTCTGGAAGGCCCGACCATCCGCGCGGCCTTGGACGCCCAGATCGAAGGCGCGCGCGCGGCCGGCGTCACCGGCACGCCCAGCTTCTTCGTCAACGGGACCGCCGTCGCCGATCACTCGCTGGACGCCCTGTCGGCCGCCATCGACCCGTTGCTGCGCCGGTAGTCCGCCAGGACGATGCAGTTCCAGCGCCTCCGGCTCGTCGGCTTCAAGTCGTTCGTCGACCCGGCGGAGGTGCATATCGAATCCGGCCTGACCGGCGTCGTCGGCCCCAACGGCTGCGGCAAGTCGAACGTCCTTGAGGGCCTGCGCTGGGTCATGGGAGCCAACTCGGCCAAGGCCATGCGCGGCCAGGGCATGGACGACGTCATCTTCGCCGGCGCCGCCAACCGCCCGCCGCGCAGCCACGCCGAAGTCCAGCTGACGATCGACAACGCCCAGCGCCGCGCGCCTCAGCCGTTCACCGACAGCGCTGTCATCGAGGTGTCGCGCCGCATCGACCGGGGCCAGGGCTCGACCTACCGGATCAACGGCAAGGAGGTCCGCGCCCGCGACGTCCAGCTACTGTTCGCCGACGCCTCGACCGGGGCCAACAGCCCGGCCCTGGTCCGTCAGGGCCAGATCAGCGAACTGATCGCCGCCAAGCCCCAGAACC
>Ga0190271_10002780_pt1 | contig 10782 bp, 12 predicted proteins | sample Popmic356T_FD_133747 | JGI IMG/M metagenome (GOLD analysis project Ga0190271, IMG submission 133747) | Populus adjacent soil microbial communities from riparian zone of Weber River, Utah, USA - 356 T | ecosystem: Environmental > Terrestrial > Soil > Riparian zone | place: USA: Utah | collected...
GCCGTCGAGCAGATTCTTCAGCTCGACTTGGTTGTAGGCTGGGCCCTTGCCCGGCTTCACCGCTCCGGTCTTCACCGCGGCCCAGAGCGACCCGTCGTACTCGATCACCATGCCGGGCCGGATGTCGCTGCCGCTAATTTTCGCCATATCTGTCCGCTGTCTGCCGCTGTGATCCAGTCGTGAGATGCACAGGCGGCGCAACGTCCGTCAAGGCGGATTGATGAGGGAGGCATCCTGCGGCTGCTGAGCGGCGAGCCGCGTGATCCACGGCTTGGCGGCAGCTTCGCCAGCGGCGCGGTCCTCCGGCTTCATCTTGCGCAGATAGTCTTCCAGGAACAGGTCGCCGGCGCCGCCGGAACGGGCGATCAGGTGCCAGCGTGCCGCCTGCACCGGATCGCGCTTCACGCCCTGGCCGGTCGCGTACATGAAGGCGAGGCGATTTTGCGCGATCGGACTGCCTCGCCGCGCGGCCTTGTTCAGATAGGTGGCGGCGGCGGCTTCGTTCTTGGCGACGCCGGTTCCGTTGAACAGCGCGATGCCGTACTCCACCTCGGCGTCGGTGTTGTCGGCGAGCGCGGCGGCGCCGAGCAGGCGCGCGGCTTCGCGCAGATCCTGTGGAACGCCGCGGCCCTCCTTGTAGAATGTGGCCAGGGCATATTGTGCTTCCGGGTTTCCGGCTTGTGCCGCGATGCGCAGCAACTCGGCGGCGCGCTTGAAGTCCTGCGGAAACAACTGACCCTCGACGTAGAGGAGGGCGAGATTGTACGCGGCGGTGGTGTGTCCGAGCTTGGCCGCCGCGGCGAGCAGTTTTGCCGCGGCGTCGCGGTCACGGGGGCCGCCGCGGCCGTTCATCTTGAACATCGCCAGCGCGAACGTCGCTTCGCGATCGCCACGCTCCGCGGCGATCCGATACCAGTCCGCCGCCTTCTGCTCGTCCTTTCGGACGCCAAGACCATCGGCGTAGAGCTCGGCCAAAAGCGTCATCGCCTTGACGTCGCTCTTCTCTTCGACGCGCTTCGTGGCCTCGGCAAATGCAGTGCGGTACATGCCGCGCTGATACGCGCCGTAGATGAGATCAGGCTCGGGGGCGGCGGAAGACGCGGCAGGCTTCGGCGGCGCGGCCGAAGGGGCCTGCGGCTTGGTCTGCGCCGCCGCGGCAGACACGGTGAGCGCAGCGGCAATCGCGGCCAGCGCGACACGTTTCATGCGACAGCCTCCGGCGCGAGGCGGGCCGCGGCGAGCGCCGCAGCGGCCCCGCGCTGATCGCTCCAGATGAAATCGCCGACCGCGACGAAATCTGCGCCGGCTGCGGCCAGCGGACCGACTTCGTCGAAACTGTGCGCCATCGCCACGCAGGGGATTTCGAAGACCTCCGCCCACCAGGCGACGCGCTCGATGATTGCGTCGAACGACGGCTGCTTGCCGTCATAGGCATCGCCGAACATCACATAGTCCGCGCCTTGCTCGGCCGCGGTCATGGCGTCATGCCGGCTTGCAAGTCCGGCGCACCCGGCGATCCGCGCAGGCTTGAGCGTGCCGAGCGCTGCTGAGAACGCTTCGATGCCGGTCAGATGCGCACCATCGGCGCCGCCATGGGCGACGATGTCGGCATGACCGTCGACCACCAGCGCGGCCCCTTTGCCCTGCACGACCGGCGCCAGCGTTTTCAGGCGATTGATCTGCGTGCGCTCATCGGAGGGAGCAAGCCGCAGCAGCACTGCGGCGATATCCGCCGCACCCAGCGCCAAGGAGAGTTTGCGCGAAAACGCCGCGGCATCTTCGATCTGCGGCGTAACGAGGTAGAGCTGTGTGGCGGGAGCCTTCAACTGCTTCGGATGGGTCATGGCGCTCGGATGCGGCCTCAATCTGGCGAATTGGCGGCGATTCGCTCGACCGTGACAATGTGCTCGCGCAAGCGTGCGATATTCAAGGCACCGGCGGCGCCTGGGGCGCCGGCCATTTCAACTCCACCCAATCGAGCAGCCTGATCAGCGGCGGCCGCACGAACGGTACGTCGATCGCCAGGACCAGGAAGCCCAGCGGAACCATCCAGAAGCCGAGAATGGGGAGAAATCCCACGACGCCGCCCAGGATCAGGATGATGCCCAACGGGATCCGGGTCCATCCGGAACCGGGCTTTCGCAGCCAGCGCACGAACCCCTGAAAGCTTTCGGGCAGCCGGCGCTCGAAATGCGCCAGATGCTCGTCGAGTTCTTTCTTGAGGTGGCTCATTCGCAGTGGTCGCTTCTCGTCCCGTTTAGGTTCAACGGGATGTGAGTGCTGTCCTGCGAACCCGCAAGGGCTATGCCGCCCTCTTCTCGAGGTCGGCCTTCCACTGGCCGAGCGCCGCCAGCCCGTTCATCCGCGCACGGTGCGAGAAGACGCGCTGCGCCCCCGCGATGTTCTCGCTCTTGCCGGACCATGCCTTCTGCGGCGCGTGCTGCAGCGCGCGTCCATATGAGAAGGTGAGCTGCCAAGGCAGCCGGCCGATCTTGTTCATGGTGTCGAGATGCGCGGTCGCCTCCTCGTCGGACTGGCCGCCCGACAGGAACGCGATGCCGGGCACCGCGCCCGGCACGCAGTTGCGCAGCATCTTGACGGTCTTCTCCGCGACTTCGTCGACGCTCGCGCGCTTGCCGTTCTTCTTGCCGGAGATTGCCATGTTCGGCTTGAGCACGATGCCTTCGAGCGCGATGCGCTGTGCGTACAGCTCCTCGAATTGTGCCTTCAGCACCGCGGTGGTGACTTCGACGCAGCGGTCAACGTCGTGGTCGCCGTCCATCAGGACCTCCGGCTCCACGATCGGCACGATCTGCGCGGCCTGGCAGAGCGCGGCGTAGCGCGCCAGCGCGTGCGTGTTGGTGCGGATCGCGGTTGAAGTCGGAATGCCTGCACCGATGTCGATCACCGCGCGCCACTTCGCGAACCGGGCGCCTTGCTCGTAGTACTTCGGCAGGCGGTCGGCGAGCTTGTCGAGGCCGATGGTGATCAGTTCGTTCGGGCAGTTCGGCAGCGGCTTGGTGCCTTCATCGACCTTGATGCCGGGCAGCGATCCGCCCTTCTTGATGATCTCGACCAGCGGCGTACCGTCCTTGGCCTTCTGCCAGATCGTCTCGTCGTACAGGATCACGCCGGAGATGTGCTTCATGCCCTCCGTGGCGCGGAACAGCATCTCGCGGTAGTCGCGGCGGTTGTCCTCCGTGCATTCCACGTCGATGGCGTCGAATCGCTTCTTGATCGTGCCGGTGGACTCATCGGCCGCCAGAATGCCCTTGCCGGGCGCGACCATGGCTTCCGCGATCTTGTTCAGTTCTGCGAGATTCATCGCGCTCTCTCCTCGATGCCGGTACCAGATCCCGGGTCTCGGCGCGTTGCCTCGCCTCGCCCGGACGCCTTCGGCGTCATTTTTGCCTCAACACCTCGACGCCGGGCAAGGGTTTGCCCTCCATCCACTCCAGGAAGGCGCCGCCCGCTGTGGACACATAGGTCAAATTGTCGGTAACGCCGGCCATGTTCAGTGCCGCGACCGTGTCGCCGCCGCCGGCGACTGAGACTAATTTCCCGGCCTTGGTGCGCTCCGCGGCATAACGCGCCGCCTCAACCGTCGCCCGCTCGAACGGCGGAAGCTCGAACGCTCCGAACGGCCCGTTCCAGACCAGGGTGCGGGCGTCGTCGATCGCGCCTTTGACGCGCTCCATCGATTGCGGGCCGATGTCGAGGATCATGCCGTCCGAGGGAACGGCATCGACGCCATAGGCATGAGAGGGCGCGTTGGCCGCGAAATGGTACGCCACGATGGCATCGACCGGCAGGATGATGGCGCAGCCCTTTTGCTCGGCCTTCTCCATGACGCGTCTCGCTGTGTCAGCCATGTCCCTCTCGACCAACGACTTGCCGACGTTGAACCCCTGGGCATGGAGGAACGTGTTGGCCATCGCGCCGCCGATCACCAGGCCCTGCACCTTGCCAATCAGATTCTCCAGGAGTACTAGCTTGGTCGAAACCTTGGCGCCGCCGACGATGGCGATGACCGGCTTCTGCGGAACCTCCAGCGCCTTCGACAGCGCGTCGAGCTCGGCCTGCATGGTGCGGCCGGCATAGGCGGGGAGCTTGTGGCCCAACCCCTCGGTCGAGGCGTGCGCGCGGTGCGCCGCCGAGAAAGCATCGTTCACCCAGATATCCCCGAGCCTGGCGAGCGCTTCGACGAAGGCGGGGTCGTTGTTTTCCTCGCCCTTGTGAAAGCGGGTGTTCTCGAGACACAGGATGTCGCCCGCCTTCATGGCGGCGACCGCGGATTCGGCCTTGTCACCGATGCAGTCTTCGGCAAACGCGACGGGCCGGCCAATCACTTTTGAAACCGCCGCCGCCACCGGACGCAGCGACTCTTTCGGGTCGGGACCCTTGGGGCGCCCGAAGTGGGCGAGGAGAATGACCTTGCCGTCCTTGTCGGCGATCTCGGCGATGGTCGGCGCGATTCGCTCGATGCGCGTCGCATCGGTGACCTTGCCGTTCTCCATGGGCACGTTAAGGTCGACGCGAAGCAGCACGCGCTTGCCCTCCACGTCAGCTTGGTCGAGCGTACGAACGGCGCTGCTCATGAAGCACTCATTGCTTGCCGGGCGGGGTCTTGTGGCCGATGACGAGCGACCAGACCAGCATTCCGGAAAACACGATCAGGCCGATGAGCCCGATCCATTGTGCTGCCGTCCATTCCGCCATCGTGCAAACTCAACGCAAGTCATCCACGCTCGTGAGGTCCACGGTGGTGTTGGACGAGCCGCTATTGGGAGGCCTTCTCACTTTGGAGCCCAGGTAAAAAGCATAGGAGACGAACGCAACGATCAAGATCAGGCTGCCAAGACCCAAGCCGTCTCGGACCCCATCGCATTCTCCGCGACCTCAGAGCAACTTGCCCATCGCCACCGCCGTGTCGGCCATGCGGTTGGAGAAGCCCCACTCGTTGTCGTACCAGGACATCACCCGCACGAACGTGCCGTCCATGACCTTGGTCTGGTCCATGTGAAATACGGATGAGTGCGGGTCGTGGTTGAAGTCGCCGGACACGTTCGGCTCGTTGGTGAAGCCGAGGATGCCCTTGAGCTGTTGCTCGGCCGCGCGTTTGATCGCGCCGTTGATCTCGTCCTTGCTGGTCGCTTTCTTGGCGACGAACTTGAAATCGATGACCGACACGTTCGGCGTCGGCACGCGGATCGAGACACCATCAAGCTTGCCGTTGAGCTCCGGCAGCACCAAGCCGACAGCTTTCGCCGCACCGGTCGACGTCGGGATCATGTTCAACGCCGCGGCACGCGCCCGGTAGAGGTCCTTGTGCATCGTGTCGAGGGTGGGCTGATCCCCCGTGTAGGAGTGGATCGTCGTCATGAAGCCCTTGTCGATGCCGACCGCGTCGTTGAGCACCTTGGCGACCGGCGCCAGACAGTTGGTGGTGCACGAGGCGTTGGAGACGATCTTATGGTCTTTCGTCAGCTTGTCGTGGTTGACGCCGTAAACCACGGTCAGATCGGCGCCGTCCGCCGGAGCCGACACTAGCACGCGCTTCGCGCCGGCGGTGAGGTGCGCGGAGGCCTTGTCCTTCGCGGTGAAGATGCCGGTGCATTCCAGCGCGATGTCGACGCCGAGATCCTTCCAGGGCAGCGTCGCCGGGTCCTTGATCGCGGTCACCTTGATCGCGCCGTTGCCGACGCTGATGGTGTCGCCGTTCACGGTGACCTGGCCGGGAAAGCGGCCGTGCACGCTGTCAAAGCGCAGCAGGTGAGCATTGGTTTCGACCGGACCGAGGTCGTTGATGCCGACCACCTCGATATCCTTGCGCCCGGACTCCGCGATGGCGCGCAGAATGTTGCGGCCGATGCGGCCAAACCCGTTGATGCCTACCCGAATGCTCATATCGCCCGGCTCCTTGCAACTTGGCGCGCCCAGGCGTCACCCGGGCCTCAATCGTGATCGTTGAACCGTAAAATGGATTGCCGGGTCAAGTAACGCAACCGCAGCCTAGCCAAGCTTTTTCAGCGCCGCCTCGGCGACCTTCTCCGGCGTGATTCCGAAGTGCTTGTAGAGGTCCTTGTAGGGCGCGCTGGCGCCGAAGCCGGACATTCCGACGAACACGCCATCGGGGCCGATGATGGCGTCCCAGCCCTGCCGGACCGCCGCCTCGACCGCGATCTTGACCGGCGCATCGCCGATCGCAGCGCGGCGCGTCGTCTCGGGGGCGGCAAGCAGCAGGTCCATGCATGGCACGGACACGACGCGCGCTGCCACGCCCTTGGCGGCCAGCAGCTTCTGCGCGTCAACTGCGATTGAAACCTCGGAGCCCGTCGCAAAAATCGAAACCTGCGCCTTGCCGCTCGCCGGCGAAATCTCGTAGCCGCCGGCCGCGCAGCGGTTGGCGTCATCCAGCGTCTTGCGCAGTTGCGGCAGGTTCTGCCGCGTCAGCGCCAGGACGCTCGGCGTGTCGCGCGCCTCAAGGGCAAGCTGCCAGCATTCCACAGTCTCGACCGCGTCGCAGGGCCGGAACACGTTGAGGTTCGGCATCGCGCGCAGCGACGCCAGGTGCTCGACCGGCTGATGGGTTGGGCCGTCCTCGCCAAGGCCGATCGAATCGTGGGTCATCACATGGATCACCCGCTCGCCCATCAGGGCGGCGAGCCGGATCGCGGGGCGGCAGTAGTCGGCGAACACCAGGAACGTGCCGGAGAACGGGATGATGCCGCGATGCAGCGTCATGCCGTTCATTGCCGCCGCCATGCCATGCTCGCGCACGCCGTAATGGATGAACCGGCCGGAGAAGTCGGCGGCGCTGATCGCCGTCATCGACTTCGTGCGGGTGTTGTTCGAACCGGTCAGGTCAGCCGAACCGCCGACCATCTCCGGCACCGCCGGTATCAGGCTCTCCAGCGCATATTCGCACGCCACCCGCGTCGCGATATCCTTCGGCTCTTTGGCGAGCGCCGATTTTACGGCGCGCACGGCGTCGGCCAGTTTCTGCTCGGGCAGGTCCCCGCGCATCCGGCGCTCGAACTCGGTGCGCTTTTCGGCAGGCGCCGCGGCGAGCCGCTTGTCCCATTCCTTGCGCGTATTCTTGGAGCGCTGGCCGGCGGCGCGCCACTGCGTGAGGATGTCGGTCGGAATCTGAAACGGCGCGTCGCTCCAGCCGAGCTTCTCGCGCGCGCCCTTGATCTCGTCGGCGCCGAGCGGCGAGCCGTGCGAGGACGACTTGCCGGCCTTGGTCGGGGCGCCGAAGCCGATCGTCGTCTTGCAGGCGATCATCGACGGCCTGTCGGAAGTCTTGGCCTTCTCGATTGCGGCGGCAATCGCCTCCGGGTCGTGGCCGTCGATCCGCGTCGCGGCCCAGCCGGCGGCCTCGAAGCGCTTCACCTGGTCGACCGAGTCGGACAGCGACAGCGGCCCGTCGATCGAGATGCCGTTGTCGTCGAACAGCACGATCAGTTTGGCGAGCTTGAGATGCCCGGCCAGCGCGATGGCTTCCTGGCTGATGCCTTCCATGAGGTCGCCATCGGAGGCGAGCACGAAGGTCGCGTGATCGACGACCTCCTTGCCGAACTCTGCGGCGAGATGGCGTTCGGCGATCGCCATGCCGACCGCGGTCGCGACGCCCTGGCCGAGCGGACCCGTGGTCGTCTCGACACCGGGCGTGATGAAATTTTCCGGGTGCCCGGGCGTCAGGGAGCCGATCTGGCGGAAGCGCTTGAGCTCATCAAGCGTCACCGCCTCGTAGCCGAGCAGATGCAGCAACGCGTAGATCAGCATCGAGCCATGGCCGGCGGACAGCACGAAGCGATCGCGATCGGGCCACGCCGGATCGGCCGGATCGAATTTGAGGAACCGGGTGAACAGCACCGTCGCGATGTCGGCGGCGCCCATCGGCAGCCCGGGATGCCCCGACTTCGCCAACTCCACGGCATCCATGGCAAGCGCGCGAATGGCGTTCGCCATGCGGTCGTGCTCGGCGCGGCTTTGGTGTGGCGATTGAGCGATGGCCGGCAAGGGTTGAGCGCTCATTCTGGGACCCGTGTGACGGTCGTGGGATAGCACGGGGGGTGCATGAGTCCAATGCGAGCGGCTTCATGACGGAAGGCCATGCACAGTGCGCGAAAACACTGGGATAACAACGCCGCGGCGTTTGACGCCAAAGTCGGGCAGCACGTAAAGTTCCCGTTCTAATTGCTTGCTAACGCACCGTTTTCACAATGTCTGGGCGGCGTTCTTCACCGCCCGAGTGCAAAGGCCGAGCAATGTCCGACCAAACTGCCATTGATGCCGCGACCAGGCGCCTGACGCAGGCGCTTGATGCGCTCGACGCAGCGGTCGAGCGGCGGCTCGAGGCCGAACGCGGCGCGACGCAGCTTGCCGACCAGGTCCACGCGCTGGGCGCAGACCGCGCGCGGCTGGCGTCGGAGCTCGACAATCAGACGGCGCGCTCGCGTCAGCTGGAAACCGCCAACCGCGAGATCGCGCGACGGCTCGATTCGGCAATCGACAACATCCGTTCTGTCATCGCTACGCAGGACCGGTGAGGACTGTGAGGGTGCCTTGGCTTCAGTGAACGTTACCATCAACGGGCGCCAATTCCGGATCGGTTGCGAAGACGGTCAGGAACAGCATATCGAAAAGCTCGCCGTCGATTTCGATGCGCTGATCTCCGATCTGCGCGGCCGGATCGGTGAGGTTGGCGATGCGCGCTTGACCATTATGGCGGCGCTCACGGTGGCCGACGAGCTGTCAGAGGTGACGAAGAAGGTCCGCGGGCTGGAGGCAGAGCTTTCGGCACTGAAGGAGGCACGGGTTGCGTTCGCCGACCGCAATCAGGCAACCCAGGCTGCCGTGGCGGCGGCATTCAACGCCGCCGCGGAGCGGCTCGAAGGGGTGTCCAAGAAGCTGAACCAGTCGATTAGCGGTCCCGGGCTCGCGCAAGGCTGAGGTGGCGTCGGGGGCTCGCGCAGACTACATTGCCCCTGCGGGGCTGCCCGGTGCGTTTGGAGACAATTCCCCGGGGCCTTACGATCCTGAAGGGAGCTGTCCCTAGCTGGACCCCTGGGTCCGGCTATATGGCGCCCACCTACTTCTGTAGGTTCCCGGGATCAGCGCTCCGACGGCCGGTGCGGCTCCGCACTTCGCTGGCCGCCTGACGGACCGGCTTATGGCGAAGCAGACCCCTGAGGAATTCAAGGCCGAACTTCGTCAGGTTTATCTGGCCAAGCGCGACGCTATTCCGGCGGAGGCCCGCGCTGCCGCGGCCGAGGCGATCGCGCAGCGTTCGTTTCCCTATCAGATCAAGCCGGGCATGGTGGTTTCCGCCTACGCGCCGATGCGCACCGAGCTCAATCCGGCGCCGCTGATGCGCAAGCTGGCGGATGCCGGCGCGACGCTGGCGCTGCCGGTTGTGGTGGCGCGCGGCAAGCCGCTGGTTATGCGCGAATGGGCGTTCGGTCAGCCGCTGGCAACGGGTGTGTGGGGTATCCGGGAGCCTACACCGGAGGCGGCCGAGGCGTGGCCGGACATCCTGCTGGTGCCGCTTGCTGTGTTCGATCGCAAGGGCAACCGGATCGGGTACGGCGCCGGCTACTACGATCTCACCATTAATCGCTTGCGCCTGATCAAGCCTGTGATCGCGATCGGACTTGCGTATCAAGCCCAGCACGCCGCAGTGGTGCCATTCACGCCGCGCGACGCGCGGCTCGATCTCGTGCTAACCGAGCGCGAAGTGATCGACTGCGGCAGGAAATAGTATGCGGATCTTGTTCGTCGGCGACATCGTTGGCCGCAGCGGGCGCGCGGTGTTGCACGCGCAACTGCCGAAGCTGATCGCCGACTGGAGGCTCGATCTCGTGGTGGTGAACGGCGAGAACGCTGCCGGAGGCTTCGGCATCACCGAGGCGATCTACCGGGACATGCTCGACACCGGGGCCGACGCGATCACCCTCGGCAACCACGCATGGGATCAGCGCGAGGCGCTGGTGTTCATCGAGCGCGCGCCGCGTCTGATCCGTCCGCTCAACTATCCACCCGGCACGCCGGGCCGTGGCGCCGCCATGATCGAGGCGAAGAACGGCGCGCGCGCGCTGGTCATCAACGTCATGGGGCGGATTTTCATGGACGCACTGGACGATCCGTTCGCGGCGGTGGAGCGTGAGCTCACCGCCTGCGCGCTGAAGTCGGGCGCCGACGCCATCCTAATCGACGTGCACTGCGAGGCGACCAGCGAGAAGCAGGCGCTGGGCTATTTTGCCGATGGCCGGGCCAGCTTGGTGGTCGGGACGCACACCCATGTGCCGACCTCGGATCATCGCGTCCTGCCGGGCGGCACGGCGTTCGTGTCGGATGTCGGCATGACCGGCGACTACGAGTCGATCATCGGCATGGACCGCGACGAGCCGATGTCGCGGTTCACCCGGAAGATTCCGGCCGCCCGGTTCGAGCCCGCCAATGGGCCGGGCACGCTGTGCGCCATCGCGGTCGAGACCGACGATGCCACGGGCCTGGCCCGGCAAATCGGCGCGGTGCGGCTCGGGGGCAGGCTGGAAGAGGCGCGGCCGGGCTTCTGGTAGCGCATAAGCCGGCGAAGGGGTGCCGGTTCGCCGACAAGATCATGCGCGAGTGAGAATCTTTCGTTCCCGCGCAACCTGGCATAGGTTCTCTCACGAACGATTCGCGGCCGGCAGTACCGGGTCCGGCCCTTTTTCGGGGGGATCCGGCATGGCTATCAATCGCAACCTCGCGATCGCCAAGAAAACCGACGTCGAC
>Ga0190271_10002781_pt1 | contig 10781 bp, 11 predicted proteins | sample Popmic356T_FD_133747 | JGI IMG/M metagenome (GOLD analysis project Ga0190271, IMG submission 133747) | Populus adjacent soil microbial communities from riparian zone of Weber River, Utah, USA - 356 T | ecosystem: Environmental > Terrestrial > Soil > Riparian zone | place: USA: Utah | collected...
GTATTGACGTAGAGGCCTGATTTTTCCGTGTAGGCAGCCCCCGGCAGAATGACGTCGGCATTGTGCGCGCCGGCGTCGCCATGGGTGCCGATATAGACGGTGAAGCGGCCGTCGCGCTTCTTCAGATCAAGTTCGTCGGCGCCGAGCAGGAATAGCACTTCGCTTTCGGCCAGCATGCCGGTGACATTCTTGCCGCCCTCGCCTGGGACAAATCCGATATCGAGGCCGCCGACCCGCGAGGCCGCAGTGTGCAGCACGGCAAAGCCGTTCCAGCCATCGGTGACCGCGCCGACCGCCGCCGCCAGTTTCGCAGCATGGCCCAACACTGCCGCGCCATCGGCCCGCGCCAGGGCGCCCTGCCCGACGATGATGAGCGGATGCGCGGCTTTCTCCAGCTTTTGGAAGAACTTCATGCCGCCGCCCGCCAGTTCCTTCAAGGAATCAGGACCGGCGCCGAGATTTTCGTAGCCGTAGCGCAGATCGCCAATCTCGCCGATCACGCCGACCGGAACGTCGCCGGCCCGGACCCGCTTGCGGATACGCGCATTGAGCACGGAAGCCTCGAAGCGGGGATTGGCGCCGATAATCAGCACCGCGTCCGCCTGTTCGATGCCTTCGATGGTCGGATTGAAAATATAGCTTGCACGTCCCAGCGCCGGATCGAGCGCTGCGCCGTCCTGCCGGCAATCCAGGCTGGATGCGCCGAGCGAGGCCATCAGCAGCTTGAGGGCATACATTTCCTCGACGGCGGCAAGATCCCCGGCAATCGCGCCGATCTTGTCCGGCGTCGTAGCGGCCACCGCATCCTTGATCGCAGCAAAGGCCTCGGGCCAGGTCGCGGCCTTCAGTCTGCCGTCGCGTCGCACGAATGGGCGGTCCAGGCGCTGCGTGCGCAAGCCGTCCCAGATGAAGCGCGTCTTGTCGGAAATCCACTCCTCGTTCACGGCTTCGTTGATGCGCGGCATGATGCGCATCACTTCGCGGCCGCGCGTGTCGACCCGGATTGCGGAACCCACCGCGTCCATCACGTCGATGGATTCGGTCTTCGAGAGTTCCCACGGCCGCGCCGTAAAGGCGAAGGGCTTCGAGGTCAGTGCGCCGACCGGGCACAGATCGACGACGTTGCCCTGCAACTCCGACGTCATCGCTTGTTCAAGATAGGTCGTGATCTCGGCATCTTCGCCGCGGCCGATCAGGCCGAGTTCCGAGATGCCGGCGACCTCTGTCGTGAAGCGAACGCACCGTGTGCAATGGATGCAGCGGTTCATGATCGTCTTGACGAGCGGGCCGATATATTTGTCTTCAACCGCGCGCTTGTTTTCCTGATAGCGCGAGGCGTCAACGCCGAAGGCCATCGCCTGGTCCTGCAAATCGCACTCGCCGCCCTGGTCGCAGATCGGGCAATCCAGCGGATGGTTGATCAGCAGGAATTCCATCACGCCTTCGCGGGCTTTCTTGACCATCGGCGTGTTGGTGAAGATCTCAGGCGCCTCGCCATTCGGGCCAGGGCGCAGATCGCGTACGCCCATAGCGCACGACGCTGCCGGCTTCGGCGGCCCGCCCTTCACCTCGATCAGGCACATCCGGCAATTGCCGGCGATGGACAACCGCTCGTGGAAGCAGAAGCGCGGCACTTCCGCACCCGCCTCCTCCGCCGCCTGCAGCAGCGTGTAGTGGTCGGGTACCGTGATCTCTTTCCCGTCGACCTTGATGGTAGCCATTCTATTTCCCCAGCGGTCTGAACCGCTAAAATTCCGCTGCCAGCCGGCAGCGCAAACTCAAAGTCTCAATTCGGCGCAGGAACGCCATCCGACAACGACCGCGCCTGCCCTGTCCAGTCGTCCCGGCGGATGCGACCGTTCAAGCCGAGATAATCATCGACCCAGGCGATCTCTTCCGGCTCCCAAGCCGCGACCTGCGCGAAAGTCCAGACGCCAAGCCCGTTCAGTACGGTTTCCAGCTTCGGACCGACGCCGGCAAGAAGCTTCAGATCGTCCAGCGCCTCCGGCTTGTCGATCGCCTTCGGCGCTCGGAAATCTTCCGGCATGATCGTGAAAGACGCTGTCTTTGCGACTTCGGCTGCCACTGAACCAGATGTAGCGCTCGCGACCTGCGCAACAGTCTCGCTTGTTGTCGCAGGCGCAGGCGGTTCCGCCGCAATGGCGGGCGCTTCCACTGGTTCGGCAACGGTCGCTTCCACCGCCGCCGCGCTCACTGGTCCAGGCGCGGCCGACGCAGCGTCGCGGCGGGGGACCTGCCTCTGCCGACGCTTGGCCGGCGCTTTTTCGGCCTTGGATTTGAATGCGACAATCTCGGCGGATTTTGCCGAGACGTCGGCATCCGACTTTGAAGCACTGCTCGTGGTCGCCCCACCGAGCATTTCGACCGCGACTTCCGCAACTTCCTGCGACGTCCGCTCGAGTTCGGCCACGACGGTGCGCAGAGCGGACTTCGCCGTCACCTCGAAGGGCTTCTCGGAGGGGGCATAGGCTGCGGGTTCGCCAGCGTTTGCCTTCAAATGCGGCTCAATCATCTCCTGCGAGGCCTTGGCCATTCCGGTCATCACGCCAAACCACATGTCAACGGCCTGCGCCGCCATGGCAAAGCCGATGGAGGTGGCTGCCGCAAAATCGAACGGACCCAAGGCTCCGTCCTTGGCCGGTCCCTTCCCGCTGTCCTTGGTTTGCTTGCTGATCATCGCCCTATCCATCCAGTACGACCGCTAAGGCCTTGTGAACAATCATTTTCATCGGGCGCGCTACTCCGCCGCCTGCAACACGGGAGCCACACTGTGAGCATTGCGCGAGAGCTCGTCGATGCGCCGCTCGATCTCGCCGCGATAATTGCGGATGAGGCCCTGGATCGGCCAGGCCGCGGCATCGCCGAGCGCGCAGATCGTGTGGCCCTCGACCTGCTTGGTCACGTCCAGCAGCATGTCGATCTCGCTCTTTCGCGCCTCGCCGCGCACCAGGCGCTCCATGACGCGCCACATCCAGCCGGTGCCTTCGCGGCATGGCGTGCACTGGCCGCAGCTTTCGTGCTTGAAGAAGTAGGAGAGCCGCGCAATCGCCTTAACGATGTCCGTCGACTTGTCCATGACGATCACCGCCGCGGTGCCGAAGGACGATTTCTTCTCGCGCAGACCATCGAAATCCATCTGGCAATCGATGATGTCCTCCCCCTTGACCACGGGGCAGGACGCGCCGCCGGGAATGACGGCGAGCAGATTATCCCAGCCGCCGCGAATACCGCCGCCGTGCTTCTCGACCAGTTCACGGAAGGTGATGCCCATCGCTTCTTCAACCGTGCAGGGCGTGTTCACATGGCCAACCAACATGAACAGCTTGGTGCCGACATTGTTTGCCCGGCCAATGGACGAGAACCAGGATGCGCCGCGCCGCAGGATCGTCGGCGCGACGGCTATCGATTCGACATTGTTGACGGTGGTCGGACAGCCATACAGACCGACATTTGCGGGAAATGGCGGCTTCAGGCGCGGCTGGCCCTTTTTGCCTTCAAGGCTTTCCAGCAGCGCCGTTTCTTCGCCGCAGATATAGGCGCCTGCGCCGTGATGCACATAGATGTCGAAATCGTAGCCGTTCTTGTTGCCCTTGCCGATCAGCTTGGCGTCGTAGGCCTCGTCGATAGCGCGCTGCAGCGCTTCACGCTCGCGAATGAACTCGCCGCGCACATAGATGTAGGCCGCGACCGCGCCCATGGCGAAACCTGCGAGCAAGCAGCCTTCGACAAGCGTATGCGGATCGTGGCGCAGGATCTCGCGATCCTTGCAGGTGCCAGGTTCCGATTCGTCGGCATTGACAACAAGGTAGCTCGGCCGCCCGTCGCTGACCTTCGGCATGAAGGACCATTTGAGGCCGGTCGGGAAACCGGCCCCGCCGCGCCCGCGCAGGCCCGACGCCTTCATCTCATTGACGATCCACTCTCGGCCCTTGGCGACAAGACCCGCGGTTCCGTCCCAATGGCCGCGCGACATAGCGCCCTTCAGCGACTTGTCATAATAGCCGTATATGTTGTTGAAGATGCGGTCTTTATCGTCGAGCATCGCTCAAGCCCCCATCTTCGCGCCGACATAAAACCAGGCCAGCACGCCCAGCGCCGTCGCGATGGATTGCTGCACGTAGGTCGAAAACGGCAAGGCCACTGCGGATTGCAGCGCTACCAGCAGCAATTGCGCCACGACGATGCACACCACGCCGATGGCCAGGCTTTTCGGGCTGAAATTTACCGGTGACGGATTGGTCGGTTCGCTCATGACACCCTCAAACCGGCTTCTTGCCAAAGACGCGGACATATTCCTTGACCCCACCCTTGGCCAGCGCGGTCGCCTGGGCAACCCAATCCTCGCGCTCGATGCGACCGTGGAAGGCGAGATAACCATCCGCCCACTCGCGTTCAGGCTTCGTCCAGGCAGCGATCTGCGCGAAGGTGAAAATCCCAAGGTCGTGCAGAGTGCGCTCGACCTTGGGCCCCACGCCCGAAATAAGCTTGAGATCGTCCATCGTCTTCGGGCGCTCGATAGGCTTTGGCCGGTCTGTGCTGTCTAGGCTCGGCTTCGGCGCGGATTGTGCGGACGACGGCGCAGCCTGGCGCGCGGGCGGCTCAGCGGCGGCCACGGTTTCTCGCGCGGATCTCACCACCTTCTTGCCGGCCGCGCCGATGGGGGCACCTTTCAGCAGTTCCGGCGAGGAAAAGGCGGAGGCCGGACCTGCCTTGGTGATTGGCTTCTTGCGCTGTTTGACTTCCTCTTCAACGGCAGGCGCCGCCTTGTTGGCCTGGCTCACGGAGTGCGCGGGGGCAGCAACGCTGGCTCCATTCTCGGCGGACGGTGCGGCCTTCACTGCAGAGGGAGATTTGACGGAAGCGCTGGTGGTGTCCGAATGGGTTTTGGGCCGTCCTGCATTGGTCGGCGGAACCGACACAGCCCCGCCATCACCGTCTGCTACTGGCCTGACGGCACTTGTGTTCGCACGCTTTTCCGCGCCGCCGGCAGTAGCACCATTTTTCAGGCTGGTGAAACCGCTGGCCGGCGCCGAAAACCAGCGATCGGTCTGCGGTCCCGGTACGATGCTGCCGCCCCTGCCCGCCTCGAATGCATCGATGATCTCGCCGAGCCGAGCCGGCGTGAGGTCCTCGTAAGTGTCCTTGAAGATCATGACCATTGGCGCGTTCACGCAGGCGCCCAGGCACTCCACCTCTTCCCACGACAGCGTGCCGTCGGCATTGGTGTGGAACTGGTCGTGATGAATCTTCGAGCGGCAAACGTCCATCAGCGCCTCGGAGCCCATCAGCATGCATGGCGTCGTGCCGCAGACCTGGACATGCGCCCGGGTGCCGACAGGCTTCAACTGGAACTGGGTATAGAAGGTCGCGACCTCAAGCACGCGGATGTACGGCATGCCAAGCGTATCGGCGACGTGCTCGATTGCCGCCTTGGTGACCCACCCCTCCTGATCCTGTGCCAGCATGAGCAACGGAATGACGGCCGATTGCTCGCGGCCTTTGGGATATTTGTTGATCCAGGTTTTGGCCTCGGCGGCCATCGCCGTGTTGAAGGCGAAGGCTGCTGGCTGGACGCTGGCTTCTGCGAGACGGCGGACGGACATTAGTGAACTCCAAACGGCGCGCCCTCGGACGCTCCGTTCATTTCGCAATTTGCGGGAAAAGTTGAACCAGCAGATTGGTTAACCAAAATTCGACCTGCCCGACCGGTAGCACGTAGCCCGCAAATGCCAGCGAAAACGACAGCACAAACATTACGACAAGCCCAATAGGCAGACCAACGGCCATCCCGGACCACAAGCTCTCCCGCTTGCGCGCCAAAGCGATCGCAATCGCCAGACCCGCCATAGGTGGTCCAAGGAAAATGACGAGGGCGACCAGCCATTGCATTCAGCGCCACCGTCATCGGTTTATCTCTGCCAACAACACATCGACATCCAACGAGATTCCTGGCGGTGTCAGCTCGATCTCACCACGCGAGGCGAAAGATGCGCCGACGGTCTCGGACCCCTCCATGCGGCGGTGGTGTATCACCAGCCGGCGCTCCGGATAAATGATCAAGTAATGCGCGATCGAAGGTATCTGGAAATATTCGGCAAGCTTGATGTGCACATCATGGTCTTCGCTGCTCGGAGAGACGATCTCGACGACGATAACCGGATTGGGCACAACGGAGGCATCCGGTTCCACATCGCCGCAGTTCACCACGACGTCCGGAAGTCGGAAGTTCTTGGTATTGCGCGACACCCCAACGCCATCAATGAAGACCTCGCACGGCACGCCAACTTTTGCGATAGCACGTGACAGCGCTGTGAAGGTGCTGGTTTTGGCCCGATTGTGGCGAATTCGGTCGCGCCCCATCGCGATCACTTCACCATCGACGAGCTCGTATCTCTCGTCGCCACGACGCTTGTCCCACCAGTCGAAAAACTGGCTGACCGTCATTCGCGATTTCGGCAGTGCCACCATCAGCGGTCGACCTCACCAAACACGATATCGAGAGAGCCGAGGATGGCTGAGACGTCGGCCAGCATGTGGCCGCGGCAGAGAAAATCCATTGCCTGCAAATGCGCGAAGCCGGGCGCGCGCAGCTTGCAGCGGTAGGGCTTGTTGGTACCGTCGGAGACGAGATAGACGCCGAACTCCCCTTTCGGCGCTTCCACTGCCGCATAAACCTCGCCGGCCGGCACGTGATAGCCTTCAGTGTAGAGTTTGAAGTGGTGGATCAGCGCTTCCATCGACTTCCTCATCGCGCCCCGCTTCGGCGGGACGATCTTGCCGTCCAAGTTGGAAACCGGGCCGCTGCTCTCCTTACCCAAGAGCAGGTCGACGCATTGGCGCATGATCTTGGCCGATTGGCGCATCTCTTCCATGCGGATGAGATACCGGTCATAGCAATCACCGTTCTTGCCGATCGGAATATCAAATTCCATCTCGTCATAGCACTCATAGGGCTGCGACTTGCGCAAATCCCACGGCGCACCGGAGCCGCGAACCATGACGCCGGAGAAGCCCCAGGCCCATGCGTCGTCTAGCGATACGACGCCGATATCGACATTGCGCTGCTTGAAGATACGGTTTTCGGTCAGCAGGGCATCAAGATCATCGATCGTCTTCAGGAACGGATCGATCCACTTGCCGATGTCCTCGATCAGCTTCTGGGGAAGGTCCTGGTGTACCCCACCCGGCCGGAAATACGCCGCATGCATGCGCGAACCGCTGGCGCGCTCGTAGAACACCATCAGCTTTTCGCGTTCCTCGAAGCCCCAGAGCGGCGGCGTGAGCGCACCGACGTCCATCGCCTGCGTCGTCACATTGAGGATGTGCGACATGATCCGGCCGATCTCTGAATAGAGCACGCGGATCAACTGCCCGCGCTTCGGTACGGCGACGCCGAGAAGCCGTTCCACGCCGAGCGCAAATGCGTGCTCCTGGTTCATCGGCGCGCAATAATCGAGCCGGTCGAAATAAGGCACGGCCTGCAGATAGGTCTTCGCCTCGATCAGCTTTTCGGTGCCGCGATGCAGCAGGCCGATATGCGGATCGACGCGGTCGACCACTTCGCCATCGAGTTCGAGAACCAACCTTAATACCCCGTGAGCCGCAGGGTGCTGAGGTCCAAAGTTGATGTTGAAATTGCGGACGGATGTTTCAGCCATGTCCGGCTTCCCGTTTGGCTGCGTAGGCCGCCATGATTTCCGCTCCCGTCATCTTGCGAGTCTCGTTCGCGAACGAATAGGTCGAGGGCTTCTCATCAATGAATATCTCTTCAACGAAGCTGAAGCGGCTGGCATCGTCGAATGCTTGCATCGAGACGGCGACATGGCCATCGGCAACGCCGCGCCAGAACAGCGTCGAACCGCATCTGCGGCAAAACCCACGTTCGGCCCATTTCGATGAGCGATAGAGGCCAAGTTCGGAATCGTCGACGACCCCAAAACCGGTACCGCAGGCGACGGCCATGAAAGTTCCACCCGACCAGCGGCGGCACATGCCACAGTGGCAGACGTCCATCTCTGCCTTTACCGGCGTGGCGGCAAAACGCACCGCGCCGCACAAGCATCCACCAGTTAGTTTGCCGCTTTCTTCCATGTCGAAGCTCAGCTGACCTTGGCCTTTTCGTCGCCAGGCAACACGTAGTCCGTGCCCTCCCAAGGCGACATGAAGTCGAAATTGCGGAACTCCTGCTTCAACTCCACCGGTTCGTAGACGACGCGCTTGACCTCGTCGTCGTAGCGAACCTCGACAAAGCCGGTGAGCGGGAAGTCCTTGCGCAGCGGATGCCCCTCAAAGCCATAATCGGTGAGAATGCGGCGCAGATCCGGATGACCTGAGAAGAGAATGCCGTAGAGATCGTAGGTCTCGCGCTCGAACCAGTCGGCGCCGGGAAATACTTCGGTGATCGACGGCACCGGCGTATCCTCGTCAGTCTGCACCTTGATGCGGATGCGCAGGTTCTGGCGCGGCGAAAGAAGGTGGTAGACGACGTCGAAACGCAGGGCGCGCGACGGGTAGTCGGCGCCGCAAACGTCGATCATTGAGATGAACTGACATTGAACGTCACGCCGCAGGAACGTCACGACCGCGATCAGGTCGTCGCGTTCAACCCCGATGGTCAACTCGCCATAGGCAATGACGGCGGAGCCGATCTTGTCGCCGAGCTTTTCGCCGAGATAAGCGGCGAGGTCGTTGAGAGCTTCGCTCATTGTCTCACCGTTCGATCGTGCCGGTGCGGCGGATCTTCTTCTGGAGCAGAAGAATGCCGTAAAGCAGCGCCTCGGCGCTGGGCGGGCAGCCCGGAATGTAGATATCGACAGGGACGATCCGGTCGCAGCCACGCACCACCGAGTAGGAGTAGTGGTAATAGCCGCCGCCATTGGCGCAGGAGCCCATGGAGATGACGTAGCGCGGCTCCGGCATCTGGTCGTAGACCTTGCGCAGCGCCGGCGCCATCTTGTTGGTCAGCGTGCCGGCGACGATCATGATGTCCGACTGGCGCGGTGAGGCGCGCGGCGCGACACCGAACCGCTCGCTGTCGTAGCGCGGCATCGACGTGTGGATCATCTCCACCGCGCAGCACGCCAGGCCGAATGTCATGAACATCAGCGAGCCGGTGCGCGCCCAGGTTATCAGCGCCTCCGAGGAGGTGACCAGAAAGCCCTTGTCCGCCAGTTCGGCGTTGATGTCGGTGAAAAACGGATCGTCAGCGCCGAACGGCTTGCCAGTCGACGGATCGATGATCCCGCGTGGTGTCGGCGCGACGAGCGTACCGGAGTCTTGGGTCAATCCCATTCCAGCGCTCCCTTTTTCCATTCGTAGACGAAGCCGATTGTCAGCACGGCCAGAAAGATCATCATCGACCAGAACCCGAGCATGCCGATCTTCCCGAACGATACCGCCCAGGGAAACAGGAACGCCACTTCAAGGTCGAAGATGATGAACAGGATCGACACCAGGTAGAAGCGGATGTCGAACTTCATGCGGGCATCGTCGAACGAATTGAAGCCGCACTCATAGGCGGAAAGCTTTTCCGGATCGGGGTTCCGATAGGCGACCAGATAGGGAGCAACAATCAGCGCGAGACCCACCACCAGCGCAACGCCAATGAAAATGACGATGGGGAGATAAGAACTCAACAAGGACGTCATGTTGGTGTCTCGCCGCTGGTCGATACCTTTGACTACAACACTGAGACCCAATGCGGAAGCGTGACAGTCTGTCCGCTGAGCCGTTTGGAAGGTCATGCTGCAATGCGGCGACGGTTAGCGCAGGCGGTTCGGCGGTGCAAGTGCAACCTTGACGCTCGCACCCCAGATTTCACTTTGATTTCTTTACTGTTTTTGTCATGTTTTATATGTCAAATCTACCCGGCAGCGCGTTTCGCTCTGATTGATGCCAGGATTGTCAGGAGTGCCGGCGCTGCCGCTTGAGTGCGGGCGGCAAGTCGCGTCTTAATGGTCCAATGCCGCGGCTCTGATTGGCGGCGGCGAGGCAGTGTCTTGTCGCAAAAGGAAGGGGCTTCAGCTGAATATTTATCTGATGATATTCCATGACAAGGCGCAGCGAGTCGGCCCGCGGATTGCATGATAGAAACAGTATCCCTGCCTCTCGCTCGCCGAATCGCGCTTGCCGCGCAGGGTTTCGGCGAACCGCGGCCCGAAGCGCCGATAACCCGCCGGCATCTCGGCAAGGTGCTTTCCCGCACCGGCCTCCTGCAGATCGACTCGGTGAGCGCGGTCGTGCGCGCGCACTACATGCCCCTCTATTCGCGTCTCGGCCCCTACCCGATGGCGCTGCTCGACGAGGCGATGGCTGGCCGCAAGCGGCTGCTCTTTGAATATTGGGCGCATGAGGCATCGCTGCTGCCGCTCGATCTGTGGCCGCTGATGCAGTGGCGCATGCGCCGCGCCCGGGAAAACAGCGAGATCTATAGCGGGCTGGCGAAGTGGGCGCGAGAAAAGCCAGCCTTCATCGAGGAGATTTATGAGGAGGTAAGAGCGAGAGGGCCGATCGCGGCTTCCGAGATCGAGGGCCACAAGGGCGCCGGCGGCTGGTGGGGCTGGAGCGACGCCAAGGCGGCCTTCGAATGGCTCTTTTGGGCCGGCCGCATCACCACGCATTCGCGGCGCGGTTTCGAGCGCTTCTACGATCTGCCGGAACGCTGTCTCCCTCCTGCCGCGCTCGCTGCACCCATCCCCTCCGATGAAGATGCGCACCGGCAGTTGCTGCGCATTTCCGCCCGCGCGCTCGGCGTCGGCACA
>Ga0190271_10002783_pt1 | contig 10781 bp, 6 predicted proteins | sample Popmic356T_FD_133747 | JGI IMG/M metagenome (GOLD analysis project Ga0190271, IMG submission 133747) | Populus adjacent soil microbial communities from riparian zone of Weber River, Utah, USA - 356 T | ecosystem: Environmental > Terrestrial > Soil > Riparian zone | place: USA: Utah | collected...
AACGGCGCGACGCTTCGTAATGCCATTCTGGGCAACAACGGCGTTGACGGCGTGCACTTCTACAACGGTGGCAACCTGCAGAACTTCCGCTGGACGAACGTCGGTGAAGACGCGTTCACGATCAAGTCCTCGGGCACGGTCAACGTGTCGGGTGTGACCGGAGTGAACAGCGAGGACAAGTTCGCGCAAGTGAACGCGGCCTCGACGCTCAACGTGTCCAACTGCATCGTCGACAACGCGGGCAAGTTCCTGCGCCAGAACGGTGGCACCACGTTCAGGGTCGTCGTCAACGTGGATCGTTGCCGGATCTCGAACATGGGCGAGGGCATCTTCCGCACGGATAGCTCGAGCAGCACGGCACGGCTGACCAACAGCCAGCTGCGCAACTCGGGTTCGCTGTGCATCGGTCCGTGGTCCAGCTGCACGCAATCTGGCAATACGAGTTTCTGATTGGGGGGATGAGACGGGCCGGGGGTGGAAGCACCCCCGGCTTTTATTGGAGGATGTCTCGTGGCGGTGGAAACGAGGGCTTTGCACCCGATGAGTTTGCGCAACGTGATCGTGCCGGCGCTGCTGGTCTTTGTTGCAGTGGCGTGGTGGGCGAGTCGCAATGTCGGTGAGCCCCAGGCGGCCGACTCTGCGTCCGCAGACACCGCATCGCCGCCACCGGCGCAAAGCGAGTGGCCAGGATCTCGCGCAGGTGACCGCGCCGCTGACACGGCTCAGACGCAGGCTGCCGGGAATGGCGCGGCGGAAGACAGCCTCGGCACTTATGCCGAGGGCAAGTACCGGTTCCTGTTCAGTGACTCCGGTCAGTCACCGGAAGACGCAGCGAAGTTGCGCGCTGCCCTGCTGGAGCGCGAGCGGATCGCGGTGGCGATCAACACTGCGAAACAGTCGAGCGATCCGGCAGCGAAGGAAGCCATGCCCGGCCATCTTGCCGAGCTTGCCGCTCTCGACCAGAAGATAGGCTCGCTGCTGCGGCCGGGAGATCTCGCGACCTTCGAAATTCTCAAGGATTCGGATGTCGAGCAGTTCCAGCTCGATGATTACGCGGGCGGTGTGAGCGCGGTTGCGCCGCTGAGCGACGCCGATCGCAAGTCGATTCTCCTGACGAAAATGGTGCACCGTCAGCGCTTTCGCCAGGTGCTGGCCGATTCGCGGCTGATGAGCGGGGAGCTGAATGCCAGCGAACGTCAGTACGCGTTCGCCGAAGTGCGCCGCGCCCTCGAGGCCTCGCGCGACAACTATCTGCAGGAAGTGCGTCAGTATCTGTACAACGAGGAGCAGTTCATCCTGCTCAGCAACTACGAGAACACCGAATTCGCCGCCGAACTCGAGAAACTCCGCGGCATAGTCAATGGCGAATGAATTACCGCTTCAGAGAACGCCGGGAATGAAACGCCACTTGACCCGCGTCATGTACTCCGCGTAGCCGTTGTCGGCGAGCAGCAGATGCCTTTCTTCAGTGATGGCGCGCAGCGCGTAGATGGCGGTCCAGCCGCACAGCGCAAGCAGCGCATAACCTGCTGCACGCGCATTGCCGCTGGCGAACACGAGGTACAGGTTGGGCAGCGCGCCGATCCACCAGGCGAGGTTCTTGGCCGCGTAGGCCGGATGCCTCACGAAGGCGTAGGGGCCGTGACCGATGATGCCGCGGTTGGTGAGATTGCTGGCCTTGAAGCCGAGCGCCACGGATGCCCACGAATAGATAGCCAGCGCGGTCAGGAGCGCGATGTTGCCGACGTAGTGGACCGCGGTATTGTCGAAGTGCGGGAAGTCGCTGCTCTGCCATTCGAGAAAGCGGCTGGTGAAGTCGTTGAACGGCGGATAACACGCGAGGCAGATGAACCAGCCGAAGAACGTCGGATCCACCGAACGGATGCGGTTGTTGAGAGCGGGCACTTCGATGATGTAACCCAGCGTGAACAGCAACGTGTCGACGAAGAGGATGAGCTGAAAGCAGGCCCAGAAGAGCCACGTGTCGAACAACTCGCGGCCCGACACGCCTTCGTTGATGCCGTCGAAGAGCTGAACCACGGAATTGCCGGCATCGGCGATGTGGTTGAGACACCAGTTGATCATCAGCGGCGCGAAGAAGAACTTGAGCAGCAGCGCAAGCCCTGCCTGCTTGGCAGAGGGCGACAACCCGGCTTTCAGCGGCAGGCGCCAGGAATTTTTTGCCTGCAGCGCGCGGCGCGCCGGCGACTGTGGCCTGCCCATGCGGGCCACGCTGAAGCGCAGGCCGCGCAGGAACACGAACGCCTTGGAGTGCAGCCAGGGATAACGCGCGTAGAAAGGAATCAGCACCACGGCGTACAGGGCAATCAGGAACAGGAACAGCGTGTGCACCGTGAGTACGGCGTCGATCTCGAACATGCCGAACTGCCACTGGCCTTGCAGCATGCCGCGGTGAAAGCCGCTCAGGTCGGAGATGATCCAGTACGAGAGGCCTATGAACCCGAGGGTCGAGAAGTAGTTGGCGGCAAAACGCCGGTTGAGTATTGCGGAGGGCATGTCATGGTTATTGGTTAGCTCGCGCAATCTTGCCATTTATTTGTCGCACGAGGCGCACGATTCTCTCACCCACCAGAACGAGATCGCCGCTGCGTTCGTCGACCCACATGCTGTTGAAGTGACGCACGGTGTGAGTAGGGAGCGCCTCCCATTCGCGGCCGGAATCGCGCGACCGCAGCAGAGCGCCCTGACCACCGACGAGCAGCAGATTGCCCGTGCGCGGCTCTAACATCCCTTTGCGCAGTACGCCGTCGGTGCCGCTCGGCACGACGCGCCAGGTCAGGCCATCGTCCTGCGAACGCAGGATCGCGCCATGGGCTCCGTAACACAGCAGTGCGCCGGTACGTGGATCACGCATCAGGCGGCGAAGTTCCTGGGTGCTGCCGGTCGCAATGCTGCTCCATGAGACGCCGAGGTCCGTGGAGCGCAACAGCGTGCCGTTCGCGCCTGCGAGGAAGAGAGTGCCGGTGGTTTCGTTGGCGAAGCTTCCGAAAAGATCCTGCTGGGTGCCCGTATCGACGACGCTCCAGGTGCGGGCGCCATCGTTGCTGCGTGCGGCCTTGCCTGCCTGGCCGCCGACCAGCATCACGCCCGCGCGTTCCAGTGCCGTGCCGTGCCAGAACGGCCACTGTCCTTCCGCAGTGGGGATACTGCTGACCTGCCAGTTCACGCCGTCGTCGCGCGACACCCGCATCTCGCCGCGTGCTTCGACCGCGACGAGAATTTTCTGGCTCTGCTCGACCAGCACCCAGGGAAACGCGCGTTCGGCTTCGATGGGAGATGAGTGGCGGACATCCCACGCGAGGCCGTCAGCGCCTGCGCGAAGGATCGCGCCCGGCGGGCCCACCGCGACCAATGCATTGCCTGAAGGAGCCACGACCAGTCCACGCAGGTCGGGTGGCGTATTCGGATTCGGATAGTTGACGTCCAGCAAACGCCAGTCCGCGCCGCCGTCTGCCGAGCGGATGATCTTGCCGAGCTTGCCGGTTGCAACCAGCGCATTGCCCCGCGGCGCCGCGACGATTTCGCGCATCGACTCGTCGACCGCGCTTCGATCGTAGTTCCACCTCGCTCCAGAATCGATGGAACTCAGGATCATGCCGCCGGTGCCGAACGCGATCAGACGATTTCGCGTCGTGTCGTTCAACAGGCCGCGTACATCGCCATGGACGTCGGCGGAGGCCCGACTCCAGGTTGCGCCGCCGTCGGTGGAGCGCGCCAACGTGCCACCCTGGCCAATGGCAAGCAGCGACGCGCTGCGCTCGTCGAACCTGATCGCGGAGAGAAAATTCTTGCGACCGTCGACTGCGATTTCGCTGCCTTCCCAGTTCCGGCCACCATCCGTCGAACGCAGGATGTCGCCATTGTGGCCCGTCATGACGATCGCGCCGCGCACCGGATCGAAGGCGCAGGCCGTAAAAAACGCGTTGGTGCTGGACTGCATGAGGTCCCAGCTCTTCGCGTCGTCTTCGGAAGTCAGGAATCGCCCGAGCGCGCTGGTGGCGAGCAGTAGTTTGCCGAAGCGATGGAATGCCGTGACCGGCGTCGACGGTTCGGGCATCGCCAGCGCGGTGAGGTGCCAGGAGACGCCGGCGTCATTCGAGAATCCGACCATGCCCTCATCGCCACCGATCAGGATGAACCGGGTCGTGGGATCGACAAACAGGGCCTGAAACGTCACCTTGAGTTGCGACTCGACCAGGGTCCAGATCTTGCCGTCGTCGATCGAACGCAGCAGGCGCCCGTTTGTGCCGGCTGCCACCCAGATGGCGCTGCCAGGGTGGTTCACGACGGCGAGCAAATCGGTATCGGTGGTTTCGTTGCGCGCCGCCTGCCAGGTTCGGCCGGCGTCCGTCGAGCGCAGGATGGTTCCCTGAATTCCGACCGCGACGAGCACATCCCCACGTTCGTTCGAGGCGGCGCGAGAGAGGTCTGCCGAGCGGGGCGTCACGGCGTGGACCCAGCGCACGCCGTCTTCGGAGCGAAGGATCGTGCCGTCACTGCCCCAGACGAGCAGCACGCGCGAGCCGCCGACGAGCAATCCACCAGTGAGATCGGGGTTGATCACCTGTGCCTGGTAGGCAGGAGCGGGCGTGCGCGCCGCGGCGCCGGGTGCTTCTCCGGCCAGCGCCCACAGCAATACGAACGCGAGCGGCGCCAGTACTTCGCTACGCGTCATTGCCATTGCCACTGGCAGGCTTCGAGTCGTCGGCCGGGGTGACGGGCGCCGTCCTGGCCAGGTCTGAGAGTTCGCCAATCAACCGGTTCATGATTTCCACGTTGCGCTGGATTCGCTCGTGCTGTTCGCGGACCTGGACCTCGCTGAACTTGTACTTTGGATTGAGCAGCATGTTCGTCGTGGTTTGTACCACGGCCAGCGGCGTGCGCAGGTCGTGCGCCATCTTTGCCAGGACGGCTTCCAGATTCTCAGATTTATCGTCCATTTCAGGCTCCGGCCTTCTTGGGAGACCAGACGGTAACTCCCGCGACCGAGCATATCCAGCCTTGACGTCGGGAAGTTCCTACGCGTGACAGATAGAGGATCTATCGCGTGCCGCGATGCCGGGCTTGCCGGCGCAGAGCTGCCTGGATTTCAAGGCACGCACCAGTCCCGTGGGGGTGGTGCGTTGTTTCCCGACCGCTCGTTGCGGATTACCAATATGCCGCTCGAGAACGGTGTGCTGATGCTTGCCCGGAGTTACCTGGTCCTGAGCCTCGTCGACTAACTATCCACCGGGAGCCGCAGAGCCACGCCGCGATCGGCGTGGCTCCCGGTCCTTGGATCTTATCTCGGATATTCGATGATCACGTTCACCTGACGGTTGTCCTGGGGGTTGTAAGAGAAGCGCCGCGTCTGGCCGAAACCCTCGGCAGCGAGCCGCGTGCGGGCGATGCCGAAGTTTTCCACCAGGTAGTTCACGACGTTCTGGGCACGCTGCTGGGAAATCCTCATGGCCTGCTCGGGCGTCGCCTGCAGATTGCCGGTGTGCCCTTCCACGGTGGCGCTCACCGTTGGGTTGGCTTTGAGGAAATCGGCGAGACCACGAAGCTCGTTGCGATATTCCGGTTTGACGGCGGTATCCAGTGCATCGAAATCGATCGCCAGCGCCATGGTCGTGCGCGCGGGTCGTACGTACAGTCCCTCGATGTCGGTGGCACAGGCGACAATCGCTCCGATGCGGCGGTTCGCTCGTTTGCCGTCATCGGTGGCGTTGTCGGCAATGGGCCGCGTCTCCCCGTATCCGACCGGCGTCAACCGCGAACGGTCGACTTGCAGGTCGCGAACCAGATAATCGACCACGGCCTTGGCGCGGCGCTCGGACAGGCGCTGATTGGCCTCGCTCGTGCCCACATCGTCGGTGTGACCTTCGATCACTGCCGTTGTCTCCGGATACTTCTTCAGGAAGTTGCCGATGACGGCGAGCTTTTCCTGCTCCGCGAGCTGGACCTTGGCCTGGTTGATCTCGAACTCGAAGTTGAGCAGCGTGCAATACCGGTCGGTCTGAGCGGGAATTGGCGGCGGCGGCGGTTCCACGACAGCCGGGGGCGCAACCACTGCAACCGGCGGCGGTGGCGGTGGCGGGGGTGCGACGTACGCAGCCGCTGGCGGTGCGCCGAAGCGGAACAACACGCCGGCGGAGTAGAGATCGATGTCGCCCGTGTTGCCGACCGAATCGTCGATCCGGTAACGCTCGGCTTCCAGACGCATGCCGAAGCGGTGCGTGAACATGTATTCGAGCCCGGCGCCGAACTTGTAGTTCACCTCCTTGCTCTCGCTATTGGGCTCGACGACATTCACCAGGCCGGTGCCCTCGAAGGCACCTTCCACTTCGGTGTACGCCGCGCCCGCGCGCACGAACGCGGAGAACTTGCTGGTGAAGGGCAGCGACAGCACTGCATCGAGATTCAGGCCGCGAGCTCCCAGGACACCGTGCAGGGTTCCTGCCGGCACGGTGAAGGAGGTGAAACCAAAGTCGCCCAGATCGTAATAACCACTCTCCAGGGCGAAGTGCTTGTTGAACTGGTAGCCCCCGAACACCTTGAAGCCGGTGTCACGTTCGTTGTCGTCCATGAAGGTGGTTGCGAAGCCGTTGCCCTGCAGGTCGGCGGCGATGCGGTCTTCGTCAACGTCGGTCTGCGACGGGCCGCCGCTTCCTCCGAGGTACCAGCCGGGTTCGGCGGCAAGGGTCAGAGGGGCTGTAAAGATTGCGAGTGCCGCGAATCCCAGCGTCGTCGAGGTCTTTGAATATTTCATGTCTGTGTCCGTGTAATTCTGGTGAGTGCGACGCGGCTTACGGCGCCGGCACATTGATGACGGTGTTGACCAGCGTCACTGACGCGCCAAGGGAGATCACCCGGCCATTCAGCGTGACGAGGTTGACGTTGCCGACAGTCGAGAACGACGCGCCCGCCTGGGACATGATCGTGCCGACCATGGTCCCGCCGCCGGCGGCGTTGATGGTCGCGAAGCTGCCGACCTGCCAAAACACGTTCTTCGCCTGTGCTCCGCCCGTGAGGATGATGCTCTGCGGAGCCGCAACTCCCGGGCCGCCCACGGTGAGTGTGGTCGCCATCTGGAATATGAAGACCGCATTCGCGTCGCCCTGAGCATCGAGCGTGAGGTCGCCGCCCTGGATCAGGAACGAACCGCTCGGTGAGGTGTAGACGCCCGGTGCCAGTGTGAGCGAACCGAGGTTGGCACCCGGATTTGCGCCGAGCGGCAAGCCAGCCAGTTGCAGATACGCCGTCTGCGCATCGAGTCGGGCCTGCGTGGCGATTGCGCACTTGACCGGGTTCGAAGCCGGGGAGGTCGGGCCTGTCGTGGAGTTGGTGCAGGTGTAGATAGTTCCATTCACTGCGCCGACATTCGCGCCGATCGATTCGGTATAGACATCACCAGCGGTGTCGTGGAACCCGGTAATCGACGAAGTGCTCGTCGCGATGGTTCCGATGTCGCCGTTGATGACGGTCATGATTCCGGAGTTGGTCATGCCGGCGCTGCCGCCGAACGTGCCAAACCCCGCGACCGACCTGAGCGGGATGACCGGCGGCGTAACGCAGGTGGAGGCGCCGGTGGTGAATGTCCAGGTGGAATTCGCCGCCATCGCGTTCGCGGGAATCGCGAGATCCTTGACGCCGGCGGCGCCGCCGACCAGCGTGACCGAGTAGCTAGTGTTGGCGGCGAGTGTTGCCGCCGGTGTGAAGGTCGCGATCCGTCCGGTGGCGCTGTCGACACCGATGGTTGCCGCGGTCACAGGCATCAGGCCGGGTGCGGGTCCGACGACGGTGAAGTTGGTCGCGTTGACGGTCAGGGGATTCAGCCGCAGGCCGGAAGGCACTGCGAAAGTCGCATTGATGGTCGTGCTGGGACATACACCCGTCGCCGCCGCGAGCGGGCTGGTCGACAACACGGTGATTGGGCCGGCAGCGGCCGCTGCAGCCGTGGTGAAGGTCCACCGGTATGCACTCGCCGCAGGCAGCGCGGCCTGATTGCCCGCCAGGGCGTTACCGGCAACATCCGTCGCCGCAATGCTGATGTTCGCCGTATACGTGGTGGCAGTAGCGAGCGGCGCCGCCGGGACAAAGACCGCAGTGCGGCTGCCCGCCGAATAGCTCACTACCCCGATTGGGGAAATGCAGGGCGCTACGCACGTCACTGAAAATGTGGCGGGCGTGATTGCCTCGATGGAGGCCTGGTTCATGTCCTTGCTGAATACCGCCGCCACCGATGCGTTCGTCGGCACGCCAGGCGTGGGGCCGGGGCTCGTGGTCACGGGCGAAGTGCTCAATACGCGTGGACGGTTGGTGTCCGCCGTGGTGCCCGCAGTAATGAAGTGCGATACGAAAGGCGTTACCAGCGGAAGGCCGCCCGCGCTCATGGGCGCATTGGCCGTCACCGTGTATTGCGTCAGGGGCGCGAACGACGTGGACGAGGTCAACGTATAAGTGCCGACGGTGTTGCCGGCGCCGAGAGCCACCGTACCGGTGGGATTCACGCAAGGCGCCACGCAGGTGACGGTGAAGGTCAAACCCGCTGCCATCGGCTTGTCGAAAGTGATGGCCACGGTGTTGTTGACCGGCACGTTGATCGCATTGTCGAGTGGCGAGACCGCAATGACTGCGGGCGCTATGGGCGCTGTTGCGACCCGGTCCGGGGCGCCGAGGATCGAGTCCCCGTTGCATCCCGCGGCCAGGGCGGCGAGCAGTGCGGTCGCGCACCACGACAGGGGGCGGCGATATGAATTGAAGTCGTACATGTATGTCCTTTGCGGAAAAATAGGCGCGCACGCCAACACCGAGGATCGAAATTCGCGGGGGGAGTGCGTAGCGGGAGTCTCCGGCTGCCGGCCGGAAAACGCTGTGCGCTAGCGTACATAGCGGCGCGAGTTGTGCGGAAACACACGCGCGTCACAAGTTTGTTAGTTAGGCAGCGATCGCGTCGAAAGAGGTCTGCTCCTCCTACACGCTCGCGGGGCCGCCCATGCTACGCGGCGAAGATCGGGTTCCGCACTAAGGGAGCAGCAGGGGCTGCAGATACCGCGCGGTGTATGAAGTCTCGTGCCGGGCCACTTCTTCCGGTGTGCCCGTCGCAAGGATCGTGCCGCCGCCAGCGCCGCCTTCAGGGCCGAGATCTATCAGCCAGTCCGCGGTCTTGATCACATCGAGATTGTGCTCGATGACCACCACGGTATTGCCTTCGTCACGCAACCGGTGCAGCACGTCGAGCAGCTGTGCCACGTCGTGGAAGTGCAGCCCGGTGGTGGGCTCATCCAATATATATAGAGTGCGGCCGGTGGCCCGCTTGGCCAGCTCGCGCGCGAGTTTCACGCGCTGCGCCTCACCGCCCGAGAGTGTGGTGGCGCTCTGGCCAAGCTGCAGATAGGACAAGCCCACGTCCATGAGTGTCTGCAGTCGGGATCCCACACCGGGGACGTTCTGGAACAGGCGCAGCGCGTCCTCGACGTTCATGTCGAGCACCTCGTGGATGTTCTTGCCGCGCCAGCGGATGTCGAGCGTCTCGCGGTTGTAGCGTTTTCCCTGGCACACGTCGCAGGGCACGTACACGTCGGGCAGGAAATGCATCTCCACTTTGATGAGACCGTCGCCCTGGCAGGCTTCGCAGCGGCCCCCCTTCACGTTGAAACTGAACCGGCCGGCGTCGTAACCGCGTGTGCGCGATTCCGGTACCTCGGCGAACAATTCACGAAGCGGGCCGAACAAACCGGTGTAGGTCGCGGGGTTGGAGCGCGGCGTGCGACCGATGGGGCTCTGGTCGATGTCGATGATGCGATCGATGGCATCGAGACCCTTGATCTCGTCGCAGGGCGCCATGTCCATCACGGTGCCGTTCAATTGGTGATTGGCGTGCGTGAACAGCGTGTCGTTCACGAGCGTGGATTTGCCCGAGCCCGAAACGCCAGTGACGCAGGTGAAGAGGCCGAGCGGAAACTCGGCGTCGACCTTCCTGAGATTGTTGCCAGTGGCACCGAGCACCTTGATGACGCGCTTCGGATCCCGCGGCGTACGCAGCCGCGGCAGCGCGATTTTCGTGCGGCCGGAAAGATATTTTCCCGTGAGCGAGTCCGGGTGAGCCTCGATCTCGGCCGGCGTCCCCTGGGCCACGATCTTGCCGCCGTGTACCCCGGCGCCTGGCCCGATGTCGAGCACGGCGTCGGCGGCGCGAATGGCTTCTTCATCGTGCTCGACCACCAGCACCGTGTTGCCGAGATCGCGCAGGTGCTTGAGCGTGGCTAACAACCGCTGATTGTCACGCTGATGCAGACCGATCGACGGCTCATCGAGGATGTACATGACGCCGGTGAGTCCGGAGCCGACCTGGCTGGCGAGACGGATGCGCTGCGCTTCACCACCGGAGAGCGACTCGGCGCTGCGATCGAGCGTGAGATAGTCGAGGCCCACGTCGACCAGGAATTTCAAACGGTCGCCGACTTCCTTGACGATCTTGTCGGCCACCTCGCCGCGCCAGCCGGCGACGTCGAGCGAGCCGAACATCTTCTTCGCGTCACCCACGGTGAGATGCGCGATCTCCGGAAGACTGTGCGTGCCGACGAATACATTGCGCGCCGTGCGATTGAGGCGCGTGCCCTTGCAATCAGGGCAGGGCTGGCTGCCGAGATACTTCGCGAGTTCTTCGCGCACGGGCAGTGAGTCCGTTTCCTTGTAGCGCCGCTCGAGGTTCGGAATGATGCCTTCGAAGCGATGCTTTTTCTTCGTCGTGCGCCCGTTGCCGTGCGCGTAGCGGA
>Ga0190271_10002784_pt1 | contig 10776 bp, 11 predicted proteins | sample Popmic356T_FD_133747 | JGI IMG/M metagenome (GOLD analysis project Ga0190271, IMG submission 133747) | Populus adjacent soil microbial communities from riparian zone of Weber River, Utah, USA - 356 T | ecosystem: Environmental > Terrestrial > Soil > Riparian zone | place: USA: Utah | collected...
AAAATGACGACCAGGTTGATGACCAGTACGACCAGCAGCATGGCGGCAACGAAGGCGCCCACCAGCCATCCGGTGTATTTGCGCTGCGTTTCCTGACGTTCGAAAAACTGCGTGGTCACATCTCTAACCCGTTGAACGGAAGGCGACAAATTACCGCCAAATGGATAGGTAGGCCGTGCACTAGCGCACGCCCCCACAGCAAAAATAATCCCCGAATGCGACCGGTTTAACGGTTGCAGAGAACCCCTGGCAGCCGCCAGCCGAACCTGCGTAATATCGCCAGCCATGAACCTCGAACCGCAGAAAACAGGCTCCGAAATCCGCAACCACAGCGGCCTGGCCCGGATTCTCGCCAGTGTCACCATTCTGGCCCTGGCCGCCATCACGATCCTGGTGGTGCTGGAAGTGATTCCGCGTTCGGCGTTTGCCGAGATCGCCGGCAAGACAGCCATGATCGCCGGCGTCTGCGCGGTCTCCGTTCTGGCCATCGGATTCCTCTCCCGACGGTGAACGAAAGCGGGAGCACCGAGTCGAGCCACATCCACGTCGTGGTGCTGGCTGCGGGCAGCTCTTCGCGGTTCGGCTCCCCCAAACAACTGGTGCGCGTCAACGGACGCCCACTCATGCACACCGTTGTCAGCCGCGCGGTGGAGCTTGCCGGCCATTCCGTCACCGTCGTCCTCGGCGCGAATGCCGCTGAACTCGCGCCGTTGCTGCGCCACAGCCCGGCGGGCATCGCAGTGAATCGCGACTGGGCCGAAGGCATCGCCAGCTCGATCCGCGAAGGGATTGCGCACGCGCCGCAGTCGGCCGATGGCGTGCTCATCGCACTCGCCGACCAGGTGGCCGTGACCACAGAAGATATGCGGCGGCTCGCCGGAGTGTGGCGACGTTCTCCGGCATCCATCGCCGCCGCGCAGTACGCGGGCGCTGTCGGCGTGCCGGCGATCTTTCCGCGCTGGTGCTTTCGCGAACTGAACGAGCTTCGCGGAGATCACGGCGCGCAGCTCCTGCTGAACCGGCATGTCGACCGCTTGATTCGACTGCCCATGCCAAGCGCCGAGCTCGACATCGACCGGCCCGAAGACCTGCTGGCGCTGGGGCCGGAATAGCCGGATGACGCGACGACGCGTTTACTCCGCAATTCGCGCGAGCAGTCGCGCCAGCGGAAACGCCAGCACGACGAATGTGCACGGAACGATGGCCAGCACCATCGCCGCCCAGAGACGAAGTGGAGCGGCACGCGCGAGGCGTTCTGCCCGCGCAAACCGCTGCGCCGCAGACTGACGCGCCCGTTCGCGGAACACCTGGGCAGCAGGGATACTGAACTTGTCCGCCGAACGCAGCGCCGTCACCAGCACAGCCAGCGGCTTGAGACCTGAACGCTGCTCCAGTGCGCGCAGCGCCTCGAGCGGTTCCGTGCCGCCGTTAATGTCGAGGTTGACGCGCGTCCAGGCGCGGCGCAGCGCGCCTTCCGGCGCACGATGCGCACAGATTGCCAGCGCCGCGGGGAGTTCCCAGCCCGCTTCCATCGCGAGCGCGATGAGATCGAGATGCACGGGTAGTTCGTCGAGCATTTCATGCTCCACGCTCTGCCGCGCCGAAGCGAGAAACAGCGGCGCCACCGAGTAGCCAAGTGCGGCGACCGCCGCTGCCGCCAACCATGCACCGCTCGCGAGCGCCGACCCGGCGAAGAACACCGGCACGGCGGCCACCAGACCCAACCACGCGCGCGTAGCCTGCCAATGTGCGGGCGAAGCCAGCCGGTTGAGCTCCGCGGATCTCAACGCATCGCGTATGTCCAGCAAACCGCGCAAGCCGAACACGCTCAGGCCGAACATGACGGATGCGAAAATGACGAGCGCGAAGGGTGTCATTCAGATTTCCACACTCATTCAGATTTCCACGCGCGCCACGCGCCACAGCAGCCAGCATCCGCAGGCTTCGAGCGCTACGACGAACAACAGTGCCGCGAGGGGAACCTGGATGCCGCCCGCGTGAAGCGCGAGCAGCGCCAGCGGCGGAATGGATGCCGCTACCGCGCCGCGCCGCCGGCCCGACGCGGTGCGCGCGAGCATCTTGCGTTCGAAGGCCACGCGCCGCTTCAGGCGCAGTGCAAGCCGTTGCGCGGTGTCCGCCAGCAATTCCGGCGTGGCGCGCGGCAGTTCGTGCACCAGCAGCAGGGAGACGAACTCCGGCGCGTGCAGGCGCTGCGCACGCTCGCGCAGCGACGAATCCAACGGCACAGGCGCCCCACTCTTTCGAACCGCCAGGCACAACGCGCCCAGCGCACGCGCAACGTCGCTGGCTTCGCGCATGGCGCGCCGCCGGCTGACGGCCGCCAGCGCGGGCAGCGCTATGAAAGCGGCGAACACCACCAGGGAGGCGAGCAACGCGACGTCAAAAGACATCGCCGGCTCCCCCGTTCAGCAGCCACTGGCCGTAGCCCTGCCACAATCCAATGGCGAGCAACACGGAGAGCCACGCGACGACGAGGCGAACTGCCTGCGGCTGCACGCCATGTGAGGAACCCGGTTTCAGTTCTTGCGCATCCATGCGCGCTCTCCGCCCGGAAGGTGCGGAACATTGAAGCGCGAATGCACGCTGCAGTCAGCGCGGCAATCTGCTGCAAATGAAAAGGATTGCGCGTTGTGGCGCTAGACTTTCGCCACGGCGACGCGCTTCGCCTTGATCGCTTCCTGGTTCGCCTCGGCGAACGCGCTGAGATAGTCAGGATTGGTGAATGCCAGTCTCATGAACCCTACATGCCCCTCACCGGCCATCAGCCCGGAGAACTGCAAACGCACGTTCTTGATGCGCACCGGTTGATAGAAACTGGTCTGGGGTGGCTTCGGGCGGCGCAGGCGATAGAACAGGAACGTCAACACGACGCCTAACAACACGCTGCCCCCGTACATGTATCCGATCCACAGCGGCAGCGCGACCGAGCTTCCCATTGCCAGACAGGCACCGAAAAGTACGCCGGTACACAACAGGAGCACGCCGAGCCGCGAGAAGAACCCCGCCGGCCTGCGACGGATAGTCCTCCGGCATCCCGCGCACACCGGAACGGACAACTTGAAAATCGTATCGGTGCGACCGAACCCGAAGAAACGCGTGACGCGCGTGTCCTGGACTTCGCTCGTGCATTCCGTGGCTCCACAGTTGCAGCAGAACGACGACGGAAAACCGAGTTGCGGATTCTCGACCTGCATCTATTTCATCGTCGGCATTACGAATTCCGCCGAGCCCTTTCCTTCGGGCCAGCGGCTGGTGACGGTCTTCAGGCGCGTGTAGAAACGCACGCCTTCCATGCCGTGCATGGCGTGATCCGAGAAGATCGAACGCCGCCAACCGCCGAAACTCATGAAGGCCATGGGCACGGGGATGGGCACGTTCACGCCCACCATTCCCACTTCGATGCCTTGCACGAAGGCGCGCGCGGCGCCGCCGTCGCGCGTGAACACCGCGGTGCCATTGGCGAACTCGTGCGAGTTCACCAGCTTGATCGCGTCAGCAACGGTGGGGACGCGCACCACGACGAGCACCGGGCCGAAAATCTCTTCGCGATAGATTTTCATCTCGGCAGTTACGCCATCGAACAGGCTGCCGCCGAGGAAGAAGCCGCTCTCGTGGCCTGCCACCTTGAGCCCGCGACCGTCCACCACCAGGCGCGCGCCTTCCGCGACACCCGCGGCGATGTAATCCGTGACCTTGGCGCGATGCGCGGCCGTGATCAGCGGACCCATGTCCGCCGCGCCGTTCTGCGACTGATCCACACGCAGGCCGCGCACGCGCTCCGCGAGTGCGTCCACCAACCGGTCGGCGGTGGCATCACCCACGGCGACCGCAACCGAGATCGCCATGCAACGTTCGCCGGCAGAACCGTAGGCCGCGCCTAACAGCGCGTCGCAGACCTGGGTCGTGTCCGCATCCGGCAGCATCACCAGGTGATTCTTGGCGCCGCCCAGCGCCTGCACGCGCTTGCCATGCGCCACACCTTCACGCTGCACGTATTCGGCTATCGGCGTCGAGCCGACGAAGCTCACCGCGTTCACTTCGGGATGGCGCAGCAACGCGTCAACCGCGACTTTGTCTCCGTTGACCACGTTGAACACGCCGTCTGGCAGACCCGCTTCCTTCAACCATTGTGCTAACAACAGACCCGGGCCCGGATCACGCTCGGAGGGCTTGAGGATGAAGCAGTTGCCGCAGGCCAGTGCCACCGGGAACATCCACAGCGGCACCATGGCGGGAAAATTGAACGGGGTGATGCCCGCCGCAACCCCGAGCGGCTGCCGCAGCGAATAACTGTCGACGCCGGTGCCCACGTTGTCGGCGAACTCACCCTTGAGCAGATGCGGTGCGCCGCAGGCGAATTCCACCACTTCGAGTCCGCGCGTCACCTCGCCGGCCGCGTCGCTCACCAGCTTGCCGTGCTCCGAGGCAATCAGGGCCGCGAGCGCGTCTCGCCGCTGCTCGATGATTTCCTTGAACTTCGACAACACGCGCGCACGCTTGAGCGCAGGCGTGGCGGCCCACGCCGGAAATGCGGCACGCGCCGCGCGCGCCGCGGCATCGACATCGGCTTCGTTGGCGAGCGCCACTCGCGCCGCCACGATTCCGAGCGACGGATTGAATACGTCGCCGGCACGGCCAGACGTACCGGCAACCATCTGCCCGCCGATCCAATGTGAGTAACTGCTTACGCGGTCGTGTGTCATGGCCCGCGAGTGTAGCGCTCTATAATGCGTGCATGGAAAAGACGCCGGCCGGACACCAGAAATTGTTGCAGGACATCGAGCGCCTGCTCGCCGAAGCCCCCGACGAAGCCAGCCGCCGCGACCTCGAGCGGCTGCGGGATTCCCTGAATTCGCCGCAGATGATGGAGATGGCGCGCGAGGTCATGAACAAACCGCGCTCGCCCGGTACCTTGGTGCTCGATTTTCACGACCCGCTGCTGCCAGGCGCGGTAACCGCGGCCGGGGGCGTCATTGCCGCTGCGTTCTGCCTGTATGCCGTGATGCTCGGCTTCGAAAAGCCCGCCATCGCGGTGGGCGGCAGCATGATCAACCTGTGGATCGTGGCGGCGTTCGCCGGCGCCCTGTCGGCCTCTTTCACCGCCCTCTCTTTCTCGCGCACTTTCACCGTGCGCTTCGACACCGAGGGAATGTTGTCGCGCACCAGCGGCTCACGCTGGCGGCGCCTGTATACCGGGGCCATGGACTGGAAGAGCATCCGGTCGCTGCATGAGCGGGTTGCCGATCGGGTTCTCGAGGTGCGCGCCGCCAGTGGCGAGGTGTTCGAGATCCCCATGCGCGTCGTGAACTATCGGGCGCTTCGCGATCATCTCGACAACATGGTGATGTTGTACGGGGAAAGGATCCCTTCCGCCTGATCTCAGGGCCTCGACACCATCATCACGCCCACGATCGCAATCGCCCCGCCGATCAGCATGGACATGAGCAGATGCTCGCCCAGCAGGAGCACGCTGATCAGCACGCCGAACACCGGCACCAGGTTGTTGAAGATGCTGGTCACCGCCGTTCCGAGCTTCTTCACCGACATGTAGTACCAGACAAAGGCCAGCGCGGTGCCGCAGACGCCGAGGTAAAGCAACGCGCCGATCATGCTCCAGTCGAACTGCTTCATGGTCAGGCTCGAGAACTCCGGCATGGCAACGCATGCCAGCAGCAGCGTTCCCCACAGGGCCGCGTAGTTAGTCGCCGCGAGCGGCGTCAGGCCGCCGAGCACCTTGCGGCCGATGATGGTGTACAGCGCCCAGGAAGTGACGGCGCCGAACATGAAGAGCTCACCGGCTCCGATGCCCGCCGAAGCGATGCTGGCGATGTCGCCGCGCGAAATCACGATCCACACGCCGAACAGCGCGATGGCGACACCCAGCCAGCGCCGCGCGCTCAAATGTTCCTTGAGCACCAGGGCCGAGATGGTGATGGTTATCACCGGATTGAGCGCGATGATGAGTGCGGCGCGGCTGCCGGGCAGCCGCTCGAGCGCAGCCATGAAGAACAGGTTATAGGCGAACACGCCGAATGCCCCGAGCACCATTGTCGCGAACCATTGGTTGCGCGACAGCTTCGGCAAACCGCCTTCCAGCGCGAAGGCCGCCACCAGCAACGCGACGCAGGCGATCACGTATCTCGAAAACGAGCCCATCATGGGCGACAGCACGGCGACCACGTGTTTGCCGGCGACGAAGGTGCCGCCCCAGATCGCGGGTACGGCGATGAGTCGTGCGTAGTCCGCGGTACGCGCGGCGGCCAGCGCCACTATCGGTGTCCCGGCGCCAGGCCCTGGGCCAGAAAATTGCCGTTGCGAAAACCCGGCTTGCCATAACGAAACGGCTCGCCGACGAGACCGGTGACACGGCCGCCCGCGGCCTGCAGCACGGCGTGTCCGGCGGCGGTGTCCCACTCCATGGTGGTACCGAGGCGCGGATAGAGATCCGCCTCGCCGGCCGCCACGAGGCAGAACTTCAGCGACGAGCCGATGGAACGGAACTCGACCACCGGGTAGTTAGCCAGGAATGCATCCGTCTCGGGCGTGCGATGGGAACGCGAAGCGACCACGGTCAGGCCGTCACCTGGAGGCAGCCGCGCCCGGATCGCGCTGCCCATCGAGGGCATGGTGCCGTCCGGATCCGCATCGATGTGGCCCGCCTTGCCGGCCTTCACGTCACCCCAGTACAACTCGCGGCGCGCGGGCGCAAACACGACGCCCAGCACCGGCTCACCGTTTTCGATGAGCGCAACGTTGACCGTGAATTCGTCGCGATGGCTCACGAACTCGCGCGTGCCATCCAGCGGGTCGACGAGGAAGAAGCGCTCGGCGATCGCCGGCACCCTTCCCGCGGCCACTGACTCTTCGGCGATGACCGGCACACCCGGGGCAATGGCCGCGAGATCCGCGAGGATGATTTTTTCGGCCGCTTCGTCGGCCGCGGTCACCGGCGATTCATCCGCCTTGCCGCGCACGGAAAAATCCGTGGCGTAGACCGCCATGATGGCGCCCCCGGCGCGCTGGGCGGTGTAGATCAGCGAATGCAGCAGGTCACTCATGGTGCCGCTATCTTACGACTCGCGACCATGGAGGCGCACAACTCGCGCACGTCGGCGCGCTCGAAGATTTCGTGCGCACTCAACGCCACGCGTCGCGTCCAGTTGGAGTATTCGCTGCTGGTTCCGGGCACGTTCACCGGTTCGAGCATGCCAATCAAGTCTTCGATCTGCACGGTAACCAGTGCCGTGGGGCTTTTTGCGAGATACGCATGCACGGCGCGGCCGAACCCGGCCGAATATTCCGGCACCGCGGCCCCGGCTTCATCGGGCCAGAGTTTCTCCAGTCGCAACGCGCGCAGAAGCCGTTCACGTTCCGCCTGGCGCTCCGCACGCGCCCGTTCGCCGACCGAGGCGTCGGCATAGACACCGAGCTTTTCCCACAGGTCGATGTCATGACCGCTCCACCAGCCGTGCAAGGTCGGCAGGTCGTGCGTCGTGACGACCGCAAGTGCATGACGGATGTAGCCGGCGGGCGCGACGAACTCGCCGTTCTTCTGTTCGAACAACACGACCTTGTAGTGATAGACGCCGTATTGCGGCAGCGCGCGGCGGATCTCGTCCGGCACCACGCCCAGGTCTTCTCCCACCACCAGGCACTGGTTGCGATGGCTCTCGAGCGCCACCACACCGAGCAGGTCGTCGAGCGGATAGTGGACGTACCCACCCTCCGCGGATTTGAAGCCGCGTGGCACCCACCACTGGCGAAACATCGCCATCACGTGATCTAGGCGCAGCGCGCCGCAGTTACGCATGCTGGCACGCACCAGCGCCACGAAGGGCGCGTACGCGGTGCGGCGCAACTGACGCGGATCCTGCGGCGGAATGCCCCATTCCTGTCCGCCCAATCCGATGGGATCCGGTGGCGCGCCAATGGCGGCGCCAGTGCAGTACAACGATTGATCGGACCAGGTCTCGGAGCCCGACGCGTTCACGCCCACGGCGTAATCACCATAGATGCCGACGTCGAGCCCGAGCTCGCGCGCCAGCTGGCGTACCGAGCCTAACTGCTCGGCCGCGATCCACTGCAGGTAGGCATGAAAGTCCACCTCGTCGGCATGTTCCTGGGCAAAACGCCGGGCCGCCTCTCCGCCGGGCGCGCGATATTCCTCGGGCCAGTTGTGCCAGCCCGAAGCGGTACCATGATGACGGCGAAGATAGCCGTCGATGGCGTCGAACAAAGTGTGCAGGCGCATCACTTCGCCGCGTTCACGCTGGAATGCGCGGCAGGCTGCGGCGCGCGCCGTGTGGCGCGCGAGATGTTCGGTGCGGAAACGCTCGAAGGCCGCGCGCAGCACGGTCATCTTGAGGCTGGCGACGGCGGGATAGTCCACCTGCGTGGCGGCGCGTACCTGCGCGAGCCGCGTGCGAAAACCCGGATCCGCCATGATGGCCTGCGCACGGCGCGAGCCCTGCACTTCGAGCACCGTGGCCACGTCGATGAACATGACGTTCAGCGCGTGCCGGCTGGAAGCCGAGTACGGCGAGAACTGAGTGGGATCGGACGGGAACAAGGCGTGCACCGGGCTGATGCCGATGAAGCCCGCACCGGCCGAGGATGCCAGGCGCAGCAACTCGGCGAGATCGGAAAAATCCCCGATGCCCCAGTTGTTTTCCGACCGAAGGGCATAGAGCTGCACGGCCACGCCCCAGATCCTGGCGCTGCCCGCGAGTTCCTGCGGCTCGTAACACTTGTCGGGCGTGACGATGAGCGGGCAGCTCTCCCGGCCCGCGAATTCGAGGTCTGTCTCCAGGCGGTGATAACCCACGGGCAAGTCCGCGGGTAACGGCAGGTCGCGCAACACGTACCACTTGCCGTCTTCCTGGTGAGAACCGCGCTCGGGCAATTCCCAGACTCGTACCTCGCCGCTGCGCGTACCACCACCACCCTCGAACTTCACGGTCCACTTCAGCAGCGCGTTCTTCTCGATCGCCGGCGTATTGATGCGGGGGGCACGGGCACCGTTGCGCAGCACCACCACATCGCCTAACAAGCCCACCGGGTGCGCCGCTTCGGACTCCTGAATCTGTTGTCGCAGGGCCGCGGCATCGTCGAGGCGGCAATGCATGGCGCGCAGGATCGCCGCCTTGGTGTTCAGCGTGAAATGCTTGAGCTCGCCTTTGTAGGAGTGATACGCGTCGCCGACTCCGCGCGCGCGGGCCAGCCGCTCGATGAGAGGAGTCAGTTCGTCAGAGGACACGCTGCAACGCCAGGGTTTGATAGGGGCCGACGTTCACGGGACCGGCTGGCAACTGGAATCCGGACAACACTCCCACGGGATGCGCGGTATCGAGGACCACGTCCCAGTGGCCGCCGGTGTTTGCCGGAAGAACGAATTCGCACTCCGCTTCCGTGGGATTGAGCAACAGCATCCAGTCGGGCGAAGACGCCGTGCCACCGAGACCCACGCCGAGGCAGCGCTGATCCGGGTTGTTCCACTCCTGGTCCACCATCTCGTGCCCGGCCGGGTGCCACCAGCAGATGTCGCGCGAGTGGCTGGCATGCAGCGCACCCTTGAGGAAAGTGTCACGGCGCAGCTCCGGACGAGCACGGCGCGCCGCAGATAGCGCGCGCACGAACTGCAGCAGCGAGTCGTCGGACTTGAGCCCGTCCCAATCGACCCAGCTGATCTCGTTGTCCTGGCAGTACGCGTTGTTGTTGCCGTTCTGCGTGCGATACAGCTCATCGCCCGCCAGCAACATGGGCACGCCCTGCGAGAAGAACAACGTGGTCAGCATGTTGCGAACCTGCCGGCGGCGCAGCGCGATGACGTGGCCGTCATCGGTGGGACCTTCGACACCGCAGTTCCAGCTGTGATTGTTGGAGTGGCCGTCGCGGTTGCTCTCGAGATTGGCGTCGTTGTGCTTGTCGTTGTACGACACGGTATCGCGCAACGTGAATCCGTCATGCGCGGCGACGAAGTTGATGCTGGCGGTCGGCTTGCGGCCGTTGCGCCGGAACAGGTCCGAAGAACCCGCGAAGCGTTCCGCGTATCCGCCCAGCATGCGGCGGCCGCCGTGCCAGAAGGAACGCATGGTGTCGCGATAGCGATCGTTCCACTCGCTCCAGCCGGCCGGAAAATTTCCGAGCTGGTAGCCGCCGAGGCCCACATCCCAGGGCTCGGCGATGAGCTTCACGTAGGCCAGCACCGGATCGGCAGCCAGCATCGAGAAGAACGGCGAGTTTGAATTGAAGCCCGACCGGTCGCGGCCGAGCACCGTAGCGAGGTCGAAGCGAAATCCGTCGATGCGGAATTCTTCCGCGAAATAGCGCAACGACGACAGGATATCGGCCTGCACGATCGGATGATCACAGGCGACGGTATTGCCGACGCCGGTGACGTCGTCGTAGAAGCGCCGATCGTTGGCGCGGTGGAAGTAATACGCGCGGTTGTCGATGCCGCGGAAGTTGAGCGTCGGGCCAAGCTGATTGCCTTCGGCGGTGTGGTTGTACACCACGTCGAGGATCACCTCGATGCCGGCCTTGTGCAGCGCCTTGACTGCCTGCTTGAGTTCGACGATCGGGTCTTTCACCGCGTATCGGCTCGAAGGCGCGAACCACGACACCGTGTTGTAGCCCCAGTAGTTAGTGAGGCCGCGCTCTTGCAGGAAGCCCTCGCTGGTGAAGGCGTGCACCGGCATGAGTGCGACCGCGGTCACGCCCAGTGACTTGAGATGTTCGAGCACCGCCGGCACGGTG
>Ga0190271_10002785_pt1 | contig 10772 bp, 10 predicted proteins | sample Popmic356T_FD_133747 | JGI IMG/M metagenome (GOLD analysis project Ga0190271, IMG submission 133747) | Populus adjacent soil microbial communities from riparian zone of Weber River, Utah, USA - 356 T | ecosystem: Environmental > Terrestrial > Soil > Riparian zone | place: USA: Utah | collected...
CAGACTCAGCGCCCACTGCGGATGACCCTCGCGCGTGAAGACCGCAGCGCCCAGGCCGAAGCTGCCCTCCACGATCAGTCCCGGGTTCAGCGCGTACCCGCGCGCCTGGGTTTCACGCAGCCGCGCGCGCAGGCGCTTCTCGCCGTGCGCAGCACCCCACTCGGTCGGCAACTCGGGGTGACGCTCGAAGTACGCGTCCACATCGTGAGGTGGAAGGAATGCCAGGATCGCGAGTCCGGCGGAGGCCACTCCGAGTGGAAACCGCACCCCCTCCGACAGCACGAACGACCGGATCGGAAAGCTTCCCTCTTCGCGCAAGAGGCACACGGTTTCGTCGCCTCGACGCACCGAGAGGAACGCGCTCTCCTCGGTGCGCACCGCGAGCGAACGCACGATGTCGCGTGCGATCCCGGTGATGTCATAGCGGGATGCCGCGACGCTGCCCATCAGATAGAGCTCGGGCCCGGGCATCCATCGTCCGGTCTTGTCGTCCTGATCGACCAGACCCTCGTGCCGCAGCGCGGCGAGCAGGCGATGCGCGGTCGGGCGGGTGAGCTCGGCGCGACGCGCCAGGTCGGCCACCGTGAGCCCGTCATCGCCGGCCGACGTCACCAGCCGCAGCAGCCGTGCGGCGCGCGCCACGGATTGCGCACCGGGCACGGTTCGTTCGCGTGGAGCGTCCATCATATGGACACTATGGCGCGCGGCATCCACATGGCAACTAGCGTCCCTAGCCCGGGCGCCGAACCGGGCGCAGGATGGGTGTACTGATCCCCGGACACAGGAGTCGCCAGTGATCGACAAGACATATCGTTCCGCCGCCGAGGCCGTCGCCGACATCCCGAACGGCGCATCGCTCGCCGTCGGCGGATTCGGCCTCTCAGGCAACCCGATCGCGCTGATCGAGGCGCTGCTCGCGCAGGGCACGACCGACCTCAGCATCGTCAGCAACAACTGCGGCGTCGACGACTGGGGTCTCGGCATCCTGCTGAACGCCCATCGCATCCGCAGAATGACCTCGTCGTATGTCGGTGAGAACAAGGAGTTCGAGCGCCAGTTCCTCTCCGGTGAGCTCGAACTCGAGCTCACGCCGCAGGGCACGCTGGCCGAGAAGCTGCGCGCCGGCGGATCCGGCATCGCCGCCTTCTACACGCAGACGGGTGTCGGCACGCAGGTCGCCGAAGGCGGTCTGCCGCGCAAGTACGACGGATCGGGCGGCGTTGCGATCGCCTCGCCGGTGAAGGACGTCCGTACCTTCGACGTGACCGGCGTCGACCGCGAGTACGTCCTCGAAGAGGCGATCGTCACCGACTTCGCGCTCGTACACGCCCTCAAGGGCGACCGGCACGGCAACCTGATCTTCAACAAGGCGGCCCGCAACTTCAACCCGCTTGCCGCGATGGCCGGGCGGGTCTGCATCGCCCAGGTCGAGGAGCTCGTCGAACCCGGCGAGCTCGACCCCGACTCGATCCACCTGCCGGGCATTTACGTGCACCGCATCCTCGAGGTCGGCACCGACATCGAGAAGCGCATCGAGCGGCGCACCGTGTCGGTCTCCGAGGCGCTGAGCCGCGACATCCCCGAAGGAGCATGACGATGGCCCTGACCCGCAATGAGATGGCCGCCCGCGCGGCCGCCGAGCTGTCCGACGGCTCGTACGTCAACCTCGGCATCGGCCTGCCGACCCTCGTGCCCAACTACGTGCCCGAGGGCATGACCGTCGTGCTGCAGTCCGAGAACGGCATCCTTGGTGTCGGTCCGTACCCCACCGAGGAGAACGTCGACCCCGACCTCATCAACGCAGGCAAGGAGACGGTGACCACGCTGCCGGGGACCGCGTTCTTCGACTCCGCGACCAGCTTCGGGATGATCCGCGGCGGCAAGATCGACGCTGCCATCCTCGGCGCCATGCAGGTGTCGGCATCCGGGGACCTGGCGAACTGGATGATTCCCGGCAAGATGGTCAAGGGTCCCGGCGGCGCCATGGACCTGGTCCACGGAGCCGGCAAGCTCATCGTGCTGATGGAGCACGTCGCCAAGGACGGCACCGCCAAGATCGTGAACGAGTGCTCGCTGCCCCTCACCGGCAAAGGAGTGGTCGACCGCATCATCACCGACCTCGCCGTGATCGATGTGACGGATGCCGGTCTCGTGCTCGTCGAGACCGCCCCAGGCGTGAGCGTCGAGGACGTGATCGCCGCGACCGAACCGCCGCTGACGGTGTCGGACCACCTCACGACCGTCGCGCTTAAGTTGGAAGCATGAACACCGAAGACGTCGTCATCGTCGCTGCCGCCCGCACACCGCAGGGTCGCCTGAAGGGCCAGCTCGCGCCGCTGACCGCCGTGCAGCTCGGCAGCGCCGCCATCCGCGGTGCGCTCGAACAGGGCGGCGTCGCGCCCGAGGCGGTCGATGCGGTGCTCGTCGGCCAGGTGCTGCCGGCCGGCTCCGGGCAGAATCCCGCACGTCAGGCCGCGGTGGGCGCCGGCATCCCGTGGGATGTGCCCTCGGCATCCGTCAACAAGGTGTGCCTGTCGGGCCTGACTGCGATCATCGACGGCGCGCGCATGATCGCCGTCGGTGATGCCAACGTCGTCGTCGCGGCGGGAATGGAGTCGATGACCCGTTCGCCGCACCTGCTGATGGGCTCGCGCGACGGGTGGGCGTACGGCTCGGTCGAGGTGCTCGACCACATGGCGTTCGACGGCCTCACCGACGCGTACGACCGCGAGAGCATGGGCGCGTCGACCGAGCGGCACAACGGACGGCTCGAGGTCACCCGTGAGATGCAGGATGCCGTGGCCGCCCGCTCTCACCAGCGCGCCGCCGCCGCAACCGACGCCGGCGTCTTCGACGGCGAGATCGTGCCCGTCGAGATCCCGCAGCGCAAGGGCGACCCGCTCGTCGTCACGAAGGACGAGGGCATCCGCCCCGACACGACGGTCGAGACGCTCGGCAAGCTGCGGGCCGCGTTCGCCGAGGGTGGCTCGATCACCGCGGGCAACTCGTCGCAGATCTCGGACGGGGCTTCGGCGGTGGTCCTGACCACCCGCTCGCACGCCGACGAGAACGGTTGGCCCGTGCTCGCCGTCGTCGGAGCGTCCGGCCAGGTCGCCGGACCCGACAACTCGCTGCACTCGCAGCCCGCGCGCGCGATCGAGAAGGCCCTTGCGAAGCAGGGGATCGCGGCATCCGCCCTCGACGTGGTCGAGATCAACGAGGCATTCGGGGCTGTAGTCGCCCGCTCGCAGACCGAGCTCGGCCTGTCGGACGATGTGGTGAACATCCACGGCGGCGGCATCGCGATCGGGCATCCGATCGGGGCCTCGGGCAACAGGCTCGTCGTGCACGCGGTGCACGAGCTGGTGCGTCGGGGTGGCGGCACGGCCGCGGTCGCTCTGTGCGGTGGTGGCGGGCAGGGCGACGCGCTGATCCTCACGCGCTGAGTCATGCGGGTGGCGGCTTAGGGTCGGAGCCATGACCACGCTCGCACCGCTCACCGCCGATGATCGCGAGGACTGGGTCACGTTGTGGCACGGTTACCTCGAGTTCTACGAGGAGGAACTTTCGCAGGCGCAGACCGAGCTCACTTTCGCGCGGCTGATCGACGCCGCATACCCGATCCACGGAGCGCTCGCGCGCAATGACTCCGGCACCGCGGTCGGCCTCGTCCACTGGCTGACCCACCCGGCCACCTGGTCGGATGGACCGTACTGCTACCTCGAGGATCTGTTCGTATCAACCGATGCGCGGGGCGGCGGCGCCGGTGCCGCTCTGATCGAGCACGTGCGCGCGTGGGCGCAAGGCGCGGGGTGCTCCAAGGTGTACTGGCTCACGCAGCATGACAACGACACCGCACGCAGGCTCTACGACCTCGTCGCGCGGCATTCCGGCTTCGTGCAGTACGAGATCGAACTCAGCGGGTCCGGCGCAGACGCTTCTTGAACAGCTTCTCGGACTTGCCGGCCACCGGCGAGTCGGTGTCGATCAGCTTGCCGATCTCGGCCCGGCGGGTGTCGACGATCGTGCCGATCACGAGGGCGAGCGAGATGCCCCAGCTCACCCACGCGAGGGCGATGCGCCACGTGAAGCGCTCCTCGCTGCGCAGCCCACGCAGCAGCGTGATGCCACCCATGATCGCCGTGATGAGCCCGGTGCCGAAGAGGTACTTGCGCATGTGCTCCACGCTACCGCGCACGATGCCGGCGGCGCCCCGCTGTTAGCCTGGAGTTCCCGGATCAGGAGCGTGCGTGGATAAGGCAGAGTTCGTCGTCGTCGCCAACCGCCTCCCGGTCGACCGGACGGTGGACGCGGATGGGACGGACGCCTGGCGGGGCTCGCCCGGCGGCTTGGTCACTGCTCTCGAGCCCGTCATGCGCAAGGCCGACGGCGCCTGGGTCGGCTGGGCCGGCCAGCCGGATGTCGAGCTGGAGCCGTTCGAGTTCGGCGGCACGCTGCTCGTCCCGGTCAGGCTGAGCGCCGAAGATGTCGAGCTGTATTACGAGGGCTTCTCCAATGACACGATCTGGCCGCTGTACCACGACGTCATCGCCGAGCCGCGGTACAGCCGCCCCTGGTGGGACGCTTACGTCAGGGTCAACCGGCGTTTCGCCGAAGCCGCCGCCGCGGCTGCCGAGGACGGCGCGACGGTGTGGGTGCAGGACTACCAGCTGCAGCTGGTGCCACGCATGTTGCGGGATCTCCGACCCGACCTCGTCATCGGCTACTTCCACCACATTCCATTTCCCGCATACGGCCTGTTCTCGCAGCTGCCATGGCGTCGTCAGGTGCTCGAGGGGCTTCTGGGTGCCGACGTCATCGGCTTCCAGCGCGTAGCGGATGCCGGCAACTTCGCCCGCGCCGTGCGTCGGCAGCTGCGCTACGAGACGAAGGCGTCCGGCATCGCGGTGCCGACCCCTGAGGGTAGGACGCGACTGGCGCTCGCGCGGGCGTTCCCGATCTCGATCGACGCGTCGGCGTACATCGAGCTCGCTCATCGCGAAGACGTGAAAGAGCGAGCACGGGAGATCCGCGAGAGTCTCGGCAACCCGAAGCGGATCTTCCTCGGGGTGGACCGGCTCGACTACACCAAGGGCATCGGGCACAGGCTGAAGGCATACGGCGAGCTGCTCACCGAAGGCCGACTGAGGGTTGAGGATGTGACCCTCGTACAGGTCGCGAGCCCCAGCCGGGAGCGCGTCGCCGCATACATCCAGCTCCGCGACGAGATTGAGCTGACGGTCGGGCGCATCGACGGCGACTTCGACACGATGGGCCACACCGCGATCCGCTACCTGCACCAGGCGTACCCGCGCGAGGAGATGGTGGCGCTTTTCCTCGCCGCCGACGTGATGCTGGTGACCGCGCTCCGCGACGGCATGAACCTCGTCGCGAAGGAGTACGTCGCCTCGCGCGTCGACAACCGCGGCGTGCTGATCCTGAGTGAGTTCGCCGGCGCCGCCGATGAACTGGGCACGGCGGTGCGGGTCAACCCGCACGACATCGAAGGGCTGAAGGACGCCATGATGCGAGCGGTCGAGATGAGTCCCGGCGAGCAGGGCAGGCGCATGCGCGCCGCGCGCCGCCGCGTTCTCGAGCACAGCGTGGAGGACTGGTCGCGCGAGTTCCTCGAGGCGCTGGACTTCTTCCACAGCAAGCGCAGGCACATCGCATGAGCCCGGTCGACAGCGCGGACGCGCTCGAGAGCGCCTTGATCAGACTCGCGGCATCCGATCGACTTCTCGTCGCGCTCGACTTCGACGGCACGCTGGCTCCGCTCGAAGACGAACCCATGAACGCACGTGCGATTCCGGATGCCGCCACCGCGGTCGCCGAATTGGCCGCCCTGCCCGACACTCCCGTCGCGTTCGTGTCGGGTCGCAGCCTGCACGATCTCCGCGAGATCGCCGAGCACGCCGACGAGTCGCTGATCCACCTCGCCGGCTCGCACGGCGCGGAGTTCTGGGTGGCGGGTGAAGGACTGCTGCCCACTGACGACAACGATGCGGCCCACAGCCTGCGCGACGAGCTTCGTGAGGCCATGACCGAGCGCACCGCGGGCCTCGAGGGGGTGTGGGTCGAGCCGAAGACCTTCGGCTTCGGCATACACACGCGTGTCGCCTCGGCGGAGGACGCTCAGGCCGCGCGGGATGCCGCCGACCGGCTGGTGGCTGAGCGCGCACCGCACTGGCGTCGCCGGACCGGCCACAACATCGTCGAGTACTCGTTCCGCCACGAGGGCAAGGACTCCGCGATCGCAGCCCTCCGCGAGCGACTCGGCGCCACGGCTGTGCTGTTCGCCGGCGACGACGTCACCGACGAGGACGCTCTCGCGAGTCTCGGCGAGAACGACCTGGGAATCCGTGTGGGCGACGGCGAGACGGCTGCATCCGTGCGCGTCGCCGGCATCCCGGAACTGGCCGCCGCGCTGCATCGGCTGGCACGCATACGTGCTGCCGCTCGGGAATAGGACCCCTCGGGGGAGCGGCCGCCGTGCGGGAATAGACTTCAAGAATGCCTCAGCCGGACAGCATCGATATCAAGCCCCGCAGCCGTGTCGTCACCGACGGCATCGAGGCGACGACCTCCCGCGGCATGCTCCGCGCCGTCGGAATGGGCGACGACGACTGGGACAAGCCGCAGATCGGCATCGCGAGCTCGTGGAACGAGATCACGCCCTGCAATCTGAGTCTGGACCGCCTCGCCCAGGGCGCCAAGGAGGGCGTGCACTCCGGCGGCGGATATCCGCTGCAGTTCGGCACGATCTCGGTCTCGGACGGCATCTCGATGGGGCACGAGGGCATGCACTTCTCGCTTGTCTCGCGCGAGGTCATCGCCGACTCGGTCGAGACCGTCGTGATGGCGGAGCGCCTCGACGGCACCGTCCTGCTCGCCGGGTGCGACAAATCCATACCCGGGATGCTGATGGCCAGCGCGCGTCTCGACCTGTCGAGCGTCTTCCTGTACGCCGGCTCGATCGCGCCGGGATGGGTGAAGCTCAGCGACGGCACGGAGAAGGACATCACGATCATCGACTCGTTCGAGGGTGTGGGCGCGTGTCTGGCCGGTCGCATGACCGAAGCCGACCTCAAGCGCATCGAGTGCGCGTTCGCGCCTGGTGAGGGAGCCTGCGGCGGCATGTACACCGCGAACACGATGGCGTCGGTCGCCGAGGCGCTCGGCCTCAGCCTGCCGGGCTCGGCGGCACCGCCCGCCGCCGACCGCCGCCGCGACTACTACGCTCATCGCTCCGGCGAGGCCGTCGTCAACCTGCTGAAGCTCGGCATCACGACCGGCGACATCCTCACCAAGGAGGCTTTCGAGAACGCGATCGCCCTGGCAATGGCGCTCGGCGGTTCCACGAACGTGGTGCTGCACCTTCTCGCTATCGCGCGCGAGGCGCAGGTCGATCTCACGCTCCACGACTTCAACCGCATCGGCGACAAGACGCCGCACATCGCCGACATGAAGCCGTTCGGGCAGTTCGTGATGAACGACGTCGACCGCCACGGCGGCATCCCGGTGATCATGAAGGCGATGCTCGACGAAGGGCTGCTGCACGGCGACGCCCTGACAGTGACCGGCAAGACCCTGGCCGAGAACCTCGCCGGCCTGAACCCCGATCCGATCGACGGCACCGTCATCCACTCGTTCGACGACCCGATCCACGCCACCGGCGGCATCACGATCCTGCACGGCTCGATCGCGCCCGAAGGTGCCGTCGTGAAGTCCGCCGGCTTCGACGCGAACGTCTTCGAAGGCCCCGCCCGGGTGTTCGAGCGGGAGCGTGCAGCGATGGACGCCCTCGAGGCGGGCGCCATCGCCGCGGGCGACGTCGTGGTCATCCGCTACGAGGGTCCGAAGGGCGGGCCGGGCATGCGCGAGATGCTCGCGATCACCGCCGCCATCAAGGGCGCGGGGCTCGGAAAAGATGTACTACTCTTGACGGACGGCAGATTCTCAGGCGGCACAACCGGCCTGTGCATCGGCCACATAGCTCCCGAAGCGGTGGACGCAGGTCCGATCGCCTTCGTGCGCGATGGTGATCTGATACGGGTCGATATCGCGGCTCGCACTCTCGACCTACTCGTCGACGAGGCCGAGCTGGAATCCCGCCGCTCTGGCTGGGAGCCGCTCCCTCCGCGCTATACCCGTGGCGTCCTGGCCAAATACTCGAAACTCGTGCGCTCCGCTGCGGAGGGCGCGGTTACGGGATAGGGCTGCCCTTCGTTCTTCCATCTCTGGAAAGAGGATCATTCTCATGACCGCCGAATCCGCCACGGCCATTCCACGGCCACCCGCTCGCACCGCGCCTGCGCCCGTGCTCACGGGCGCGCAGGCGGTCGTCCGCTCACTCGAACTGCTCGGCGTGACCGACGTCTTCGGCCTGCCCGGCGGCGCCATCCTGCCGGTCTACGACCCGCTGATGGACAGCTCCGAACTTCGGCACATCCTCGTGCGCCACGAGCAGGGCGCCGGTCACGCTGCCGAAGGCTACGCCGCCGCATCCAACAAGATCGGCGTCGCCATCGCGACGTCCGGCCCCGGCGCGACCAACCTCGTGACCGCGATCGCCGACGCCTACATGGATTCGGTGCCGATCGTCTGCATCACCGGCCAGGTGTTCTCCAACCTCATGGGCACGGATGCGTTCCAGGAGGCGGACATCGTCGGCATCACCATGCCGATCACCAAGCACTCGTTCCTGGTGAAGAGGGCCGAGGACATCCCGAGTGCGATCGCCTCCGCGTTCGCGATCGCGGGAACCGGCCGCCCCGGCCCGGTGCTGGTGGACATCACCAAGGACGCGCAGCAGGCGGAGGCGGCCTTCGTGTGGCCGCCGCGCATCGACCTGCCGGGATATCGTCCGGTGACGAAGGCGCACGGCAAGCAGATCCAGGCCGCAGCGCAGCTGCTGGCGGACGCGAAGAAGCCCGTGCTCTACGTCGGCGGCGGCGTCATCCGCTCCCAAGCGTCGCGTGAGCTGCTGACGCTCGCCGAGACGACCGGCGCACCGGTGGTCACGACGCTCATGGCCCGCGGCGCGTTCCCCGACTCGCACAGCCAGCACCTCGGCATGCCCGGCATGCACGGCACCGTGCCCGCTGTGCTCGCACTGCAGGAGGCCGACCTGCTCGTCTCGCTCGGAGCGCGGTTCGACGACCGCGTGACCGGCAAGGCCGCTCTCTTCGCGCCGCACGCCAAGATCGTGCACGTCGACATCGATCCGGCCGAGATCGGCAAGATCCGCGCCGCCGACGTGCCGATCGTGGGTGACCTGAAGGACGTGCTCGTCGACCTCGACGCCGCCTTCCGCAGCCAGATCGAGGGCAGGACGGTCGACACGGACGAGTGGTGGTCGTTCCTGGACGGCCTGCGCGACGAGTTCCCGCTCGGCTACTCGCAGCCGAGCGACGGGCACATGTCGCCGCAGTATGTGATCTCCCGCATCGGTGAGCTGACCGGACCCGAGGGCGTCTACGCCGCGGGAGTGGGGCAGCACCAGATGTGGGCGGCGCAGTTCATCAAGTACGAGCGCCCCAACGCGTGGCTCAACTCGGGCGGCGCGGGCACGATGGGCTACTCGGTGCCGGCAGCGATGGGCGCCAAGGTCGCCGAACCCGAACGTCACGTGTGGGCGATCGACGGCGACGGCTGCTTCCAGATGACCAACCAGGAGCTCGCGACCTGCACGATCAACAACATTCCGATCAAGGTCGCGATCATCAACAACTCCTCGCTGGGCATGGTGCGCCAGTGGCAGAGCCTGTTCTACAACGGCCGGTACTCGCACACCGACCTGAACACCGGCCACGGCACCGTGCGCATCCCCGACTTCGTCAAGCTCGCGGAGGCTTACGGCTGCCTCGCGATCCGCGTCGAGAAGGAAGAGGACGTGGATGCCGCCATTCAGACGGCGCTGGAGACCAACGACCGGCCGGTCGTCATCGACTTCGTCGTGAGTGCCGACGCCATGGTGTGGCCGATGGTGCCCCAGGGCGTCAGCAACAGCTATGTGCAGTACGCGCGCGACCACTCGCCCGCGTTCGAAGAGGAGGCGTGAGCCCATGTCTACTCATGTGCTGAGCCTCCTGGTGGAAGACAAACCGGGTCTGCTGACCCGCGTGGCAGGCCTGTTCGCCCGCCGCGGCTTCAATATCGAATCGCTCGCCGTGGGTGTGACCGAGGTGCCGGGACTCTCGCGCATCACGGTCGTGGTCGACGTCGACGAGCTCCCGCTCGAGCAGGTGACCAAGCAGCTGAACAAGCTGATCAACGTCATCAAGATCGTGGAGCTCGACCCCACGGCATCCGTTCAGCGTGAGCACGTGCTCGTCAAGGTGCGCGCCGACAACGCGACCCGATCGAACGTGCTCGAGGTCGTCAGTCTTTTCCGCGCATCGATCGTCGATTACGCCGCCGACGCGCTCGTGGTCGAGGTGACCGGCGACAAGGGCAAGGTCGAAGCGTTCCTGCGCGCTCTCGAGCCGTTCGGCATCAAGGAGCTCGCGCAGTCGGGCCTCCTCGCCATCGGCCGCGGCGGCAAGAGCATCACCGAGCGCGTCCTGCGCAATTAGAAAAGACCGGTTGTCCAGTAGCGGCGAAGCCGCGTATCGAGACACGCAATCCCAACCGCAAGGAGAAACAATTCCCATGGCCGAAATCTTCTACGACTCCGACGCCGACCTGTCGCTCATCCAGCGCAAGAAGGTCGCGATCGTCGGCTACGGCTCGCAGGGCCACGCCCACGCCCAGAACCTCCGCGACTCGGG
>Ga0190271_10002786_pt1 | contig 10771 bp, 7 predicted proteins | sample Popmic356T_FD_133747 | JGI IMG/M metagenome (GOLD analysis project Ga0190271, IMG submission 133747) | Populus adjacent soil microbial communities from riparian zone of Weber River, Utah, USA - 356 T | ecosystem: Environmental > Terrestrial > Soil > Riparian zone | place: USA: Utah | collected...
CTCCGGGTCGAGTCCGACGGCTTCGGCAACGTCGTGTCCTGGTGGGACCCGGACGATGTCGCGCCCGTCGCCGGTGAGGCCGCGCAGAGACGCCACCACTCGCCCCGAACAGCTGCGGTCCTGACAGGTTCGCACTTGGACTCGGTGCGCGACGGAGGGGCGTACGAAGGTCCGCTCGGCGTGGTGAGCGCGCTGGCCGCCTTCGACGTGCTCCGGGACCAGGGTTTCCGTCCCTCGCGTCCCCTCGGGATCGCCGTGTTCGCGGAGGAGGAAGGGTCGCGGTTTCCCCTTGCCTGCTTGGGCTCCCGGCTCGCGTCGGCGACGCTGCCATGGGAACGGGCCCAGGCGCTGAAGGACCGGGACGGGGTCGCTCTCGGCGACGTCGTCGAGGGTGACGGCTCGGACCTGCTGCGCGACGTCGGGGTCTACGTCGAGCTGCACGTCGAGCAGGGCCGCGACCTCGTCGAGCGGGGTGCTCCGGTGGGCGTGGCCTCGGCGATCTGGCCGCACGGGCGCTACCGCATGGAGTTCACTGGCGCGGCCGACCATGCCGGCACCACCCGGATGGAGGACCGGCACGACCCGATGCTGACCTATGCGATGACCGTCCTCGCGGCGAACAAGCAGGCCCGGCTCTCCGGCCGGCGCGCCACGTTCGGACGCGTGAGCGTCGACCCGGGCAGCACCAACGGCATCCCCTCACGGGTCACCGGGTGGCTGGACGCGCGGGCCGCCGACGAGGACCTGCTCGACGACCTGGTCGGCGAGGTCACCCGGCTGGCGAGCGAGCGCGCCGGCCGCGACGGCACCCGGGTCGACGTGGTCGCGGAGTCGACGACGCCGGAGGTGATGTTCGACTCCGACCTGGCGCGCCGCCTCGCAGGTCCCGACCGACCCATCGTCCCCACGGCGGCGGGTCACGACGCCGGCATCCTGCAGGCCGCCGGCATCCCCACGGCCATGCTGTTCGTCCGCAACCCGACCGGCGTCTCGCACTCGCCCGCGGAGCACGCGGAGACCGAGGACTGCCTCGCCGGGGTCGACGCCCTGGCCGGCGTCCTGGCGGACCTGGCGGGCGAACCATCGTGAGCACCGACTACTGGCTGGAGCACGCCTGGGTGGCAAACGGCCGCACGGGCACCGTCCGCTCCGACGTGCACGTCCGCGTCGAGGACGGACGCTTCACGCTCGTCGACCCCGATCGCCCCGCAGGGGACGTCGCCGGAGCCACCCGACTGCCCGGACTCACCGTCCCGGGACTCGCGAACTGCCACAGCCACGCCTTCCACCGGGCGCTCCGCGGTCATGTCCAGCGAGGCGGCGGCTCGTTCTGGACCTGGCGGGAGCAGATGTACGACCTCGCCGCCACGCTCGACCCCGACTCGTACCGCGAGCTTGCCGGGGCGGTCTTCGCCGAGATGGCCGCGACCGGCATCACCAGCGTCGGCGAGTTCCACTACCTCCACCACCAGCCCGACGGCTCGGCGTACGACGAACCCAACGCGATGGGCCTGGCGCTGGTCGAGGCCGCGCGCGAGGCCGGGATCCGGATCACGCTGCTGGACACGTGCTACCTGGCGTCCGGCATCGGGCCGGACAAGCAGCCCGAGGGAGTGCAACGTCGGTTCTCCGACGGCTCTGCCGAGGCCTGGCAGGAGCGCGCCGACGAGCTCACCGCCGAGGAGGGAGGGGACGTCGTCGTCGGTGCCGCGATCCACTCCGTGCGCGCAGTGCCCCTGAACGACATGCGGCTGGTCGCGGACTGGGCGGACCGGTTCGAGACCCCCCTCCACGTGCACCTCTCCGAGCAGGTGGCCGAGAACGAGCAGTGCCTCGAGGTCTACGGCCGCACACCGACCGAGCTGCTCGCGGAGACCGGCGCGCTCACCGACCACACCAGCGCCGTGCACGCCACCCACCTGACCGACGCCGACGTGGCGCGGCTCGGTGCCGCGCGGGCGTACGCCTGCCTGTGCCCGACCACCGAGCGCGACCTCGGCGACGGCATCGGCCCGGCGCCGGCACTGGTCGGAGCCGGTTCGCCGCTGACGCTGGGCAGTGACAGCCATGCGGTCGTCGACCTGTTCGAGGAGATGAAGGCCGTGGAGATGGACGAGCGACTCGCCCGGCGGAGCCGCGGGCACTGGGGTGCGGCGGCGTTGCTGGGCGCGGCCACGGCGGACGGCCACGCGTCGCTCGGCGTCGGTGACGCGGGGCGGATCGCCGTCGGGGCCCGCGCCGACCTCGTGACGCTCGACCTGACCACGCCCCGGACCGCCGGGTGCGGACCAACGGCCGAGACGGCGGCGTTCGCCGCCACGGCCGCTGACGTCGTGCACGTGGTCAGTGGCGGACGTGTCGTCTTCGACGGCGACGCGGCCGCGGTGGGCGCCCGCCTCGGCGCAGCGGTCCGCCGGGTGCGGGAGGCGGCCCGATGAGCAGCGTCATGGTCACCGGCGTCGGCGAGCTGGTCACGCTCGACCCCGCCCACGGTCACGGCCTCGGCGTGGTGACCGACGCGGCTGTGGTGCTCGAGGACTCGGTCGTCGCGTGGACCGGTCCGGCCGCGGGTGCACCAGCGGCGGACGAGGCCGTCGACGTCGGTGGGCGTGCCGTGATCCCGGGGTTCGTCGACTCGCACAGCCACCTGGTGTTCGCCGGCGACCGTGCCGCCGAGTTCGCCGCCCGGATGGCGGGCACGCCGTACGACGGCGGCGGGATCGCTACCACGGTCGCGGCCACCCGTGGCGCGAGCGACGAGCAGCTCGAGGCGAACCTGCTGCGGCTCCTCGGTGAGATGCGCCGGCAGGGCACCACGACGGTAGAGGTGAAGAGCGGGTACGGGCTCACCGTGGCGGACGAGGCTCGGGCGCTCGCCCTTGCCCGGCGGCTGACACCCGAGACGACGTTCCTCGGCGCTCACGTCGTGCCACCCGAGTACGCCGACGACCCGGCCGGCTACGTCGACCTCGTCACCGGGCCGATGCTCGAGGCGTGCGCGCCGCACGCCCGGTGGATCGACGTGTTCTGCGAGCGAGGGGCCTTCGACGCGGACCAGGCCCGGGCGATCCTGGAGGCCGGCTCCGCCGCGGGTCTCGGGGGGAGGCTGCACGCGAACCAGCTCGGCCCCGGCCCGGGCGTCCGGCTGGCCTGCGAGCTCGGTCTGACCGCCGTCGACCACTGCACCTACCTCGACGACGCCGACGTCGAGGCGCTGGCGTCGTCAGGGACGGTCGCGACACTGCTGCCGGGGGTGGAGTTCTCGACCCGGTCGCCCTACCCGGACGCCAGAGGGCTGATCGACGCCGGGGTCCGGGTCGCGCTGGCCAGCGACTGCAACCCCGGCTCCTGCTTCACCAGCTCGATGCCGCTGTGCGTGGCGCTCGGTGTCCGGGAGATGAGGATGACCCCCGACGAGGCCCTCACGGCCGCCACCCTCGGCGGCGCCGCCGCGCTGCGCCGGGACGACGTCGGCCACCTCCGGCCGGGCTCCCGGGGCGGTCTCGTCGTGCTCGAGGCCCCGTCGTACCTCCACCTCGCCTACCGCCCCGGCGTCCCCCTCGTCTCCCAGGTCCTCTGACGCCCTTACCTAGGGGGCGCTTCGGCGAGAGATAGGGAGTTCGCCCGATGTGAGGTACTACCTCAGACGGCGAGTCTTGGGTGCATCAGGAAGACATGAGACACAGCCCAGGAGGCCCGAGATGTACGCCAACGACCTGTACTACCTGCAGTCAGAGCTCGAGTACCGCCGCGAGCGCTTCCCACGGCGCTTCTCGCGCCGTCGCCAGCGTCGGCTCGAGACCCACTACACGAGCCCGAGGCCGTTCCGCAGCTGAAAGCAGCTGACATGACGGTGACCCTGGCCGACGTTGTCGGTGCCGGGGTCGAGAATGGGGGCGTGCCAGACGCCCAGTCCCCGATCCTCGGTCGTGCGGACGAGCTCGCCCAGCTCACCCGGCACCTCGGTCTGGCCGAAGCCCGTCCCCCGGGTTCCGGCCAGGCCGCGGTGCTGCTGGGCGGCGACGCCGGCGTCGGCAAGACCCGGCTGCTGATCGAGCTGACCGCTCAGGCGCGGGCCGAGGGATGGAAGGTCATGGTCGGGCACTGCCTCGACCTGGCCGACTCCCTCCTGCCCTACCTCCCGTTCAGCGAGCTCGTCGGCCGTTTCGCCGACGAGGACCCCGAGACCGCGGCCCGGGTCGCGGAGACCCATCCCGCACTGGGCGTCCTCGCCCCGGTTCGGCGCCTCATGAGCGGTGCCGACGCAGGACAGGCACCGGGCCGGGAAGGCTCCGTCGAGAGGGCGGAGGTGTTCGACGCGGTGCACGCCTTCGTCGAGTCCGTGGCCGCCGAGGCACCTGCACTCCTCGTCGTCGAGGACCTGCACTGGGCCGACCAGTCGACCCGCGACCTGCTGAGCTTCCTGTTCGCCCGCCCCTTCCGCGGCCACGTCGCCCTGGTCGGGTCCTATCGCACCGACGACCTGCACCGCCGCCACCCGCTGCGTACGGCGGTCGCCGGCTGGGCCCGGCTCCCGGGGGTGCACCGGCTGGTTCTCCCGCCGCTGCCCGACCCCGCCGTCCGCCGCCTCGTGCGGACCCTCCTCACCGGGACCGTGCCGGAGCGCGAGGTGGCCTTGATCGTGGCGCGCGCCGAGGGCAACGCGTTCTTCGCCGAGGAGCTGGTCGGCGCCTCCGAGGTCGGGGTGCACGGCAGTCTTCCCGAGGACCTCGCCGACCTGCTCCTGGTCCGCCTCGACCGCCTCGACGACGACGCCAGGCTGGTGGTGCGAGCGGCCGCGTGCTCCGGGCGCCGGGTCTCCCACGCGCTGCTCGCCGCGGTCGCCGACCTCCCTGCGGACGACCTCGAGCGGGCCCTGCGCCTCGCAGTCGAGCAGAACGTGCTGGTCCAGGTCGGCGAGGACGGGTACTCCTTCCGCCACGCCCTCCTCGCCGAAGCGGTGCACGACGACCTGCTGCCCGGAGAGCGTGTCCGCCTGCACGGCAAGTACGCCGAGGCGCTGCTCGCGGGCACCGTGGAGGGCACCGCCGCCGAGCTCGCCACGCATGCACGCGCCGCGCACGACACGGCCACCGCTGTGCGGGCATCGGTCCGGGCCGGGGAGGAGGCCATGACGGTCGGGGGTCCGGACGACGCAGCCACCCACTTCGAGGCGGCGTTGGAGCTGGTCTCCGGTCCGGGTGCCTCCGCGCCCGATGGTGTCGACCTCGCCGACCTGGTCACCCGCACGAGCGAGGCAGTCATCGCCAGCGGCCACCCTGCCCGTGCCCTGGCGCTGGTGCAGGACCAGCTGAAGGTCGCCCCGCCCGACCTGCCGCCGCGCGACCGGGTCCGGCTGCTGCTCGCCCTCGCAGGCGCGGCTTTGCTCAACGAGGCCACGGACGAGCCCACCGACGTCACCGGCGAGGCGCTCGAGCTGGTCGGCGACGAGCCAGGGAGGCTCCGTGCCCGCGCCCTCAGCCTCCACGCCCAGGCGTTGCTCAGCGGAGGCCACCACGAGGACGCCGCCGCGAGCGCGGGCCAGGCCCTGGCGCTGGCCGAGCGGTTCGACGTGCCCGAGGTCGTCACGGAGGCGGTCACCACGCTGGCGACCGTCGACGACAAGTCCGGTGACGCCGAGGCCGCGCTCAAGGCACTGGAGCACACCGCCGACGCCGCTCGCAGAGCCGGCGACACCGTGGGGGAGATGAGGAGCCGCTACTACCAGGGCTTCATCAACCTCGAGCGCGGCCACCTGGCAGAGGCCCAGGAGCTGTTCCGGGAGACCGCCGAGGCGGCGACCGCGGCGGGACGGCCCTGGGCCCCCTACGGCTTCGACGCGCGTTACCACCAGGCCATGACGGCGATGCTCCGCGGTCGCTGGGACGAGGCGATCACCATCGCCGACACCGCAGGAGAGAGTCCCCCCGCCGATCCCGAGGCACTGCTCGTCACGGTGAGGATGATGGTCGGCGCCGGTCGTGGCGACAAGGCGGTGCTCCGCGACCTGGAGCAGTTCCGGGGCTCCTGGTCACGGGAGGGCGTGATCGCGCTCAACAGCGGGGCAGCCTCCATCGAGGTGCTCGGCCTCGACGGTGACATCGAGGGCGTGTGGCGGCTGCACGACGAGGTCGTCGAGACGCTCAGCTGCATGTGGTCGTCCACGTTCCAAGGCCGGATCCGGCTGTCCGCGCTGGTGCTCGCGCAGCTCTCCCGGGCGCTCCCGACCACGCCGGCCCACGAACGCGAGGCCCTGCTCGCCCGGGTGCCCCAGATGGCCGAGGCGGTCGAGGCCGTCGTCGAGCGGGCCATGAAGCGGAAGAGCGGTTTCGGTCCCGAGGGCCAGGCGTGGTGGGCGCGCTTCCGGGCGGAGCTGCTCCGGGTGCGCTGGTTGGCCGGGGGTGCCGGGACACCGGAGCCCGACGAGCTCGTCGACGCCTGGCAGGCGGCCGTCGACGCCTTCGAGGTGATGGCACATGCCTACGAGGCCGCCCGCTCACAGGCTCGGCTGGCCGCTGTCCTCGGCGCGGCAGGCCGGGCCGGCGACGCCTCGCCCCACGTCGCAGCCGCGCGCGAGACCGCGACCAGTCTCGGCGCCGAGCCACTTCTCACCGAGCTGCGCGGCATCGGCGCCCGCCCCGCCCGGCGTACGACGTCGGGGCCGGCCAGCACCGAGCTCACCGCGCGGGAGCGCGAGATCCTGGGCCTCGTCGCCGAGGGCCGGACCAACGGCGAGATCGGCAAGCAGCTGTTCATCAGCACCAAGACCGTGTCGGTGCACGTCTCCAACATCCTGGCCAAGCTCGGCGCCGGCGGCCGGACCGAGGCAGCCGCCATCGCGCGCCGCACCGGCCTTCTCGACGGCTGACGGGATCCTTCGAACCGCGGCCGCGTGACCAGCGCTGTCGGTGCCTCGTTGGTCCGGCATGCTGCGCCGTGCCCTCCCGTCCCTGGTCGCCCTCGGCCTCTCCGCCCTCCTTGTGCCCGTGGCGGCGGCCGCTCCCGGCGACCCGGTCGATCCCGCGGCCGAGCTGTCCAACTTCACCAAGCAGCAGGAGCGCGCGCCCGAGTACCTGAGCCCCGAGGGTCTGCAGGCGCTCACCACCCAGGGCCTCGAGACGTTCGTCGACTCCCTGTCGGACCAGGCGACGGACCCGGAGCGCTTCTTCCTCGCCGACGGCTGCTGGTCCGGGTCCCTGACCTGCGCGGGTGACCCGCGGCTCGCACGCTGGCAGGAGAACGGTCACGGTCAGGTCCGCGAGGTGCTGTTCACCGCGCGCAACGGCGCCACCCTCAGCGGCCACGTCTGGGCGACCCGCTCCGGCCCCGGCACGCGCCCGCTCGTGGTGATCACCAACGGCTCGGTGCAGGCGCCGGAGCAGCTGTACTGGTGGGCCGCGCAGACACTCGCCAAGGCCGGTTACGTCGTGCTCACCTGGGACGCCCAGGGCCAGGGCCGCTCCGACACCCTCGGCGAAGGCACGGACATGTTCGACAGCGTGCCGTCGCAGTCGACCGGCGTGACGTTCTACGACGGCAGCCAGGACGCGCTCGACTTCGCCCTCTCGCGACCGAGCCGGCCCTACTGCCCGAGGAAGAGCCGCTCCGGCACCAGCCACTGCGCGAAGCAGGAACGCCGGGTCACGGAGGGGAAGGCGTCCGGGGCCAACCCGTTCTGGCGGCTCGTCGACCGCGGCCGGGTCGGGCTCGCGGGTCACTCCTACGGCGCCTCCGGGGTCACCTGGGTGGGCAACCAGGACCAGCGGGTGGACGCGGTGGTGGCCTGGGACAACCTCTGCGACCTCACGGCGCCCAGCAGCACCGGATCGAGCTCGAACGGCAGCATGCCGCGCGGGTGCAGCCCCGGCGGGCAGGGCAGCCCGAAGCCGCGGGTCCCGTCCCTCGGACTGAGCGCCGACTACGGCCTGGTGTCCACGCCGTACCTCCAGCAGCCCGACCCGACCAGCAAGTCCGGCGGGTCCCTCGGCTTCTCGAAGGCCGGCGTCGACACCGGTGAGCTGGTCATCCGGGGTGGGACGCACTACGAGTTCTCGTTCATTCCCACGCCTGCCTTCGGGGCGACGCTGCGAGGGATCGACCTGTCGGCCTGGTACACGACCGCCTGGCTGGACCGCTACGTGAAGGGAGACCGGCGCGCGACGGAGCGGCTCCTGACGACGCGCTGGCGCGACGACCCGGCTGGCGCGGCGGTCGACCCGGCCGACGACGGCAACCTGTTCAGCCGCTACTTCCGCTCGCGACTCGACCTGGGACACGACGAGGGTCGCCGGGCCACTTGCGAGGACCTGCGCAAGGGCTGTCCGGCCCTGAGCCCCGACCGCGGCCCGCGGGACTACTCCTACCTCACGATCGCGACCGCACCTGACCGCTGACCTGGCCTGGTCGTGCCGTCCGGATACCGGTAGTATCTGGACGATGACGACCACGGACGACCGCCTGGCCAAGATGTCGCTGCGCCCGTCCGACGCGGTCCCACGCCCCACCACGGAACCCTTGCCGCCAGGGCCTCGGACCCCCGCGCTGTTCCAGTCGCTGCGGCTGATGCGCTTCCGGCACACCTTCGTGCCGAAGATGCGCCGGACGTACGGCGACGTGTTCGCACTGAAGCTCGTGCCCGAGAGCCGACCCCTCGTGCTGTTCGACCGGCTCTCGGCGACGAAGGAGATCTTCGGCAGCGACCCCGAGGTCTTCCACGCGGGCAAGGGCAACGCCGTGCTCGGACCGATCATGGGTGAGCACTCGTTGCTGCTGGTCGACGGCGCGCAGCACAAGCGGGCCCGCAAGCTGCTGATGCCGGCCTTCCGTCCACGAGCGATGGAGGGCTACCGCAGCGTCGTCACCCAGCTGGCAGAGGACGAGGTCGGGTCGTGGACGCCCGGCCGGGAGTTCCGCTCCCTCGAGCGGATGAACGGCCTCACCCTCGAGGTCATCCTGCAGGTCGTCTTCGGCGTCGCCGACGAGGCACGGCTCGCGAGGCTGCGCCCGCTGGTCAACGCCACCGTCGACGTGAAGCCGATCGTCCTGCTCGGCTGGGGGTACCCGTTCCTGCAGCGGTTCGGCCCGTGGAAGAAGGTCGTCGAGGTGCAGCGCGAGCTCGACGCATTGCTGTACGCCGAGATCGCCGAGCGCCGGGCCGCGGCCGACCTGCACGAGCGCACGGACGTGCTGTCCCAGCTGTTGCTCGTCGGCGAGTCCGAGGGCGAGCAGCCGCTGTCCGACGCCGAGCTGCGCGACCAGCTCGTCACGCTGCTGCTCGCCGGTCACGAGACCACGGCGTCCGGGCTGTCGTGGGCCTTGTACGAGCTCGGTCGGCATCCCGACCTGATGCGCCGCGCACAGCAGGCTGCGGACGAGGGCGACGACGACTACCTCGAGGCGGCGATGAAGGAGTCGCTGCGGTTGCACCCGATCATCCCGATGGTGGTGCGCTTCCTCATGAAGCCGGCCACGGTCGGCGGGGTCCGGCTCCCCGCCGGGGTCTCGGTCGGCCCGTCGATCCTGCTGTCGCACCAGGACCCCGAGCACTTCCCGGAGCCGGAGCGCTTCCGGCCCGAGCGCTTCCTCGAGGGTCACCCCACGCCGAACACGTGGATCCCCTTCGGCGGCGGCGTCCGCCGCTGCATCGGTGCCGGGTTCTCACTCATGGAGGGCGTCGTGGTCCTGCGCGAGGTGCTCACGGCGTACGACGTGCGCGTGCTGCCGGGGCACGACGACGGTCCCCGGGTCCGCAACATCACCAGCGTCCCCGACCAGGGCGCCCGGATCGTGGTGTCACCCCGGGCCTGACGGCAGCGAGGGCGAGCCGCCGGCCAGCGGGTCAGGGATGGAAACGAGCTAGGCGCGATCGACGCGGCGTAGCCCCCCGGTGGGTGTCCACCACTCGACGACGAGCACCGTGGCCTTGTCGTCGAGGTGGGTGTGCACGACCATCGCGACCTCGGCGCGGAAGAGGTCCCCGTCCGGCCCCTCGGTCACCTGTCCCGAGGGGATGGCTCGCCCGGAGATCTTCGCCTCTCCCGGCCAGCCCGCCTCGGACCCCTCGACCGGGTCAAGCGTGGCGCTGTGCAGGGCGAACCGCGGGTCCCGCCGCAGGTCGGCGCCCTTGCGTGCCTGCGGCATGGAGCCGAAGGTCAGCTCGCCGTCCTGGAAGACGGCCTCGATCCCCGAGATGCGCGGCGACCCGTCGGCGCGCACGGTGGCGATGGTCTTGTGGCGGTGCGCGTCGAAGAGCCCCTGCACCCGCTGCGCGAACTCAGGCTCCGCATCCACGACATCGGCCCACCTGGTCATGCGCCGACTATCCCACCGGCCACCGACAAGCCGCGGGGAGCCGGTCACTTGGCTGCGAAAGGTCCGGCGCTACCGGTCGCTGGGGTGCGCCTCGGCAGGCCCTTGACCTCGCGCAAGCGAAGCCAGGGCGCCTGCGAGGACGGCCGGCACGAACGCCAGCGCGGCCCAGAAGAGAAGCCCGCCCTGGAGGTCCGCGACGACCACCGACCAGTCGACCGGGCCCTGTTCCTGGGTCCCTGCGTACACCGTGGTGACCGCTGACGTCACCAGTCCCACCGCGATCCACGTGACGCACAGGTGCGACAGCGGCTTGCGGAAGCCGTCGACGAGTCCCCAGCCGCCGGCGAGCGCCACCATCAGGGCCATCACGGTCAGGCCGGTGCCGAGCCCGTCGTCGTCAGGGTTCGCCCGGGCGTACAGCTCAGCCACGACCTGGGACGCCGCGACGAGGACGACCGAG
>Ga0190271_10002787_pt1 | contig 10770 bp, 8 predicted proteins | sample Popmic356T_FD_133747 | JGI IMG/M metagenome (GOLD analysis project Ga0190271, IMG submission 133747) | Populus adjacent soil microbial communities from riparian zone of Weber River, Utah, USA - 356 T | ecosystem: Environmental > Terrestrial > Soil > Riparian zone | place: USA: Utah | collected...
TCGCGCAGCACGTCGGTGAAATCGCCGAGCTTGAAGAAGTAGTGTTCGGATTCGCGCCACACGGGCGTCGTCTGCGAAATCATGGAAACCGGATTCTTGAGATCGGCGGGCGAGTAGGTAGACCCGCAGTTCTCGCAGGAGTCGCCGTATTGATCCGCCGTGCCGCAACGCGGGCATTCGCCCTTCACATAGCGATCGGGCAGGAACATGCCGGCCTTTTCGTCGTAGGCCTGGCGCACGCTGCGCGTGCTGATGTGACCGGCGGCTTTCAGCTTGCCGTACAGGTCGTCGGTGATCGCCTTGTTCTCGGCCGAGTGCGTGGAATGAAAGTGGTCGTGGGCGATCAGGAAGCCTTCATAGTCGGCCTGGTGCTCGGCCGCCATGCGCGTGATCAGTTCCTCGGGAGTCGTGCCTTCTGCCTGCGCCTTGATCATCACCGGCGTGCCGTGCGAGTCCTCCGCGCACACGTAGATGCAGTCGTGACCCTGCATGCGCTGGAAGCGCACCCAGATGTCGGTCTGCACGGTTTCGATGATGTGGCCGAGATGCAGCGCGCCGTTGGCGTAGGGCAGCGCGTTGGTGACGAGGATCTTGCGCGGCATGGAAACTGCGGTCCGTAAAGGGGCCGGCAGTATAAACGGGAAGGAGCGACGCAACCTCCCTACACGGACTGGCGCCTAACCTTGATCCTTGACCGGTTCGAATTTCGACTTGGAAATGCCTTTTTTGTAGGCTTCTTTACCCGTGATGATGCGCTGGTTGAGCAGCGCCTCGATGGCGTTGTCCATGGTGCGCATGCCGAACGAGCTGCCGGCCTGCATGCTGGTTTCCAGCTGGTCCAGCTTGCCCTGGCGGATGAGGTTGGAAACCGCCGGCGTGTTCACGAGGATCTCGAGCGCCGCCACGCGGCCGCTCTTGTCGGCCTTCTGCAGCAGCTGCTGGGAAATAACGCCACGCAGCGAGGTCGACAGCATCGTGCGGACGTGACTTTGTTTGTCGGCGGGGAAGACGTTGATCATGCGGTCGACGGTGGGCGCGGCGCCGTTGGTGTGCAGCGTGCCCATGACCAGGATGCCCATCTCGGCGGCCGTGACGGCGATGCTGATGGTTTCGTAATCGCGCAACTCGCCGACCAGCACGACGTCCGGGTCTTCACGCAGGCCCGACTGCAAGGCTGACGCGAACCCCTTGGTGTGCACGCCGACTTCGCGCTGGCTGATCAGGCACTGCTTGCGCGTATGGACGAACTCGATGGGATCTTCGATGGTGAGGATGTGGCCTTTGAGCCGCGTATTGATGTTGTCGATCATCGCCGCGAGCGTGGTCGACTTGCCCGAGCCGGTCTTGCCGGTGACGAGGATGAGCCCGTTGTTGGCGGAGCACAGCGAGTAACAGGCCTGCGGCAGGTTGAGCTGCTCCATCGACAGCGCCTTGGACGGAATGGCGCGCATGACCGCGCCCATGCCGTTCAACTGGCGCATGACGTTGACGCGGAAGCGTCCGTATTCGCCCATGTTGTAGGCGAAGTCGGCGCCGTCGTGTTCCTCGAAACGCTTCACCGCCGTCTTCGGCATGATTTCGTACAGCGTGTTCTGTACGAACTCCTTGTCGAGGCGGTCCGGCCGCAGCGGCTGGAGGTCGCCGTACAGGCGGATGCGCGGCGGATCGCCGGCCAGAAAATGCAGGTCCGAGCCTTTCTTGCCCAGGACTTCCTTGAGGTATTCGTCGATGGCGGGCATGCGAGTTCTCTAACCGCCGCCCGCAGCCTGGGAGGTGGGGCCGGTGACGTCGAGTTTCGGCATCAGCGTGGTGTCGGTGACATAGCGCTGGAACGGCCGGCGATCGCTGGCATACGTGACCGCATCGTCGGGATCGATTTCCTTGGCGGCGAGCGATGTGAGCAGCGCCTGGTCCATGAGCTGCATCCCGAGGTCGCGGCCGGTCTGGATCTGGTTCGGAATCTGGTGCGTCTGGTCGGTCTGGATGAGCTTGGCGATGGCGCGCGTCATGACGAGCGTTTCGCAAACCGCCTTGCGTGAGCGCTGGTCGGCGGTCTTCACCAGGATCTGCGTGACCACGGCCAGCAAACTCTGCGACAGGAAGCTCTTGGTCTGTTCGCGCTCTTCGATCGGCAGCGCGTCGATGATGCGGTCGATGGTCTTCGCGGCCGACGTCGTGTGCAGCGTGCCCAGCACGAGGTGGCCGGTTTCCGCGGCGGTCATCGCCATGGAGATGGTTTCGGCGTCGCGCAATTCGCCGACCAGGATCACGTCCGGGTCTTCGCGCATGGCCGCGCGCACGCCTTCGGCGAACGTCGGAATGTGCGTGCCGAGCTCGCGCTGGATGACCTGCGAGAGCTTGCTGCGATGGACGAACTCGATCGGGTCTTCGAGCGAAACGATATTGAGACGGCGCGAGGTATTCAGGTGATCGATCATCGCCGCGAGCGTGGTGGACTTGCCGGTGCCCGTGGCGCCGGTGACCAGCACCATGCCCTGGTGGTAGTCGCAGAGCTTCTTGACGATGGGCGGCAGCGCCAGTTTGTCGATGCTGGGGATGTCCTGCGGAATCGCACGGAACGTGGCGCCGAGGCCGGTTTCCTTGCGGTACACGTTGACGCGGAAGCGCCCGCCGTCGGCGGACACGTAGGAGAAGTCGAGGTCGTTGCCCTTGCCGAAGTATTCGTGCTGATTCTTCGTGAAGATCTCGGTGAGGTAACTCTCGAGCTCGGCGTCGCCGACGTCGCGAAACTTGATGGGCATGAGGTCGCCATTCATACGCAGCATGGGCGGCACGCCGACAGCGAGGTGCACGTCGGAGCAGCCTTGCTGCATGCCAAGTTTCAAGAACGCATCTATGCGAGCCACGTGGGCTGATCCTCAGGTCACTTGTCTTAAGTTCTCTCACCCAAGCATGCGACGGTGAGACGGGCGTCAAGTGTGACGCAGTGCGCGATTCTCTGCGAGCCGCCGCGGCATTGGCAACACTGCAGGCAAATACTGAGGGGTATTGCTCAGCCTAACGAGGGGCCAGGCCGCGATACGCTGCGGATCAGCGGAATTTTTCGAGGGCAGCGCGCAAATCCGGCATGGTCTGGTAGCGCTTGTCCTTGTCGACGGACATGGCCTGCATGATGACTTCGGGCAAACCGGGCGGCAGTCCGGGGTTGATTTCACGCGGCGCGCGCGCCTTGCCCTGGACATGCTGGTACATCACCGACATGTGATCGCCGCGCGCATACGGCGGTACGCCGGTCATGATTTCGTAGAGGATGACGCCGAGCGCATAGACGTCCGCGCGCTGGTCCACCTTCTTGCCGAGGATCTGCTCGGGCGCCATGTACTTCGGCGAACCGATGACATAGCCGGTCTTCGTGAGCTGCGTGTCGCCTTCGCGCTGCGCGGCCGCGACGCCGAAGTCCACGATCTTGAGCAGCCCTTCGTTGTTGATGAGCACGTTCGCGGGCTTGAGGTCGCGATGCACGATGCCCTGCGCGTGCGCGACTTCCATGCCGGTGCAGATGTCGATGCCGAAACCGAGCGCACGCGCCAGCGGCATGGGCTTCTCGCCGACCACTTCGGCGCCCAGCGTATGCGAGGGGAAGTACTCCATCGAGATGGCGTAGTTGCCCTGGATGTACAGGAAGTCGTAGATGCGAATGACGTTGTGGTGCGTGATCTTGCGCGAGTAGCGCAGCTCATGCACGAAGCGCTTCATGATCTCTTCGTCTTCGGCGACGTTCGGATTGAGGAACTTGAGGATGAGCCGTTCATCGACCACGGTGTCTTCCATGAGGAGCACCGTGCCGAACGCGCCCTTGCCGATACGTTCGACGTACTTGTAGCGGCCTTCGATGATGTCGCCGGGCTTGAGCGTCTGGATGTCGAGCTTCTGCGGGCCCGCCATCTTCTCGGCTTCTTTTACCGCGCGCTGCACGTCCTGTTCGGACATGAGCTGCGTGCGCGCCTGCTGCGAGGTTGGCGCCGGTGGTGCTTGTGGAGGAGGAGGCGGCGGCGGCGGAGCGTCCGCGCGCGCCCGCCCGCCCTGGGGAACGCTGGGTGCCGACGACATCGCCGGGGTGCTCGACGCCTGGGTGGCGGAACCCTTGCGATCGCTGGACGGTGAATCGACGGGCGAACGGTTCTGTGTCGAGGACAGGCGCGTGCCGCTATGAGAGAAACGCGAGTCCAGATCGGAAAGCGCCCGCAGGGCCGCCTGCGCCACGGTTTGTTCGGCTGCGGTCGACTGGGCCTGGATCTGCACGCGGATCTGCTCGAGGCGGCGTTCGTCGGCGAGCTTGGCGAGCGAGCTGATGGCTTCGCTGCGAATGTCTTTCTCTTCGCGCGACAGCATCGGCAGCACCGCGTCGATGACCTTGTAGTCGCCGAGGCGTCCGATCGCACGCACGACCACCGGCAGCGACTTGGCAGGCGTGGTGCTGAGCATCTCGATCAGTCGCGGTACCGCGCGTTTGCTGCCGATTTCGGCGAGCGCATCGACGGCGCGTTCGCTCACCCACCAATCCTTGTCTTTGGTGGCTTCGATGAGGTGGCCGACGGCGCGATCGTCCTTGGTCTGATTGAGGATTTCGACCGCGGCGCGGCGGATGTCCTCGTCCTGGTCGCCGACCAGCTGCAGCACGGCTTCCACGACTTTCGGCCCGCCGATCTTGCCGAGCGCATCGGCGGCGCGTGAGCGCACCCACCAGTCGTCATCGGCCACGGCGTTGAGCAGGTCTTTCACCGATTTCGCATCGCCGATTTCGTTGAGGACTTCCACGGCCGCGCGGCGCGCGTATTCGTTTTCGTCCTTGAGAACGGGGATCAGGTACTTGATGGTCTCGGGATCGTTCGCACGGATCACGACGTCGATGGCCTTGTTCTGCACGTCGATTTCCGGGTCGCGCAGCAACGCGCATACCTGTTCGATCTCGATCGGGCCATCCATCTTGGCGAGTGCGCCCAGCGTGGCCGCACGCACCAGCTTGTTGGTGTCCTTGAGCTGTTGCTGCAGTGCGCGCTGAACCTCGGGCTTGGGGAAGCGCGACAGGATATTGATGATGTGCAGGCGCGCCACGGGGTCTTTGCCGTTCAGGCGCCCGACCAGTTCCGGCAGGTCGTTGTCGGTCGCGAGCTCGCCCAGGATGCGGAAGAGCGCGGCCTTTTCGTTGGCCTCCTGCTTGTAGGCCGCGGCCAGGATTTCGCGCACCGACAGCCGCGAGCGATGGGCGGTGATCACATCCAGCAGCGCGGACTTGGCGATGCCCTCGGTCGAGAGCGCTTCGAGCAGCATGGTTGGCGGATACGCGCGGCTGCTGGAGAGCGCCCAGGCGACGCCGGCCACGACACGGGGGCTGCCCGTGACCATGGACTCGATGAATTTCGGAAAGGTCTTCTGGTTGACGAGTCCGGTGAGGACTTCGATATACGCGACCGTCGCGATCTTGTCGGCATCGGCCAGTGCGGCGGTCACGGGTTCGATCGCCCCAGCGCCGAGCTCGCGCAGTTTCGCGATGGCCTTCTGGGTTGCGGGAGCGGCGACGTCCGTCGCGGTCTTGAGCTCCGTGATGAACCGGTCAGCCCGGATGTTGGTGAAAAAACTCATGGATCCAATGATCCGCGAAGCGCGCAACGGCGAAGACCGCGAAGTGCACGTGCGGAGTTAAGCAAACCTGCCGTCCTTTGTAGCCAGAACCCTATTACAAAAATTATGCCACAGTGCTGTCGACATCCACCGATCTAAGACCGCGCAACCGGGTTTTTCGTTAGAATCCCGGCCCCTGAAGGTCCCGGCGGACATCTCGAAAAATTATGGCCCTCATTGCTGCCGGCGAATTTCGCGCACTGGTCGAAGAATATCCGGACCCATATCTCAGACAGACGCTTGGCACCGCCCAGGCAGTCGAATCAGCAGAGCTGAAGGGTGACCGAGGTCACGTTCGCGTGGCTCTTGGCTTTCCGGTGGGCGGCTATGAAGAGGAGTTCGCGGCGGGCCTTAAGGCTCACCTCACGGCCCGTGGTGGACCGGCGGATATCCAGGTCGAGCTGGTACAGAGAATCACCGCTCACGCGGTGCAGCGGCAGCTTTCGCCGCAAGCCGGTGTCCGGAACATGGTGGCGGTCGCCTCGGGCAAGGGGGGCGTGGGGAAGTCCACGGTTGCAGTAAATCTCGCGCTCGCCTGGGCGAAGCAGGGTGCCCGAGTGGGATTGCTGGACGCTGACATCTACGGTCCGAGCCAGCCCATCATGCTCGGTCTCACCGGGCAGCGGCCCGCGTCACCGGACGGCAAGCGCATCAAACCGCTCATGGCTCACGGGCTGGTCGCCATGTCCATCGGGTTCCTCATCGATCCCGAGCAGCCCATGGTCTGGCGTGGCCCCATGGTCACGCAGGCGCTGACCCAGCTCCTCGGCGATACCGACTGGGGCGACCTCGACTATCTCGTGATCGATATGCCCCCGGGCACCGGCGACATCCAGCTCACGCTGGCGCAGCGGGTTCCGGTGGCGGGCGCCGTCATCGTGACCACGCCGCAGGACATCGCGCTGGCCGATGCCCGCAAGGGTCTCAAGATGTTCGAGAAGGTCAACGTGCCGGTGCTCGGGGTCGTCGAGAACATGAGCGTGCATGTGTGCGGCAACTGCGGACATGTCGAGCACCTGTTCGGCTCGGGCGGCGGGGCGCGCATGGCCGCGCAATACAATGTCGAACTACTCGGCGAGCTGCCGCTCGATGCGCGGGTTCGCGAGGAAGCCGATGGCGGAGTGCCGACGGTGGTCGCAGCGCCCGATTCCCCGCATGCCGCGCCTTACTTCATCATGGCGCGCCGCACGGCCGCGGCGCTCGCGCGGCGCTCCAAGGACCGTTCGACCCTGTTTCCCAAGATCGTCGTGGAAGAGACCTAATGAGCATCAAGTCCGACCATTGGATCCGCCGCATGGCGGACAAAGAGAACATGATCGAGCCGTTCGCGCGCGAGCAGGTGCGCCAGGCGGACGGTCACAAGATCGTTTCATACGGTACGTCGAGCTACGGGTACGACGTGCGCTGTTCGCGCGAATTCAAGATCTTCACCAACATCAATTCGACCATCGTCGACCCGAAGAATTTCGACGAGAAGAGCTTCGTCGACGTGCACGCCGACGTGTGCATCATTCCGCCGAACTCGTTTGCGCTGGCGCGTACGGTGGAATATTTCCGGATACCACGCTCGACTCTCGTGGTGTGTCTCGGCAAGTCGACGTATGCGCGCTGCGGAATCATCGTCAACGTGACACCGCTCGAGCCCGAGTGGGAAGGGCACGTGACCCTCGAGTTCTCAAACACCACGCCGCTGCCCGCCAAGATCTACGCCAATGAAGGCGTGGCGCAGATGCTGTTCTTCGAGTCCGATGAGGTCTGCTCGACGTCTTACAAGGATCGCGGCGGGAAGTACCAGGGCCAGAAGGGCGTCACCCTCCCAAAAACCTAGTTAGCTAGCGGTTCGGAAACCTCGTTAGCTAGCGGGACGGTCCCCATTTCCAGGAATTGGGGACTGTCCCCATTCTTAGGTCCGGCCCCATTTGCTAGAAATTGGGGACTGTCCCCATTCTTACTTCTCTACCGTCTGTATCAGCAGCCTGACCTCGACCTTCTTGCCGCGGATGCTCTCGGCCTTGACCGGCAGATAGCCGAGCGTCGGCGCGACCCAGGTGCGCGTGAGGCGGTCGGAACTGCCGACGCGTTTGCTCGAATAGATCACGGTGTCGAGTTCACCGAGCGCGGTCTCGATGCGCGCCTTGCCCTCGAGGAGGAGTTCGTACTCCTTGAGCTTGGTGGCGTCGATCATCCACACCGAGCCTTTCAGGTTGCCGGCGGCGAGGTCGCGCAGCGAGGCGATCTGCAGCGACATTGCATCCTGCGTGCCTTCGGGAAGCGCCAGGTCGATGGCGCGTTCCTTGGCGACACCGGTGATGCGCTTGTTCTGCCAGTCGAACGTGAGCTTGATCGGCCGTTCTTTCTCATCCATGCCGCCGAACAATTGTGGAACCACGCGCCCGTTGATGATCTTGAACGTGCTGGTCTGCGCGAGCGCGTCAGGGAACGCCATGCGAAACACGCCGCGCGCAGTGTTGACCGACGAGTACGTGTAGATGTCGCCGTCGACGTGCTTGAGTTCGACCGTGGAGTTTGCGGCGCTCATGCCTTTCCACTCGGCGACGTAGGTGGCGCGAAACGGCTTCAAGTCGATGGGATCCGCACTCGCGGCGTGGCCTGCGAAGAGCAGCAACAGGACCAGCAGACGCTCAGGCAGCCGCATCGGATTCCTCGATGAGTGGCGAGGTGAGTGGTGCGCCGTCGAAACATACCGATCCATTGCGCCATTCGACGCGCCCCTGGGCGATGAGCGTACACACATGAGGGTAGATGATGTGCTCGAGTGTATGAACGCGGGCTGAAACCGTATCCGGCGTCTCGCCGGGGCGGATCCTGAGCCTTCCCTGCATGATCACCGGGCCACCGTCGAGTTCGGCGGTGACGAAATGAACGCTGGCGCCATGATGCGAATCGCCGGCCGCGAGTGCGCGCGCATGGGTGTCGAGACCCTTGTACTTCGGCAGCAGCGACGGGTGGATGTTGAGCAGCCGGCCCGCGAATCGCTCGACGAATTCCCGGGAAAGTATGCGCATGAATCCGGCCAGTGCGATGAGCCGTGCGCCGCTCGCATCGATCTCCGCCGCCAGCGCGGCATCGAAACTTGCGCGATCGGCGAACTGCTTTACGGGCACGACGCTGACCGGAATGCCGAGCGAGGTGGCGCGCGCCAATCCACCGGCGCTGTCGCGATCGGCGATCACCCTGACTATCTTGAATGGCGAACCGGCGGCCAGCGCGGTCCGGGCCATGGCTTCCATGTTGCTGCCGCGCCCGGAGATGACCACGGCCACCGGCATCGGCATCGCGGTCATTCGTCGATGACTACGCCGCGCGAACCTCGCCCGACGCCACCGATGATGCCGGCGGTTTCGCCCGACGCCTTGAGGTGCGCCAGCGTCGCATCGACATCGGAGGGCGCGACCACGACCACCATGCCGATGCCGCAGTTGAAGGTGCGGTACATCTCCGCCGCCGGAATCTTGCCGGTGGCTGCGAGCCAGTCGAACACCGGATCACGCGGCCAGTTGCGCCGATGGAGCGCGACTTCGAAACCGTCGGGCAATACTCGTGGAATGTTGTCGGTGAGACCGCCGCCGGTGATGTGCGCGAAGCCCTTGACGTTGATCTTCTGCGCCAGCGACAGCAGCGACTTCACGTAGATGCGCGTGGGCGTCAGCAGGCGATCGAACAGGGTCTTGCCGTCGAGTTGCGTGCGCTCGTCGGCGCCGGCGACCGACACCAGTTTGCGGATGAGCGAATAGCCGTTCGAATGCGGACCGGATGACGCGAGGCCGATGACCACGTCGCCGGGCGCGATCTTCGAGCCGTCGATGATGCGATCTCGCTCGACCACGCCCACGCAGAAGCCGGCGAGGTCGTAATCGTCGCCGTGATACATGCCGGGCATTTCCGCGGTCTCACCGCCGACCAGCGCGGCGCCGGCGAGCTCGCAACCTTCGGCAATGCCGCGGATGACGGCTTCGGCGACATCGACCCGCAGCTTGCCGGTGGCGTAGTAGTCGAGGAAGTACAGCGGCTCCGCGCCGGAAACCACGATGTCGTTGGCGCACATGGCCACGAGATCGATGCCGATCTTGTCGTGGCGGCCCGTGTCGATGGCCAGGCGGAGTTTGGTTCCGACACCATCCGTGCCCGACACCAGCACCGGCCTTCGATAGCGGTCGAGAGGCACTTCCACCAACGCGCCGAAGCCGCCTATGCCGGCCAGGACCTCCTTGCGCATGGTCCTCTTGACCAGGGGCTTGATGCGTTCGACGAGTTCATCGCCCGCGTCGATGTCGACGCCGGCATCGCGGTAGGTGAGTCCGGTTTCAGTCATGAATGGGCCATAAATCGGGCAACTCTCTGCGCCGGGTGAGCGGCGCGGCAGGTCAGGAAAAAACGTGCGATATTGTAGCCAATGCGCACATTGATCGTCTGTTTCATCGCGGTCGCGATGCTTGCAATCGCCGCTACCGCCGAGGCCACGCGCCAGGTCCGCGTGTTCGAGGCCAACGTCTCTTCGCAAACCGAACCGCAGGTACAGGCGCAGGCCGCCCTGCGCGTGGTGCTGGTGCGCGCTACCGGTGCGCGCGACGCCGCCAACGATCCGGCGCTTGCCGGCGTTCTCTCACAGGCGCAAACCTATGTGCTTGCCACGCGCCCGGCGGGTACGGGCAGCGCCACCACCGTGGTTTTCGACGCCGCCGCGCTCGAGCGCGACATCGTCGCGGCTGGCCGCACGGTGTGGGCCGTCGAACGTCCCGTCCTGCTGGTCATCCTCACGGGCGGACCCGCGTCGGGCGCATTCGAGACACGACGACAGGTCGAGGGCGCGCTCGATGCGGCCGGCAATCGGCGCGGGCAGCCGATCACCGTGGCGCGCCCGGAGGCGCTGAACCTCCCAACTACCGGCGACATCGCCCCCGAAGCGGCACTGGCGGCTGCGCAACGACTGCGCGCCGATGGCGTGCTGGTGGGTTATGGGGACGCGCTCGCGAACGGTGGCAGCTGGCGCTGGATCATGAATGCGCCGGGTGTGAGCGAGAGCTGGAACGGCACGCTCGAAGAGGGTGTGCACGGTGCGGCCGACGTCTTCGTGCGCAACGCGGTGTCCTACGCGGCGTTGCCCGA